>Ga0255780_10000003_pt1 | contig 363438 bp, 330 predicted proteins | sample 071ome_32_FD_179978 | JGI IMG/M metagenome (GOLD analysis project Ga0255780, IMG submission 179978) | Coastal salt marsh microbial communities from the Groves Creek Marsh, Skidaway Island, Georgia - 071405AT metaG (version 2) | ecosystem: Environmental > Aquatic > Marine > Intertidal zone >... | reverse complement strand
ATAGAGCTTTGTATAACTTTAGCAGTAAGTCATTGATCTGCTGTTAGTTGTATAACAAATGTATAACAAATGATAGTATCTAAGTGTTTGATATTTATAGATATATGCTAACCCCTGTCATAGTGTATACAAACTGACTCATTGTTGGGGATTCCTGATGGGAGATGTAAAAACGGGGTAACTTCTCTGAATACTGTAATTTTTCAGGTAGAATGGCTAGCCCGAATTTTTACCCCTCCAGAGGAGCAAGATGCTAGACAATCAAATGAAACTGGCCGGATTTGATGATGAATTGCTGTCTGCGATCAATAATGAATCACAACGTCAGGAAGAGCATATCGAACTGATTGCATCGGAAAACTATACCAGTCCGCGTGTCCTGGAAGCCCAGGGCAGCATTCTGACCAACAAGTATGCCGAGGGGTATCCGGGCAAACGTTACTATGGTGGCTGTGAGCATGTGGATGTGGTGGAAAATATGGCCATAGATCGGGCCAGGGCCCTGTTCGGTGCCGGGTATGCCAATGTGCAGCCTCATTCCGGTTCCCAGGCCAATGCGGCGGTTTATATGGCATTGATGAAGCCCGGCGATACCTTTATGGGAATGAGCCTGGCTGATGGTGGACACCTTACCCACGGCGCTTCGGTCAGTTTTTCAGGCCGTATATACAACGCCGTTCAGTATGGATTGAACCCGGAAACCGGTGAAATTGATTATGACCACGTTAATGAGCTAGCCAGGCAGCATAAACCGAAGGTTATCTGGGCAGGGTTTTCTGCTTACTCACGCGTTGTTGACTGGCAGAGAATGCGAGACATCGCCGATAGTGTTGGTGCCTATTTTGTCGTCGATATGGCACACGTGGCAGGGCTGATTGCGGCAGGCGTTTATCCAAGTCCGGTAAATATTGCCCACATCTGTACGTCGACCACCCATAAGACTCTCCGCGGCCCCAGGGGCGGAATCATTCTCGCCCGGGGCGATGATGAAGAGCTCAACAAGCGGTTGAACTTTGCCGTATTTCCTGAAAGCCAGGGCGGGCCATTGATGCATGTAATCGCTGGCAAGGCGGCCTGCTTCAAGGAAGCGATGACGGAAGAATTTGTCGAATACCAGAAGCAGACACTGGCTAACTCCAGGACCATGGCCGCTGTATTTATGGAACGTGGGTTTGAGATTGTCTCTGGTGGTACCGATGACCACCTCTTCCTGCTCAGCCTGGTTGGTAAAGGTGTGACCGGTCAGGAAGCGGACAAAGCACTTGGCAGCGCCAATATCACCGTCAATAAAAATGCTGTACCCAACGATCCGTTGCCACCCTTTGTGACCAGCGGCATTCGTATTGGGAGTCCTGCCGTAACAACTCGGGGATTCGGTGAAGAGGAAGTCACACAATTGGCCAACTGGATCTGTGATATTCTTGAAGACACTGAAAATGAGACATTGATAGCGTCGGTTAAAGAAAAAGTGCTGGAACTTTGCAGGCGCTTTCCCGTTTATCGATAGTCAGTCGGTGGCCTGAACCATGTACTGTCCTTTCTGTAATGCTGAAGATACCAAGGTGATCGATTCCCGATTGGTTGCTGACGGTAACCAGGTCCGCCGGCGTCGGGAGTGTCTGTCCTGTTCCGAGCGATTTACGACTTTTGAGTCTGCGGAACTTCTGATGCCACGCCTCATCAAGCAGGATGGAACACGCGAGCCTTTCAACGAGGAAAAGCTCCGCTCTGGCATACTCAAGGCTCTGGAAAAAAGGCCGGTAAGTATGGAGAGTGTGGAGAGCTCGCTGAGTCATATATCCCATGAGTTAAGAGCAACCGGTGAAAGAGAGGTGCCCAGCAAGCTGGTAGGCGAAAAAGTCATGGATGAGTTGAAAAAGCTGGATGAAGTGGCCTATGTGCGTTTCGCCTCGGTCTATAGAAGCTTCAAGGACCTGAATGAATTCAGGGCCGAGATTGACCGGATCTCCAGTGAAGGTGAATCCCCGAAATCCTCAGGCAACTGATCATTTCATAACGTACCAGACTGCCTGGTCACTGAAACCAAACCCTGTGATGTCCGACACTGATATTAAATTCATGCAGCACTGTCTGTCCCTGGCGGAAAAGGGCAGGAACACGACCCGGCCAAATCCGGTTGTGGGCGCGCTGCTGGTCAAGGATGGCGGGATCATTGCAGAAGGTTGGCATGAATGGCCAGGGCAGGAACATGCCGAAGTGATGGCCATCAGGAAAGCGGCCGGCCGGGAAACTGGCGCTACACTCTATGTGACGCTGGAACCCTGTTCCTTTACCGGTAAAACAGGTCCCTGTTGTGACGCTGTTATTGAGGCAGGAATAGCCCGTGTTGTCTATGGGATGGTGGATCCGAATCCGCAGGTGGCTGGGCGTGGGATCCGGAAAATCTCCGATGCAGGTATTGAGGTATCAGGTCCCATATGCCCTGAAGAGGCTGGTGCACTTAATCCGGGCTTTATCAAGCGGATGACCAAAGGACTGCCTCACGTTGTCTGCAAGCTTGCCATGAGTCTTGATGGTCGAACTGCCATGGCCAGCGGCGAAAGCAAGTGGATTACCGGGACCGAGGCCCGTGAGGATGTCCAGCGGCTCAGGGCTCGCAGCAGTGCCATACTGACCGGCATTGAAACCGTGTTAAGTGATGATTCCGGTCTTGATGTGCGTAGCCAGACTATGGAATGTAAAGCGCCAATACGTGTCATCGTGGATTCCCGACTGCGAATTTCTCCTCAGGCTAAAACCCTGCACCTGCCCGGGCAGGTCATTCTGGCTACAGCGGTGACCAGTGAAACGCTGTTGTCTGACAAGGAGAATGAACTCGCCAATGAACGCGTGACCCTGCTCTCCTGTGCCAATGCAGATGGACAGGTAGACCTGCATACATTACTTCAAACCCTGGCCCGGGATTACCAGTGTAACGAAGTCCTGCTTGAGTCCGGTGCGGAACTGGCCGGCAGTATGCTTAAGGCAGGCCTGGTGGATGAAGTGATCACCTATATAGCGCCAAAGCTGCTTGGCAGTGATGCCCGACCCCTGTTCAGGCTGGGACTTGAGAAGATGGAGGACCAGGTTGCTCTGGAGATCCTTGACGTGGCAATGGTCGGAAAAGACTGTAGAATGCGCTCCCGCGTTAAAAATCCATACTGAATAATTATGTTTACAGGAATCATACAAGCCCTGGGCACTATCAAGAGTCTTGAACAGACCGGTGGCGATCTGCGTGCTGTAATCGTGTCCGACGACCTGGATTTCTCGGACGTGGCGATCGGCGACAGTATTTGTGTCAGTGGTGTCTGCTTGACAGCCATTGCCCTGGATGGTCATGGTTTCACCGTGGACATTTCCAATGAGACCATTGACCTGACCTCCTTTGCCAGTCTTGAGGAAGGGGCCAGGGTGAACCTGGAAAAAGCCATGCAGCCCAGCAGCCGCTTTGGTGGACATATCGTCAGCGGTCATGTGGATGGCCTGGCGGAGCTGGTTAGTCGGAGTGAGGAAGGACGCAGCGAGAGACTTGTCTTTGAGGTACCTTCCTCGCTGGCCCGTTATATTGCCGCCAAGGGCTCTGTTTGCCTGGAAGGAATCAGCCTGACTGTGAATGCCGTGGAGGGAAATCAATTCGGGGTCAATATCATTCCCCATACAGCCGATGTAACGACTTTTTCTACCTTGAAGCCGGGACAGAAAGTGAACCTGGAAGTGGATATCATCAGTCGGTATCTCGAACGGCTGCTTGCAGATAGAAACCTGGCAGGTGCCGGCGAGGGTATTACCCTGGACAAGCTGGAACAATACGGTTTTGTTGGCCAGCATGACGACAGTCAATAGACGCAGCAGACCATGACTCTGAATTCTGTAGAAGAACTTATTGAAGACTTTCGCCAGGGCAAAATGGTGGTCCTGATGGATGATGAGGATCGTGAGAACGAGGGTGATCTCGTTATCGCGGCGGACAGGATAAAACCGGAAGACATCAATTTCATGGCGAAGTATGCCCGGGGTCTCATTTGCTTGACATTGACCCGCGACCGGTGCCGCCAGTTGAAACTGCCCCTGATGGTCGATAACAATGTCACGCCCTTTGGCTGTAATTTCACTGTCTCTATAGAAGCCTCCACTGGCGTGACAACCGGAATATCGGCCGCTGATCGTGCCAGAACCATCCAGGTGGCCGTGGCACCGGATGCCAAACCGGAAGACATTGTTCAGCCAGGACATATTTTCCCGGTGATGGCCAATGATGGTGGCGTGCTACGCCGTGCCGGACATACCGAAGCCGGATGTGACCTGGCCAGGCTTGCCGGACTATCTCCCGCTTCAGCTATCTGTGAAATCATGAACGAGGATGGTTCCATGGCCCGCAAGCCGGACCTGGAGAAATTTGCTGCCGAGCACGATCTGAAAATCGGTACCATCATGGACCTTATTCATTACCGCATTGCCCATGAGAAAACCATTGAGCGGACCCACGAGTACACGCTGCCGACAGATCATGGTGAATTCAAGGTCTACTGTTACAGGGATCTGATCAAGGAAGGATCGCTGGTTCACCTGGCGTTGGTAAAAGGGGATATCCGGGAGGACGAGCCGGTACTGGCCCGGGTACTGGTGACAGATACTGTCCGTGATCTGCTGGGTATTGCCAATCCTGCTCGCCCGAGCTGGTCACTGCATCGTTCACTGGCTCGCATCAGCGAGGAAGGAAAGGGCGTTGTGGTAGTATTGGCCAATGAAATGGGGACCGCCGATGTACTGGATGAACTGGCGGCAATCGATAAGATTTCAGATCAGCCTGCAACCGCTCCCGCCCACCACGGCATCTACCTGAATGTTGGTACCGGGTCACAGATCCTTAGGGACGTGGGCGTTGGAAAAATGCGCCTGCTGAGTTATCCGACCAAGTACGCCATTTCAGGTTTTGACCTTGAAGTGGTTGAGTATCTCCCTTGTGAATAAATACACAGGAGTCAGGTCCTGACCTGATTCCAGCGAGGCAGAACACAATATGAGCAATGTTAAAAATATAGAAGGTGATTTTTCCGGAGCCGTAGCCAGTTATGCCCTGGTTGTGTCCCGCTTTAACAGTTACGTGGTAGATAGCCTGGAGGCGGGTGCTATTGATGCCCTGCAGCGTCATGGCGTCTCCCCTTCAAATATTACGGTAATGCGTGTTCCTGGCGCCCTGGAACTGCCTCTGGCTGTCAAGAATGCAGCAGAGTCCGGCAGCTTTGATGCGGTGATTGCCCTGGGTGCAGTAATACGTGGCAGTACCTACCATTTCGAAATTGTCGCCAATGAGAGTGCCCGGTGCCTGTCCGAAATTGCGCTTTCTACCGGCGTACCGGTGATAAACGGTGTTCTCACTGTTGACACCATTGAGCAGGCCATTGAAAGAGCAGGTACCAAGGCCGGGAACAAAGGCGCTGATGCGGGCGTGGCTGCCATGGAAATGGTCAGTCTGTTGCGCAAAATGAATGCCTGAGGTTTTTTCCTCAATACCGATACCCCAATTCCTATATAAAGAAGCAGAAAATGACCGATACACCGGACATGCCCGAAAAGCCGAAAATAGCTCACCGTAAAAAAGCACGCAGTTTGCTTGTGCAGGCCCTGTATCAGTGGCAGATTTCCGATTACCCGACCAATGCCATTGAAGCGCAGTACCGGGCTGACAATACCGGGAAAATCGACTGGCGTTACTTTCATGAGCTGTTCACGGCCATCACCGGGTCGGCAGATGAACTTGATGAAAGCTTTACCCCATTTCTAGATCGTGGTCTGGAAAAGCTCAATCCGATTGAGCTGGCGGTACTCAGGCTGGGTGCCTATGAGCTGCTCAAGCGTATAGATATTCCCTACCGTGTGGCGATCAATGAGGCTGTGGACCTGGCCAAGAAATTCGGTGCCACCGACAGTCACAAATATGTCAATGGTGTGCTGGACAAACTGGCCAGGCAGCAGCGAAGTGTTGAGATCAATGCTGGCGCCTGAGTCCGGGCGTTGACGCAGGTAATCGTCAGTCATGTTTTCAGAATTCGAGATAATTCGTCGCTGCTTTGACCAGAAAGGCCTGGCGGCGCAAACCGGTAATATTATCAGGGAAGGCATTGGCGATGACTGTGCGCTGGTCTCTGTCCCACCCGGACAGGCTCTTGCACTGTCCATGGACACTCTTGTCGAAGGGGTACATTTTCCCCGTGACGCTGCGCCTGAAGACATTGCCTGGCGAGCCCTGGCCGTCAATCTCAGTGATCTTGCCGCCACCGGAGCGTCTCCGGTATTTTTTACACTAGGTCTATCCCTACCGAATGCTGACCAGTCCTGGCTGGAAGCCTTTGCCAATGGACTCGGTCAGAGTGCAGGGCAGTACGGCTGTTACCTTGCCGGAGGCGACACAACATGTGGGCCGTTGACAATCACCATTCAGGCTCACGGGTTGGTAAGAGAAAACAGGGCGATTCTGAGGAGTGGCGCCTCTCCGGGAGACCGAATCTTCGTGACCGGTACCCTTGGCAAGGCCGCACTGGCGTTGAGGCTTTTCGGGGATAAGCCCTTGGCGGTGGAAGAAGAAGCCAGGTCTGCCCTGCACTCTGCTTTTTATCACCCACAACCTCGCCTGGCAGCAGGGTGCTCCCTGGCAGAATTTGTGAGCGCGGGTCTGGATATTTCTGATGGCCTGCTGGGTGATTTATTCCATATCTGTGAGAAAAGTATCTGTGGTGCGAAAGTTCGGCTGAACGATATCCCGGTTGATCCCCTGGTATCTGACATACTTGGCCATGATCAGGCACAGGAGCTGGCCATAAATGGGGGGGATGACTATGAACTGATTCTTACCGTACCGACCAGGTATGAGCAGGAATTTCTTGAGGCGGCGGCCAAAGTACCGGTGGAGGTAACCTGTATTGGTGAAATGACGCAGGAGCGCACGCTTGTTTGCCTGGATACCGGAGGCAATCCTGTCGAGGTGACCAGGGATAGCTATACCCACTTCCAGGAGAAATCTTGATATGCAGCCATCCCCGACCTCTTTGTTGACGAACCCGGTTCATTTACTGGCATTCGGATTTGGTTCGGGGCTGTCACCAAGAGCCCCGGGCACCATGGGGACTCTTGTGGCTGTACCCCTGTATCTGTTGATGGTTGAGTACCTGGCTATGGAAGGCTACCTGGTTATGCTGCTGATGACTTTCCTGGTTGGTATTTACCTGTGTGGAAAGACTGCCAGGGATCTGGGCGTACATGATCATGGCGGTATTGTCTGGGATGAATTTGTGAGCTACTGGATTACCATGCTCATGGTGCCAGTCATCTGGTACTGGGTACTGGCGGGGTTTGTCCTGTTCAGAATCTTTGACATCCTCAAACCATTTCCCATTGGTCTGCTGGATAAAAAAGTGGGCGGCGGGCTGGGGATCATGATTGATGATGTTGTTGCTGGAGTGTATGCCGCGATTGTCCTGCAGGTAGCCATGGTCCTCATTGCCTGATAACTTTTCTCCCTGCCGGGTTTCCCTTGGCCTTGTCAGTCCCACATGTTTATACTTGCACCCCGAATTTTAAGCCCCGCACCGACAGGGCACGATTGAATCGATTCTGAATCTGAAAAGAGAGGCAACCATGCGCGACTACTTGCAATTCTATATAAATGGCGAGTGGGTGGATCCGACCACACCACGTACTTTGGACGTTATTGATCCATCCACTGAAGCGGTTGCAGGTCATATCAGTTTGGGTAGTGATGCTGATGTTGATAATGCTGTCTCTGCGGCTTCTGAAGCCTTCAAGTCCTGGTCCCAGACCAGCAAGGAAGAACGTCTGGCTATTCTAAACCGGGTTGTCGAGGAGTTTGAGAAGCGTGTGCCCGAACTGGGTGAGGCTATTACCGAAGAAATGGGAGCTCCCACATGGCTGGCAGAAGGTACCCAGGCCGCGATCGGAGTCAATCATTTCAAAACCGCCATTTCCGTGCTGGAGGATTTCAAGTTTGAAGAAGACCGGGGAACCAGCCGGGTGGCACGAGAGCCTATTGGTGTGTGTGGGTTTATTACTCCCTGGAACTGGCCGATTCACCAGCTTTGCGCGAAGGTAGCTCCCGCTCTGGCAGTGGGTTGTACCGTGGTAGTGAAACCTTCTGAAATTGCCCCATTCTCGGCGCAGATTTTTGCCGAGATTCTGGACGCGGCCGGGGTACCAGCAGGTGTATTTAATATGGTTAACGGTCTGGGGCCGGAAGTAGGCCAGGCGATTGCCTCTCATCCCAAGGTGGACATGGTATCTATCACCGGGTCTACAAGTGCAGGTATCCAGGTAGCGGAGGCGGCTGCCAAAACAGTTAAACGTGTACACCAGGAACTTGGCGGCAAGAGTCCAAACATTATTCTGGAAGATGCCGACCTTGAAGCTGCGGTAAATGGCGGTATTGCGGGCATCATGATGAATTCCGGACAGTCCTGTCGTGCACCGACAAGAATGCTGGTTCCCAACAAGTTGATGGACCAGGTGTCTGAACTGGCCAAGGCAGCTGTAGAGAACTGGGCGCCGGGTGATCCCAAGCAGGATAGCAGAATGGGACCGGTAATATCCGAAACCCAGTGGAACAAGATTCAGGGCCTGATTCACAGCGGTATCGAACAGGGTGCACAGGTAGTAGTCGGTGGCGAAGGGAAGCCTGAAGGCCTGGAAACCGGTTATTTCGTCAAGCCTACTGTATTCAGGGACGTGAAAAATGACATGGATATCGCCAGGGAAGAGATTTTCGGGCCTGTCCTGAGCATTATTGGTTATGACAATGAAGAAGAGGCCATAGAAATCGCCAACGACACTGAATACGGTCTTGGTGGCTATGTCCATAGCAAGGACATTGATCATGCCCGTGCCATTGCGGCCAAAATCCGCGCCGGCTATATCAGTATCAATAACGCAGGGCTTGACCTGAATGCTCCCTTTGGTGGCTACAAGCAGTCCGGGAATGGCAGGGAATTCAGCGATCAGGCGTTTGGTGAATTCCTGGAGTATAAATCCCTTCTGGGTTATACCCCGGCAGCCTGATGGAACCTTCAGACACCGGCTTTTGAAGGTGGTGTCAATTCAATGTATTTGTCCAGGGACAGGTGCAAAAACAAGGGGGTCAAATGTGCCACTGTGCCAGCTCTGGACAGGGCTGGATTGGCATTGCAAATTGGAGCCGATACCTGTATCGTAGCGCCTTTTTTTGACCCCCCTAAAATTAACTAGAGGATATCAACAACAATGAGCAAAAGCTTAGAAGACTTATTGCAGAGTGTTGACAACCCGGTAGATATGATGCGCAATTCCAAGATTGGCGCCTATGTCTATCCTGTTGTTGCTCCGGAATTTCACAACTGGCGCAGTGAGCAAGAAGCATGGCGCGAATCAGCAGTACTGTTCGACCAGTCTCACCACATGGTGGACATCTACATCAAAGGTCCGGACGCTATCAAACTGCTGTCTGATACCGCTATCAACAGCTTCGAAAACTTCCCGGTTAACCGTGCCAAGCAGTACGTTCCTGTAAGCTACTCAGGTCACGTTATCGGTGACGGTATCCTGTTCCACCTGGCCCAGAACGAGCTGGTGTTTGTAGGCCGCGCTCCTTCTGCCAACTGGATTCGCTTCCATGCTGAAACTGGTGGCTATGATGTGGAAATCATCCATGATGATCGTTCACCTTCACGCCCGATGGGTAAGCCGGTTAACCGTATTTCCTACCGCTACCAGATCCAGGGTCCTAACGCCTGGCCGATCATTGAAAAACTCAACGGTGGTGCTGTAGAGCAGCTGAAATTCTTCCACATGGCTGACATGAATATTGACGGCACCCGTGTACGTACCCTGCGTCATGGTATGGCCGGTGCACCTGGTCTGGAAATCTGGGGTCCTTACGAAGAAGGCGAGCGCATCAAGAACGCCATCCTTGAAGCCGGTGAAGAATTCGGTATTGTGCCTGTAGGTTCAAACGCTTACGCATCCAACACCCTGGAATCTGGCTGGATTCCTTCTCCGCTGCCAGCTGTTTACTCCGATGACCGCATGAAGGCCTATCGTGAGTGGCTGCCAGCTGCCAGCTATGAAGGCACCGCTGCTATCGCCGGTTCCTACGTATCTGACAATGTTGAAGACTACTACACCACACCTTATGAGCTGGGCTACGGTCCGTTCATCAAGTTCGACCATGACTTTATCGGCCGTGACGCCCTCGAAGCCATGCAGAACGATGATCACCGCAAGAAAGTGACTTTCCAGTGGAACAGCGAAGACGTGGTCAAGGCTTACGCTTCCCTGTTTGAGAAAGGTGAGCATGCCAAGTACATCAACATTCCTATTGCCAACTACGGCAACTCCTCTTTCGACACCATTCTGGGTGGCGACAAGGTTGTTGGTCTGTCCATGTTCTCTGGCTACAGTTACAACGAGCGCAGCTGTCTGTCTCTGGGTACTGTCGATTCTGACATCGAAATCGGTACTGAAGTGGTTCTGGTTTGGGGTGAGAATCCTGCTACCGAGAAAACCACTGTTGAGGCGAAGAGCACAGCTATTGAGATCCGTGCCCGTGTTAGCCCGGTTCCATACGCTGAAGTGGTTCGCGAATCTTACGTTGAAGGTTCATGGCGTAAGAAGTAAGTCGCAAGGCTTTGAAAAAACCCGGGCTATGCCCGGGTTTTTTTTGCCTTGGATATTCTGCTGGGTGCAGTGCCGGCCTTTGCTTTCTCAGCCGCCTGTGGAATGGATTATCGGAGACACGGGGTTCGCCAACACAAGGAGGTAGACTGGTTATACCTTGGGTGTTTAATTTTCAGGCATGACAGGTGTAACATTCGGAGCAGAACTTTGGGGGACAATCCAGCATGAATACAGTAACCACTGCTGCAGCCGGCTCATCCGCTGCTTTCAGGCCATCGTTTTATCTATCCATGATCCTGTTGATGGCATTTTTTGTCTTTGGCGGTTTCAGCATGACCTATTGGTATCCCATGGCGGCTGGTACTTTTCCGCCGGCACCACCGGTCGTACATTTTCATGGCTTGGTGTATTCAAGCTGGATGATCCTGCTGGTGGTACAGGCATTGCTGGTCAATGTCCGCAGTGTCGCGCTTCACCGTAGTCTTGGCATGTTTGGAATTGCACTGGCTACAATGGTCATTGTAATGGGATCGCTCATTACTATCCTTGGGGCATCGGGGAGTTCTGGTAACGCCGCCCATGGCATCTACCTGGGTATTATGGCGGTAACCGGGTTTGGCTTGCTGTTTACCCTGGCGATGCGCAACACTCGCAAGCCTGATATCCACCGGCGACTTATTCTGCTGGCCATGTTGCCAATCCTGCCACCTGGTATTCACAGGCTTTACATGGTCCCCCTGGGGCTCCAGGCATTTCCAGTCGTCGCGATGTATATGACGCTGAATGCGATGGCACTGGCGATTCTGGTTCAGGAATGGCGTCAGTCCGGGAGCATCAACAAATACACATGGATTGGTGTGGGCTGGCTGGTCACTCAGCAGATAGTGCATGGCCTGATTATTGATACACCATTTTTTGTCGATGTGGTCCGTTTTCTTGGCAGTCTGGCGGTATACCGCTAGCTATTACCGGCAAGTTTCCGAATGTAGCTTAAATAAAAAAGGCGGCCATTTGGCCGCCTTTTTTCTGTTACATGCCAGAATTATTCCATTAGTCCTGCCCGCAAACTCAGTAGCCAGTGCTTGACGGCATCAACATCTTCCTCAGCGAGGAGATGCCCCAGGTTAGGCATGCCACGGCCGGCGTAGGCACCCTCACGGACAATATTCTGGATAATGTCGTAGGTAGCAGGAGCTGCGTAACGCAGGTCGGCAAGAGCACCGCCGCTGGCGCCACCGGCACCGTGACAGAGCATGCAATGCGTGGTGTACATGTCCACACCGTGAGCCAGGACCTCCGGGTCATCGTTATAGTCGATGGCCGTCAGCTCCGGCAGGGGCTGACCTTCAACAGGAATGATCTCATCACCATTCAGCTTGAAGGTCCACAGTCGTCCCTCCGGCTTGTAGGCACCTGAAGAGTTGGGGCCGATCAGGCCGGAAGAACCGCCCCAGCCCACGAGGATGGAAATATACTGTGTTCCATCCAGTTCATAGGTCATGGGGGCAGCCATGATGCCGACACCAAGATCCACTTCCCAGACCAGCTCGCCAAAGTCGGCTGTAAAGGCCCTGAAATAACCATCTGCCGCGCCCTGGAAAACCAGGTTGCCAGCCGTGGCGAGTGTGCCGCCGTTGATGGAAAAATCGTATTCGCGGGTCCAGCGGGGCTCACGGGCCACCGGGTCCCAGGCCAGCATCACGCCGGGAGAGTCATAGACCGGACCGGTGCCACCTTCATAATCTTCATCGGGCCTGACCGGGCGGTCGGTTTGGGTGCCAAGACCAATGCCCAGGTTCCAGCCGGCAGTTTCATAATCCCAGTTTTCATCAACAGCGTAGGGGAAGGGACCACCCTGCATGGTGGGAACATAGAGCAGGCCGGTTTCCGGGCTGTAGGACATTGGATGCCAGTTATGGGCACCTGATGGTCCCGGGACCAGGAATGAGATGGCGTTGTCATAGCGTGCCTGTGGCGTCTCGATTGGACGACCGCTTTCCAGATCAACACCAGTGGCCCAGTTTATCTGGGCGTACGGGTCGGCATAGATCAGGTCGCCGGTCTCGGCATCCAGCACATAAAAGAAGCCGTTTTTGGGGGCCTGCATAACCACTTTACGGGGAAGGCCGTTGATGGGAATCTCGGCCAGCATCAGGGGCTGTACAGCAGTGTAGTCAAAGTTATCCGCCGGGGTGGTCTGGTAGTGCCACTCAACACTGCCATCATCCACATCCAGGGCTACAATGGAAGAGAGGTACAGGTTGTCACCGATGCCTTCGCTACGGTATTCATGGCTCCAGGGAGATCCATTGCCGGTACCTACGTAGACCAGGCGCAGTTCAGGATCGTAAATAATGGAGTCCCAGGGATTACCCCCTCCGCCAAACTCCCACCATTGTCCTGCCCAGGTGGCCGCTGCTGCTTCAACATCGGCATTTTCGAAACCATCGGCAGGGTTGCCGGGTACGACCCAGAAACGCCATTCAATGTCACCGGTATCAGGGTTGTAGGCTGTCAGGTAACCACGGGTACCCAGTTCAGCGCCACCGTTACCGATCAGCACCTTGCCATCAGCGATACGAGGAGCGCCGGTAATTGTATATGGTTTGCTCTGGTCAACAGTTACTTTGCTCCAGACTACTTCGCCGGTGGCTGCATCCAGGGCTACAAGCCGTCCGTCAATAATGCCGGCAAAGACCTTGTCACCGTAAATGGCCACCCCCCGGTTGACCACGTCACAGCAGGCTTTCCAGCCCATTGAACGATCCACCTGTGGGTCATAGCGCCAGAGTTCCTCGCCGGTACGCGCATCCACGGCAAAAACTATGGACCAGGAGGCTGTGGCATACATGATACCGTCGCGGACCAGTGGAGTGGCTTCCAGTCCCCGGAAGGTTCCGGTGTCATAGACCCATGCCACTCCAAGTTCGCTCACATTGGAGACATTGACCTGGTCGAGGGGGCTGAATCGCGTTTCCCCGGCATCGCGTCCGTAGCTTAACCAGTCCGCACTATCGCCTGTATTGATGAGATCATCATTGGTGACTTCACTGGCCATCACGGCCGGGGTATCCGACTGGACGGGGGCAGTTGATGGGGCCTGTGCTGTATCGGCACTGTCCTGGGAACAGGCGGCAAGACTGATTAGCAGGATAGCTGCAACGCTGTGCCAGAATGACTTGGTGAATTTATCTAACATGGATGGATTCCCCTTGTTTTGCTAAAAATGCAGGACGGGAAGGATAGCACAAGCGGGGAGAAGAGCGATAAAGGGATAAAGGGGTAAAGGGAAAAAAGGAAAAAGGGTGGGCGGTTCAGGTATGGGAGCGATACAGGGATACAAGGATACAGGGATACAAGGCAAGCAGTTCAGGTAAGACAGGGATGCAAGATACAAGATGCAAGAGGAAATATTCGAGATAGCCGGGGAGATTGTGTTTATCTGAGCATCAAATTCAAGAATAAGTCCAAATAAAACCCTTGACGGTAAAGTTCAGGCGAACCATCCTGCCTTTTTTCCTTTTTTCCTTTTTTCCTTTTTTCCTTTTTTCCTTTTTTCCTTTTTTCCTTTTTTCCTTTTTATCGCCTGAACACCTTCAACCAACGCCAGAAGTTAAGCAACCCCGACAGGGAGCTTGCCAGGTAGGTTAGGGCGCAGGCTGTCAGAATTCGTCGAGCCGCCCGGTAATCACTTTTGCTGATGTACTGGCCTTCACGAAGAATTGGTAAGGCGCGGCCAAAGCTCGCATCAAATTCCACGGGCAGGGTGACCAGATGGACGATGGTGTTAACCAGCATGCTTAGAATGACGACAAGTAACAGTGGTAAAGTCAGGCGTGCTCCAGCCGGGGTAAACGCCATGAAAGGCATGGCTAGCATGGCGATACCACCTACACGTTCCAGTTTCTGTGCTGTCCTGACCATGTTGGTTCGAGTAGTAAGGGGTTTGTATTGATGATGATCCTGCAAGGCATGGCCAAACTCATGGGCAGCGACGGTGATCGCCGTCAGGGAACGCTTGTCCAGGTTTTCCTTAGACAGGCGCACGGTCTTGTCCGTTGGGTCGTAATGGTCTCCAAGGTCGGTACCTTCGACATTGAGATGGCCAAGGCCGAACTTCTTGCGCAGGTGCTTGACCAGTTCTGCACCGGTTCCCGGAATATCCTCCCGATGATCACTGTATTTTTGCAACACATGCCGTGCCCAGTATTGTGGTCCCAGGATAAGGACGAATAGCAGTATGCCGAGAATCAGGAAAATCATGAGAGCATTGTAACGGGAATCTTGATGAATGCATGCCAGACTTTGAGGGACTTAAGCCGTGTATAATGCCTCCCCTACAAGATACAAAGGAACAGACCAGGTCAATTCATGCAGCTCATACCTCCATTACAGGCTGATCCTGAAAATTTACATTCCGCTTATCAGGCGGCCAGTCCTTTTCCCCATATCATCATAGATGACCTGTTTCCTGACGAGATACTTGGGAAGGTGCGTGATGTATTTCCCCGTCCGGAAGGGATTGAATGGCGCCGCTTTGATAACCCTGAAGAAAAAAAACTGGGCTTTTGGCATACCTGTGAAATTGATCCTTACTTGTATGATTTTCTGCAGGCCATGAATGCGCCCCCCATGTTGAAATTCCTTGAATCCCTGACAGGCATTGATGGACTGATACCAGATCCCTATTTTGGTGGTGCCGGCCTGCATCAGATTCTTCCTGGAGGTTTTCTGAAAGTCCATGCAGATTTTAATGTGCATCCTAAACTCAACCTGGATCGGCGATTAAATATGTTGATATACCTGAACAGGGATTGGCAGGATGACTGGGGTGGCCACCTGGAATTATGGGATAAGGACATTACTGTCTGTCATGAAAAAATTGCCCCGCTTTTCAATCGCACAGTTGTTTTCAGTACAACAGATACGTCATTTCATGGCCATCCCCATCCACTGCGATGCCCGGAAGGGGAGAGTCGTAAATCACTCTCGTTTTATTACTACACCAATGGTCGTCCGGAAGCTGAACAATCAGCAGCGCATAGCACACTGTTTCGGGAAACCCCCGGGGAATGAAAGTTTCTTCCACACATCGGGGGCCGGATTTTTTTATTCTTGGCGGTATGAAGTGCGGTACGACATCACTGTTCAATTATCTCGCCCAACATTCCTGTATTGCGCCACCCAGAGAAAAGGAACTGCATTATTATGACATTCATCGTTACAGGGGGGTGACGCTCTCGCAATATACTGGCTGGTTCCCTGAGCGTGGGGAGGCTGTACTGTCAGGAGAGGGGACACCTTTTTACCTGAGTCATCCGCGATGTCCTGAGTGGATTCACCAGGATTTCCCCCGGGCGCGTTTCATCATAGTCATGCGTGATCCTGTAGAGCGATTCTGGTCCCACTACAAACAGTACTGCAAGTATCGCAATTTCAAGGGTTTGGCGGAGTCGTTGATAGAAAAGGAGCTGGCAGTGATGGATTCCATTCTGACATCGATAAGCCAGGATCCGGATTATCCGGTAGATGATCTAAAACTCTATTCCCTGCTTTTGCGAGGTCGTTATGCCGAGCAGATCGAACGCTGGTTTCAGTGGTTTAGCCGTGACCGATTTCTTTTCCTGTTTACCCGGGATCTTATGTCCCAGCGTGCCCGGGTAGTCAGGCAAACCCTGGAGTTTCTCGAATTAACAACTACAGAGCAGTTACCTATCGATACACTCCACCATACCCAGGAATATGATCCGATGCCCCCAGACCTGCGCACATTCCTGGAGCAATACTATGCTCCTTGTGATGCGGCACTTGCCACCCTGCTTAATATCAGGTTACCGTGGACCGAAACCTGATCATCAGCTTCTAAATCCATGAACTGGGCCGATATAGCATCAGCTGCCGCGACACTTTTCCTCGTACTGGATGCGCCGGGTAATATCCCTGCATTCAACGCCATCCTGTCGAAACTGGATCACGGCCGACGTTCCCGGGTAATTGCCCGGGAAATGCTTTTCGCACTGGTGATTCTGATGGGCTTTCTTTTTGCCGGTAATACCATTCTCGGCTTTCTCGGTTTGACGCAGTCATCGTTGAATATCACGGGTGGTGTTCTTTTGTTCATCATCTCCCTGCGCATGATTTTTCCCGGCCGGCACCAGGTCAGTGATGAGGAAACAGAAGACCCGTTCATCGTTCCTATTGCTGTGCCTCTGACAGCGGGTCCCTCCACAATTGCCATCGTGCTCTTTCTCGGCTCAAGCCAGCCTGACCGTATCCTGGAATGGTGTATTGCTCTTGTGATCGCCTGGCTTGGAAGTACTATTTTGCTGATGCTTTCCCCAAAACTCATTGCGGTGATAGGAGAGCGGGGTTCGCGGGCCATGGAAAGGCTGATCGGCATGATCCTGATCATTCTTGCTGTGCAAATGCTGCTCAACGGGATTCGCGATTTTATCCAGAGTCTGTAAAGTAAGACTCTTGGTCGACATGCCAGTCAGGAGATAATCATGATTCACTCAACAACTCCAACAATCGAAGGGCGTCCAATTCGGGAATATCTCGGTGTTGTGACCGGGGAAGCAATTCTTGGCGCCAATATTTTCAAGGATTTTTTTGCGAATATTCGCGATATCGTCGGTGGGCGATCTGCAGCCTATGAAAAAGAACTGCAGCGTGCCCGGGATATTGCGTTCAGTGAAATGTCTGAACGTGCCAAGGACTGGGGTGCCAATGCTATTGTCGGTATTGACCTGGATTATGAAACTGTGGGCTCCCAGGGTGGCATGCTGATGGTGAGTGTCAGCGGTACGGCTGTCAAAGTCTAGGTCTGTCTATGAATAGGAAGGGCAGGGTTCTCTACATACCCCATGGTGGTGGTCCAATGCCACTGCTGAATGATCCAGGTCATGCAACACTGATTCGCTTTCTCAGGAGTATCCCTGACCAACTTGGGCACCCTGAGGCCATCCTGATGGTCAGTGCTCACTGGGAACAACCGATACCGACTCTCACTGCAGGGCAGAATCCCCCGCTTATTTATGATTACGGTGGTTTTCCACCGGAAAGTTATGAGATCAAATACCACGCTGCGGGGAGTCCTGCCCTAGCTGAGCGTATTGCCGCAGAATTTCGTGATCAGGGTATACCCGTAAATCTGGATGATAAGAGAGGCTATGATCATGGCATGTTCGTACCCCTGAAACTGATGTTTCCGGAAGCCGATATACCCTGTCTGCAACTTTCCCTCTTGAACAATCTGGATGCAAGCTCACATATGGCGATGGGTGCAGCCTTATCTTCCCTTGTCGAGAGCAACATCCTTGTTGTTGGATCGGGTATGTCCTTCCATAACCTGCAGTCTATTTTCAGGCCTCTACCAGAAGGGGATGTAGCCAACAGGGAATTTGAGCAGTGGCTCGAAGAGACATGTACCGGGGAGATGCCCGAAACAGAAAGAGCAGGGCGGCTGGAGGCCTGGTCCCGGGCCCCGGGTGGTATTGCCTGCCATCCCAGGCCGGAACATCTGCTGCCCCTGCATGTGTGTTATGGAATAGCCCAGTCAAAAGCAACCCAGGTATTCAGTGGGGACGTGATGGGGAAAATGGTTTCAGGTTACCTCTGGCATTGAAAACCGGGATAAAAAAAAGGGCGCCGATTGGCGCCCTTTTTTTCAGTACCAATTATCAGTACTTGTAGTGCTCCGGTTTGAATGGACCTTCAACAGGAATGCCAAGATATTCTGACTGTTCCTTGGTCATCCTGGTGATCACTCCACCAAAACCTTTGACCATGCATGCGGCGACTTCCTCGTCCAGGGATTTTGGCAGTACTTCCACTTTCAGGTTGTCTTTCTTGAAAGACTCATCCAGGTCAGCAAACTTGCGTTCCCACAGGTACATCTGTGCCAGTACCTGGTTGGAGAAAGAGCCGTCCATGATGCGTGAAGGATGGCCAGTGGCATTACCCAGGTTGATCAGGCGACCTTCGGACAGCAGGATCAAGTAGTCATCATCACCGTTACGAATAACGCGATGAACCTGTGGCTTCACTTCTTCCAGTGTCCAGTTTTCACGCATGTAGGCCGTATTGATTTCACTGTCAAAGTGACCAATATTACAAACAACAGCACCTGGCTTGAGAGCTGTGAGCATGTTCTTGTCACAGACATCTACGTTACCAGTCGTGGTAACGATCAGGTCAGTGTTTTCCAGCAACTGTTTGTTGATGCAGTTCATGGTGCCATCGTTAATGCCATCAATGTATGGAGAGACAACTTCATAGCCGTCCATGCAGGCCTGCATGGCACAGATTGGATCGATCTCCGTTACTTTCACGATCATGCCTTCCTGGGACAGGGACTGTGCAGACCCTTTGCCCACATCTCCGTAACCGACGACGAGAGCTTTCTTGCCAGACAGCAGCATGTCAGTACCACGCTTGATGCCGTCATTCAGACTGTGGCGACAGCCGTACTTGTTATCATTCTTGGACTTGGTGACGGAGTCATTCACGTTGATGGCAGGAACACGCAGTGTGCCTTTTTCCAGCATTTCGAAAAGACGATGCACACCCGTAGTGGTTTCTTCGGTGATTCCGTGAACGTTATCCAGAATCTGTGGGTATTTTTCATGGGCCATGGCAGTCAGGTCACCACCATCGTCCAGCAGCATATTGCAGTCCCAGGGCTCGCCATCCTTGAGGATAGTCTGCTCAATACACCATTCTGCTTCTTCTTCGGTCTGCCCTTTCCAGGCGTAGACAGCTATGCCTGCAGCAGCCATGGCTGCAGCGGCGTGATCCTGTGTTGAAAAGATATTACAGGAGGACCAGCGTACTTCAGCACCCAGGGCAACCAGTGTTTCGATCAGCACGGCAGTCTGAATAGTCATGTGGATACAGCCGATGATTTTTGCGCCGGCCAGTGGTTTGCTTTCACCGTATTTTTCGCGCAATGTCATCAGGGCTGGCATCTCGGCTTCTGCCAGTGTGATTTCCTTGCGGCCGAAATCAGCAAGGCCGATATCTGCTACTTTGTAATCATTACTCATTATGTATGTTTTCCTTTAATTGATTCTTATAAAGCAGGGACAGAGCACGCAAGGCGGGGTCTGTCCCATGATCAGGCTGTATTGCTGCTTATACGCCGGCGTCAGCTTTCAGGGCTTCAGCCTTGTCAGTTCTCTCCCAGGAGAACTCTTCACGGCCAAAATGCCCATAGGCAGCAGTTGGACGATAGATCGGACTCAGCAGACCGAGCATCTCGATCAGGCCGGCAGGCCTGCAGTCAAAGTGCTCGCGGACCAGCTTGGTGATCTTGTCGTCCGAGATTTTGCCAGTACCGAAAGTATCGACCAGGATGGAAGTTGGCTCGGCTACACCGATGGCGTAGGAAAGTTGTACTTCACATTTGTTCGCAATGCCGGCAGCAACGATGTTCTTGGCGATATAGCGACCAAGATAGGCAGCGGAACGGTCGACTTTTGACGGGTCTTTTCCGGAGAATGCGCCACCACCATGACGAGCCATGCCACCATACGTGTCCACAATGATCTTGCGTCCAGTCAGTCCACAGTCACCGTGAGGGCCACCAACAATGAACTGGCCGGTTGGGTTGATGTGGTACTTGGTGTCTGCGGTCAGCCATTCGGCGGGCAGAACAGGTATGATTACTTCTTCCATGATAGCTTCACGCAATTGTTCCTGGGTAACATCCGCGGAATGCTGTGTTGACAGGACAACCGCGTCGATGGATTCGATCTTGCCATTGACGTAACGACAGGTCAGCTGGCTCTTGGCATCCGGTTCCAGGAATGGCAGTTTGCCGCTCTTGCGTGCTTCAGCCTGTTTCTGTACCAGACGATGAGCGTAGGTAATCGGGGCTGGCATCAAAACGTCAGTTTCGTCATTGGCATAACCAAACATAAGACCCTGGTCACCGGCACCCTGCTCCTTGTGCAGGCCTTCGCCTTCAGTAACACCCATGGAGATATCTGGTGACTGTTTACCGATGGCATTGAGTACAGCACAGTTATGGCCATCAAATCCCTCAGCAGAGCCGTTATAGCCAATATCCAGGATCACACCACGTACGATGTCTTCCACATCAATGGTGGCTGTGGTGGTAACCTCACCAGCAACCAGTGCAAGACCAGTGTTTACAAGCGTCTCGACGGCAACCCTTGATTTCGGGTCCTGTTCCAGCAATGCATCAAGGATGGCATCGGAAATTTGGTCTGAAACTTTATCAGGGTGTCCCTCAGATACAGATTCAGATGTGAACAATACTGCTTCAGTCATACTGTCTTCCTTCTTGTTTATGTGAAACGCAAAATTCAGTGCTGTGGATACGGCTGCAGCAAGCTTTGCTGTTTTAGTCTCTATATGTTGATCACTTTGGGTCTAGATGATTAATGGCAACGGTATTATCCGGTCAGATGTCAGTTTCCGTGTCTTCCGAGATCGCCACTTGGGCTGCTGGAACCTATACACACAGGAGGTCTGTTCACCATTGCCAATCCCCCTGTGGCAGTTGCAATTTTTGTGTCTGGGAAGTACGGAATACTTATTATTTTTATATCAGACTGGAATTACAGGGCATCGAATGTATCACCCTGAACCCGTTTACGCAAATATGCCGGAAGTCAGGGGAATAACGCCCTCCACCGGGCATAAAACGGGGATTTTCCCCCTATTCCGAGTGGCAAAATTCCATTGGCTGGGAGACAATAGCCGACCCTGGTCCAGGCCTGCCGGATTTCCAGCAACTGTCCAGGTTTCATAACAATAATAATTTCATAAATGAACTGGCGTGTGGTGCCAGTTTTTCAAAAAATCGGGTAGCAGGAGTAAAGCAGCATGCCGGCTGAATCAAGCGCTGAAAGACAAGCCAGCAGGAAAGAGTGTGCCAATGCCATCAGGGTATTAAGCATGGATGCCGTACAAAAGGCCAATTCCGGTCATCCGGGAGCTCCCATGGGAATGGCGGATATTGCCGAAGTCCTGTGGAACGACTTCCTCAAGCATAATCCAACCAATCCCAACTGGATCAACCGTGACCGTTTTGTCCTCTCCAATGGTCATGGATCGATGCTTATTTATTCCTTGCTGCATCTCACCGGTTATGACCTGTCTATTGATGAGCTCAGGAATTTCCGCCAGCTGCATTCGAAAACTCCGGGTCACCCCGAGTACGGCTACACCCCTGGTGTGGAAACCACTACCGGTCCCCTTGGGCAGGGCCTGGCCAATGCCGTGGGGATGGCAATTGCCGAACGTACCCTGGGATCCCAGTTCAACCGGGATGGATTCCCCCCGGTAATCGATCATTTCACTTATGTCTTTGCTGGCGATGGTTGCCTTATGGAAGGTGTCTCCCACGAGGTATGTTCGCTGGCGGGCACGCTCGGACTTGGCAAACTCATCGTTTTCTATGATGACAACGGAATATCCATTGATGGCGAAGTCCAGGAATGGTTTTCTGATAATACACAGCAGCGTTTTGAAGCCTATGACTGGCAGACCCTGACCATTGATGGTCATAACCCTGATGAAATCAGCGAGGCTATAACAGCTGCCCAGGCCAACACTACGCAGCCGACATTAATTATCTGTAAAACACAGATTGGCTTTGGTTCACCCAACAAGGGCGGGACTGCTGCTACCCATGGGGCTCCTCTGGGCGAAGATGAAGTTCAGGCAACCCGTGATGCGCTGGGCTGGGAGTATCCGCCGTTTGAAATCCCTGAATCTGTTTACCAGACCTGGGAAGCCCGTGAAAAAGGTTATGCGGTCGAAACCAAATGGAAGGAGCTGTTTGTCCAGTATGAGGAGGAGTACCCGGTTCATGCCATGGAGCTTATCCGTCGCATCCGCGGTGATCTGGTGGGTGATTTTGAACAGATAGCTGACCAGTTCATCGCCAAGTGTGCCGAAGCCGGTGAAACTCTGGCAACACGCAAGTCGTCCCAGAATGCTATTGGTGCTTTCGGCACGATCCTCCCGGAGTTGATTGGAGGCTCTGCTGACCTGACGGGTTCCAATCTCACGGCCTGGGATGGCAGTCTTGCCATCACGCGTAACCCAAAGGGAAATTATATCTATTATGGAGTCCGGGAATTTGGTATGGCGGCCATCAATAATGGCATGGCCCTGCACGGGGGGGTTATCCCCTATGGCGGAACCTTCCTGATATTCATGGAATATGCCCGCAATGCTGTGCGCATGGCGGCGCTTATGAAGCAGCGTAACATCTTTGTATTCACCCATGACTCGATCGGGCAGGGAGAGGATGGACCTACCCACCAGGCTGTGGAGCAGCTTTGCGCACTTCGGGTAACACCAAACATGTCTGTCTGGCGACCTGCCGATAGTGTTGAAACAGCCGTGGCCTGGAAAGCGGCCCTGCTGAACAAGTCTGGCCCCACGTCGCTGGTATTGACCCGCCAGGGTGTGCCTCACCTGGACAGGACTGCAGAGCAGATCAGGAATATTGAAAAAGGTGCCTACATTCTCGAAGATTGTGATGGGACTCCTGATGTGATCGTCATTGCCACAGGCTCTGAAGTCTCTATCAGTCTTGATGCTATCAGGACGCTACAAGGAGAAGGTGTGGCTGCGCGTCTGGTGGCGATGCCGTCAACGGACCTTTTTGATGCCCAGAGTGAGGAGTACCGTGAATCAGTCCTGCCTGCAGCTGTCAGGAAGCGTGTTGCTGTGGAAGCGGCTCAGGTGGATTACTGGCATAAATATGTTGGCCTGGATGGCGATGTGGTTGGGATGAGTTCCTTCGGTGAGTCAGCACCAGGCAAGGTCGTGATGGAATACTTCGGATTTACTGCCGGGAATATTGCCGATCGGGTCCGTAATCTGCTGTAACTGTCCGGCATGCCCTACAGGCTTGTATTGAGCCGCATGGTTTCTGTGCCGGCATCCATTTCATAACCCAGTATGCCCATAAAAGGTTTAATCATGTCTTCCCGGTTATAGTCCGGGAAGCTGGTCTTGTCGAAGACGGTTTCCAGCAAGGCTTTTTTCTTTTTATAGTCCAATAACCACGAGTCCGGTTCCAGGTAGCGGTAAGAGCCTGGGTCAGTGCTGAGGGGGAGCCCAAGACTGTCCAGCTGCCTCATGTAAGAGGCCCGATAGGATTCCTTGTCCCTGAAAACACATATGCATTGGGTTGTCTCGGAAAAAGGGGCAAACAACCCCAGCAGCCGCTGGTATTCTTCCAGGGAGTTGAGCAGGTAGAGACCTTCATTGGTCCATAGAATATCCCGGCACCCAAGCCGTCTGGCTTCTCTGTAATGATGAGCGACATCCTGCTGAAGTCTGTCGGGGATCTGCGCCATGAACGATTCACTGACGGTTTCGCGCAGCTGGATCTTGGCCGTGGAATCCCGGTCACTGTCCAGGGCAAACACATTCAGCAGAAAGTGGGAGGGGTTGGCAAACCCCAGCAATGAGTCCGGTACGTAAAGGCCGGCACTAATGAGGTTCTCTCGGTGCTTTTGCAGGTAATGCTGAATCGAGGTGGTACCGGTTTTATGTTGTCCGACATGGATAATGGTTTTCATCATCTGATCGCTGTTAATTCAGTCATTTTTCCGGTTCTGATGCCTTCACGGAGAGGCAAAATACCCGCTAATCGGTTATGATGCAGCCCTCTATCTGGCACCAGACAGCAGCTTAGATTTTACCAGAGGATTGGCAAGTATAATGGCTATACACAGTATTCAGGATTATCCCCTTAAAGACCAGCGGGTGTTGATTCGCGAAGACCTCAATGTGCCGGTAAAAGATGGCCGAGTTGTTAACGATACACGAATAAATGCAGCGCTACCCACTATCCGTTACGCCCTTGAGCAGGGAGCCAAGGTCATCCTCATGTCTCATCTCGGACGCCCTGAAGAAGGAATTCCTGTCAGTGAGCAGCCACAGTTTTCAATGGCACCTGTAGCCGGGAGGCTTGGTGAATTACTGGGCCAGGATGTCGCTATTATGGCCCCTGAATTCTCGGCCGAAGAATCCAAAGCATTGACATCAGGCTCTTGTGTTTTACTGGAAAATGTCAGGACTAATGTCGGGGAGAAAAAAGATGATGAAGCCTTGTCCCGCTATTATGCGAGCCTCTGCGATATATTTGTGATGGATGCATTCGGGACGGCTCATCGCGCCCAGGCCAGTACCCATGGTGTGGCTCGATTTGCCGACAAGGCCTGTGCAGGACCATTGCTCAAGGCCGAACTGGATGCACTGGACAAGGCGTTGAGCAGCCCCCAGCGTCCGATGCTGGCCATTGTGGGTGGTGCCAAGGTATCCAGCAAACTGGAAGTGTTAAAAGCCCTGGCAGATAAGGTGGACCAGCTTATTGTTGGTGGTGGCATAGCCAATACCTTCCTCTCAGCGGCAGGTTTTCCCATCGGTAAGTCTCTGGTTGAGGAAGACATGATTCCGGTGGCCAGGCAGTTGATGGAAGAAACCGATATTCCTCTTCCTACAGATGTAATGGTGGCAACGGAGTTTTCCGAATCTGCCGAGGCAGTACTCAAGCCAGTGGCTGATGTGGGTGCGGATGATATGATTCTTGATATTGGCCCGGATACGGCGGCCAGGTTTGCTGACATTATCGGTTCGGTCAACACGATTCTCTGGAATGGACCGGTGGGTGTGTTTGAATTTCCGCAGTTTGCCAGGGGAACGGAAAGTGTGGCGAAAGCCATTGCCGCTAATAGCGGCTTCTCTATTGCCGGCGGTGGTGAAACCATCACGGCAATCGATACTTTTGGTATCAGTGAGGACGTTTCCTACATTTCCACGGGTGGTGGGGCCTTCCTGGAGTTCGTGCAGGGTGAGACACTGCCGGCAGTAGCCATCCTGGATGCACGCGGCGATTAAGCCGAAGTGAAAAATATTTTATTTCAGACAATACAGAATAAAGGACAAGACAATGGCATTGATGAGTTTAAGGCAATTACTGGATCACGCGGCTGAGAATAACTATGGCGTGCCAGCATTCAACGTCAATAATTTAGAGCAGGTCAGGGCAATCATGATGGGGGCATCAGAAGTGAACAGTCCCGTTATTCTGCAGGCCTCTGCTGGAGCAAGAAAATATGCAGGGTCGAATTTTCTCAAGCACCTGATTCAGGGAGCCATTGAAGAGTTTCCCCATATCCCCATTGTTATGCACCAGGATCATGGTGTGTCTCCGGGAGTTTGCCAGCGCTCAATCCAGCTCGGTTTTTCATCTGTCATGATGGATGGCTCACTGGGTGAGGATGGCAAGACGCCTACCGACTTTGAATACAATGTGGATGTCACCCGCCGCACTGTAGACATGGCCCATTCCTGCGGGGTATCAGTAGAAGGAGAGCTGGGTTGCCTGGGATCTCTTGAATCGGGTATGGCCGGAGAAGAAGACGGGATTGGTGCCGAAGGCAAGCTCTCCATGGAGCAGTTGCTAACTGATCCCGAAGAAGCCGCCCAGTTTGTTGAAGCCACCCAGGTGGATGCCCTGGCGATTGCTGTAGGGACAAGTCATGGCGCCTATAAGTTCAGCCGTCCTCCTACTGGAGATATCCTGGCGATCAGTCGTATCAAGGAAATTCATCAGCGCATTCCAAACACGCACCTGGTCATGCATGGTTCTTCATCTGTACCCCAGGAATGGCTTGCTGTCATTAATGAGTTTGGTGGTGAAATTCCTGAAACATACGGAGTGCCTGTGGAAGAAATCCAGGAAGGTATTCGCAATGGGGTGCGCAAGGTCAATATCGATACTGACCTGCGCCTTGCTTCAACCGGTGCGGTGCGTCGTTTCCTGGCAGAAAACAAATCCGAATTTGATCCGCGTAAATTTCTCCTGCCAACTGTCAGCGCCATGAAAGAAATCGTGGTAGCCCGACTGGAAGCTTTTGGCACTGCCGGCCAGGTATCCAGCATTGGCAAGATCTATAATCTCGAGGAAATGGCCCAGCGTTATGCCGACGGGGAATACAAATCCAGAGTCGTATGAGCTGATGCTGTTCAGGGGAAAACCCTTCGGGCTTTCCCCATGGCAACATACCCTCAATTAACCAGTCATACCGAAAGGACTTTCCTGACAGTATGGTGAATGCCAGGGAAAACCATTGAATTCCAATAAAAAAGACGCTGACCAGATTGTCCAGTTTTACCGGTTGATCAGGGAATACCAGGCGGAAATGTCCAGATCTGCAGATGGTGAAGTCAGTCATATCAACAACTTCGGTTACTGGCTTCCGGCATGCAGAAACCTGTTTGATGCTGAAATGGCATTGTTTGATCTCATCATTGGAATGTTGTCGCCCCTGGAAGAGGGCATGAAAGGGGTTGATATCGGTTGTGGTCTTGGAGGGTATGCAGTCAGGTTGCTGGAGCGGTATCCGGTAAGTCTGGTTTGTTACGATCTGCTGGAGGAGCATCTGGCAGAGGCACGTGAATTTGCTGATGAACGTCATGTAACAAACAGGCTCACAGCTATTCAGGGCAATTCCATGCAGATCGATAGTATAGAAAATGCATCACTTGATTTTGCCTACAACATTGAATCATCGTTTCACTATGATGATAAACAGATTTTTTTCAATGAAGTAGCTCGCATCCTGAAACCAGGAGGGGTCTTTGTCTATGCTGATCTCAGCTGTGAAGATGCGACGAAAGTGACATTCAAGTCAGGAAATTTCTTTTCTTCGAAACAGGAACTTGAAACCCTGATGTCAGGTGCGGGTCTGACTGTTGAGGAACATCTGGATATCGCCCCTGAAGTGTATATCCCATTGAAGCAGTATAAGGAATATTTTGATCAGGAAATGACCAGCGTTTCTTCGCGACTGCGTAAGGCGCGTGTAGTGAAGTACTGGGATCTGGTGTTGAATAATTACATCAAACTTTTCAACCAAGGCTTGATGGGCTATGAGGTTTACAAGCTTACACGCTAGCCGTTTGAGGCGATGTGCTGTTTCCATCCCCTGCCTGTTTGGATCAGGCATGTTTCCTGCCAGAAGGGCGTATTCATGAGCTTACAGGCAGCGATACGTTATAAGATGATGTTGGGCTGGGCCTGGCTCTTGCGTATTCTTCTGCCCTATGGAGCAGCCATGTCCATAGCTTCTGGCACAATCAGGTGGTTCCACCCGGGTTTGGGAAAACAGAAGCCGGCTTTCATGGATGGGCTTGATAGTGTGTTGGCTGACAGGCAGCTCACAGATGCTGCCTGGAAACGGCACACCGCCCTGGTGGGAGTTAATCGCTTCCAGAGTAGTTACTACGCCCAGCCGGATACCTCCTGGATAGAGAAATGTCGTCTTGATATTGAGGGAGGGGAGCTTGTCAGGCAATGCCATGACTCAGGTAAGGGCGTCATGGTCATGACATACCATCTGCACCTGAACATGCTTTTCTGCAATATGATGGCTCGTATCGGTCTGCCTGTTACAACGATTGCCATGGATGATCGCGGAAATACCAGGCTGCCAAAAAGGGTAGAAAATATTCATGCCCATGCTGCCAGGCTGGTGAACGGGGGAGACCTGATACTGGTAAAACCCAATAATCAGGTGCGACCGATTATGCGTGCATTCGAGAAGAATCACCTGGTAATCAGTGCCAATGACTTTCCTGGCGTATTCGATGACAAAAACCGCCGGGATTTTCCCTTTCTCAACACGACATTGTCATGCCCCACCGGTACCGTAAAGTATGCTGTGAAAAAGCAGATTCCTGTTGTGGCCAGCTATCTAGACTGGCTGGGGGGTAACCATTTCCGTTTGGTTAATAGTCTGGTCAGTGACGGTACCGGTGATACTACCGTGGAAGATGTTATGGCGGGTTATCTGGCAGTGCTGGAAAAGATTGTTGAGCAGCAGCCGGGACTATGGGAAGGGTGGAAGTGGCTTGGGAATAACCATAAAGAGATAAAAGCGTAACAGATGCGCGGTTCAGGTTAGAAAACGATACAGGGAAACAAGGATACAGGGATAAAAGGGAAGCGGTTCAAGTATTGCTTGTAGGCCGGAAGAGGTCCGGAGGACCGTCATCCGGCGACGAAGACGATGCAGGAGACAGGATGCAGGATGCAGGATGCAAGAGGAAATATTCTTTATTAGCGGGGACTTAGGATAACCGAAATATCAAATTTATTGATAATCCCAAATAAAAAACCTTGACGGAAAATTTCAGGCTAACCATCCTGCCTTTAGCCTTTTACTCAGCCCTTATAGTCTCCACACCCGATTCCCTGCCAAGCAACAATACATCCGCCGGACGATGGGCAAACAGTCCATTCGTAACCACACCGACAACCTGGTTCAGTGCCTGTTCCAGTTTTCTCGGATCAACGATACTCATGTTATGGACATCTATAATGATGTTCCCATTGTCTGTAATCACGCCTTCCCTGTAGACGGGATCGCCACCTAGCAGCACGATCTGCCGACCAACATGGCTTCGCGCCATTGGAATCACTTCAACCGGTAGCGGGAATTTACCCAGGATATCAACGTACTTGCTCTCATCTGCGATGCAGACAAATTTCCTGGCGACTGCTGCAATAATTTTTTCACGGGTCAACGCGGCGCCGCCACCCTTGATCAGTTGCAGATAACGATTGGCTTCATCCGCACCATCGATGTAGACCGTTACCTCATCCACCGAATTGAGGTCATATACCGGAATTCCGTGCTCCTTCAGGCGACGGGCAGTTTCTTCTGAACTGGCTACGGTCGCTTTTACATCAGGCCCTGCTTTAGCCAGTTCCTCAATGAACAGGTTGGCAGTGGAGCCTGTACCAACGCCGATCACGGCATCATCAGAGATGATGGGCTTGATATGTTCAAAGGCTGCCGCAGCGACAGCCTGCTTTAATTCGTCCTGTGTCATGGTCATCTCGATGCATTAATCGTTGGGAGTGAAACAGTACCAAGTCTATCTGACAGTACGGGCTGTGGCGAGATAAGCCCCTATTTTAAAGAAAATATAAATATCACTTGCTATGGAAACATAAAAACCATATAGTTCAGATGCTTGCAGTATTTTGCTAACAAGCCGATTTAAATGTGGCTTCTAACTTGCTGTTGTTTTGTATTGAAACTGTGTTGGAGCAGGCATGAAAAAAAATCCTGATCTGATGGTGGTATTGTTCCTTGTGTTCAGTGCCGGCATTCTGATTAGTAGCGTTGCACAAAGCAGCCTTTTATAAGGCCTTTCGGGCAGCACTCCACAGAACTCCGTCAACGGGCCCGGTAAAACTGCCGCCCCGTTATGACTCCCACTAGAGGCACATCCCAATTTGCAGCCTCCAGACGCTCTACCCTCTGACATTCGTGAGCCAGCCCTATCAAAAGGGGCCGACCTGATGCTTTGTTCCTTAAAAAGGCAAAAGTCCTGTCGTAGTAACCTTTCCCCATCCCAAGGCGATTACCATCCGTATCAAAACCCACCAGGGGCATGAACACCGTATCAAGACTTTCAGGGGCGATAGTTGGAGCTGAAGCTGGCGGCTCCAGCAGGCCAAAAAAGTTCGTTTTCATGGGCCCATCGGGTAGATACTGCCTAAACTCCAGTGTGGTGGTTTCCTCTACCAGTACCGGCAAATAGCAGCATTTTCCCCGGGCGAGCAGTGCCTTGATCAGGGGCATGGTGCCTACTTCCCCATCAGCGTCCATATAGATCGCTATATGATCTCCGGGGGTGAATTCGTCACCCGAGAGGGCTGAATTTGCTACCTCATGCGCGGTTGCTGACTGCTCTTCCGGAGAAAGATTGTTGCGTTGCTTACGTAACTCTTTTCGTAGTGCTTTCCGAGGCTGTTCTTTTATTTCAAGCATTTTGTCGGTAGTAAGTACTTACAAAAAATATATTGTCAGGCTAATAGAGAGTCTGGATATGACTTTAGGGGCAAAAAAAATCCAGAGGATGTCATATCCGTCCGGATTATAGTTCACTCCCCAAAATACCGCTGCCGAACGAGTCCTGAACCCTATGGTTCAGGTGGTGGCCCACCCGGCGTATCAGGCTTTCCGGCTAGCGGACATGCACACAACGCCATTAGGCAAAGCCTCCGGATTGCAATTATCGGCTCAAGAACATATTCAACTGGCCAATATCCCAGGGAGTTAGTCTCAATTATAAGCTAAACAGGGAATAAAAGGTGAAAATGTGTCCCGAATGGCAGGAGGACTTCAGGATAAATCAGATTTCAATCTGGCGGCTGGTTTGCAGGGCTATATCTATCTTGTTCTGCAGTTTCTCGATTTCTTCCAGTGATGTATTCTCTGAGTTTTCAGCCTGTTGGGAAGTTTGCAGCAATTCATGGCAGATATTCAGGGCTGCCATTACTGCAATTTTTTCAAATGCCAGGGTTGAGCCACGCGATTTCACTTCTGCCATCTGTTTGTCCAGAAAACGAGCAGATTTTCGCAGGGCTTCTTCTTCCGAAGGTGGGCAGTTGATCTGGTAATCACGGCCCAGAATGGTGATGCTGATGGTATCGACTTCTGTTGGCATCTAATGCGGATTCCGTTGCTTTTCGGTAGAGCCCTGATCAGCCCTGTTCGAGGCTTTTCAGGCGTTGAAGTACTTTTTCCAGTCGGGATCGTGCCAGCTGGTTTTTCTCGATGAGTGTTTTACGCTCATTTTCCCAGTTATGCTTGTCATCCCTGAGCAACTGGTTTTCTTTTTTCATGTCGCTACAAAGTTGAATGAGTTCATCAACTTTGTCTTCTAACGTATTGAAACTAATGTCACTCATGGTGCTTTATTTTCCCTGAAAAAAGCCGGGAAGTCACTATAAAGCCCCTATCAGGCAGGGTCAACTGATGAATTAACAGTCCAAATAATCAGGTCAGCACTTGCAGGTTGGTAAATGCTATCATTGCCGCCTTCAATATATTGGCATGCAGTTCCATGGAGATATTATGGCGGCCGACTATTTCATGACAGCAGATTTATTGAAATCACGGAAAGTTTATCGCCCGGTTTCCGAGATTCACGGTGTCCTTTGTGGGCAGATATGCGCCGAGGCGGATAAATATGATGTCAACCTCAGCCTGGAAATTCTCGAACTCCCCAGTGACGTGGAGGATGTCGTCACCAATCTTTTCAAAATGCTTGCCGAAGACATTCGATCCCAGCTGCAGTCGGAGGATTTCAGTTTTCAGCCATTACTTCCAGATGATGATGAAAGCTTCGAACACCGGCTTCAGGCGCTTTCCAGCTGGTGTGACGGCTTCAATGCCGGGTTCGCCGGAGCCTGGGTGAAGGAAGATGGGGACATGTCTACTGAAGTCAGGGAGGTGCTGAGCGATTTTTCCCGGATCGCTGAAGTGGATGAAGAGGACTCGGAGAGTTCCGACAGCGAAAATGAAGCTAACTTTATGGAAATCTCGGAATATGTCCGAATGGCGACAATCACCGTATATATGCAAATGAACCAGTTGGATGGGGCTGTCATGGCCCCGGACAGTGCAACTGCTGAAGATAACATTCATTAACCTGAACCACGACAATATCACTATTATGGCCTCACCAAAGATCAAGAAAACTGAATTCAGGAAACGCCGCAAAGAGCTGATGGCGCATATGGAGCCCAATTCCATTGCTATTCTTGCTTCTTCAGATGAAATCCTGCGTAACGGCGATTCACACTTTGCTTTTCGTCAGAGCAGCGACCTTTACTACCTCACGGGATTCCGCGAAGCCCAGAGTTGCCTCGTGCTGATACCCGGCCGCAAGCAGGGTGAGTGCCTGTTGTTCTGCCAGGAAAAAGACCCGCAAAAGGAAATGTGGAACGGTCGCCTCATGGGACCGGAAAACGCGCAGGAAACACTGGGTGTAGATGATGCATTTCCTATTTCGGACATTGATGACATTTTGCCCGGGCTTATTGAAGGTCGTGATCGTGTCTACTACGCTATGGGCCGTGACGAACAGTTTGATCACAAGGTTATGGAGTGGGTAAAAGTCATTCGTAACAAGGTACGCAGTGGTGTGCAATCTCCTGGAGAGTTTCTGGTGTTGGACCATTTGCTTCATGAAATGCGCCTGATCAAGTCCAAAGGTGAGCTGAAAGTGATGCGTGAGTCAGGCCAGATTGCCGTGCGGGCTCATAAACGAGCCATGAAAGTCTGCAAGCCGGGAATGTATGAATATGAGTTGGAGGCCGAGTATCTCCATGAGTTTGCCCGTTCAGGCTGTCGCGAACCGGCTTACAGCAGCATTGTCGCCAGCGGTGAAAATGCCTGTATCCTGCATTACAACGAAAACAACATGCAGATGAAAAAAGGCGACCTGGTGCTTATTGACGCCGGGTGTGAATATGAATATTACGCTTCGGACATTACCCGTACTTTCCCTGTGAGTGGCCAGTTCAGCAAGGAGCAGAAAGCAATCTATGAACTTGTTCTGAAGGCCCAGATTGAAGCTATCAAGGCGGTCAGGCCGGGAAATCACTGGGATGACCCACATAGAGTGACTGTGAAAGTGATCACTGAAGGTCTCGTGAAACTTGGTATCCTCAAGGGTCGGGTAGATTCCCTGATCAAGAAAGGGGCATACAGGGATTTCTATATGCATCGGGCGGGTCACTGGCTAGGTATAGATGTGCATGATGTCGGTGATTACAAAATCGACGGCAAGTGGCGTCTTCTGGAACCGGGTATGGTATTGACCGTGGAGCCTGGCATCTATATGGCCTCCGGGAACAAAAAAGTGGACAAACGCTGGTGGGGAATTGGCGTCCGTATAGAAGACGATGTGGCTGTAACCGGAGAGGGTGCGGAAGTTCTTACCGATGGGCTTCCAAAAACCGTAGAAGAAATTGAGTCCTTCATGGCGGCTTCCTGATGTCTTCGGAACACGCTGACCATTATGATCTTGTTATTGTTGGTGCCGGCATGGTGGGTGCCAGTCTTGCCTGTATCCTTGACAGGGTAAAGTTTGACGAACCGTTCCATATCCTCCTTGTTGAGTCTGCTGCCATAGATCTTGATGCGCCACCCGCACAGCCTTCCTTCGATGCCCGCAGTACGGTTCTTTCCCATGGCACTGTCAGCTATTTCAGGGAATTGGGTTTGTGGGACTCGCTGCAATCCGGAACGGCACCTATCAAACGTATTCATGTGTCAGACCAGGGCAAGTTCGGCGCTGTAAGAATGAACAGTGACGAGCAGGGTGTAGAGGCCCTCGGACATGTGGTGGAAAACAGGATTCTGGGCAATATGTTCAACAGGGCGCTTTCAGGTGCTGCCGGCCTGGAACTCTGTAGTCATACCAGAGTCAGTGATATCGCAGCCCTGCCTGATGGTATGCAGGTGACCCTGGAACATAATCAGGCAAAGTCCACGCTGACCACTGATCTGGTGGTTCTCGCTGAGGGTGGACGTTCGGGACTGTGTGAGAAGCTGGGCATTAATCGCTCCACGGTTTCCTATGACCAGCAGGCCATTATTGCTAATGTTGCTTTCAGTAAATCTCATGAAAATCTGGCTTTTGAACGTTTTACACCAAATGGTCCTCTGGCACTGCTACCCCTGCCTGATCTTGACGGTGAACATCGCGCTGCGCTCGTATGGACACAGCATTCGGAAGAAGTCGCTCAGGTATGTGAATTACCTGATGCTGAATTTCTGTCTCGCCTACAGGAAGAGTTCGGGGGCAGACTGGGTAAATTCACGCGGGTTGGGGAGCGTCACAGTTATCCATTAAGCCTGGTCCAGGCTGATGAACAGGTCAGGCCGGGATTGGTGCTTCTGGGTAATGTAGCCCATTCACTTCACCCCGTTGCAGGACAGGGATTTAACCTGGCTTTTCGTGATACTACACGCTTGGCTGCAAGAATCATTGATGCCAGGAAAAGGGGTAACAACCCCGGACAGATTCACTATTTACAGGCCTACCTGGATGAAACCCTGCATGACCAGGAAATGACCGCAGGATTCAGTCATTACATGACGCGTCTTTTTTCTAAGGAAAACCCTGCCGCCGTGTGGGCGCGCAAGTTCGGTTTATTCAGCATCGATCTGGTATTTCCACTTCGAAAAGCGTTTGCCCGTAGAGCCATGGGAATGGGTGGTTCAAGGGTCAAACTTGAAGGAAAAGCGATCTGAGGAGAGAATAGGCCCATGGATATTCTTAATGTTCCAGAACATATTCGTATTCTTGAGGAACTCCTCTTGCATCAGGACTTTTCCTCCAGCCCTGAACTTCTCGAATCGATGATCGGTGATGACTTTTATGAGATCAATCCGGATGGCAAGATTGTAGAAAGGGGTGAGGTTGTAGAGTGGTTGCTTGGGAAAAATCCCACTGCACGGTGGCAGTTCTCTTCTTTTAACGTAGTAAACCTGTCTAATAACCTTGTTTTGGCCACTTACAAGGCCCGCCAGATTGTCCCTGAGGGTAAATCCGCTGGCGGATCCGTGCATAGTTCCCTCTGGCGTGAGGACTCGCCGGGCAAAACCTGGCAACTGATTTTTCACCAGTCTACGAGAATCAGTGATTAACCAAACCTGGATACAGGCTTGACTCGCTTCAGTGCTTTGGGCACGCTGCCGGCCCATGAAAACTCCAAACACTTCATTTAACTGGTGGTGGCCAGATTCCAGGGCTGCCGTTTGTTATTAAATATTTTGACATGGCAGGTGTAAGCATCCGTTTTATATCCTGTCACACCATGAATTTAAAAAAGGCCGCCCGGTAACCCAGGTGGCCTTTTTTTATTGTCCCGATTTTATATCCAGCAATCAGTAAATCGCCTCCAGGAGCCGGGAAGTGCTTCATTCAAGGAGAAAAGCGATGTCTGGTATACGATCCAGCAAATATATTACCGATGGTGGACTTGCGGTCTACCGTGCGAGTCTGGGTGCAGCCTATGACAATGCCTCAGAAGAGATTCGACAAAATCTTGATGAATGTCAGGGTGTACTCTTCAGTTCCGGATTTGAATTTCCCGGTCGCTATACACGCTGGGATATCGGTTTTATACATCCGCCGCTGAAAATTGTATCGCGTAAACGGACTATGGAGTTTGTTGCCCTGAATGAGCGGGGTGAACTGCTGTTACGAGTCATTGGGAAGACACTGGCGAACTGTGAAGCTATCAGCAAGATCCAGAGTGCAAACCACAGGATTGCCCTGATGCTTCATCCTCCGCGGGAGGTTGTTTTTGAGGAGGAGCGGAGTCGACAGTTAACTGTATTTTCTGTGCTCAGGGAAATCATTCAGTTGTTTTCAAGTAACGCTGACCCCTTTCTTGGACTGTATGGTGCCTTTGGTTATGAACTGGCTTTCCAGTTTGAAGCGGTAGAAGAAAAGCTTCCAAGGGATGAAGAATCGCGGGATCTGGTGCTGTATTTGCCCGATGACATTCTCGTTGTGGATCACCAGAAAGAGATAGCGCATAAACATACCTATGACTTTGAAACGGGAGGTCAGACCACAAGACATCTACCCCGTGTGGGGCCTCGGCACGCATTCAGGCCTGTTGCTAAGTCTGAAAGCAGGTTATCGGGTGATCATGCGCCGGGCGAGTATGCCGCCACGGTGCGCAAAGCGCTTGAATATTTTGCCCGTGGGGACCTGTTTGAAACGGTGCCCAGCCAGATGTTTCGCGAGCCTGTTACGGATTCGCCAGCAGCCGTGTTTAAACGCCTTTGTGAAAGTAATCCTGCTCCCTATAGGGCCTTGTTGAACCTGGGCGGGGAAGAATACCTGGTAGCAGCTTCTCCTGAGATGTATGTCAGGGTGGAACGTGGCGATTCTGGTTTGCATGTGGAAACCTGCCCTATTTCCGGGACTATTACCCGAGGCGAAAATGCCATTGAAGATGCCAGGCAGATCAGGACCCTGCTCAACTCTGCCAAGGATGAGGCGGAACTTTCCATGTGTACTGACGTGGATCGTAACGACAAGTCCAGAATATGTATTCCTGGAACAGTTAAGGTGATCGGTCGGCGACAGACAGAATTGTATTCCCGCCTAATCCATACCGTGGACCATGTGGAAGGTGTTCTCAGACCTGAATTTGATGCGCTGGATGCTTTTCTCATTCATGCCTGGGCGGTGACGGTGACCGGGGCCCCGAAAAAAGCAGCCATACAGTTTATTGAAGATCATGAAAAATCGCCGCGTAGATGGTACGGGGGCGCTATGGGCTTTCTACGCTTTAATGGTGAAATCAATACCGGCCTGACGCTAAGAACGATACGAATCGACAGAGGGATCGCTGAAGTGAGAGTTGGAGCGACCCTTTTGGCGGATTCTGATCCGGAGGCAGAAGAAGCGGAAACCCGGCTGAAAGCCTCAGCATTAATGGCGTCAATTTGTAATGAGCAAGCACCGGTGCAGGATGTATTGTCGGCAGGCGCTGGAGCAGACGGGCAGGGTATGACAGTCCTCATGGTGGATCATCAGGATTCTTTTGTGCACACGCTGTCAGCCTGTTTCCAGGAAACCGGTGCTGTGGTGAAAACAGTGAGACCTGAAAATGTCGAGCAGGTCCTGGCAGGATGCATACCGGATCTGGTGGTGTTGTCGCCAGGCCCGGGCAGACCCGCGGATTTCAATCTGGCAGGCACTATCACACTGTGCCTTTCCCGGGGAATTCCCCTCTTCGGTGTCTGTCTCGGGTTACAGGGTATTGTTGAGTATTTCGGTGGAAAACTATCAACACTTGATATTCCCATGCATGGTAAGAGTTCGGTGCTGAAAGAAGTCTCGGGATTCCTGTTTCAGGATGTTGCCCAGTCGGTCAGCGTAGGCCGTTATCATTCCCTGGTAGCAACTGACATGCCCCAATCGCTGGTAGTCACGGCTACAACGGATGATGGCGTGGTCATGGCAGTTGAACACAAAATCTTGCCTGTCAGTGCTGTCCAGTTTCATCCTGAATCCATTCTGAGCCTGAATGCTGAAACGGGTGCAAAAATCATCAGTAATGTGGTCAGGCAAGTTACAATGACCGGAGAGGCCTGAAGGCCATGGCAAAACCAATGCAGGAAATAACGCGTGTTTGAATCGTTTGGATTACATCCTTCACTCCTGAAAGGGATGGATAAACTGGGTATTAAAGAAGCAACGCCGGTCCAGGAATCGATGATTCCTGAAGTACTGGCTGGGCATGATATCCAGGCAAGTGCCCGGACAGGCAGTGGTAAAAGTGCCGCTTTTTTCCTGCCGGTCATGCATCGTATGCTGGAAAACCCGGCACCTGAGACATCAACGCGTTGTCTGGTACTGAGCCCGACAAGGGAGCTGGCCCAGCAGCTGGATCGGCATTACCGGGAACTGGGTGCATTCACGTCACTGTCTTCACAGCTGATTACAGGGGGTGAAGGATTCAGGGAGCAGCAGGCGAGGTTGCGCAAAAATCCTGAAACAGTTGTCGGTACACCGGGCAGGTTGCTAGAACATATCCAGAAGAAATCCCTGCTGGTGGATGACCTTGAATGCCTGGTACTGGATGAAGCGGACCGCATGCTGGACATGGGCTTTAGGGATGAAGTACTGGAAGTTGTTAACCAGTGTAACAGGCAAAGACAAACGATCCTGTTGTCTGCAACCCTGAGTCATGAAGGAGTAGCGCGGATCTCGGCAGAAATACAGCAGTCTCCTGTCATTATCAGTATCGGGTCCCATCGCAGCGCTCATGAGGATATTGTCCAGGAAGTGATTCTTGCAGATGACCCGGGCCATAAACAGCAGCTCTGCAACTGGTTGCTTGCCAATGAAGACTGGGAGAAGGCCCTGGTCTTTACCAATACCCGGGAGCATGCTGAACGGGTTGCGGTGTTTCTTATAGAGCAGGGGCATAAAGCCCTGTGCCTGCATGGTGAAATGCAGCAGGATGAACGCAAACAGGTGATGCAGATATATCGCAGTGGTGGCAGGAAAGTGCTGGTGGCCACAGACCTTGCGGCCCGAGGACTCGATATTCCCGAGATCAGCCTGGTGATTAATTTCGCCATGGCTCGTTCCGGGGATGAATATGTTCACCGCATTGGACGGACTGGTCGGGCAGGTGCCAGTGGCAAGGCCGTTTCGCTGATTTCTCCCCAGGAATGGAATCTCATGGAGAGTATAGCCCGTTATCTGAAGCTGGATTTCATCAGGCGTGAAATTGCAGGCCTGCCATCCCGGTTCAGGGGGCCCTCGAAAAAGAAAAAAGGGGACAAGAAGAAGTCCCGTTTTGCTGCCGGCAAGGGCAGGCCGAAGTCCAAGCAGCGGCATCGTGACAAGAAGAATATCGGCAAGCGGCGAAAAAGCGCATCAGCGCCTAAAGCCACCATCTCCGACGGCATGGCGCCGTTGAAGCGTAAATAATCGAAACCCGGTGCGACTACCAGTTTATGTTCGCTGCCAGCATGGTGGAATACTGCTGGATTGCCTCGTTCTTTTCCCCTACCACCACCAGGTTGCCGCCCGGTCCGGGACTTACCAGACCTGAAAAGCGTTCATCTGCAATAGTCATTTCCCTGTCCACCGGGGTGTTTGGGATAACCATCACTGTCACTGGTCCGGCGTTACCTTTCATCACGAGGTGAACGCCCTGGATACCATTTTCCAGGTCGACCCAGCAGTCCTTGGTGACATTAATTTCAAGCGAATCCATTTCTGCACTAGTGATAAAGTCTGTTCCGACAAGGTTTTTCATGACGTCATTGACTTCAGACAGGGTAATGGGCGTGTTGTCATCCAGGAAGGAAATTTCACTGTAGATGTGGGAAAAAATCATGTCTTCCCATGCATTGGAAGGGTTTTGAATTACAGCAGCAAGAACACCCAAAGCCACAATAAATCCGGCAGCATAGCGGGCGTTGCGACGCCAGAATGAATCATTGGCAGCTGCCTGACTGGTATCCGGGTTAATAGTCTCTTCTGAAATATTCAGCAGTGTGTTCTTCAGGGTCTCTGGTGCCGATACAGCCTTGAGTCCCGAGGACAGAGCGGCATCAAACTTTTTGAGGGAAGCAACCAGTTCCTGTCTTTCGCTACCTTGTGCAATAGCATCCAGAAAATCAGGAGATTCATCATGCGGATTGGCATGGGCTCTCTCAATAAATTGTTGGTCATTCATCACGTCACCGGGCCTCTTTTATAATTGTTTTAGTTGGTCATCAGCTTGTCTATGTATTGTGTTATTACTGGTCAGACTTGTCGCCCAACAGGTCTTTAAGTTTATTTCTGGCTCTGAACAGCCGTGTCATCACGGTGTTGTTGTTCAGGTCAAGCATGCCGGCAATTTCCTCTCCACTGAAACCACCAATAACCTGAAGCAGGAGTGGATCCCTGTATTCCGGTTCCAGCTCTGACATGCTTTTGTAAAGTAGCTCCCGATCCAGTATCTGGTCTGGTTCCAGCTTTTCGGTATCGGGCAGGGAATAATCATCAAGATCATCTGTTTCCGGCCTGTATTTTTCAAAGCGCCTGGCATTTTCACGCCTGAGAATAGTAAACAGCCATGCTTTCGCTGCACCGGGTTTTTCAAGGCTATCCAGAGCCCGCCATGCTCTCAGGAAAGTTTCCTGCGCCAGGTCTTCGGCTACCTGTCTGCTTTTACTTAGCCAATAGGCGTATCGGAAGATGTCATTGTAATACTCCCCGACAAGGGCCTCGTAACGCTCTTTCCTGCTGCCATCAGGGTCTATGACCGGTGGCTTGTCGTTTTCTTTCGAGGTCATTTTTATAAAAACCGGGGAATTGAAGATATGGCTTGAAGTTAATCTACAGCATTATTACTGATCTAATTACATGGCCGCAACCAGACTGCCTATGGAGACTGAATACGAACATTAAGTTTTTGTAAATTTAAATGATATCCTTCAACACCCTTAACCTGTTCTTAATTCATCGGTGGTAATGTTTCCCATTAATATAACGACCGCATAGCAGTTATCCAGGCTTTAATTTATGAGCAAGAAAAAGATAGTCATTATTGAGGACGAACCGGATATCCTCGAAGTACTCAGTTACAACCTCAAGCGTGAAGGATTTGAGATATTTTCAGCGACTAATGGGACTATAGGTCTTTCCCTTGTTGAGAAAGAGCAGCCTGATCTTGTCCTGCTGGACCTGATGTTGCCTGGCATGGATGGCATAGAAATTTGCAGTGCCATCAAGAAGAGCCCGAATACACAGAATACGCTGATTATCATGGTCACTGCCAAGGGAGAGGAAAGCGATATCGTGCTTGGTCTGGGTGTCGGTGCCGATGATTACATTACCAAGCCTTTCAGTCCCAAGGAGTTGGTGGCCAGGGTCAAGGCCGTATTACGTCGCGGCGTGCTGGAAGACAGTGTTGACGGGCAGGATAAGGTAGAGGTGGGTGATCTGTCTATCGATACCAGCAAATATGAAGTGATGGTTGCAGGCAATAGTATTCGCCTGACGGCTACCGAGTTTCGGTTGCTGCACTACCTTGCCTGTTATCCGGGACGTGTTTTTTCCCGTGAACAGCTTCTGAGCCGGGCTATGGGGGATGACGTGGTAGTGGTAGACAGGAATATTGATGTGCATATCCGTGGAATTCGCAAGAAAATGGGTATTGAACCTCCGATGATAGAAACTATCCGTGGGGTTGGCTATCGCCTGCGTGATACAGCCTGATTTGTTTATGGCCTTTGCCTGATAAAATCAGCACATTTCCAAACCACCAGCCTGGTTCAGTGGTGTTTGTTTCATACATATTTGTAAGGCTTTAATCATGTTTCTCAAGTCACATTATTTCTGGCGTACCTACCTGGGGTACGTGATTGTGGCCTTGTTAGGAACCTTCCTCTTTTCTGCCACCCTTATCTCCCGGGTGGAGCGCCAAGTTCTGGAAGAAGTCGACAGTAAAATGTCAGTAACGGCTGACCTGTTGGCTGCAGCAGTATCGCCCACCATCCGGCTGCTCGATTATGACGCTATCAGAAATACTGCTGCTTCGGTGGCCGAGTCATCCTCCCTTCGAATTACCGTGATTGATGACAGGGGAATCGTCCTGGCAGATACTCACGAATCTCCGATGATGATGGACAATCACCTGCGCCGTCCCGAGATTCAGGTGGCTACTCTTAATGGCAAGGGCGCTGCTCAGCGCTATAGTTTCACCCTTGATGAGGAATTCAGATACCTCGCGGTTCCTGTATATTCTCGCCAGCAGTTGGCCGGTTATGCCCGTGTTGCCAAATCCTCAAGTGAGCTGGCTCGTGACATTCGTGAGCAACAGACATTGTTGCTGGGAAATGCAGCCGTTGTCTTTTTTATCATTCTGCTGCTGTCCTTCTACCTTGCAGGTCGTCAGGCTGCCAAAGTTACGGAATTGACAGCCGTCGCCGAGGAGATTTCAGCAGGAAATTTCGCGAGACGTATCCCTGAAGGGAATAACCTTGGTCTGAAGAGGCTGGCAGAAGCGATTAATCAGATGGCCAGGAGTTCAGCACGTAGTGTGACTGAGGTGACCTCTGACCGGAATCGTCTGACAACCATTTTTACCTGCATGGTGGAAGGGGTTATTGATGTGGACATGGGCCAGAACATTCTCCATATCAATGAGGCAGCAGCAAGGCTCTTGTCTGTAAACGAGAAAAACTGTCTTGGAAAGCCTCTCTGGCAGGAGATACGTAACCAGGAGATTATCAATGCCCTGGATGAAGCCATTCGCACTCGTTCTGTTATCAAAACGCAGATGCGTCTTAACAGAAAGTCTGACCAGCTTGTGGTCGATATTTATGCGGCCTCACTCAGTAACGATAATGGAGAGCCCATTGGTGCAGTCCTGGTGCTTCATGATGTCACGGACATCAAGAATCTTGAACGTATTCGTACTGACTTTGTCGCCAATGCCTCTCATGAACTGAAAACGCCCATTACTGCAATCAGGGGCCTCACTGAAACTATTCTTGGTGATGATGAAGTTGATAGAGAGACAGCCATTCATTTTACCAGTCGGGTCCATGCTCAAAGTCTCAGGTTGTCCCAGCTGGTCGGGGATCTGATGACCATTTCACGCCTGGAGAGCAGCCAGAACCGGGAAGACTTCAGCAGAATCAACTTCACAGACCTTGTACGACAGGCGGTTCGAAACGTTCAGATGCCTGCGGAAGAGAAGGGGCATGAACTGGTTATGCAGTTGCCCCAAGACGAGATAGTACTGTGCGGGGACAGGCAGAATATGAACCAGTTGGTGGATAACCTTCTGGACAATGCCATCAAGTACACAGAACAACCCGGTACTATTACTGTTCACCTGGAAAAAGACGCCAACTGGGCCACGCTCAAGGTCCAGGATACCGGGCTGGGTATCAGTCCGCAGTACCAGCAGCGTGTTTTTGAACGGTTTTACCGGGTAGATAAGGCGCGCTCCCAAAGTCTGGGCGGAACCGGTCTTGGGCTGTCCATTGTCAAGAATATTATTGAAAAACATGGCGGAAATATAAGTGTGGAAAGCCAGCTTGGCAGTGGTTCCAGCTTTACTATCAAGCTGCCTTTGGGGAACTGATTATTTTCTGCCCTGCAACAAAAAACGGGATCCAAATGGATCCCGTTTTTTAACGTCAGTGTTCCTGAATCAGAAAGAAACATCCCATTGCAGTCTCAGGCGATCATCGGATTCATCCTGTCCAAAGAAGGCGTCATCCAGAGTGAGTCGCGAATAATCCAGAGTCACCTTGTTGTTGTGGCCATCGAAGAACCAGTTGGCACCAAGCGTGGTTTCCCGACGTTCGTTTTCGAAAATACGGTTGGTGGCATTAGGCTCGTCAACAAAGGCATATCGAACAGCGAGTTCCAGCTCTTTCGGTACACTCGGGAAAATATTATGGAAGAAGTAGCCAGCCTGCACATAGCCACCAGTCAACTCATGTGAGCTGCCATCAGATTTATCGTCGATTTCCCTGCGATGATATTCCTGCTGCGCTGAGAAGCCCCGATACTTGAAGGCAAATTCCTGTACGACCTGGTCGATATCAAATTGGCCTGGAATGGCATTGGCAGGCCTATCAAAGCCATCAAGGTTTCCGCAACCGGATGATGACCAGCGGGTACAGCTACCGGTAGTAGTGAAGCCGGCAATGGCAAGGCTGCCGGTAGGTTTGTCAGTGTATTCAACATCCGTTTGTCGCCACGAGAGATCCCGGCCGAGGAAGTTCCACTGCAGGCGGCCCATATACATCATGTCATTGTCGGTATTGTTTACACTTCGACCTTCACCATTAAATACACCGGCATAGAATCGCATGTCAGCTGGCGTTTCCTTGAAGATGTGTCCCCTGATCTGGGCGCCTACCTGCCTGTCCATGGTGAAAACCCGGTTGGCTATTGAGCGTTCGACAAACTGCTGGCGACCTGAGGAATCAACACGTTCCCTGTTCAGGTCAACTTTCCACTGTCCTACACGAATACCGCCCCAGTCCCACTTGGCGATATCAATACGCCAGTCAATGACCCTGGCACTGGAGGACGCGCTGCTGTCATCCACATCCCTGGAGGGCTGCAGGTCAACTTCAAAATAGTAACTTAACCAGGGTTGGAAACCGTGACCACCAATTTTCATCCGTAACCGGCGTGCCTCAAAATTGGACTGGTTATCCGCATTGAAGCTGGAAATTTGTCTTGGGTCTGATCTGTAGGGCGAAGTGAATCGTGTCTGGGCACGCCACTGTAGATTGGTCTCCCAGTTGCCATCGCGTGTCGCAAGACGAAAACCACTGCCTGTCTGACTGGCCGCTACGGGAAGCCGGGTCTCCAGCTGCTGATTGACCTGGACTGCTATCCGTTCATCAAGATTGATGACTTCAACGGTTGAGTTTTCTGCAGAGGGCGCTGGAATGACATCTTCAGACGTTATCGAGTCCTTGCTGAGAAGAGACTCATACTGCGCCTGGGTGATAGCTCCATTTTCGAGCAGGATACCCAGTAATTCCTCATCTGCTGCATAGGCTGCAGTTGAGGTATTGATAAAAGCGACTGCCAGTAGCGCCTGCTTCAGTTTGGTGATTTTTTTCAGATTCATCTGGAAGACTCCGTGCCGTTTGGGGCCAGTGATTAACGAGCGCATTCTTTCAGAGAATTATTAAGATTTTATGAAGCGAGTGTTAAGTTTTAAATTCTGGGTTAAATAAAGATAGTGTGAATAACGCGACGCCAGCAGGCATTATCCCTGTCCAGAATTGCTGGCCCGCCTGCTCTGGGAACTTCGGGAGTGTTTTAATATTAAGAAATTAATCGAAAGAACCCGGTTTCTTTATGAAAACTTAACACTGTGGTGTGAAAATGCCGCCCAACTGAACATGCCAATGTTTGCCTTAATCAGGGAAATTCCAAAATGAAGACACATTCTTTGCAAATGACCGGAACACTAAAATTGATCTCTCTCTTAAGCCTGGCGCTCCTGCTTGGTGCCTGTTCTCAGGATGAGGGCACTGCTGATTCAGGACAGGAAGCCGGAGGAGAGTTGACCGGCACAGTAAGTCTGGACGGTTCAAGTACTGTTTATCCAATCAGTGAGGCTGTTGCAGAAGAGTTCATGGGAGTTGCTCCCCGTGTGCGTGTCACTGTTGGAGTGTCCGGCACAGGTGGTGGATTCAAAAAATTCCTGGCCCAGGAAACAGACATCAATGATGCGTCCAGGACCATCAAGGAATCCGAAATGGCCACTGCTGAAGCCAACGGGATTCATTACCTGGAAATTCCAGTTGCATTCGACGGTCTTTCCGTCGTGGTTAGTCGCAATAACGACTGGGTGGATTACCTGACAGTAGAAGAATTGCAGATGATCTGGCAGCCAGGCAGCATGGTCGACAGCTGGGATGATATTCGTCCGGAATGGCCAAGTGAGCCGATTCGCCTATATGGTCCAGGCACTGATTCAGGCACTTTCGATTACTTTACAGAAGCGGTAAATGGTGAATCCGGTGCCTCCAGGCCTGATTATACAGCCAGTGAAGATGACAATGTCCTGGTTCAGGGCATCAGTGGTGATGAAAATTCCCTCGGATTCTTCGGGTATGCCTATTACATCGAGAACCAGGACAAGTTGAAAGTGGTTCCGATAGATGGTGGTAATGGTCCTGTTACGCCCAATGCCGTTACGATCAATGATGGGACTTACAGCCCGTTGTCCCGTCCTATTTTTATTTATCTGAATACCGCCAGCCTTGAGCGCCAGGAAGTCCGTACGTTTGTTGATTTCTACATTGACAATGCCGGCGCTCTGGCTAACGAAGTTGGCTATATTGAACTCCCTGAGGAAATGTATCAGGAAGCCAGGGACCAGGTCGCCTCTTTTTAGTCGCTTAATAATCTTTTGCTAAAGTTTGGTGGTGGATTAGTCTACAATGCGTGCCTGTCCGAAAGGGTTCCGGCAAAAGATAAATAATGACTCAAAAACAATTAACCGAAACCCCTGATACAGACATTCAGAGTCCGGTGTCAGGGGATACTTCGATCAGGCAATCCCGTATTCGCTGGGGCGAAGCCATGATAAAGGGCTGGCTTGGTCTATGTGCCATTGTGTCCATTGTCACCACGGCTGCCATTGTAATACTGCTCGTTTCCGAGTCTCTGAACTTTTTCGAGAATGTGTCTCCCTCTGAGTTCTTTTTTGGTACTACCTGGACCCCTCTGTTTGAGCCGTCTTCCTATGGTGTATTGCCGCTGGTGTGGGGTACGCTGATTGTCACCATCGGCGCCGCTGTAATCGCCATCCCCACAGGGCTCGCCAGTGCAATCTATCTCAGTGAATATGCCAGTGACCGGGTTCGCAGGATCATCAAGCCCGTTCTGGAGTTGCTGGCTGGAATACCAACCGTTGTATACGGTTATTTTGCCCTGACCTTTGTTACGCCAAGCCTGAAAACCTTTTTCCCGGACATCCAGGTGTTCAACGCACTCAGCGCAGCCATTGTCGTGGGGATCATGATTTTGCCCATGATTGCGACTCTCAGTGATAATGCCCTGAAGGCTGTCCCCGTCAGCCTGCGCCAGGGAGCCTATGCCCTGGGGGCTACGTCCTATGAAGTGACTACACGCGTAGTCGTTCCGGCAGGGCTTTCCGGTGTGATGGCTTCCTTCCTGCTGGCGATATCGCGTGCCATTGGTGAAACCATGGCTGTAACATTGGCAGCTGGCCAGACGCCAAATCTCTCTCTTAGCATGTTTGAGAGTATCCAGACCATGACAGCGTATATTGTGCAGGTCAGCCTTGGGGATACACCCACAGGTGGTATCGCCTACCAGACACTGTTTGCTGTAGCGACTTTACTGTTTTCCATCACGCTGGTTATCAATATCGTGTCACAGCTCATTCTTAACAGATTCCGCGAAGTCTACGACTGAGGACTGCCTGATCATGTCAATTGGCTCTGAAAAAGAAATCAGGCACCTGGCGAAAAGACACAGGAAGGCAAAAGTATTTGCATCGTTCTGTGCTGCTGTCACCTGGTCTGGTGTTGTCCTGCTGGCTGTTCTGCTTTACCAGGTATCCATTGATGGTTTTGCCTGGCTGGACTGGCAGTTTATCAGCAGCTTTCCCTCACGCTTCCCGGAAAGGGCTGGTATCAAGTCTGCCCTGGTGGGAACCCTGTGGTTGATTGGATTGGTTGCCCTGATTTCAATTCCGGTGGGTGTCTCGACGGCACTGTATCTGGAAGAGTTTGCCGGCAAGGGACGGTTCGCCAAGGTCATTGAAGTCAATATTGCCAATCTGGCGGGTGTGCCTTCTATTGTTTATGGTATTCTTGGCCTTGCCATTTTTGTCCGTTATTTTGCGCTGGAGCGTAGTCTTGTCTCCGGGGCACTGACGATGAGCCTGCTTATCCTGCCGGTGATCATTATTGCCAGCCGGGAAGCCATCAAGATGGTGCCGATGAGTATTCGCTATGCCGCATACTCCCTCGGTGCCACGAAATGGCAGACCGCCTGGGCCCATGTACTGCCATCATCTTTTCCCGGCATTATGACGGGAGTCATTCTTGCCTTGAGCCGCGCTATTGGTGAAACAGCGCCTCTTGTTATGATCGGTGCACTCACCTTTGTTGCCTTCCTGCCGGAAGGGCCAATGGATTCTTTTACTGCCCTGCCTATACAGATATATAACTGGGTTTCACGTCCACAGGAAGAGTTTCATCAACTGGCAGCGGCCGGCATTATTATTCTGCTTGTTGTCCTGTTGATCATGAACGCCACAGCCATTTATATTCGTAACAAGACCGAACGGAGATTGAAGTAATGAGCCAGGTTTCTGACTCTTCCACCAGGGATGTATCACAGCCGAAGATGCACAAGAAATCTGTGCTTGAGATTCGTGATGTGGATATTTTTTATGGGGAGAACAAGGCGGTCAACAATATTTCATTCAACATCCGCCGTAACAGGATCACGGCCATTATTGGTCCATCGGGCTGTGGCAAGAGTACCCTGCTTCGTTCGCTGAACCGGATGAATGATTTTGTGGAAGGTGCCCGCGTTGAAGGTGAACTGCTTTTTGCCAACGAAAACCTGTACAGCAATGATGTAGATCCCGTTGAAGTCCGCCGGCGCATAGGCATGGTATTTCAAAAGCCTAATCCATTTCCAAAATCCATTTATGACAATATTGCCTGGGGACCTAAAATCAATGGTTTCTCGGGTGCCACAGATGAGCTGGTGGAAAAGTCACTGAAACAGGCCGCGTTATGGGGGGAGGTGAAAGACAGGCTGCATGATTCTGCATTAAACCTCTCAGGTGGGCAGCAGCAGAGGCTTTGTATTGCCAGGGCCCTGGCTATGGAACCGGAAGTTCTCTTGATGGATGAGCCCTGTTCCGCTCTGGACCCAATCTCCACGGCGCATATTGAAGACCTGATGTTTGAACTTAAGGAGCAGTACACTATTGTCATTGTGACCCATAACATGCAACAGGCAGCCCGAATTTCAGATTACACTGCCTTTATGGAAATGGGTGACCTGATCGAATTCAATGTGACCAAGCGTATATTTACCCGACCAGCGGTAAAAAGGACTGAAGAATACGTCACCGGCCGATTTGGTTGATCGTTTGACTGGACCGGAACAAGAGAAAGCAATATGTCATTACATTTACAGCGTGATCTGGAAAAACTCAAAAAGGAAGTACTCAAACTGGGTAACATGGTTGAGACGTCCATCAATAACGCCATCCTGGCCATTAACAACAGGGAGAGCACCTTCGTTGATGAAGTGTTCAAACATGAAGATGTAATCAATGACATGGAGGTCAAGATTGAGGAAGACTGCCTCAAGATTCTGGCTTTGCACCAGCCGGTTGCTGGTGATTTACGATTCATCGTAGTGGTTCTCAAGGTCAATAATGACCTGGAAAGAATGGGTGACTTTGCTACCAATATTGCCAAGCGGGCTCAGGAATTGATGAAGCATGAGCCTTTGTCCACCCTGCCGGAATTTGTCAACGAACTTCCTGACAGTGTGCGTACCATGGTCAGGTATTCGCTTGATGCCCTGGTCAAACTTGATGATGTGCTGGCCCGTAAAGTCATCGATATGGATGACAGGGTTGATGAAATCAACCGTAATATGTATGAGGCAATCAAGGCTGTTATAGAGGAAAGCCCCGCAAAAACCGATATTGCCATGAGCCTGCTTTCCACTTCCCGTTATATGGAACGTATTGCTGACCTGAGCACGAATATCGCAGAAGATGTGATATTTATGGTGGATGGACGGGTAGTAAGGCACGCCGATTAAATTATGCGCTATCTTCTCACTGCACTTTTTGCGACATGCGTGGCCGGATGTACTCAGGTAAAAGAGCCTGCTGTTATCACCCCCGAGGCTATTGTTGATACCTATATCGCCATTGCCCAGGCAGGCTATGAAGACTCGCTTGTCACCGCCCAGGCCCTTGAGCGGGCAGTCGATGCTTTTCTGGCCAGGCCTTCCGACAGCGCATTATCAGATGTAAAAGCCGCCTGGCTGGCTGCACGCATTCCCTACCAGCAGACAGAGGCCTACCGTTTTGGCAACCGGGTTGTCGATGAATGGGAAGGGCGGGTGAACAGTTGGCCTCTGGATGAAGGCCTGATTGACTACACGGCAGCTTCCTATGGGGAAGAGTCCGATTTCAATTATTTCTATTCGGCCAATGTCATCGCCAACAGGATCCTGGATGCCGGTGGTGTGATGGTGGATGCCATCGCGATTACGCCACAGTTCCTGGCGGAAGAATTACACCTGCTTGATGGTGTCGAAGCCAATGTTGCCACTGGCTATCATGCCATTGAGTTTCTGCTCTGGGGCCAGGATCTCAACGAAACCAATCCCGGAGCAGGTAATCGTCCCTGGACTGATTATTCCCTGGAAAACTGCACTCATGATAACTGTGACCGCCGCAGGGATTATCTGAAATCGGCCACGACCTTGCTGGTCAATGACCTGCAGGAAATGGTGCAGAACTGGCAGCCGGGTGGTGCTGCTTACGAGGACCTGATGGCCAAGGGGCCTGAAGGAGGTCTGGCTACCATGCTTACTGGTATGGGAAGTCTTGCCTATGGCGAATTGGCCGGTGAGCGTATTCGTCTTGGTTTGCTGCTCAATGACCCGGAAGAAGAGCATGACTGTTTTTCTGATAACACACACAACTCCCATTTCTATGATGCCCAGGGAATCCAGAATGTCTACATGGGCGAATATCGCCGGGTTTCCGGTGAAGTGGTGAGTGGCCCGTCACTCTATGATCTTGTACGGCAGCAGGCTCCCGCCCTATCGGCGGAAATGATGGCCAGGCTTGAGGAAACGGGACTGGCGATGACCGCGCTTGTCGAAGCCGGTGAACAGGGAAACACCTTTGATGTACTTATAGGTCGTGACAATACGCAGGGTGAGCAGATTGTGACCCGCATTGTGGATGCGCTCATGGAAGAAACCCGGACCATAGAAAAAATTATCAATGAACTTGCGCTCACAAATGTCAGTATTGAGGGGTCGGACTCTCTTGATAACCCCTCGGTCGTTTTATAAACGCCTGACCACAACCCTGATTGGTTGGCTGGTCACCACAACACTGGGATTTGCCCAGCATCCCCTTGATTTTGCCGCCGGACAGGCTCTTTTTGAAAGAAACTGGGTGCCGTCACCGGCCTCCACCCAGGCCAGTGATGGTCTCGGTCCCTACTACAATGCCCGTTCCTGTAATCAGTGCCATCCGAACGGGGGGAGGGGAGACAGGAACAATCTTGTGGTACATCTGGATGATCCTGTCTACGGCGAGCAGCTGCAGCCCTATGCTCGACCTGGTCTTGCCGCAGAAGCGGCTGTCAGTATTGATTTCAATCCTGCCTCTCCATCTGGTCTTTTGCTGCCTGAAATCATGCTGGAATCCCTGGAACATGGAGATATTGATACCGCTGTCCTGTCACCGCGCCTGCCACCTTCGCTACGGACAACACGGTTGCTTGAAAGAATTCCTGAGGAAACCGTGCTGGCCCTTGCCGATGAAACCGACAGAAATGGCGATGGTATCTCCGGCAGGGTAAACCTGGTGGACGATAGCATGGGCAAAGGCAGGCTGGGACGTTTTGGTTGGAAAGCCTCACAGGCTAGTGCCCAAGGGCAGGTGAGCAGGGCACTGAGTCTTGATCTGGGCCTGGGCAATCCACAGTATCCGGAACCCTACGGTGACTGCACTGAAGCCCAGGCAGAGTGCCGGAAAGGGCCCCATGGCAATTCAGTTCTCCAGGGAGACCTGGAAGCCAGCCAGCAGGTAGTGGATCTGCTGTTGACCTATATCAGGGGGATGGCGCCTGCTTCAGGAGTAGACTTGGCAATGGCAAAACCGGGTTATGACCATTTTCGTCAGGCTGGGTGCGCTGAATGTCATGTTGTAGTCATCGACACCGGTGAAGGCGCCGTATATCCCTTCACTGACCTGTTGCTCCATGATATGGGCCCCGGGCTTGCGGATGGATTGTCCGTCGGGGATGCCGGAGGTCAGGAATGGCGCACGGCCCCCCTGCGTGATGCAGGAACAGGCAATGTATGGTTGCATGATGGGCGGGCCAGCAGTCTTCATGAGGCCATTCTCTGGCATGACGGAGAAGGACGACAAGCTCGTGAAAATTACCTGAACCTTAATGAGCGGGACAGACGTGATGTAATCACCTTCCTGAATAGTTTATAATGAGAACCGTTCTCAACAAGATTCTCTGATCATGAAAACTCTTTATTCCCTGATCCTGGCGGCATCGCTATCAACGAGTCTGTTTGCCCAGAAAGATGGTCCTGGTAACAACTGGACCGAAGTAAACCTGGCGGTCACCGATCACCAGGTCATTCCGTCTTACCAGGCCTTTGCCCTTGCTGCGGGGCAGCTGGAGATTGTCGCTGGTGAGTTCTGCAACTCTCCGGATACTGCAGGTCTTGAGTCATTTCGCCAGGCCTTTCATGGCGCCATGGATGGCTGGCAACAAATACAGCATGTCCAGTTTGGTCCGATTACCTATTTCAACTGGAATTTCCGTCTGCACTATTGGCCCGACGAAAAGGGTACCGGTGGTCGCCAGTTGGAGTCACTGGTCACCAGCGGTAATGCAGAGCTTTTGGAACCTGATAATTTTGCCCGGGAAAGTGTCGGCGTGCAGGGATTTCCGGCATTGGAAAGGCTCCTTTTTACAGAAGGCAGTATTGGTGCCTTGCAGGAAGACCCTTTCAGGTGTCAGGTAGCCCATGCTATTGCCCGTAATATCAGTGATATTGCTGAAGGAGTTCATCAGCGCTGGGTTGATGAATTCAGAGCGACTATTGCCAATGCCGATGAACGGGGATTTTTCGAAAGTGCCGAAGATGCCGCTATCGACTTCATGAAGGCCCAGGTGGAACCCATTCGTCGAATCCAGCAACAGAAAATTGAGGAAGTCATCGGGGAGAATGCCCAGAGGGCACGCGTGCGTCGGGCGGAATCCTGGCGAGCAGAGCGCTCCCTGCGTAATGTTGAGTTGAACATCCTGGCCCTGGAGTCTTTTTTTAATGGTGATGACCAAACGTCGAAGAGTTTGAGCAGCCTGCTTGAGGCATCGGATGTGTCCACCATCAACGGTATATTTTCCGAGTTGGAGCAGTCCTTTATGGCCCTGCCTGATTCCCTGGAAGAGGCGCTGGCCAGTGATGGCGGTCACGCCCGGTTACTGGCATTGGCTGCTCACCTTGATGCCCTGTTCGAAGCTTTCGAGGCCGGGCTGAAAAATACCGACCTCTACCTGGGCTTCAACTCCCTGGATGGTGATTGAGTCCATAATGAAACTGCACCGCCGACAATTTACCTCTCTTGCCGCCTGGCTGCTTGCCCTGCCTGGAAGTGTTCACGCCCGGAGCAGTGTCGGCAAAATCCCCCTGTTTCTCAGCGCTGCATCAGATCGTGGTGACAATCACTGGGTTATCGGTTTTCGACATAATGGTATTAAGGCAGAGGAAGTCTTCAGGCACAGACTTCCAGCGCGTGCACATCATATCGCGGTCCATGAGGGGCTTGGTATATATACGGTTATTGCACGCCGGCCAGGCAGGTACCTGTGGACGGGTGATCTTGAAAGTGGTGAAAAACTTGCCGAGATATCTGTTCCTCATGACAGGCATCTCTACGGGCACGGTGTTTTTTCTGCTGACGGCTCAACATTCTATACTGCGGAAAGTGCCTATCAGCTCATCAATGGTGACAGCGGACGTGTGGTTGTCTGGCAAGTGACAAGAAATGATCATGCCGTGACCATGGTCCGTTCAACGGAATACCCCAGTTACGGCGTTGGCCCCCATGAGTTACTGCTAAAGAATGACCAGACCCTGGTAGTAGCCAATGGCGGGATTCGCACCCATCCCGATAGTGGTCGGGAAAAGCTCAACATTGAATCCATGCAGCCGTCCCTAGTTTATATGGCTGCCGATACCGGGGCATTGATAGAACAGCAGTTTCTGGATACTGACTATCATAAGGCCAGTATTCGTCACCTGGATATCAATGCCGATGGACTGGTTGCGGCAGGCCTTCAGTATGAAGGAGAGCCATTCGAGAGGGCTCCCCTGATCATGATTCATGAGCAGGGCAGCCCGATACAAACCTTTTGGGCACCAGAACCGAGTCAGTCAGAAATGAAGCAGTATGTCGGTTCTGTTCGCTTTGACCTGGGGGGCAGTTATTTCGCTGCCAGTTGCCCCAGGGGGAACCTGATAACTTTCTGGGATGCCCGAAGCGGGGAGATGGTGAATGCCCTGCGTTCACGCGATGGTTGTGGTGTCTGTGCGGTGGAAGATGGTTTTGTGTTCACGGCCGGTACCGGTCGCATCAGTCACTATAACCCGACTGTAGACGATATTGTGTCATTGGACGTATCAGCGACAGGGAAAGTATTCTGGGATAACCACCTGACTGTTTGGCAGGAGACCTGATGAAGCCATTGTGGCTGTTATTACTGTTGTGGATACCTGTTTTGGCTTCAGGCCAGCAGGATTCCGATTACCAGGCAAAACTGGAAGATCTCGGGCGGGCGTTGTTTTTCGATGTCAGCCTGTCAAAGGATCGTACCCAGGGCTGTGCTTCCTGCCATGATCCTGCTCAGGCATTTATAGACTGGCGCGGTGGGCCTGCCGGACTGGCAGCGTCAGTCGGTAATGATTTTAAATCATTGGGTGACCGCAATGCGCCGTCCCTGGCCTATGCGGCACTGACACCAGAGTTTCACAAGAACAGTGCAGGGGAATATGTAGGGGGCATGTTCTGGGATGGCCGTGAACCAGATCTGGAAGGACAGGCTGGTGGTCCCTTCCTGAATCCCATTGAAATGCAGATGGAAGACAAGGCAGCGGTTGTAGCCCGGTTACAGGAACACACGCTCTTCCCCCAGGCGTTCAGGGAATTGTTCGGCGACGATGTATTTGATGACGTGGATGTTGCCTACAGGCGCATGACCGAGGCAATTGCTGCGGCAGAACGTACGAGTTTTTTCTCGCCGTTCGATTCCAAGTACGATCGTTACCTGCGTGGTGAATATGAACCTACCGAAGAGGAAGAGCTGGGCATGACACTCTTTTTCTCCGAGCAGTTCACCAACTGCAACCAGTGTCACCAGTTAAAACCCTTTGCTGAAAGTGAAGGTGAGCCATTCACCAGTTACAAGTATTTCAATGTGGCGACTCCGGTTAACAGGGAGTTACGATCATTAAATGGTCTCGGGCAGGATCACATCGACTATGGTTTGCTGGAGAATCCGGCAGTTGATGACCCGGCTCAGGCGGGTAAGTTCAAGACGCCCACACTGCGCAATGTGGCCATGACAGCGCCGTACATGCACAACGGGGTGTTCAATGATCTGGAAACTGTGGTGCGTTTCTATAACAAGTTCAATGTGCGTGGCCCTGCAGCGGATATTAATCCTGAAACCGGTGAGCCCTGGAGAGAGCCGGAAGTCGAGGAGAATATCGACTTCGAAAAACTGGAGTCAGCCCCGGCACTGGATGAGAGGCGTATCAAGGCATTGGTGGCCTTCATGAAGATGCTGACGGATAAGCGTTACGAGCATCTGGTAAAATAGAGTCGTGTGAATCAATCAGCGCAGATAATTTTCAACAGGAGCATTATCTGCTTTTTATGTCTTGGCCTGAATTTCTTGAAGGCCTGGATTTTCTGTGACATGCCAGGTTGAGTATTAAGATTACGTGATGTCACGATTCTGATTTTTTCTAGTCAGGCAATTAGTAACGCTTGTATTAACGGTTATAGATAAACCGACCAATCTTTAATCCTTTCTCAGGATTGATCTCCTCAAATTCTTTTGCCACCGGCATCCATTCCTCAAAGGTTGTCTTTGGCAATTCCTTCTCAAAAACCTCCAAAAGGAAGTCTTTACCCAGAAAGGGGCTGTTCAGGACGGCAATGATGGTGGCGCCGGGGTTGCAGAGTTCCTTCATGCGCTTGACGACACTCTTGTAGTTCTTTTCGGCATTGAAGCTTCCCTTTTGTTGGCTTGGCGGATCAATGATCACCAGGTCATAACGACCAAACTGCCTGATGCGCCCCCAGGATTTGAAGAGGTTGTAAGGGACACGCTTGATGGGCATGGGCCCCTGGCCATTGAGCATATGGTTCTGGTTGCCCCATTCAATACTGGGTTTGCTCATGTCCACGTTGGTTACGCTCGATGCGCCACCTGCCATAGCGGCTACAGAGAGTGCGCAGGTATAGGCAAACAGGTTCAGGACATTACAGTCTTTACTGTTCGCTTTCAGCCATTCTCTCAGAGGGCCTGTGTCGAGAAAGAGTCCGACATTTTGCTGTTTCCCCGGACGGACTTCGAAACGCAGGTCCTGTGCCCGGACAACGACTTTGTCCGGCACGTCGCCAAAAAGTGTATCCGCAGGGGACTGGTTGATATAGCGATGCTGCAGAACGATGGCCTTGAGCTCGTCTTTTGGGGCAGCATTCTGGATCATCTGTTTCAGTTGCTCCGGATTTTCAATAGGCTGCCAGGCTGAAACAAGGACAACAGGCCTGAACCAGTCAACACAGATATGTTCCAGGCCAGGATAACAGTGGCCCCTTCCATGAAAGATACGCCTGGCTTCAGGTTGTGGCGAGGCAAAGAATGTCTGCAGTTTCTGTTCTATAACATCATACATAACAACGTACTTGTTGGATTATGGTGGGTAGGTGACCGCGATGGCGCGTTGCCAGGTAAGGCTGGATTGGCCTGGTTACATGGATGATTATTTGTCGTCGGCCGAGTAATACTGTACGCCGATTTTAATGCGATCCCGCCCCTGGGACAGACGGTGCTTGTTGGTGTCACGCAGAGAGTATACGCAACCACAGTATTCCTGCTGGTAAAATTCTTCCCGCTTGCTGATCTCAATCATGCGCTGTGAGCCACCGCCCTTGCGCCAGTTGTAATCCCAGTACACCATGCCATCATACCGGGAAGCTGCGCGCTGTCCGCAATCATTAATCTGGTTCATATTCTTCCAGCGGGAAATGCCCAGTGAGGAGGAGATCACGGGGAAACCGTTTTCACGGGCATACAGGGCCGTTCGCTCAAAACGCATGTCGAAGCACTTCGTACAACGTTCACCCCGTTCCGGTTCCATCTCCAGTCCCTTGATACGATCAAACCAGTTATCGGTGTCGTAATCGGCATCAATGAAATCAATACCATGCTTTTTCGCAAAATCGATATTTTCTTGCTTGCGCAGTTCATATTCACGTTTGGGGTGAATGTTGGGGTTATAGAAGAAGATACTGTAGTTGATACCTGAGGCATGCAGGGCTTCCATCACTTCGCCAGAACAGGGGGCGCAGCATGAGTGCAGCAGGAGCTTGTCGGCTCCACCGGGAAGTTTGAGAGTTAGCCTGTCTGTCATTGTCATGGGGTCACCTTTTCAGGGTCGCTACCCTACCATAATCGCGAGATTTGTTGGAGTCTCTGGCTCCGGATGCTCTGTTCAGGTGAAGACAGAGCTGATGGCCTGGTCAACCAGGCTGGTCACAATTGGCCGGCTGTTATCGAGTTTGCGTTCCAGGGTCAGGGCAAAGAATTGCTCCCTGACATTCTCGGTTCTGCCAACAATGGAAACCCCGTAGTGCTCCTGCACCTCGGATTCAATAATCGTTGGCATGAAGAAAACACCCGCACCGCTTTCCCCGAATGCCTTGAGCAGGGCGCTGTCATCAAATTCACCAACCACTGTAGGAGTAATATCAGAGGTCATAAACCATTGGTCGATGGCTGGTCTGATTGTGCTGTGGTTCGTAGGCAGTAATACCGGCGTATGGTCCAGGCTGTCGGGAAAATTGCGTTTCAGTTTCTTTGCCAGCGCTGGAATGGCAAAGCAGGTCATAGGGCTTTCCCCGAGTTTATGGTTATAGGCCCTGATGCTGTAGGCGGAGTTCACTGGCATATCGCTGATTACCATATCCAGTTCGCGAATGGCCAGTTTGGCGATGAGTTGTTCGAAGCTGCCTTCATGACAGGTGAGGCTGATGGTCTTGTCGTCAATAACCGGGCATAGAATCTTGTAGGCAATGATCTTGGGAATGCCATCCATGATGCCAACACGCAGTTCGCCCGAGGAAACGGAGTCGCTGCCTCTTAAAAAATCATTGAGTTCCTCACCAAGGCTGAAAATGCGATCAGCATATTTATAGACCGCTTTTCCCTTGTTGCTTAAAAGCAGTCGTCTGCCCTGACGCTCAAAAAGCTTGTCACCGATGGACTCTTCCAGCAGTGAAAGCTGCCCGCTGATTGTTTGGGGTGTGATATGCAGTGCTTCACTTGCATTGATAATGCTACCGGTTTTGGCGACATGCCAGAAATAATTCAGGTGTTTGTAGTTGATTTTCATGGGCGCTTTTAGTTCGGAAAAACCGATTTAAAAAAATTAAAAATACGAATATTACGATTTTAATAACTATACTAAGATACTTTCAAACTGATCAACAGGAGAGATTACATGAGTATCAACATCCAGGCACGGGGGTTCCCCCTGACCAGGGCGCTGGAAAACGCAGTAAGAACGAACTTTGTCGATATGCTCGATGCTTATCAAAATGTCAGTCTTCTGGATGTCAGACTTGAAGATATTAACAGTAGTCATCATGGAGGTATTGATAAGCGTTGCCAGGTTGTTTTGAAGCTGGACAGTGAACCCTCCCTGTTTATGCGCTCTACCCAGAATGACATGTATCTGGCGATCAAGCATTGTGCCTCCCGGTTGAAGCATATACTGCGACGTAATGCCGGTAAGCAGCAGAATTATCAATTGGATAAAGCAGATTTACCCCTCACCTAAACCCCTCCACTCAAAGCTATCAAGCTCCCTTCCATTGCCTGCACGGCAGCTCAATCTCCTCCTTTTGAGCTGCCATTTTTTTTGCCTGGTATATCTGTCTTTCTCCAATAGTTCGAAAAAAACTAACTAAATAATAGATAAATCGAATTATATTGATAATTATATTCACCTATTCTAATTGCCCATACACAGAAAGGAGGTGGGTATGAAGATCCATAACCATCGCAATAATAGGCAGGCGGCAATTGCCCTGTTTTTCGTGTCAATGACTACGGCAGCTTACCTCTCGCTGCCCAGACTCACACAATGGAGATGTCGATCCATTCCGTACTGGTATTGATGGGGCTTGAAGAAAGTTTCCAGGCGCCTAACCCGGCAACCAGGGCCTGGGAAATAGATAATGACCTTACCGAGTTAGTTGAGCGCTCCCGGTATCAATACACCCGGGTGATTAATAATCATCTGGATAAAAGTGTGTATCCAGTCAAGGGAAGTAAGCGTGAGATAACTACCAGCATTGAATTCAGGGAAGGGGATGCTTCACTGAACATGGAACGCCACCATCTCAGTGAACGGGTGCCGGCAATTCTCACTACGTCGAGGCTGAAAGTCTCACATTGCAAAGTACCTGGAAGTCTGAGGATGCCAACTGGCTGATTGAAGCCACCCTCACCGACCCGGCGGATGAACGCCTGTTCAAAAGCCTGTCGGACCTGTCCGCCATGCAAGGTGACTCCTTAAGGCAAACCCCGTCATGTCACTGGTGGATAGGCTTTAAAAGACAGTTTTGATCGACTAGCCCATGGGATAGAGGAACTCGTTATGGACGTCATCACAGGCCCTGAGTACATCGTCACTCAGTGAGACATCCAGTGCAGCCAGGGATTCATCCAGTTGCTGGGCTGACCGGGCTCCAATAATGGTGGAGGCCACAAAGTCGAAATGCATGCTCCACGCTGTGGCCAGGGTCACAGCAGACATGCCGGCTTCTGCAGCAATTTCAAGATATCGGGCTGTAGAGGCCAGTGTGGCCTGGTTTACAAAACGATCCGCCATGGCGCGTTGCCTTGGATCTTCGGCGTCAATGTATTCGCCAAATCGGGAGTCGGCTGGTAAAGGGTCGATGTTGTATTTGCCACTTAAGACACCACCACCAATCGGAGAATAGGGCAGTAATGATACATTCTCACGGCGGCAGATATTGGCAATCTCATCAAGACAACGCCGATGCAGCAGAGAAAAGTTGTTCTGGATGGACTGGAAGCGGACAAACCCTTCGTAGTCAGCGACCGTATTGCTTTTGGTCAGGCCATAGGCTGTGTCATTGGATGTACCCACATATCTGACCTTACCTGCTTCAACAAGACGATTGAGGGCATCCATGGTTTCTTCAACAGGGGTGATGGGGTCTGGCCAATGAATCTGGTAAAGATCAATGTAATCTGTATTGAGGCGACGCAGGCTGCCTTCAACAGCCTTTTCGATATGGTGACGATCCAGGGCTGTCAGTCCATGGCGAGTGACGGGCACCATCCAACCGGAGGCCGCGCCGGACACCTTGGTTGCGATAATTAGTGAATCCCGGGACTTGCCTCTCATCCATTCGCCGAATATCTCTTCGGTAAGTCCGACGCTTTCTGCTTGAGGTGGGACAGGATAGATCTCGGCGGTATCAAAGAAGTTGATGCCGTGCTCATAGCTTTTATCCAGTATGCGAAATGCCTCGGCCTTGTCCGTCCAACTGCCGAATGTCATCGTGCCCATGCAGATGGGGCTGACACGAAGTCCACTTTTACCGATATAACGAAAATCCATGAATTATGGCCTCTTTTCAGGTTGAATCTATATTGGGTAAAGCTTAACGGAATTGGGTAAGGAATGGAGCCTGCCATGACGGCTTTCCAACAAGTTTCGTATTGGGGTCATTAAGACATATCTGGTCCTATTTTATCCTGAAGACGCTCCCGGTCGGGAGGCGGGCCAGCTCAATATCAATAATGGTCGTCTGGAATGTATTGATCACTGACCTGGCCTGTGTTCCGGAAAAGCGCATCAGCAAGGGGACATAGGCAATCTCATCGGATTGTGTCTCAGTGCCGGTTATTTCAACATCAACAGGGCATAAATCTCCGATCAGGTCTTTCCAGTTGCCGCGATGAAATGACTGTGTTCGCAAATAAAAAGTATTGGTGCCTGCATGATTCTTGTTTGTACGCCTGTCTTCAATCAGCTTCTCCAGCTTCGTACCCTTGCTGCCTCTTGATCGAAACATGATGTCAAAATCCCTGACGCCATTGCCATGCTGGTCCCTGATCCTGAAAATCAGTTGTGCATGCCCCTCGTACTGCTGTTGTACATTCCATTCAAGTAATCTGCTTGAGAGCCGGGCTGCCCGCTTGAATGTCTTTTCCGTGTTGGCAGAAAATCTGTCAGCGACCTTTGCATAGGCGGTATCATCTACCGGTGTCGACAGGGCGGTAGTCACCAGGGGGACAATGGACTTCCGGTTTTTGCTGCCGATGACGATCCCTATGTCTTCCCCGAAGTGGGCGGTTTCATAGGCAATGGTGTATGGTATACGGCGTCTTTCTCGACTCAACCCGCTAATATCAATCGCATAATAACGCCCGGACAGCGTTTTCTCTTCAAGCCTCTCCTCATTGAGTTTCTTCAGTCTGGGCACAGACAGGGAATCCACATCGTGCTTGGGGGTAATGCTGATGTAATTGAAGTTCAGATTGCCTGCACTGGTGCGAACAGTATTATCGGAGGAGTCTTCCTTGATATATCGCACAGGTATATGACGAAGTGCCTTGGGTGTTTGTGAGCCGATAATACAGAATTCCTGTACACCGTAATCATCAAACATATCACCGCCAGGTTTAATAAAGTGCAGGGCAAGATCCAGGGATTTCCAGGAACCGAACATCAGTTCATCAAGTACCTGGATGCCACTGCGAGTATGCAACGCAAGCAGTCTGGCCCAGCGTGCGAACTGCCCTGATCCAATATGGGCAAGCCCGCTACCAAAGTGTGCGCCTGCCAGGTGAACAATGTTGTCAATGGGGCAGGTTGATGGATCCAGGCAATGATTCCTGATCCAGTTGCGAACAACCAGGGCGCCGGTACTGTGAATCACCACGTGAAAACCGTCTCTCAGAAGAGCCTTGTGGCGGGACCGTAATGCCCGGTCCATGGCCAGGCTGACATCGTCCAGGTTGACGCCATCACTAAGTGATATCCATCGACTCAGGTTGAGATCGAGTACCTTTTTATTACCAAAGGCCCGTCTGAGGTCATCAGGTAGCGTGCCGTAAATTTCCTCGACAGTGTTGCCGTGTCCTTCTGAGGAATATCCGTGGATGAACAATATCGGTTTCATGGCTACATCTCCCTGTAATGTTTGTGTGTCCTCTCATGAATCTGCCTGTCAGACCCCTATTCGACAATGGCTTGCATCACGGCCGTTTCAAAGTCATCCATCAGTGTAAATGCACCCGGAAAGCCGGTGACCTGGGTCATGTAGATACCAACGATCTCTTCCTCCGGATCAACGAAGAAGTGGGTATTGAACGCGCCGCTCCAGCCAAAACTGCCGGTAGACAGCCAGGTATGATTGGCCACGGCATCGGTGATGACCCTGACTCCCAGGCCATAGCCTTCCCCGGGATTTCTGCCTGGCAGGGAATCCTCTATAAAGGCCGATCGCATGATCTCCATGGTACGTCGCCCAAGCAGGCGTTCTCCGTTTAACTCACCATCATTGAGCAGTACCAAGGCGAACTGCAGGTAATCTTCAGCCGTGCTGAAGAGTCCGCCACCACCGGAGAAGTAGGCGCCATTGATGAAGGGCATATCCGGATTCTCGACAAGTTCACCATTCTCGATGCGATAAAGTGTAGTTAGGTTGGGATGGGCAGTATTCCTGTAGAAATAAGTGTCATCCATATTCAGGGGGTCGAAAATGCGCTGCTGAACAAAGCTGCCAAAATCAAGTCCTGAACTGATTTCAACAATTCGGGCCAGCACATCAAAACCGAACATGGGGCTGTAGGCCCAGCGTGAGCCGGGCTGGAATTCCAGGGGAGCGGTACCGAGTTGAGGCAGAACATTTGCCAGTGTGGCCTTTGGTGTAAATTCAACAGAGACGGCTCTGTTGCTTTGAGGTCCGCTCATCAGTCCCGAGGTGTGGGTGAGCAAGTCCTTGACGGTAAACTCCCTCTCTGCCTTGACCCCGTTAGGATTGGTCGCTGAGGCAACCCTCAAGCCGCCAAGTTTAGGAATGAAGCGGGAGACTGGGTCATCGAGCCTGACCAGGCCTTCCTCCATCATCATCATGATGGAAAAGGCGACGATGGGTTTTGTCATGGACATGATGCGAAATACAGAATCTTTCTGCATGGGTCTACCGGACGCTATATCCATCAGTCCCTGGGAATGGAGCCAGGCAACCTTGTTGTTGCGGGCGACAAGGGTAACGGCCCCTGAAAACCCATTGTTGTCGATATGACGCTGCATCAGCGTTTCAATACGGGAAAGTCTTTCCGAGGACAGCCCTACCCGCTCTGGCCTGACTTCCTGGGCTGATAACTGGGCAGGCAGGCCTGTTATCGCAAGCAGGAAGATCGCAATAGGTGAAATCAGTCTGGTCGTAGTCATGGAATCAGCCCCGGGCTTGAATGGATGACCTTCAAGAATAATCCGCCATACTAAAAAGATCCATCTTCATGGAATATTTGTGGAGCATTCTTATGTTGCACTTGGCCCCTGTTGGTCAGGATAATGTCGTCAAAGAAATGTCATTGAAAGTGAGCTTATGAAAATCAACTATCTCCTCCTGGTTGCCATGTTAATCAATGTTCCGGTACAAGCCGCTGACCTGACCGGTGTATGGGTACTGCTTCAACATGATAGGCCGGGAGGCCTGTTTGGCGCTCCCGGAGATCCGGAACTGTCAGAGCAGGGGCAAGCCATCATAGAGGCCTTTCGCAATGAACTGCCCGCTAATGCTCCGGAACGAGGGGCTTTTTGCGTAAATTCCGGAATGCCGGAATCCATGTTCGGTATTGCTGGATATCCCCTGGACATCATTCAGACAGAAGAGCGCATTACGCTAATCTCGGAATTTCAGTCAGAGGTCAGGCGTGTCTACCTGGATGGTCGGGCAATTCCTGCTGATCAGCCTCATACACGCAACGGTTATTCGGTGGGTCATTGGCGTACGGAAGATGGCAGGGATGTTCTTGAGATCGATACCGCCAAGGTCAAAGCCTGGGAAGTGGACAAATGGGTGCATAGTGACCAGGTCATGATCAGTGAGCACCTGTCACTGATACCCGCAGCAGACTTGCCCCTGGGAGAAAGGCAGAAATCGAGTGTCGCAGACGATGAGTTGATTCTCCAGAATATCATTACGGTGACCGATCCCGTGATGTACCGGCAACCGGAAAGCGTCACTGTCTGGATGCAGAAAGTGCCTGATTCTGTTCTGCTGGAGTACAACTGCACCGAGTATAACTGGCGCAATGTCCTGAGAAACTGAGTAAGTTGTCTGGCTGTGGGTACATCCATGTAAGGCTACTGATACTTTCGCCGCTCCCAAACTTCCCTGAAGTACACGCCGCCGTTCGGGCGTCGGTATTTTTCCGCATTGGCCCGGTTTTTCGCATCAATCTCTTCGGCCGAAATATCCGTGTCATATTCTGCTAGCCAGTGCTCCCGTTTGAAGGGAATGATCTGTGCATAGGGAGAACCGGCGGGCACAATGCCGGTGACACCTTTCATGAAGAAAAAGGGCATGGTCCCCGGCAGATGCACCTTGTCGTTATCCACGATCCCACCCATGGTCCAGAAGGGAAGTTCAAAGCGGTTGAATGGTTGTGTATACAGCGCACTGTAGCCTTCCGGTAATTCCACTGCCCAGTCTGCCCACCAGGCAAAATGTTTGGCATGAAAACCCTGCGGAGGCGGGAAGCGGTCGAGCGGCATGCGCTCCTGTACCAGGCTCTGATGTTGAGGATCGAGCACACGGGCCTGGATATTGCCCTGGGCATCCTCGTAAAACTCGATATCGCAGGGAGTTTTGTAGGTGTAGCCACTGCTCATGATGTCGAATACGGCCGGGCAGGCTTTCCAGTTTGACATCCGGCTACCATCTTCTTTCAGTACCGGTAGGCCTGTTTCGGGATTCTTGATAAAACGGCTGGCCTTGCGAAACCAGTCGGGAATGGTCTTGAGTACAGGACCGGGTCTGGATTTGCTTTTTTCCGTCAGCCAGGGGCGATTGGAAACAAAGCGGATTTTTCTTGTATCCATGATATGCGTCCTTACTGGTATTTACGGCGTTCCCAGACTTCACGCAGGTAAACACCGCCATCCGGTTTACGATATTTGTCGCTGTTAGCCTGGTTTTTGGCTTCCATTTCTTCAAGTGAGAGGGAGGTGTCGTACTCCGCTATCCAGTGTTCCCGCTTGAATGGAATGATCTGGGCTATAGGTGTCCCTGCTGGCAGGATGCCGGTGACGCCTTTGAGAAAAAAGAAGGGAATGGTGCCCGGTAACTTGTCCTTGTCATTATCGATGATGCCGCTTGTAGTAATGAATGGCAGTTCAAAACGGTTGATCGGATGCATATAAATAGCACTGTATCCTTCAGGAAGCTCCACGCACCAGTCTGCCCACCAGGCAAAATGTTTCGCATGATAACCCTGCGGTACAACAAACTGGTACAGGGGTTCCCGGTCTACCAGGAATTGCTGGTGCTGTGGATCGAGTACGCGGCCATGGATATTGCCCTGGTTGTCTTCGGCGAACTCCAGGTCGCAGGGTGTCCGGTAGGTATAACCACTGCCAAGAATATCGTAGACGGCAGGGCAGGCTTTCCATGTTGGAATTTTTCCGCCTATCTGGGGCATTTCGTAATACTGGTCGGTCTGGGGGTCCCTGGCGTAGCGGTCGGCCTGTCGATACCATTCGGGAATGGTTTTACCAATAGGGACAGGCCTGGATGCACTGTCTTTTGTCAGCCAGGGCTTGTTGCGCACAAAACGAATTTTCTTGGTATCCACGGGGAAAAAATGCCTTTAGCCGTCGAGGAGATGAAGACGTGACAGGGTACCAAATCGTATGGGGCAATCAACAGAAAAGGTTTCAGACTTGAGTTAAACATGGAACATCGCAATGATACAGGTTCAATGCGCTGTCTATTCCTGAAAATGCCCCTGCGACCATTCAGGAAAGGGGGTGAGCGTCACATGGGTTTTTGTCTGTCCTGATTGCCATGATTCTTAAACGTCCCATCAATGACATGAATCGGAAGTCGGGATAAACATCAATAGGGGGAATCAGGGTAATCCGGGGAATCCGGGGAATCCGGGTAAAGAGTAAACCCGGGAGCCTGCCTCGAATTCTTTTCCTTCGTTTGGTCCAGCCTTGGCCCAAAAATATGAGTCAGTTTTTACTGGCCAGGCATTCCAAGCAGGGCAGCAACGGCCTGACGACCTTCCGCAGATACGCGACGTCCTGGTCGTGTGCTTTCAACCACTTCCTGAAGCGCCAGGTCCAGAGGTGTGTTGCCCTGGGCATCCTGTATTTCCGGGTCTGCACCGCGATCAAGAAGGACCTTGGCCACTTTATCCCAGCCCAGTTCGGCTGCCGAGTGGAGGGCTGTGCGGCCTTCGTTGTCTTTCCAGGCAATATAGGTATCGAGTTTTGCGGTGAATGTATGGCTGTCATTGACCTGGGCATTGATGTCGGCACCAGCATCCAGCAGCATGTTAATTGTCCTGACCGCTCTTTCCTGGATGTCATCACCATTGGAACCACTAGGGCCTCGACCATTGCCGCTCATACCGGAGGCATACATCAAGGGCGTAATTCTGAAGACATTACGCAGATCCACTTCCGCACCATGCTCAAGCAAAACTTCAATGGCTTCATGGTCATGGGTAAATACAGCTATCATCAGGGCATGGGTGCCACCGCGCATATCATAATCGGCAAAACGTCCCCGGCCAGGACCATTCGGGCGCATGCGAGTAAGTTGGTGATTGACATCAACGCCCATGTCCAGCAGGCGATGAACAATGTCCATGGCTGTTATGCCCCGATCATTATTGGCCAGTGGGTTGAAAGAGTCACCAAAACCACCAAATGAGCGTGGTACAAATGAATTCATGTCCACCGCCATATATAGCGGTGTGCGACCAGTCATGTCCCATACATCGACTTTGGCGCCTTCGTCGATCAGGAACATGGCAATGTCGAAACTTTTGTTATCTATAGCATTGAGAAGAGGTGTAACACCATCCGGGTTGGGCTGGTTGATGTCTGCACCGCCTTCCACAATGGCCACAGCGCATCGGTAACAGCCGGAGCGTGTGGCATAGAGAAGTGCTGTGAGTCCACCTGTCGGGCGAAACTGGGCACGAGGCTCTGAAGTCATTTGCCTGGGCCAGTCATCGTATACGGCTTTGACCGAGACATCGGCGCCATTGGCCACAAGCAGTTCGGCTACATCAGGATTGTTTTCTGCTGACGCCCACATCAATGCGTTCTGACCACGGAAGGTTTCTATCGCATTCACATCGGCACCTGCATCAATGAGTATCTGGGCGATTTCCAGATTGCCGATGTAGGCAGCCAGCATCAGGGCCGTCTGGTTATCCAGGTTGGGAGAATCAGGATCCGCACCAGCGTCCAGAAGCATGCTTACAAGTTCTGCATCATCAAGCTTGACGGCCTCAGCCAGCGGTGTGGCACCATAATTGTTGGTTACATCAACATCGGCACCGGCATCAAGTAGTACTTCAACCAGTTCATGATTGACTGAATAGGTTGCATAAAGGAGTGCCGTTGAGCCATCAGGCAGCTCTGCATTGATATCAGCACCTGCTGTGATGGCAGCAAGTGCATCATCAAAACGACGATCCTTGATCAGGTCTATCAGGGATTCCTGGGCCTGAAGTACTGTCGAGGACACCAGGAAAAGGACAGCAGCAAGAATTCTGATTTTTATTTTTGTAGCAAGATTTTCCATATTCAGATAGCTCTGGAAATTAGTATGTTGGGTCATCAAAAAGCTTTGTGGACAAAATAGCCATTTTCCAAAATTCATTCGCGGTATCAGACGACGTTGCCGCCAAAATTGGTGTAATGTGCCCACAGGCCTTTGGCTGCATCATAAAGAAACCGGTAAGGATCATCGAAGGTCCGGTCGATTTCATCCATCACGCCTGCATCAAGGATGTCCTGTGCACTGCGGCCGTTGTTCACCAGGGTTGAGCAGCGTTCCCAAAGATGCCACATCATATCCCGTTCCTGTTGAAAGTCTGCCATGGTCATCACTGGGCCATAGGCAGGAACGACGAGTGTTTCGGCATTGGCAATCTCGAGAATATCATCCATAGCATCCACACGGCCGCCAAGCCAGCCACCGGCATACCAGTCCAGTGAAGGATCGCGAAGTGGGGAAGCGACATCGCCCACAGCGAGAATATTACTGTCACGCAGAAAAACGTAAGCATCACCCCGGGTGTGTGCCTCAAGCAGATAGCCGTATTCAACAGTGTTATCACCAACAGCTGTCTCACCCTTTTCGCGGAAAGTATGTGTTGGACGCCCGTTCTCAGGTACGGCAGCTACCCAGTAATCCTCAAAAGGCACATAGTGATCTGCGCTTAACCATTGTCGGGTGATTTCATGGGCATGAATAGCCGCACCGTTGTCACCAAATAACGCGTTTCCGCCAGATTGATCCCGGTGGTGATGGGTATTGAACAGTGTATGTACACGGGCATTATCAAGAGTCAGTTGAACTGACGGGGCCAGTTCCGCAGAGCCGCTGTCGATCAGCATAAAGCCATCACTGGTCTGCAAGGTCAGAATGTTGCCCGGCGCGCCAGAGATAATGTTCACATTGTTGCGAATGGACTCAACTGGCAGTCTGGTGGGCTCAGGCAGTGGTGCTGCTTCGGCCACGGTTTCCATGGACTGTTCGTCTGAAGAGCAGCCGGCCAGTCCGGTGAGCAGTGGGGCTGATGCGATGCCCAGGCCGACCTTGAGAATGTTTCTGCGTTCGTACTTCTTCATGAATTGCCTTGTTTCCTGTCTCACACTTCGGAGATGATGCCCGTGCTGTTCCCGAAGCTTTCCTGGGGGATGCCCAGCTTGTCGAGGATAGTCAGATGGACATTTGCCAGTGGCGTCTTTTCAGGGGGCGTTACATTTTTGCCACCTTTATGGGCACCGCTGGCGCCACCTACCAGAATTTCTGGCAGTGGGTAGTTGTCATGCTGGTTACTGTTGCCCATGTTGGAGCCGTAAAGGAACAGTGAATGGTCAAGAATACTGCCGTCGCCATCCGGTGTATCAGCCAGCTTCTGGATGAAACGACCAAAATGTTCCATGTGATAGGTCTGCACACGAATCAGGTCCTGGATGCGTTCCAGGTCATTGGTGTGGTGGCTGGTCGGATGGAAACCACCGGCAACATTTACCTGGGGGTAAGTGCGGTCAGTACCTTCCGCGGCCATGACCAGGGTGCCTACCCGGGTCAGGTCAGCCTGGTAGGCCAGGGCCATCAGGTCAAACATCATGGTGATCTGTTCATCGAAATCCTCGAATACACCGATCGGGGCTGATGGAACATCAATACCGGACATGTCCTGGTCCATGGAAATCTGGACTCGACGTTCAATTTCGCGCACGGTGTCCAGGTAATTGGACAACAGGATTCTATCGCCGGCACCCAGGTCTTTTTGCAGCTCCCGGGTTCTGTCCGCAATCATGTCCAGGATACTCATGTTCTTGTTCAGGATCAGCTCGCGTTCTTCCTGGGTGTCATAGGGCCCCATCAGCTGGATAAATACCTTGCGGGGATTGAATTCCATGGGCAGAGGCTGGTTCTCTGAGGCAAAGGAGGTGGTAACAGCATAGAAACCACCATTACCTGCAGCGACCTGAACAGTGGTTTCTGTAGCCAGTTCCAGGGAAGGCAGGGCTGTTTCCTGGCCTAGCTGCTGGGCAATGACCTGGTCAAGAGTGGTTGCCAGTTCGGGTATGGAACCTGTACCAGGGCGAACGCAGGACAGCCATGTCGCCGGGTTGAGTGTATGAACCGAACCCAGAGCAGCATTGTTTTCCAGATTTTCAAACGTAGTGACGTACTGCTTGAATGGCTCCAGGGATTCCATCATTTTGCCCAGCTGGAAGCTGTCACCCGAACCCGTACTGGTCCAGTGGTCAACGTCCTTGCCGAATGGCGTATTGTTCATGATGGTGCCGTGGGGCAGGTAGAAAAAACCCGCGCGTTTTTTCGGCATGGCATCCACCTGTGCAAGCGCCGTTCCGGCAGGCACCATGGCTTCAAGGAAAGGCAGCGCCAATGCGACGCCACTGCCACGCAGGAGCTTGCGGCGTGAAAGATGTTTCTTGGTCAGGAAATTAGCCATTTTCTGTCCCCCAGTCTAGTTGGATGCTACGTCATGAGCGTCCTGTTCATGATGTTCTTCAGGGCCTTGCATCCTGAAGACATCGTGATTAACCAGTTCGGCCACGATTGAAGCAAAAGTATAGTTGTCATCGGCGGCGCCGCGGACGATTTCTCGAACGTAAGGCATATCGAAATATTCGACCTCACGATTGAGGGCGTACATCATCAGTTTTTTCGCAATTGTCTGCGGTAGTTGGTCTTCCTTGCTCAGCAGGAAGTTACGCAGTTCAACGGGGCCGTCAATTTCCAGGCCGCTGATCAGTACAGTTGAAGAATTGATTGGTGCATCTGCCTGTTCATCCACATCACGCCAGCGACCGGTAACATCAAAGTTTTCCAGGGCCAGACCCGGAGGATCAATGGAACCATGGCAAGCCATGCAGTTGGGGTTTTCACGATGCTGTTCGAGCCTCGCGCGCAGGGTCGTTGGTTTTTCACCTTCACGGATAGAGAGGTCAACTTCCACATTGGGTGGTGGTGGTGCAGGCGGGGTGCCCATGATTCGGTCAAGGACCCAGGCACCGCGCAATACCGGAGAGGTCCTGTCACCATAGGACGTTCTCAACAGGGTAGCGCCCTTGCCCAGAATACCCCAGCGGTTCGGATTCTCAAGATTGACACGGCGGAACTGGGATCCATAAACACCGTCGATATCATACTGGCTGGCCAGGGACTCATTGACGTATGTCCAGTTAGCGGTCAACAGGGTATGCACTGGGTGGTCTTCCAGTAGGACGCTTTTCAGGAAAAGCCTGATTTCCGTTTCAAAATTGTTACGCATGGCATCATTGAAACGCCTGTCTACCGGTTGCACCAGTTCAAGTTCATCCAGGTTTAGCCAGGCCAGGGCGAAGTTCTCAATAATGGCTTCGGCGCGGGGATCATCGAGCATTCGGTAAACCTGGTTTTTCGTCACCTGCGGGTCAGACAGTTTGCCCTCGGCGGCCAGTGAGATCAGTTCCTCGTCTGGCCCCTGACTCCACAGGAAAAAGGAGAGGCGGGTGGCCAGTTCCAGATCGTTGAGAGGCCTGGGCTGTTCCTCAATGATGCGCATTGAGCGGTAGAGGAAGTCAGGGCTGGATAAAATCGCTGTTGTCAGTTCAATGATACCGGCATCAAAACCGCCTTCCTCGGCGCGTCCGACTTCGTAGAAAGGCATCAGCCAGTCCAGATCCTCATCGGTTACAGGACGTCGGAAAGCCCTTGCAGCCAGGTGGCGGGCAATGTTTTCAGCACAGGGACGTTCTTCGGCTGCTTCCTTGGGCTCGCAGACAAAGATTTTTTCGCGGCTTTCATTCATCGACAGGCCTGTTGGATTGAAGGGACCTTCAACTTCCACACCAAGCGCGATAATCGGCATCCCGGTGATACGGCCATTACCCGTGGCGTTGTTACTTGCTGCCCAGGATCGTTCGATAAAGGTCACCATGACCTCATGTGTGCCAACTGTTATATCGGCGGAAAGCCCGGCCAGCTTGGCCAGAATCACATCGCCACCGGTAACGCCATCTCTCGTAGCAATGGCAAGATCTTCAGGACCACCGATATCCACCCGGTTGACTTCCTCGCCGTCGACCAGAATGACCATGGTAGCAGCTGTCTCCATTCCGCGTGGATAGAGACCGGCATCGATATCGAGGATACTGAAACGGTATTCTCCATCCGCGGGGAAGAAGTGGGTGAATTTCATGCCCCCACGTGTGCCCAGCGGAAAACCATCAATATGATTTCGCGCTGAGCTGTTACCTCCAGCGAAACCAATATTCCTGTTTGGGAGCTCATGGAATACATTGGCAAATTTGGGGACGGGATTACCCACAGCCTGGGTGGCTACCTGACGTGCGGCCGTTATGTACTGCTCGAGGAAGGCGGGCGATGCGCCAAGCGCATTGGCGATATTTTCAAAGCCTTCCACTTCAATTTCACTGGGCAGGATCTGCGCCGGTTCGACTACCACCCCCAGTAAGTCACTGACAATGGTCGCAAATTCGGTACGATTAAGGCGCTGCACCGGCACATGACCAACGGGCCTGTTTTCAACGCTCTCATCAATGGTGTTTTCCAGGAAGGCAACAAGGTTGTCAACGTCGTCCTGGTTTGGCTGCGGCTGCCCGGCGGGCGGCATCAGCCTGCCACGGAGTTTGTTGACCGCTTCTTCCCAGACATCCTGGTCATTGCTGACATGATTAATGTCCATGAGATCGAATGCCACCCCCCCGGAGAAGTCCTCATAGTTGTGGCAATCCATGCAATAGGTCTGGATGAGGGCTTCAGGTGAGTTACTGCCCGAGTCCTGGGCAGTGGCCAGCTGGAAACACGAGGCCAGCATGGCAAGACAGAGTCCTGTCTTTGTCAGAGCATATTTGGGGCGAACTACATTTAGCATGAATTTTCCGTAATATAACCAGTGTTGCGTATAACTACGGAATTGTCCCATATTTGGCTCTTAAAAGGGGATTTTCCGTGCATCGTTTCCCGGTTTTTACACAATTTTACCGGCCATGTGGTCTTCATCGTGCATGGATCAGTTTTTCGATTACAATCTTCCAGGATTGCGGGTAACCTGACACAGTGACCCTGAATGTACTTTTACAGGGTTCAGGTATAAGCTGGAACACCGTAAATAATTGATAATTATAAGAAAATAAAATTCTGAAGTATGATGACAGGGTTCCTGATGGGAGCCCTTATACAGGCAGAATCCAGAGGAATTGACCATGTTTCTTACCAAAAAGCATTTAAGCCGTAGAGCGCTACTGCGTGGTACAGGTGTTGCTGTGGCTCTCCCGTTTCTGGATGCCATGGTGCCTGCCCATACTGCCCTGGCCAATACCGCTGCTGCTGGCAAGATCCGCACCGGTTTCTTTTATATTCCCCACGGCGCCATCATGCATAACACGGCCCATGGAGCGGAGTGGGACAACTGGACACCGAGCGGGGCCGGTGAGAGCTTTAAGCTCAGTCCCATCATGGAATCTCTTGAGCCTCACAAGCAGTATGTAAACTCCTTTGGTAACCTTGAAAATGCCGCCAGCGCGGGATCGGTGCACACATTGAATCCGGCGACCTGGCTCAGCGGGGTTCGCCCGGATGCTGATGCAGCAGGGGCCAGTATGTCCACAACACTGGACCAGGTGATTGCCCGGCATATAGGCCAGGATACTGCCTTGCCCTCTCTTGAAGTGGCAGCGGAAACTACCGTCCAGGTCGCTGCCTGTGGCGGTGGTTCCGGTGGCTGCTACTACTCTTCAACCCTTTCATTCCGTAATGCCACATCACCCCTGCCCATGGAATTCAATCCCAGGAAGATATTCCTGCAGTTGTTCGGCGAAGGAGACAATGCCCAGGAACGTGAGGCAATTATTGCCCAGAAGGCCAGTATACTGGACCTGATTGCTGAGCGTACCAGGGCGCTGCAGAAAACACTTGGCGCCAGCGACAAGGTGATACTGGACGGTTACCTGGATACAGTCCGGGAAATCGAGCGCCGTGTGAATCTGGCGGCAGGACAGGATCTTTCCGGGTTTGATGTCCCTGATGCCCCGGTTGGGGAACTGGACCGGTTTGATGAACAGGTGACCCTGCTGTTTGATCTGCTCGCCCTGGCGTTCCAGGCTGACCTGACGCGTGTGGCCTCCTACATCATGGTGTCTGAAGGCACTAACAGGACCTACAACCACATTGGTGTTCCGGATGCTTTCCATCCACTGTCCCATCATGCCAATGACCTGGAGCGTATCAAGCGCCTGGTCAAAATCCAGACCTGGCATATGTCAGAATTCAGTAAATTCCTGACGAAGATGGCTGACACTCCTGACGGTGAAGGGTCTCTGCTGGACAATGCCTTGTTCATGTATGGATCCAATATGAGTAACAGCGATATGCACAATAATTATCCGGTGCCCAATATTCTTGTTGGTGGTGGTGCCGGTACCATGAAGCTTGGCGGCCAGCACGTCGATTTGCCGACTAAGACACCCATTGCAAACCTGCACATGACAGTGCTGGAAAAGCTTGGCATAGAGGTGGATGGCTGGGCCAATGCGACAGGTATCATCTCGCAAGTCTGAACTTGGTCGTCAGGGGATAGAAGGCGGGCAGTTCAGCGAAGACCTGGAGCCTGGATAATTATGTTTATCCTATAATTCCCCGCATAATTCCGAGATATTATGGAACAATTCACCCAGTCCCTGCTTCTTATCTGTGTTCTGCTCAATCCCTTCATCATGAGTGTCTACCTGCTGTCGCTCATCAAGGAAGTCCCACTGGGCCAGTTTTCCAGCATCATGTTTCGTGCCGGGCTGATCAGTTTTATCGTGTTTTTCCTTTTTGCCTGGGTTGGTGAGGTCATTTTTGACAGTGTCCTGCAGGTGCGCTTTCTCGCATTCATGATTTTCGGAGGCATCACTTTTCTGATAATCGGTGTCCGCCTCATCCTTGGTATAGGTCCACCCATGGCAACCATCAACCCCCAATCCCGGGAGATTGCCGGAGCCATTGCCATGCCTTTTATCGTGGGTCCGGGAACTATCAGTGCCAGTGTAATTGCAGGCACCCAACTCGGTTTACTCAGGTCCACAATAGCGATTGCCCTGGGACTCACCCTTGCTCTGGGTTCCATTATCCTGTTCAAAAAGCTCCATGACTTTGTGCAGAAAAGGAAAGAGCGCTACGTGGAGCGGTATGTGGAAATTGCCGGCAGGATAACGGCTCTGTTCACAGGATCATTTGCCGTCGACATGATTCTCAAGGGAATTGAACGCTGGGTGCAGCTCGTTTTCTGACAGAGCTAGCGACAGTCTCTGTTTGTGAGCAGACGTTTGAGATTGTCGGACACAGGGTCTTCTCCCAGCCAGAGTTCGGTCAGGGCGGGAACAAGAGCAACGGTGGATTTCCTGACATGGACTTCGCCATTGATTTTAAGAATCTCCCCGTTTTCAGGATGGAAAAAAAATTCGACAGTGTCTCCATTGTCCACTTCATCATAAAGGTCCTGCAGAATGCCCAGATATTCCCTGGAAAGCTGCTCAGCGAGGGGTTCTTTCCATAAATCCGGTATATCTTCGGGGAGATCCCCCTTGTACAGGACTTTCAGCAGAAAGATACGTGGCCGCCTGGAATCGATTAAATTATCCGAACCGGTATCTGGCTGGTTGAGATAAAGTCCAAGCAGATAAATGTCACTGAATAGTAATTCTCGCAAACCGCAGCCATGGAGCCTGTAGTCATTATCAAAACGTTGAAGTGAATCCGGCAGGGAAGTGCCACTTATTTTGGCGCTTTTCAGGAGTGTTGTTGGCAGGGAGACCATCAGCAGCAACAAGAGTAATGAAAAAGCTGGACGCATTAAAAAAGCCTGATTGCTTTGGACATTATAGGCGTTGTTATGGAATATTTGTTACTGGACTTTCGATGAATGATTTAAAGGCCTTGATGAATAGTCAAAGCCCTGATGATGAGGCCTGACCCTTGAAAAAAAGGATGTTGAATTTACTGGTGCTTGTCCAGTTCGGACTTGGCACGTTCTGCGGGCAGCCAGTACTTGCCGGTGATGAGGCTGTCATTAGACATTTACCGGATGTGTCTTCACCCGCGGAGCGTGTCCGAGGTGAACCAGGTCAGCTCCAGATTGTAGATCGCTCCTGTCGACAATATCCTGTTACCAGGGTGCGCCAACGTATAGTGGATATTGCCCTGCAGGAATGGCGATGGTTTGGCGGTAGCATACTGGACATGACCGGGCCGGATATCGAGCCTCCACGCAAACCGGGAGAAAGGCCCTGGTGGTGGAGTGACTGGCGGACACCGGAAGAAGCACGAAGGGTGGCAGATGATATTGCCGGCTATTGGGCAGCCGCTCCTGCCAGTAGCTGGATAGTCAATAAACAGAACCAGCGCTGGAATGAACTGGGTATCACTGCCCGGTGGCGGGACTTCTGGTCTGCCGCTTTTATCTCCTGGGTGATGTGTGAGAGCGGACTGGGCAGACCGGAACAGTTTCAGCGTGCCATCGCGCATCATACCTATATTGACCAGGCAATCAGGGCCCGGGATGGGCAAGATACAGGGGCCGCCTATGTTGCCTATGATGTCGGTGAAGCTGAAATATTGCCAGGTGATTTGCTTTGCAGGGGAAGTCGGCCAGCCTACATGAATCTGTCCCAACGCCGTAGCCAGATGGGGCAGGGCGCGCGGACTCATTGTGATGTTGTGGTTGAACTTGATGTTGGCAATGAGCAGATCAGAGTCGTTGGTGGGAATGTCAGAGGGTCAGTAAGGATGAAAAGGCTACCTGCCAAAACCGGGGTCAATGGTTTATTGCAGCCAGTCCCCTATGGTGGCAGGCGAATTTTTTCTCATTTGAAGCTCATGGATCATGGGGAAACCATGGCTCTTTCAGACTGTGTCGAATACGAATGCGCCGCGACAGAGTCATGATCATTTGTATGGACTGGATACTGCATCAACCCTGATTTCTTTTTTCGGGCTTTTTATTAATAACTTAACAATCTCTTTGATAATTTCACTTGCAGTAACCTGAACAGTCAGGTCTGAACCCTCTTTTTCTTGCCTGGTTGCTTGGTGAGGTTGAGACTTACTAGCCACTGTCAGCGTGTGATGCTGAAGTCAGAAAAGTTTTTCGGTTCTCCTTCGGAAGATTCCAGCGTATCGACGCAGGCCTGTGTAGGTCCCTCCCCAAGCCATGCCAGCAACGTGTTGAGTTGGTCTTCGTCACCCTCCGCTTCCAGGTATACACTGCCGTCGGCCTGGTTTTTCACGAAACCACGTACTCCGATGTTATCGGCCTGTTCCCTGGTCGTTGCGCGAAACCATACGCCCTGGACCTTTCCCCTGACAGTGATGTTGAGATGTTTCATGAAGCGTTAGCATCCTCTTTTACATGGGCATCAGTCAGTCGATCAAGCTTGCGGAGTCCAGGAAAAAGAGCATATCCGCCAAATGCCACAGCAAATGCCATACCGGCTCCTGTGATTACTGTCAGTACCGGACCCAGCAAAGCGGCCATCGCGCCTGCCCTGAAATCGCCCATCTCGTTGGAAATGCCAATAAATAGCATATTCACAGCACTGACACGGCCACGCAGGGAATCAGGGGTGGCAATCTGTATCAGGGTAGAGCGGATGTTGACGCTTATCATATCAGAGGCACCGTATACCCAGAGTGCTGCCAGAGAAAGGAAGAGGTTGCCGGACATGGCAAAGACCAGGACGGAGGCGGCGAAAATGAATAGTGCGAGGAACAGTCTTTTTCCGGCTTTGCGCATGGGAGGCAGCTTCGCCAGTAGCAGTCCCATCATGACGCCTCCCAGTGCCGGCATGGCCCGCATCAGGCCGAGTGTTTCTGAACCGACATGCAATACATCCACTGCAAAAACGGGTAGCAAAGCCATGACGCTTCCTGTGAGCATAATGAACAGATCCAGGGTAATGCTGGGCAGGACAATGGGGTTTTTGAAGACATAGCCGATTCCACCCAGTAGCTGTTTCAAGCCTCTTTCCGTTGGTTTGTTGACAGTGATGGGGGGGAGTAACATGAATATCACTGCCCCGGTACAGGCAAAAGCGACGAGGTAGTTATAGGCCTGGTAATCCACCCAGGCTATCAACAGTCCAGCCCCCAAAGGACCCAGGGTCTGGGCGGTTGTCCATGTAGAACTGGTGATGGCTACAGCCCTGGAAAGAAATTCCCTGCTGACAATCCGTGTGAGTACAGCATCTGATGCAGGGGAATAGAAAGCTCTTATCATGCCGTGGATAAACACCAGGGTGAAGATGAATGGTTTGTTCAATTCCCCTTCAAACATGTTATATCCAATTCCGAAATGGATGCCGGCCTCGCATAATGCACAGGTAACCAGAATAAACTTTCGTGGAAAATGATCCACGACCCATCCACTGACAATAAAAAGCATGATCATTGGTGTGATTTGAAGGAGTCCAACTAGGGCCAGGTCAAAGGGATCATTGCTGTATAAATAGAGATGCCAGCCAAGTGCGACAGACAACATGGAGCTGGCGAGTGAGACCAGTACCCTGGCACTCAGGTAAAGAACAAAATTGGCAATCATGAAGGCCTGATACTACCTGACGGCAGTGACTTCAATTTCCAGCAGGGCGCCCGGAGAGGCAAGTGCAGTGACGCCAAGCAAACAGCCTGTATGCTGGCAATTGCGCGCTTTGAGGTTGGCCGTCATGTGGTCATGGGCCTTCAGGATAGCGTCCATGTCTATGGTATAAATATTCAGCCGAACCACATGGCTGAAATCCATGCCGCCCTGTTCAAGGATGGTCGCTATGTTTTCAAGAACCGTGTCGATCTGTTTTTCCATATCACCTTGGTGTTGGCAATGGCCGTGTTCGTCACTGGCAGTTTGGCCGGCCAGGTAAAACACCTCGTTTGCATCGCTGACCTTGTTACCATGAACGAAGCCCAGCGCTTCCTGCCAGGTCCAGGGATTGATAATTTCACGTTTCATATAGTGTGCTCCACATTGGCAGCCAGATGTCCTGGTGCCGGTTGTTATTTCCCAACGGGCGAATTGTCGATGTAATGAATCCCTGAATGTATCAGCAGTCAGCTGATATCCTGGTCCGGTTTAGCTTCTTCAGATGCTATCTCACTATTTAGCATTTTGTTAATCCCCTTCGAGAGGAGGACATCATGGTTATGCTTTTTCTCAAGATAGTAGGTTAGCGGCGTATAGAGAATCAGTTCCAGTACACTGAGTATGTAGAAAAAGGCCGCGCCAAAAGGAATCACGGTTCGCGTATTCTTCCAGAGGCTGATATCGGACTCCAGATCCAGTGAGAGTTGCAGCGTTACGTAAATAAAAATGCCCATTGACCAGCGCAGTAGCGAGAGAAAGGTTCGGGTAGCACCGGCATACCAGTCGAAAACCAGCAGGGTTGCGCCTCCATAACTCACAAAAACCAGAAGGTAGTAGAAACCATGCCGATTGGGCCGTCCACTTCATAGGCAACCCAGGCAAAGCCCCCTGCTATGACCAGAAAGATCGCCAGAAAACACCAGCGCAGGTATCGATTGTTGGCCTGAACCAGAAGGGGTATAAGGATGAGGATGCCGCTGGCGACCGCGAGAAATTCCGCCTGGATAATGTAGCCCAGAATTTCCAGGTTAGCGCCTAAAAGATAATGACCCTCGCCGCGCAAAAGGCTGTAGTTGAACAGGGATGCCATGAGAAAGAGGGGAAGCGCTGCCGCCAGGCAGTAAAACAACACTCTCTCTCTAGCAGCTGATTTCGCCACAGGATGCTCCTGGCCACTTGTTCTTTTTCAAGGCATCTTGCCATGGTCTTATAGGGTTCGGCATTCAGCACCCTTATACAAGTGCCTATATATCCTTGTTTTTTTTAATTATGGTGAAGGGAGTGTGGCTTGTACAGCCTGTTCTGGCATTTTCCTAATTACCCACGCTTAACTGTTCTGCCCGCAAGCGCAAGATAGGTATGCTGATTGGATAGTGAATTGATAGAGGTCAGGTATATTTTTCATCCTTTTGCTAGAATCGGGTGTTGCTCAACAGAGAAAAACATAACTATCTGTTTTCCAAAGGTTAAATTTCTGAAAATGATTCGAAAACCGCTATTCTTTCTGGGCGTTCTCTGGGTTTCCCTGCAGGCCAATGCACAGGAGGCTGATGTACATCAACGTCAGCTCCTTGATGAATACTGCAATAACTGCCACAACAATGAAGACTGGGCAGGCAGCGTTGCCTTTGATCTGATGTCTCTGGAAAACGTGGGGAGTGATGCGTCGACGTGGGAAGCCGCCGTACGAAAACTGCGTGGCCGTTTAATGCCGCCTCCGGGAAGCGACCAGCCTGACCAGTCGGACATCGATACCTTTGTTACCTGGATGGAAGGCCAGCTTGATGAAGCCATTGAAAAAAGCCATGGTGCCCTGGCAGGTCATGTTCCGGTTCAGCGCCTGAACAGGACTGAGTATGCTATTGCTGTCAGGGAGTTGCTGGGTGTTGAAATCAATGCGGCAGACTTCCTGCCCACTGATATTGAGGTAGATGGCTTCGATAATATTGCTGCAGCGCTGAGTGTCTCTCCGTCATTTCTTGAGCAGTACATCAATGTTGCTCGTGCAGTGGCCAAACTGGCTGTAGGCCAGACTGCGCCAAAAGTAGCCAACACCTGGTACCAGGTCCAGAGTGGTGACCAGGATACCTACCAGCCAGGTTTTCCATTGGGCACCCGGGGGGGCATGAAGGTGTCCCATAATTTTCCGGCGGATGGAGAGTATCGACTCAATATTCTCGATCTGGATGTCGGTTTGTATCCGCGATCAATCGAGACTGAGCAGACTCTTGTTGTTCTGATCGGTGGAGAGGAAGTCTTTCGGGAGAACATTGGTGGTCCGGAAGATTTTGATCTGGTGAACAAGGGAGGCGCGCCGGCAGTTGCTCAGTTGATGGAGCGTTTTGATGATATTCGTATTGATATCACCGCCGGTGTCCATGACATTGTTGTCACTTTTATTGAGCGTGCCAGAGTGGAAACTGATGAAAATATCGGTGGATTCACCCCATATGGTGGATTTTCATTTACAGGTTCGTTGAGAGTGCCGCGACTGCTTGATGGAATTGAGATTGTTGGCCCCTTCAATGCAACGGGCGTATCGATGACGACCAGCCGTGAAAAAATATTTTCCTGTTATCCAGCAACACGGTCAGAGGAACAGACCTGCGCTACCCGTATAGCGCGTGATCTGGCTACGCAAGCCTATCGTCGACCATTAACAGCAGAAGACCTTGACCTGTTGTTGCCGTTTTTTGAAATGGGCAGGCAGGGCCCCGGTGGATTTGATGAAGGGATTGAGCAAATGATTGCGGCGATTCTGGCCAGCCCGGATTTTCTCTACCGGGGGATATCACCTGTACGTGATATCGGGGATGCACAGGTGTTTGCGCTCAATGATCTGGAACTGGCAACTCGTCTGTCCTTTTTCCTGTGGGGGCAGGGGCCTGATGAAACACTTCTGGGTCTTGCTGAAGCGGGCCAGCTGCTGGACCAGGAAATAATCACTGAACAAGTCATCAGAATGCTTGCTGATTCACGGACCGAACACCTGGTAAACAGTTTTGCCATGAAGTGGCTGAATCTGGATGAGATAGAGGTCATTGAACCGGATCCTGTACTATTTCCGGATTTCAGTGAACAGATGTATGACTTATTTAACACGGAGCTCAAGTTGTTTTTGGCCAGTGTGCTGCTGGAAGACCGTCCATTGATTGATTTGATCCAGGCAGATTATTCCTTCCTGAACGAAGGGCTTGCCAATCATTACGACATTGAAGGAGTGCATGGCGTCCAGTTCAGGCGAGTAGCTCTTGAAGACAGGCGGCGCTGGGGAATACTTGGCAAGGGTGCTGCGTTGTTGAGAACGTCTTATGGAGATCGTACATCACCCGTGCTTCGCGGTGCCTGGGTGCTCGAAAAGCTTATGGGGACACCGCCATCTCCGCCACCTCCCAACGTTGAGACCGATCTTTCAGTACCTGAGGGCCAGAAACCCACAACCGTCAGGGACAGGCTGGAAAGGCATCGTGAGAAACCGGGATGTAATCAGTGCCATGGTGTTATTGACCCCATTGGTCTGGCACTGGAGAACTTTACGGTGACCGGACAATGGCGCGATGAAGATGTGGCTGCACAGGTACCCATTGATGCAAGGACCATCCTGCCCAATGGAAAAAGAATTAACGGAGTTATAGAACTTAGGGAAGAGCTGGCGAGCCGACCCCAGCAGTTCGCCCTGGCGATGACCCAGAAACTGATGATGTATGCACTCAACAGGGAACTTGAGTATTTCGATATGCCCCAGGTTCGCGCCATCGTGCGAAATGCAGAAAGTCAGGAATATCGCCTGTCGGCCCTGATAAGCGGGATTGTTAACAGTGATGCATTCCGGATGCAGGCACTGCCCCATGATGAACCCGGCAGTGCGGCCAGTGTTGCCGCCCTAGGGGAATAACCATGCAGGGAAAAAAGCCAATGGTACTCACGCGAAGGCATTTGCTGTCAGGCATTTCCACGGGGCTTTTCGCCAGTGCATTGCCAGGGGTATTGCATGCGCAGACGACCTCTCATACTGATATTACTGACAATATGGTGTTGATCAGTGGTCTTGGTGGCAATGTGCTGGCATGCAGTATTGGCGATGGCCTGATTCTGGTCGATACAGGTAATGTCCGTTCAATTTCCTCTCTGCTTGATTCCCTCGATGCCCTGGATGGCAGAGAGCGAGTGCATACTGTTTTCAATACCCACTGGCACCTGGACCAGGTCGGCGGCAATGCATATTTCGGGGGGCAGGGTGCCAACATTATTGCCCATGAGAAAACCCGCCAGTATCTCTCTACCCCCTACTACCTGTTTGAAGAAAAGCGTTACCAGGAGCCTGTACCGGAAGCAGCCATGCCCACCGAAACTATCTATCAGGAAGGGCAAATGACAATAGCTGGTGACAATATTGAATATGCCTACCTGCAGTCAGCCCATACCAATGGTGATATTTACGTACGTTTCGTCAATGCCAATGTGATTGCTGCAGGGGATGTTGTTTCTCCAGAGATTGATCCGGTGTTTGACTGGTTCAGTGGTGGCTGGGTAGGAGGCCGGGTGGATGCCCTGGATGGGCTGCTTGATCTCTGTGATAACGAAACTGTCATAGTGCCTGCCTATGGTCCTGCCATTGCTCGGAAAAATGTAGAGGCGGAAAGAGATTTCATGCAATACATTTATGACACGCTGGTAGACCAGATCCGTATGGGGTTTGATTATCGGGACAGCCTGGCGTCAGGCATGATGGATGCAGCTCCAAGGCAACTCGATAATCCGGAGAAATTTTTGTATGACGCACATAAGGGGTTGTGGGCCCACCACAATAAACTGGAACCCAATATTGTTTGAAACCCATTACGCGTGTGAATGCCGCGTTAAATATTTTTCCTGACTGGTCGCCTGTTTTTATGGTCACCGGTTCTGCAAAACTATTTACCTTGCCTTTGCGGCGCGCTCTGCGGTTTCACAAACTTTTAGTCAGTCGGTAACACCGTGATGAAAAAACTGCTGTTAATTTCTATTTTATTGATACAGACACCTTTGAGTTTGGCGGCGGACTCCCTTGCCGATCTGATTCAAAATGGTGAACGTGAGCAGGCCATGGAGCTGATTCGCCTGGGCAGTGATGTGAACGACAGGCAGGGCGATGGTTCAACCGCGCTGTTATGGTCGGTTTATAACATCGATCCAGAGATGGTCGAGGCATTATTGTCCCGGGAAGCAAACCCGAATTTGCTGAATAATTTTGGAGCCAGCCCGCTTGGCGAAGCTGTAAAGGCGGGGAATGTGGCACTGGTTAAAATGCTGCTTGATGCCGGGGCTGATCCGGATGCTGCAAATGCTGATGGACAGACACCTTTGATGCTGGCGGCTCGCACTGGAGTGGTGGAGGTAGGGAAACTGCTTATAGAGGCAGGAGCAGATGTGAATGCCAGCGAGCAATGGCGTGGTCAAACTCCGTTGATGTGGTCTGCGGCCAATAACCATCCTGCGATGACCCGGCTTCTACTCGAGCATGGAGCTGCCTATTCACCAAGGGCTCATGTTTTTGACTGGGGTAGCCAGATTACATCAGAGCCCCGAGCCCAGTACCGTCCAACCGGCGGGCTGACTGCCCTGCTGTATGCCGCCCGAACAGGATGCCTGGATTGCGTATCCGCAATAATTGAAGCAGGGGCAGATATAGACCGGCCGACTCCCGATGGGGTGACCCCGTTAATGATTGCCCTGGATAACAGGCGTTATGACGCTGCCAGGATATTGCTCGAAAAAGGTGCCAACCCGCATCTGTGGGACTGGTGGGGTCGAACCGCCCTGTACATTGCAATCGATATGAATTCCTACGAGGGTATGTCGCAATTAAGACGTACACGGCAGGGAGGTAATGAGGCGTCGTCTTCCACACCACTGGATATTGCGCGGATGCTCCTGGATGCTGGTGTTGATACCGACCCGCAATTAAACTTTCACCGTCCCGGACGCGGAGGTAATAGTGGACGTTTCGTGGATGATCATCTGACTACCGGTGCCACACCGCTCCTCAGGGCAGCCAATTCCCATGACCTTGAATCGATCAGGCTGCTCCTGGAGTATGGTGCTGATGTGGATTTGCCCAATGTCATGGGTGTTAGCCCGTTTATGGCAGCAGCGGGGTTTGGAAATCGTCGTGGTGAATTACGTGGAACCTATGAGCCCGGTCGCGAGGTAAAGGTGATTCCGGTACTTGAAGCCTTGCTGGAGGCAGGTGCTGATATCAATCGACGGGTGTCAGATACCTCAAGCCATACAGCGCGGATAGCACGTATGTCCACCATGACGAATCGCCAGGGACAGACGGCTGTTTTCGCAGCCACCAAGCAGAACTGGGTAACGGTTGTGCAATGGCTGGTGGATCACGGAGCCGATGTGCATGTGACAGATGCCAGGGAAAAAACACTGCTCGATGCCGCAACGGAAAACAATGCTGGTGGCCGGGCTGACAGATTGGGTACTGATGAAATGAAAGCCCTGGTCAGGCAGCTGTTGGCAAAGGACTAGGCAGAAAAAAAAGTAACAGGGTAACTGTCTTAAACCTTTTCAGGCTAAAAATAAGGGGCAGGAGAGGAGAGGAGGGGATGGTAGGAGTTCCTGCCCCTTACATCAAAAACGTAATATCCCGACGGCGCTTACATCATGGGGTTTGGAAAGTAGGCAACCCACATAAGAGCAGCGGCAGTAACAGCCGGGGGTAAGAGCATCAGCAAAAACATGTTTCTTATCTTCATCATGGTTAGTACTCCTTCTTAACTAATCTTCAATTTCAATTATCGTGTTCGATTCTGAACGGCAGCTTTGCGCTGTATTCGCTTAACTTGTTATATAAATAGCATTGTCTGTGCCAACTTTTTTATTTAATTGTAAATTATTGAAAAATATGAATATTATATGCTTCAGGGGTGTATTTTACTAACTGTACAGCTTGACATTCTTGCTTATTCTGCCAAATTTGACACAAATTGTGACAAATATGGCATTTTTATGAACCTGATTGCGACTGACAAATCCCCTATGGCTGATATGTTGGAGGGGTTTGATTGTCCGGCGATTCTTGTGTCGGCGGATTACACCATCCTGGCGACCAATTCACGGTACGAGGATTCCTTCGGCCATATCGACTTCTCACGCACCAATCGCTGTTTTCAGATTTCCCATGGATATGATGTGCCCTGTGACCAGGCGGGAGAGGATTGTCCACTTGGCGCGGCGAAACAGTCCGGGCACAAGGAGCGTGTATTACACATCCACCAGACACCTCGTGGAAAAGAGCATGTCGATGTGGAAATGCTGCCTATTCACAACTCTGAAGGGACACTGGTCTATTTTGTGGAACTACTGCATCCCGTGCCTCTGGCCAGCGGTGATATCCAGAACAAGGCGCTTGTGGGAGAAAGCCCTGCGTTCAATGACATGCTGGAAAAAATTTCACGGGTTGGTCAAGCCGATATTTCTGTCCTGTTGCTCGGTGAGTCAGGAACGGGTAAAGAGTTGGCAGCCAGGGCTATTCACGAGGCCAGTGATCGCAAGGATAAAGCGATGGTTACCCTGGAATGCACCGGGTTGACTGACTCACTGTTTGAAAGTGAATTGTTTGGTCATATAAAAGGCGCCTTCACAGGTGCCACCTTCAACAAGAAAGGGCTGGCAGAACTGGCTGATGGCGGAACGCTTTTCCTTGATGAAATCGGTGATGTACCCCTGAGCACCCAGGTCAAGCTCTTGCGCCTTCTGGAAACCGGCACTTTTCGCCCGGTTGGCAGCGCAGAGGTCAGACGTTCGGATTTCCGGCTTGTGTGTGCAACCCATCGCAATTTACCGCAAATGGTGGAGGATGGAGAGTTTCGTGATGATCTGTATTACCGTATCAATGTCTTTCCCATTCATTTGCCCTCACTGAGTGAGCGGGTCAATGACATCCCTTTACTGGCCAATGCCCTGCTTTCACGTATTGCTCCGTCAGGAAAATTTTCACTATCCGATGATGCCATGGAAGCGCTCAAGGAACATCGCTACAAGGGGAATATCCGTGAATTACGTAACATCCTGAGCCGGGCCCTGGTGCTTTCCGATACCGATGAAATTGAAGGCAGGACTATCAGGAACTGCTTTTTTGATCGGGCTGCCCAGAAAGGGCTGGTATCTGACAAAGGCATGCAGGCACTGGTTGTACATGATGTGGATCTTAAAACCCTGGAGCAGAACTACATTGACGATCTTATGGGTCGGCATCACGGTGATAAGGAAAAGGTAGCGCAGATACTGGGTATCAGTCAGCGCTCGTTATACAGAAAGCTGGAATCACAGACTGAATAACATCGCCAGAATCAGGGGTGCACTGCTTGGGGGGTATGTAGACTTTAGGCCATTAAGTTCTGGTTAGTCTTCCTGCTTACTGAACGCTTTGTCTTTCAGTTGCCTGATATAGTCTCTGGCAAAACGTTCCGCCGTTTCCGGATCAGGGGGAATTCCCCCTTCCTGGCTGGAGGCCTGGTCAAGTTCATCACGGCTGTTAACCTGCGGGAAAGAGGCTTCAGGTACGGGTAGGTCAAGGAAGTGGCATAGAGGTTCCCAACCCATTTTCGGGGAGTAAACCAGCAACCTTTCCGGGGGGGTATCAATAACTTCCTTGTTCCGGTTTTCAAACCACTCGGTCATGAATATCCTGTCATTTATCCGATCACCGAAATGTCGAAATATGGCTCCCTGCATCATGACTTCGGCTGGTGAGCCAGCCAGTGAATCATTCATCTCTTTCGAAAAAATGGTTTTACTGACCGAGTCGAACCAGGTGTCGGGATCACGGACTGTTAGGACTATCTTTGCCTGGGGATAGTAATCAGCAAGTTCCCGCCAATAGCTGCAGGCGGGATAGTCAGTTGTGGATTGGTAGCCTTGGAAAATAGTATCCCAGTCGGGCTTGCCATTGATCGCATCAATCCACAGGGGGATGTTTCTGCGTGCCCCGGTAAATACCTCTGACATGTGGTAGCAGGGCCCCAGCCCCAGGTGTTCCAGGCCAAATTTCATGGAGAAAGTAGCGGTTCTCCCCAGTCCGGCGCCAATAACCTTTAATGTCATGGCTGATTCCTCGATGCTGGCAATGTAATTCATGTGTATACAACAGGAATCACTTGATACGTAATCAGCTGATCTTTCAAGCAATATCAGGAATTCCGCAATTGATAAAAATCAGCGTCAGAACTGTAATGATAGCAATGTCCCTTCATTATTAACGGGAAATGAGTCTGGACTCGCCCGGAATGACTGTTTATTCTTGAGGAAAACTTTCCAGAGAAATCAGCATGAAAACATTCCTTAGAGTTATTCCACTACTTGTAGCAGCACTTCAATTCGGTATGCCGGTGTCCGCTCATCACAGCCAGGCCATGTTTGACCAGACACAGGAGATCATTGTTGAAGGGACTGTGCATCGGTTTGATTGGGTTAATCCCCATATGTATCTCATAGTAGAAACAATCGGGCCGGATGGTGAGCCGGCACTGGTCGAAGGTGAGGGGCTTGCCATTACCCAGGCGCTTGTTGATGGGCTTGATCGCGATGCCCTGCAGCCAGGCACGCCGGTTGTCATGCGCGCCAATCCCAATCGTGGCGGTTGGGGTAAGCAGGTGCGTATTCTTGATGTCACTACCGAAGATGGGGAAATACACCCTTTCTACAAAGAGAGTAATCGAAGTCGCAGACTGACACCGGCTGAATCCCTGAGTGGCCGCTGGGCACCTACTCGCGCCGGTGTAGGAGCCGGTTTCGGTGCATTGGCGCGCTTTCCCCTGAACGCCGAAGCTAGGGCCGTCGAAGCCGACCAGGTGGATGACGGTCTTTGCGTGGCGGAACCGGTGCCATTCCTGGCCATCCTTGATGAAATGCGTTCCATTGAAGTAGGTGATGAAGAGGTCATTCTTCATTTCGACAATTCCGGAGATCATGTGATCCGTATGGTCCATATGAATACGGAACATCCGGAAAATGTTGAATTCTCCCAGCATGGGCATTCCATCGGCTGGTGGGAAGACGATACGCTGGTCATTGATACAGTGGGATATGAGCCCAATTCATCCGGCCTTGGTGGCAGCGTGCCTTCAAGTCCTGCCAAGCACACGGTTGAGCGACTGACGCTTACAGAAGAACGTACCCGTATTCGGTACGTCATCACCGTAGAGGATCCGGCCTATCTCACAGAACCGGCGACACTGAGCCAGCAGTGGGATCATCGCCCTGATATTGAGTTCTCTCCTCCCGGTGAGGTCTGTGATGATGAAGTAGCAGCGCGCTATCGCGATCATGTACCTGAATGAAATCAAAGGGGTCATAAATCAAAGGGGTCAGAGTAAAAATCAGGAATCAAAATCAAAGGGGTCAGAGTAGTTTGATCACTTAACTACCAATACGGAAAATCAAGTTACTCTGACCCCTTTGATTTATGACCCCTTTGATTTATTCAAGTTACTCTGACCCCTTTGATTTTTACTCTGACCCCTTTGATTCTTCACAGCCAACCTTGGGGTCATACAGGTTTACGAAAATGACAAAAATACTGACAGCTCTCATCTTCACTGTGTATTCCTTTCAGGCCGTTGCTGCCGAATCACCAAATATATTAATTATCGTTGCAGATGATCTGGGCTATTCTGATATTGGCGCTTTTGGTGGCGAAATAGACACGCCAAACCTCGATTCTCTAGTCGCATCCGGCATGCAAATGACTACCTTCTACAGTGGTTCGAGTTGCGCGCCTACTCGCTCCATGTTGATGTCAGGTACAGACCACCATCTTGCTGGTGTTGGTGTTCAGGGCCGTCGTATTCCCGGTAATTCCGGTTACGAGAACGCCTTGAATCATAGGGTGGTCTCTCTGGCCACTATCTTGAAAGATAATGATTATCACACTTATATGACAGGAAAATGGCACCTGGGTTCAGAGCCGGACAGAATTCCTGCCGCACGCGGGTTTGAAAAATCCTTTACGCTAATGGAGGGCGGCGCCAGCCATTTTGAAGATGGTCTTGGACTGACTTCTGAACAAGCCACATATATGGATGATGTGAATAAAGTCGATGCTTTGCCTGAGGGATTTTTCTCCTCGGAATTTTATACCGACCGGATGATCGACTATATCGAAAATTCATCAGGAGATGGCAAGCCTTTCTTTGGCTACCTTGCCTACACTGCTCCCCATTGGCCTTTGCAGGCACCAGATACCTGGCTTGAAAAATACGCGGGAAAATACGATGCAGGATGGGATGTCCTGAGGGAGCAGCGCAAGCAGCGTCAAATCAAACTGGGTTTCTATAGTGATGAATCCAAAGTGGCAGACAGGCCAACATATATCCCTGCATGGGAGGATCTCAGCGACATAGAAAAACAGGTGGAAGCCAAACGCATGGAAACCTATGCCGCCATGGTGGATAACCTGGATTTTCATATTGGCCGGCTCATGGAATATTTAAGGGACAGTGATGAGCTGGAAAATACATTCATCCTGTTTTTTGCCGACAATGGTGCTGAGGGAAATAATATGGGAGTCATGGGAAACAATCCCGTCTGGCTTCCGGCACGTTTCGATAACAGGCTGGCAAACATGGGCAAGATTGACTCCTATGTCTGGCAGGGGCAGGGTTGGGCCCATGTCTCCGCTCTACCTTACCGCATGTATAAAACCTACACCTCAGAAGGGGGCATTCATGTACCTGCCTTTTTTTCCTGGCCCGGACATATTCCACAAGGTGCCGTTAATGATCATCCAGTTACCGTTATGGATGTCTTGCCGACAGTTCTTGATGTCGCTGGCATTGCTCCAGTAGGGAATGAATATGCTGGACGAGATGTGCTGGAACCACTTGGCAGTTCACTTGTACCAGTACTAACGGACAACCGGGTACTGGATCGGCAGGAGTTTGCCTGGGAGTCCTATGGTAACCGCGGTTATCGTATAGGAAACTGGAAGCTGGTTTGGTTGTGGCCGCCTTATGGACCAGGGCGTTGGGAATTATTTGACCTTTCTGTGGATCCTGGAGAAACCAATGATCTGAGTGAACAAAACCCTGAGCTGGTTAACACCATGAGTGCTGCCTGGGATCAATGGGCCAGGGATCTGGCGGTAGAAGTGTGGGACAGAGATATCGGTTACGGTCGGTGACTGAAAGTATTTATTAAAGACATAATCGGCTCCAGAGTAAAAATACAGAGGGTTTTACGTCCGTCCCTATGCCTGCCGGTTCCAGTCGTAATAATTAAAGGCTTCCCTGTTTGTATTGATTGCCAAACAACTGCCATGATGTGAATTAGGTGCAGTACATTACAGCGGTTCTTCAAGTCCGATAGCAACACCTTGTCCAACACCCACACACATGGCAGCAATTCCTGTGCTCGCTCCGGATTCCTGCATTTGCAGTGCCAGTGTTCCTGTAATGCGAGCACCAGAGGCCCCGAGCGGATGTCCGTATGCAATGGCACCGCCATTGGCATTGATAAACTCAGCATCATCCGGCAAACCAAGATGTCTTGAGGAAGCAAGTACCTGGCAGGCAAAGGCTTCATTGAATTCAAACAGGTCGATGTCGCCAAGTTTCAGGTTGAAGCGATCACATAGTTTTTCTGTTGCCGGGGCAGGTCCAAACCCCATGATATGGGGAGAAAGCCCTGTAGCCACACCGCCGGTTATTTTTACCAGTGGCGTCAGTCCGTGTTTCTCAACCGCATTCCCTGAGGCCACGATAAGGGCCGCCGCACCGTCATTCAGTCCGGAACAATTGCCTGCTGTTACGGTACCATTTTCCCTGAAGGGCGTGCCGAGTTTGGAAAGGGTATCGTACGAGGAATCGGGGCGGGGGTGTTCGTCTGTATCTGCCAGGAGAGGCTCCCCTTTACGTTGTGGTATAGATACGGGGCATATTTCCCTGGCAATGCGTCCATTCTGCATGGCGGCAGCAGCCCGCTGCTGGGAGCGCAAAGCATAGGCGTCCTGATCTTCCCGGGTTATGTTGAATTCTGTTGCGACATTTTCTGCCGTTTCTCCCATTGAGTCTGTGCCATACATTGTCTGCATTTTTGGATTGATAAATCGCCAACCCAGTGAGGTTTCATGGATTTCGGGTTTCAGGCTGAAAGCCTGGCTGGGTTTTGCCATGACATAAGGAGCCCGGCTCATACTCTCTGCACCGCCGACAATGAATAAATCGCCTTCTCCTGCCTTGATCTGTCGACTGGCCATGATGATGGCATCCATACCTGAAGCGCAAAGCCGGTTTAGGGTAATCCCGGGAACCTCCTTGGGCAGGCCTGCCAACAGGAGGGCCATGCGTGCCAGGTTACGGTTATCCTCTCCAGCCTGGTTGGTATTGCCGAGTATGACATCATCCAGTGCCCCCCAGTCCAGGGAGGGGTGACGTGCCATCAGTGCCTTGATGGGCTCAGCCGCCAGGTCATCAGTTCGAATGGAGGAGAGAATTCCCCCATACCGGCCAAAAGGTGTACGAATATAATCGCAGATATAGGCAGATTTCATAATTTACAACTCGTTTTTACCATCAAAAAAGTGAATAGTGATTGAGAAAGTGTCCACATCGTCTACGCATCCCAGATTAACCCGGCATTGCACCGGCGTATTGTAGTAAACATACACGCCGCAGTTTTTACAAAATGTAAAAGGAATGCCGAAATCTCCCCAGCTATAAGTGTGTATGCTTTCTTCGCCTTTAATGAGTCTGAGATTTTCCTGGTCGACTTTCATGGAGTGAACACAGGCCAGTCGCTTACAGATCGAACAGTTGCACCTGACGCCATCGATCACATCCCTGGCATCAAATTCAAACTGGACAGCACCGCAGTGACAGGCTCCGGTGAACGTTTTCATTGCTCTATCTCTTCGGAAAATTCTGCTTCAGTACAGTCGCGGATATCTTCAATGGAATAACTGTCCAATAATTTTTTCAATACCAGGCCGTGATCCGTGAACTTGAACACGGCCCGATCTGTTACCAGGATATCGACGACACCCCGGGCGGTTAATGGCAGCGTACATTGTTTCCTGATTTTGGAATGTCCCTCTCGGTCGCAATGGGTCATGGTAACTATCAGGCGGTCAGCCCCGGAGGCCAGATCCATGGCCCCGCCAACACCCAGCAGGGGTTTGCCGGGAACGGCCCAGTTGGCCAGGTTGCCGGCTTCATCCACTTCAAGACCACCCATGACCGCTACATCCACATGACCACCGCGAATCATGGCAAAGGAATCAGCACTGTCAAAATAGGAGGCACCAGGCAGGGCGGTTACAGGTATCTTGCCAGCATTCACCGGGTAGTCCAGGGCGCCACCGGATTCAGGCGCAGGACCAACACCCAGCATACCGTTTTCTGTATGCATGATGATGCCTGACTCGGGAGTAATGAGGTCTGCCACGAGGGTGGGTATACCAATACCCAGGTTGACCACGTCACCGGGCTTTAGTTCATCAAGCACGGCCTGCGCCATAGCCATCCTGGCAGGATCAGCCTTCCGCGCACTTGCTGCAACGGACGCCGATGATCCGAGATCTTCTACCGATGTGTGCGCCTGTACGAGAAAGTCCACATAGCAGCCAGGCGTGTGAATGGCTTCGGGAGCAATCTCCCCGACGGGAACGATTTCCTCCACTTCAGCAATGACCAGATCGGATGCAGTAGCGGCAGCCTGGTTAAAATTGTTTTCTGTCATGCGGTATTGCAGGTTGCCTGCCGTATCAGCCCGCCAGGCACGAATAAGGCTTACATCACCCCGTATGGGCTTTACAAAAACCATGTCACGTCCCTCAATATTCCGGACCTCTTTGCCTTCTGCCAGGGGAGTCCCCGCAGAGGCCGGGGTGTAGAACCCGCCAATGCCAGCCCCGCCAGCCCGAATGGCTTCGCCGAGGGTGCCTTGTGGGATCAGTTCCACGTCCATACGTCCCTCCTGTACGGCAGCCACAGCCTCCGGGTTGCTGGTAAAAAAGGACCCAATGGCTTTGCTGATCTGGCCATTTCTCAACAGGCGGCCTCCACCCAGGCCAGGCTCTCCGACATTATTGCCGATATAGGTAAGTCCCGAGATATTGGTGTCTGCCAGTGCATGCAGTAAATGGACCGGATTGCCGGTCATGCCAAAACCGCCAACAATCATAGTGGCACTATCTGGAATTTTTGCAGCCGCCTGCGGCGCTGTAATGATGGGTACTTTTTTCATGGCTGGTTAATACTGTTGTTCACCTGAATATAATTTCGCTCCCGGGCAAATTCGTCAAACTCGGCAAGCATCTGCTTCATCAGATCCGGTTGTGCTGTACTCATGTCCTGCCTTTCGGACGGGTCATCCACAAGGTTGAAAAGTTGCCAGTCGGTATCGGTGTGCTGAACAATTTTCCAGTCCCCTTTCACCATCATCCGGGTCCCCGCATGATCCTGGGTAATCGCTTCATCAGCAGTATGCACAGGGCCTGTACCGAATAGCAGGGGAACCATGGAACGGCCACGGACAGGCAAGATATTTCGTTTGCGGAATCTGCCTGAAGGTAGGTCTATACCAGCCAGATCCAGAAGCGTGGGCATGATATCCATGACGCTCACATACTGGTTGTCGATACGCCCGGTGGTCAGGGTGCTGTGCCAGGCGAAGGCAGGTACACGAATGCCGCCTTCGAATTGCGAGCTTTTTGTATTTCGGAAAGGGGAGGAGATGGCGTCCGCCCAGCCCTGCCCGATACTGGCCCAGGAATCCGCATTCCCCAGGTTGTCGAGACTATTGTCATAGGGCAGTGTGTCTCGGCCACCGATAAGCGGGGCCAGGAGACGGCCACCCTGGGGGCCATTATCATTCATGTAAATGACCCAGGTATTATCCAGCTGTCCCCGCTGCTCCATGGTTGTCAGCAGACGTCCAATTTCGGCATCAAGGTCGGCGACCATGGTGGCATAGATTTCCATGGCCCTGGTATATACCCGCTGCTCTTCACCGGACAGGTCCTGCCATGGACCACTTTCCTTGTTGCAGTTACTGGTCTCTGCATTGTCAGGCAATATCCCTTCAGCATTCGCATCAGCCATGCGTTGGCTGCACAGTACATCAAAGCCGGCGTCGTAGTCCCCGGCAAAGCGATCTCTTGAGCCAGGGGGATACTGTAGCGGCCAATGGGGTGCGGTAGGCGCATAGACGGCAAAAAACGGCTGTTCACTGTCGGCATGATCTTCCAGAAAACTGATCAAGTGATTGGTATAGCGATGAGTGGAATAGGTCGGGTCTGTCAATGTATGGACGATGCCATCTTCACTGTAAGTAGCGAGCGGGATACTGCCGTAATGTTCATCGGCACCTCGCAGCAGGGTGTAATCACGGCTGAAACCATAGCGGCGCGGAAGTGTTTCTCCGGATGGGTCCCGTTCGCCAATGTGCCACTTGCCTGACATCATGGTGTGATAGCCATTGTCCTGCAGGACTTCCGGCATGGTGGCCACGCGTGGTTGCAGGAATCCTTCATAACCCCGTTCACCCTCAAACATGGCATTGAACAACTGGGAGCCCATACCGGCTTCATGATTGCCGGTTCCTGACATGAGCATGGCCCGTGTGGGGGCGCAGCTGGGGGCACTATGGAAATTGGTCAGGCGGATGCCATTCCAGGCCAGGCGATCAAGATTGGGTGTCGGAATATCTGTGCCACCAAAAGCACCGAGATCGGTATATCCCATATCATCAGTGAGGATGATCAGAAAATTTGGTGAAGTGCCATCTTTTTCCTGGGCACTTGCCACTGTCGGTAATATGACAGTAAATCCGAATATCAATACCCTCATTGTGGTGCGAAGCATGAACTATTTCCCCCTTCTGGCCCAGCCTAACAGATTGTAGCCGTGTTTAGGGTGTCAGGGGAAAGGGGGATTATCAGATCGGGGAGCTCTGGCTTTCCAGGCAAACCTGTTCCTGGCGTCTTTCTTCATCAGCGAGGAAATGGAAATGATTGCCGGTGCGCTCAGGTACACACAATACAACTGGCTGACCCGGTTTTTCATGAAAAGGATTGTGGCCAAAGCCGCAGGAGATACTGATACCAGTCGGGATCATAAATATACCGACTGGTTGCAGGTGGCCGATTATGCGCATCGGCTGGTAGTGGCTGTTTCCTGAACGACTCATGTGAATATATTTTCGCGCCTGGCATGATCAATCATCATTCTGGGGCAGAGTCGGGATGAGTCATTGCGAATAGAGTTTCAGTCCTCGTGAAACTGGAAGGCTGTCGTACTCATCTGTATTTCCCGCAGAAACAGAATGAAAGCAGTGCTCAGGCACAACATGGCGACCACGAACAGACAGGCGATCAGAATGGTGGCATCAAAATTCAGCACGGCACCTAGAAATAACAGGACAATGACCAGGCATATCAACAGGGCACAGGCCGTGGCCAGGGTGATGGCCCAGTTGGTCCAGTTGGCTCGGGTATCCAAACGGTTTAGCTCTTCACGAATGGACTGTATTTCTTCTTTATCCGCTTCTTTTTTGCTTTCCTTCAAATAACGCCCCCGATCAACGATGCGCCCCAGGCGGTTTGACATCACCATTAACGCACCGCTGATACCGGCCAGTAAAAATACGGGTGCCACAGCCAGTTGAATGACCTGGGAAATACTGCTGACCTGAAAAAATGTGTCCATATCTGATTTTTCCCCCCGGATCTAAATAGTTGAATCCAGGGAATCCTTTACCATTAGTCTGTGCCCAGTTCGTCACATTCAAAGGGAAGAATTTCGACCCCGGGAACGTGAATCCATTTCTTGGACAGGTGCACCGGTGTGGTGAGATTGACTGCGTCAGTGATGATCATCTCGTAATCCATGAATGCCCCGTCTTCAATCATGGTGAAGCGTTCCTCAATGCCAGCCGACTGGCTCAGGGGAATACCACGCTGATTCATCCATGGGAAACCGATATGGGTAGTATGTGCTACCAGGGTACTCTCAGGTGCCCATGCCTCACCTTCCCACCATCCCCAGGAATACCCCAGAAGGGAATAAGGCGTACCTTCGGGGGCTGATGTCTCCCCAATGTGGATGGTTCTGACAAGATCATATTCCTCAATTCGCAAAACCACGTTATTCCCCTTGCGAAGAATTTCCATGGGCAGTGGCTGCTCCATGATCAACGGCATGCCTTTGGGCTGGCAGTTGTTCGTGGGGTTGTCCCGGGCCATATCAAAATTTTCCAGTACGTCAGAAGCCACTGCCGTTAATGGATACTGGTGCATGTCGTAATCACGATTGATGGATTCCGGGAACAGGAAACCGTCAGCGCCGGTAAATGTCCACATGCGGAAAATTCCCCACTCCGGATGGCTACGATCTCCCTCAGTACGAAAGCGGTAGGAAAAGTCACCGGTAACTTCATCCTTGAAGTAGGCTTCCTGACCGGTCTGCATCAGCAGCTCAGAGCCATCAGGCAGCAGGATATTGGTGGCAAAGGCTTCCACTTTGTCGGTCAGGGGAGGCCAGGCGGCCACGCGGATTGTCATGCCTTCTTCAAGGGAGTCCCGGGGAATGCCCGCGCGCAGCATCAGGGTAGGTGAGCCACTCTCCAGGTCCCATTCTGTGATGCTGCCATCTTCATTGGTCACGTTCAGGAAAATATGGATATGGGGATTTTCCCAGTGCAGCCTGCTGACCACACCTTCCAGTTCCATGTGGGTACTGTTATCAAAACGGCCAAAAAAACTGTGGTGGGCAAATACCAGCCCGGGCAGTAACAACGCGTTGAACAATACTATGAATCTTGATCTTTTCATGGATTCCCCGGCAAACGTGCTTCGAAGTAATAATACGTCATCAGCAAAGTATAGGGAATTTGCTCCCCGGTGAGGAAATGGCTGATATGCTATGCTGTTGAAAACAATAACAGCCAGCTCCCTTGAAAAGATTCAATCCCATTGTCCTGCTGATTCTGTTCAGTATTCTTATCTTTGTACTGAGAAAATTCTACTTTACTGAGTACAGTGATGAAGCCGTTGTCGGAACGATTGAAAAGCTGATGAGCCGTTTTGGCCTGATGAGCGTGGTGTATCTTCTGGGAATTTATGTACTTTGCTCATTCTTTTTTATCCCTGTTCTGATTCCGCTGAATATCGTTTGTGGCGCTTTGTATGGAGCCACTTTGGGGTCTGTCATCGCCATGATGGGTATACTGCTCAGTAGTATGGCGTCTACGATATCTGTCCGCTATGTATTCCGGGGGCTGGGTGCTTTTGCCATGGAACATCAGGATGTAAAAAAATTCCTGAACCAGATTACCCGGCATGGCATTGTGGTCGTGGTCATTGTCCGTCTGGCTTTCGTTGTCCCCTATCTGGTCCAGAACATGATCCTTGCCATGACCAATATTCCCATGAGTCGATTGCTAGTCCTGACACTCGTTGGTGGCCTGCCAGGCGTGGTCAGTTACAGTTTTCTCGGGGCCGGCCTGGTTAATCTGGAAAATGCAGGGCTGTACAGTATTTACATGGGTATCCCACTTCTGATTCTTGTGACAGTAACGGTAGTCATACATCTGCTGCATAAATGGCATGCAACGGGCAGGGAAGAAGATTGAAAAAGTAACGGGATGCTGCCTGGAAATACTGGTAATACCTGTTTAATAAATGAAATCATAAAAAGTGTTAAGGAGTCGTAATGGACAGTCCATTTGATGAGGTATCCGCGTTTGAAAATCCGAAGCTGGAATTTGTTTTTGAGGTGGAGCTGCAATTTACCCGTGTTCAGAATATTCCCAATATGCCGACAGGAGCTGGCCGTGGCGCAGTATATGTTGATAGTGGACAGGTGAGAGGGCCAAGACTCAATGGCAGGGTGGTACCTAATTCCGGTGGCGACTGGGCATTGTTCCGTCCCGATGAAGTCCTCTCCACTGATGCGAGATATATGCTGGAAGCTGATGATGGGACCCTCATCCTGATCAGGAACAATGGGTATCTATGGGGACGGCATCCGGACACCATGCAAAAAATCCGCGACTGGATTTTTAACAGTGGCCCGGAAGTGCCCGAATCCGACTATTACCTGCGTGCCCATCCTACCTTTGAAGTGGAGAGTGGACCCTATGACTGGTTGATGAATCATGTCATTGTCGGTATCGGCCGGCGTCGGGAAAAAGGCAATTGCATACGCTATTATGCGCTTCTCTGATGCATTACAGGGACAGTGACTTTTCCAATTGAAAAAATCACTGCCCCCGGTTTCCTAAATAGTAAAAAGAGAATTTGGATAATGACTTTTCTCAATCCCTGTAATCTGAAACATCCCGACAAACTTTTTATTGGTGGTACCTGGGTTTCGCCAAAAGAAGGGGGTGTTCTTGATGTTGAATCTCCATACCTGGAAGAAGTGACTGCGCAAACGGTCAGTGCTGGTAACGCCGATATGGATGCGGCAGTAGTTGCTGCAAGAACAGCTTTCGATGCAGGTCCCTGGCCGAGGATGACAGCCGACGAGCGCATGCCTTATCTGCAGAAATTACAGGTAGAGTTGGGCAAGCGTGCGGAAGACCTGGCCAATGCCCTGACGCTTGAAACCGGAACCCTCTTTGGTGGTGCCCAGATGATGGCCGGGCTGGGTAGTTTCATGCTGGATTACTTTGCCAGGGGTGCAGGTGGATTTAAATTCGAGGAACCTGTCCAGGCGGCTGATGGTGGCGCCGCGGTCGTTGTGCATGAACCGGTAGGTGTTGTAGTCACGATTGCTCCCTGGAATGCGCCTTATACCATCATGATGAACAAGGTGGCTCCGGCCCTGCTGGCAGGCTGCTGCGTCATTATGAAACCGGCACCGGAAACGCCGCTTGAGGCCTATATTCTGGCTGAATGCGCGGAAGCGGCAGGATTTCCACCGGGTGTTATCAACCTGGTACCGGCCGACCGTGAAGCCTCTGATTACCTGGTCTGTAATCCGGGGGTCGACAAGGTCGGATTCACGGGCAGTACAAAAGCGGGCAGTCGCATAGCCTCCGTCTGCGGGGAACGTATTGGCCGTTGCTCGCTGGAACTCGGTGGCAAGTCCGCTGCCATTATCCTGGATGATTTTGACCTGGATGAGGCTGCAAACATGCTGGCGGGAGTCATTACTATCGGTACCGGTCAGGTCTGTGTCACTTTAAGTCGTGTACTGGTTTCCCGGGAGCGCCATGATGAACTGGTGGCTGCCCTGAAAAAAGTGTTGGATGCAGTGAAGGTGGGTGACCCCATGGATCCCGAAGTCCAGATGGGTCCCCTGGCGATGGCGCGCCAGCTTGAACGTGTTGAAGGCTATATTCGCAAGGGACAGGAAGAAGGCGCCACGCTGGTTACCGGTGGTGATCGTCCCGCCCTCGAAAAAGGCTATTACATCAACCCGACACTGTTTGCGAATGTGGATAACAGCATGACGATCGCCCGTGAGGAAATCTTCGGGCCTGTTTTATGCGTTATTCCTTACGAGGATGAGGAAGATGCTGTGCGAATTGCCAATGATTCTGACTTTGGCCTGTTTGGTGCCGTGCTGACCAATGACAATAGCAGGGCTTACGAAATTGCCCGTCGAATCCGCACGGGGGCCTATGCACAAAATGCATTCAGGCTCGATTACTTTCTTCCCTTTGGCGGCTTCAAGCAAAGCGGTATTGGCAGGGAAGGGGGGCAGTCAGGCTTGAAAGCGTACACAGAAACCAAGACCATTCTGTTGAATGAAATTCCAGCGGCACTGTCATAACTATGGCGAAAAACAGGGGTAGCACAATGAAACATCTGGTAAATGCAGGCATGGTCCTGGCATCGCTGTTCAGCATGGGTACTGCCTTTGCCCAGGATGATTTACTTCAGTCGGCATTTGAGGGTATCGCAGAAATTGGCAAGCAATGGAGCGGAGAAGTCAATGTGGCCACGCAGATTCTCTATACTCCCCTGCACAAGGCCGTTGATGATGAAGGTCTGGTCCTGCATGCGGACATTGCCTACGGAGAAGATCCCTTGCAGAACTTCGATCTGTGGGTAAGTGATATGGACTTTCGCGAGAGTGGGCCGGTCCTGGTGTATTTTCATGGTGGTGGCCTGGTCCGTGGCGACAAGGTGAATCCGGGAACTGATAGCCTTATTTACAGCAATATAGGCAAGTTTGTTGCCCGTATGGGTGGGGTCGGAATTAATGCCAATTATCGACTGGCCCCTGCAGCGAAGTGGCCTGACGGCGCTGAAGATCTGCGCCTGATTATTGAATGGATAAAAGAAAATGTGGCCGAATTCGGGGGTGATCCTGACAATATCATTCTGATGGGTAACTCGGCCGGGGCGACTCATGTGGCAACCTATCTATATCACGAGGACAGCCAGTTACCCGAAGGTCCGGGTATCAAGGCAGCGGTCCTGAGTTCATGTGGGTGTGGCTCAGATGCATCGGTCTATTATGGTGATGATCCTGTTCTTAGGGCCGCCAGATCACCTTTGGGGCTGGTAGATAGCTACGAAGGTGATCATGTCCCGGTGTATCTCTGGAGTGCGGAATATGATCCGGCCAATATTGAGACCAGTGTTGCCCGCTTATATGCGAAGCTGTGTGGTAAATATGCCGATTGCCCGATGTATACCCAGTGGCAGGGTTATAACCATGTCAGCCATGTTATGAGTATAAATACACGCGACACGACCATAACCGATGGACTGATGCGTTTTTATCATGATCTTGTTGGCCCTCGTTAGAGTGGTTTTCAAGGCATAAAAAAACTGGCAAAAGCCAGTTTTTTTATGCATGAGATTTCAGTTCAGGGTGTATCGACAGCCAGAGGGTACGGTATGGAGCAGCCATCCACTTTGGCACATTCCTCCTGCAGGTATCTGGCTGTCTCGAAGAACGGCAATGGTGCTGAATCGTTGTAGGCAGGCTCATAACGTGCCATGGCCAGATCAAACGGGGTATCTCCGTCCTCATCAACGACCTGCTGACGGGCATCATTTTCAATCAGGAAACGGGCTACATCTGTCCATCCCTGTTTGGCCGCTCCATGCAGGGCAGTTTGGCCGTGGATAACTACCTCACCCTCATTGGCTGGATGAATATTCTTGTCACGCTGGTAATCCACCGGTTCAACACCGGGGGGCAATGCGGGATCTCCCGACAGGGCATTGATATCAGCCCCGGCTTCCAGCAATAGCCTGATTGCCTCGATGCTCTGGTCCTGGGTGCGAAACCTGCCTCGAGTCGGATTAGAGGTATGGCCAATACCTGCCACAATCATCATTGGCGTCTGACCTTCCATATTGGGCAAGTCCGGCAATGCACCATGAGACAGGAGTAGAGCAGTGCTTGCTGCATCTCCGCCTTTGACAGCCCGCATTAGTGGAGTGGCGCCATTGGTCAGTACCTTGTCATATCCACGATCATAAATCGCATTGCGCAGTGGAGGTACCATTTTGAGTTGCATATTGGGATTGGCTCCCCGTTCAAGCAACATGACGGCAATGTCATAACCGGTCGTCTCATCGGCAGTCGGGATATCCGGTCTTCCACCTATGGGCAGCGTGTGCAGATCGATGGCATTGAATAGTGGTGAGCGACCATAAATATCCCATTTTTCCACACTGGCGCCTGCTTCTATCAAGACGGCTGCAGTGTTGAAATGCTGGTTAAGCAAGGCCGTGTTTAGGGGTGTTACCCGCTCGGGATCATGGGCATCCAGATTGGCCCCGGCAGCAACCAGTTCATGGATACACGCAGTACAGCCTTCACGCGCTGCAAAATGCAGGGCAGTCAGTCCACCTTTGTTCAGATGTTTTGGACGGGGTTCGTTCAGTGTCGTGCGATCCCAATGCCGTATAATGCTCTGCAGATTAACATCGGCGCCATGCTCAGCCAGAAGTTTTATCATGGCTGGTTGACTCTGGGCCGCTGCCCACAGCAGGGCAGATTGACCACCCCATTGCTCCACTGCATTGATATCGGCGCCATGGTCAAGCAGCAGTTCGGCGGCATCCAGCAAGCCGGCACGGGCAACATTCATCAATGCGGTTTCCCCTTCCGGGTTGCGCCAGTCCGGGTCGGCTCCATTCTCCAGTAGTAAAGCCAGAATATCAGTCGCACCGATGATAGCCGCTTCAAGCAAGGCGGATGTTCCGTAATCATTACTGGCATTGATGTCTGCACCGGCCTCCACCAGGGCTTTGGCTAGTTCAAAATTACCCAGGTACGCGGCATACATCAGTGCTGTGGTCCCGTCGGCCCGGGGAGCATTGGCATCAGCGCCCTCGGTAAGCAGTTGCAGCGCCTCGTCTCCCTTGCCAGCGACGATGGCATCAACAACCTCTCCTGCAGTGGCTGACTGGCCGATGAGAAGGAAGATAAGTAGTGAAATAACCCTGATGTTGTTAGTCATTGTGTAATTGCTGTAAGTAAGTGAGCGTTATAGTATTACTGGCAGTTACAGCTTTTTCAACAGCTTGGTAAAACCAGTTGGCAACGGGTTTCCGGCGGGCACTTTTTTAACAAAAAATTTACAGTGTAAAACTTCATGACAGAAGCACAGGCGAATCCCTTGCGGGAGTCGGGTAAACCACTTTTTTTCAAAGTGGCGAATACAGAGGAAATTGGTTTCCAGGCCCCGGATATCCGACTCGGAGAAGCGGTACGCCTGTGTGTTCGCTCGCTGTCGGTCATGCAAAAGGAAGCCCTGGTGGCATCAGCACGGACCGGCGCTGTCTGGCGCCTGGCCAGTGATGAGGGGGCGTACCTGGCAGGACTGGATGAAGCCCCATGTCCCCTCTCTTTCCTGACGACAGGAATGGTGTGCTCCTACATGAACGAGATTGTGGCCCTGGCCGCTCAGCGCAATATTTCGATAAATAATATTCGCCTGATTCAGGATAACTACTACACAATGAAAGGCTCGGCCCTGCGTGGCACCATGACTGGCGGCGCAAGGGATGTAGAACTGGAAGTCCAGATAGACAGCCCTGCTGATAAAAGTGAGCTGGAACTGTTGGTGGCCGATGCTGTTGCGGCTTCACCTTTGAATGGCCTGATGCGTGGGGCCATGGAGAGCCTGTTTACCCTGTCTCACAACGACAAGGAGATAAAACCCGCCAGAGCCTTGCCGGTGGGGCGTCCAGCCGAGCCGGACCCCGGTGATCATTTTGATAAAGCGCAGCCTACGAATGACGACTGGAGTGGTCTGCTCATCAAGGGAGGGATGACGCCAAAAACCGAAGAGTCCGTTACCCTGGCCGGTGACAGTCTTAAAGAGGAACAGGACCGCATTCTGCATATTCGAGGTATCTGTACACGGCGCGAGGATGGTTTGAAACAGGTCGAGCAGCATCTATTTAATCCCCATGGGTCTATTTTTCACTTCCTGTGCGATGAGGCACCGGAAAACGGTGGCAAGGGACTGGCTCCCGATGCTGCTTCCTACATTTCTGCTGGCATTGGTTTCTGCTTCATGACCCAGTTTGGTCGCTATGCCAAGATCGTGAAAAAGGAACTGGAAGAGTACCGGATTATCCAGGATACCCACTTTTCCCTGGGTGGAGCCAGTTGGGGAACCGGCAAGGCAGGAACGGCAGATCCGGTAGAGACCCATGTTTATCTTGTCACTGAACAGGATGATGATTTTGCCAGAACGGCGCTGGATATGTCGGAGCAGACCTGTTTCCTTCATGCTTTCTGTAAAGCTGATCTGAAAACCAGGGTCAGCATTTCCGGTTACTCGAAATAATCTGGAATACTGCCCATGACTATACCCTTGCCCGCTTCACTACGATTCATCTTTTGGGTCGTCCTGTCACTTTTCCCGATGTTTTCACTGGGCCAGAGTAAACCTGATTTTTCAGGAGTTTGGGAAATGGAAGGCTGGTCCGCTGATGCCTGGGATGTTGAACCACCATATACTGAAGCAGGAAGAGCGGCTTATGAAGCCTGGGTGGCTGACCCCCTTTCCGACCCCGCTCATCAATGTATCTTTACCCTGGTGAGAATCACGACGGCTCCCATGTTGCATGAGATAATTCAGGAGGAAGATCGGGTTCTGCTTCTATACGAGTACCAGCACCAGGTCAGACGCGCTTATATGAACAGGTCTGATGCGGAGATTCCCTATCCAACTTTAATGGGCTACTCCAGTGCAAGCTGGGAAGATGATACTCTCGTCATCAAGGCCAGGGGAGTCACAGCAGGTTTTCTGCGACCTCAGGGAGTGCCTCACTCTGCAAATCTCACCGTCATGGAAAAACGGACCATGCTTGAAGGCGGAAAGACGAAACAACTGGAAACCATTATTGATGATCCCGAGTTTTTTAGCAGACCATGGAGTGTGACAACACAATGGAAGCGTTCGGATTTCGACATTATGGATTACGATTGTATTCCCAGGCCACACCTGGGTGATGAGTAAAGCAGAAACGGGGGTACAACAGATGAAATGGGGATTAACTGGAGTCATGCTGGCGCTGGCGGCATCACCTGTGCTTGCACACCACTCATTTTTATCCATATATGATCAGGAAGCCATCACCACAATTGAAGGTGTTGTCACTGAAGTCTGGTTTGAAAACCCCCATAGTCGCGTCTATATCGAATCAACAGATGCAGAAGGGAGCAAAACGCTGTGGGAATCCGAAACTTATCCCCGAAATATCCTTGTTCGTCGTGGTTGGAATCACAATGATCTGAAAGCGGGTGACAAAGTGATTCTCACAGGCAGGCTGGCTAAAAACGGCACTCCCAGGCTACAGATGCTGACCCTTGTAAGGCCTTCCGATGGATGGGAAGGTATAGGCTTTGCCCCGGATTCAATTGATTGACTACCAGAATTATGGCTTGCCAGAATATGCATATATGACCAGATATCTTTCCCTGCTTGTTACTGTCATTGTCGGGCTGAATTTCGCTGTACTTTCACAGGCCCAGGAAGTCCCGCCCAACAGTGAGGTCCCCCAGCGCATCCAGCGCGTTGTCGACGGGCATAAATTGCCCGAGACCAGTTTCAGCTTTCTGGTTCAGGAAGTGGGAACTGACACACCGCTGTTTTCCATGAACGCCAGCATACCCATGAATCCAGCCTCTGCCATCAAGACAGTAACCACACTGGCGGCCCTGGAATCACTCGGGCCGGCGTTTAACTGGCAGACCGAGCTTTATGCGCTGGGTCCAGTCAGCAATGGAGTGCTGCAAGGTGATTTGCTGATGAAAGGAGGCGGAGACCCTTTTCTTGTTGAGGATCAGCTGCGCAACATGCTCAAATCCCTGCAACGGGCCGGTGTGGAACATATCACCGGTAATCTTGTGCTGGATGGCTCTTATTTTGATGCATCTGCAGAAAATGGTGAGTTGATTGACAACCAGGCTGGGCGTGCCTATAACACACGTCCCAATGCGGTCATTGCCAATTTCCAGGCGATGACCTTTTTCTTTTATCCCCATCCCAATGGGCGCGATGTCATCATCCATACTGATCCCCGTCTGCCCAATGTGAAGGTTACCAACCGCCTGCGCCTGGCCAACCGATCCTGTGGTGGTTATCAACGCGGCATCAGTTTCAACCTGAATCCTGAAGATCCCTCGGAAGTTATTTTTGAAGGCAATTTTCCAGCCCGATGTTCCCGGTACCAGATGGTAAGGGAAGTGCTTGATGCCCCGGATTATACCTTTGGCCTGTTCCAGGAGTTGTGGATGGAACTGGGCGGTACCCTGGATGGCGATCTCCTGCGGGGGCAGGTACCTGATGACCTCGAACCAATTGTTATCTGGAATTCAGTGCCCTTGTCCGATGTGATCAAGTCCATCAACAAGTACAGTAATAATCTGATGACCCGCCATTTGCTGCTTACCCTGGGTGCGGAAGTTCTTGGTCCCCCGGCTACCGTGGACAAGGGGGTCGAGGCCATGAAGAATTACCTGGAGCTCAAGAGCCTGGATTCCACACAGCTAACCCTGAGTAATGGGGCGGGTCTCTCACGGGACACGCGTATTACCGCAGAATTGCTCAATGACATGCTCCAGAGTGCCTGGTCCAGTCCTTATATGCCGGAGTTTGTCGCCTCCCTGCCTATTAATGGCATGGATGGGACGATGCGAAATCGTGTGCGGGGCTCCCGGATGTCGGGACGAATGCATGTGAAAACCGGATCACTGGATGAAGTCGCAGCCGTCGCTGGCTTCGTATATTCACAAAGCGATAAAGTTTACTCTGTGGTGGGCATGGTCAATCATGAATTGGCTGATCGCGGGCCGGGGGCAGAGTTGCTGAATGAATTTTTAACCTGGGTCTACTTACAATAGAGGAATACAAGAATGAACGGTAAGTTATCACTGCTGATGACAGGATCGTTAATGTTGCTGGTTGCCTGTGGCAATGAAACAGCTACGGAATCAACGGATTCTGAGGCAATGGTTGAAACAGTTGTTGTGGAAAGTGAACCGGCGGGGCCGATGCTGGCACCCTTGCCTGGCTATGAAGGGGAAGTCCCTGACCTGACAGAAAAAACCACTGTTTTGATGGTGACTGAAGCCGGGGATATAACTATTGAAGTTTATCCGGCTGCAGCCCCCAATGCCGCAGCCCGTTTTGTTGAACTGGTGGAAGCCGGTTTTTATGACAACACACCGGTGTTTCGTGTAGTACCAGGGTTTGTAGCGCAGTTTGGTATTAACTGGCGGGATGAGTATCCATCCTGGCAGGATAATAATTTTGATGATGACCCGACCATTTTCGCCCTGGACAGGGGAACCCTGGCCTTTGCCAAGGCTGGACCCAATACAAATTCCACCCAGGTATTTATCAACTACGTGGAAAACAATCGACTGGCAGATCCCCAGTATAACTTCACAACCTTCGCCATCGTGACTGAAGGCATGGATGTGGTCGAATCCTTCATTCCTGTGGGGGAGCCCGGTGGCGGTCTTGACCAGTTCCGGCTCTGGAATGATGGCCAGGCTTATCTCGAGTCACTGGATACCAGGCCCGTGATGATTCAGCAGGCGATGATAGTTTCCGACTGAAAGACTTTCCTGGCTAGTTATCCTCGACCAGGCTTTCATGAATGATGAGCAGGGCTTCGGCTTCTCCGGGTCTGCCAGTCAGCGTTTGCGGTTTTTTATTGAGCAGTTGCTTGAAAGTTGAGGCTCCCGGGCATTCATCGTAGAACTGGTCCAGAGCAGGCAGTTCATCGAAACTGATCTGTTCATCAAACGTATACCGGATGGCATCCAGGGATTCCCACAGTACTGAATCGGCGGCCATTACCGGTCTGTCCATCATGGTCCTGTTCCATTCCCATTCAGCCATTGTTGTATTGAGCGTTTCAAGATGCATTTCAATGCGTTTTTTAAAAATCGCGGTGGTGGCTGGAACATTGGCGCCGGGATGAAAGATGTCACACCAGATCAGGTTAATGCAGGACACCAGCAGGTCAAGGAATGCACTGGAAGCCAGTTGTCGGTGCCTGAACCAGGCAGTTTCATCAAGGTCGCTGTCGCCCAGCCTGGTATCCAGATATTCCAGTATGACCAGTACTTCATTCAGGCGCATATCTCCCCATTGGAGAAATGGCAGTTTCTGGAAGTCGCCTGAAATATTCCTGTCATTGCGGATAATAGGCCAGTTACTGTTGTCTTTAGCGAGCTTGATACGATCATCAGTAAACGGCACCTGGTGATGTGCGAGCAGTGCGCGAATAAACTGGGCGCGTCCGCGCAGGTCGAAATAATGCAGTGTGATGGCTGGAGTGTCAGGCATGACGGATATTTCCCGGGTAAATCTAAAAAATTGATCATACCGAAGTTTGGTATGGATAGAGAAGTGGACTGTCGTGATTGTGGAATTACAATAGCAGGCCTTTATAAAGTAATGAAAAAGAATTCTCCATGACATTTCATCCCCTTGAAAAAACCGACAACCTGCATCCCGAATATCGCCAGAGTTTCCGGGTGGATGGTTACCACCTGTTGTTGCTGATGCATGAAAACGAGCCCTATCTGCTCGATAATATCTGTCCCCATGCCGGGTATCCCATGGAGCAGGGGAAAGTGATTGAGGGCAAACTGCGTTGTCCCATGCATGGTTACCTGTTCAGACTGGAAAATGGCGACTGTACCTTCCATCCGGAAGGACCCTGTCGCGGTATACAGGTATATGATGTAGTGATTAAGGGGGGTGACGTGGGCGTATACCTGGAAGAAAATTCAGGCCCCCAGCGGGAAGGATGACGGTTAAAGGATCAGGCCAACAATAGCGGCTGTCAGCGAAGTGGCCAGAGTGCCGGAAAGAATGGATAGAGGGCACAATGCCATAATATCCTTGATCCTTGCCGGACATATGGTCATCAATCCGGCAATCATGATTCCCACACTGCCCAGGTTGGCAAAGCCGCACAGGGCATAGGTCATAATCAGACGGCTGTGCTCTGTCAGCGGTGTCGTCTGCAGGTTGATAAAGGCTATGAATTCATTGAGGATGGTTTTTGTTCCCATCAACTGACCGGCAGTGAAAGCTTCTTCCCAGGGAATACCGATCAGCCACATCAGGGGAGCGAATATAGTGCCTGACAGGCGCGCCAGGGTGATTTCCTCTCCATAGACGGATGGCAGTAGTGACAGGGCTTCATCAACAAGGGCTGCCAGTGCCACGAACACGATGAGTGTAGCGATGATGTTAACCAGCATTTTCAGGCCGACAAGCGTGCCTTGCATGATGGCGTCCATGATGCCTTCATAGTGCAGGATCGTGTCTGCTTTCTTACCGGCTTCCTCCACGGAAATGGCCACCGGTTCCTCAATGGGCTTGATCATGATGGCCAGCATGATTGCTGCCGGAGCACTGATTACCGAGGCGACGAGTATATGGGAAAGCGGTGTATCTATGACGCCGGTTAGCAACGCGGCATAAAGGCCCATCACGGTTCCTGCCACGGTGGCCATTCCGCAGGTCATCAGGATAAACAGCTCAGCGCGGGACATGGAATCCAGGTAGGCGCGGATCAGCAGCGGTGACTCCACCTGGCCGAAAAAAATACTGGCAGCAGCACCGAAGCCGATTTCACCACTGAGGCCGAAACTCTTCTGCAGCAGGCGGCTGAAGCCATTCACAATCAGCGGAATAATGCGCCAGTGCCATAAAAGTGCTGACAGCACGCTGGTCACGAGTATGATCGGCAGGGCGGTGAAGGCCATACTGCCCATCGCAGCGGGATCAGTAATTTCAAAGGGCGCATCCCCACCCCCGACAAACCCGAAGACATAAGCGGTTGCGGTTTCGGTAGAGCGGATAACAGCCGATATACCACGGTTTAACAACAATAGCACATCCTGGAAAGGGCCAACTTTCAGGAGCAGACCGGCAAGGACAAACTGCAGTCCCAGCCCGGTAAGAATAACTTTCCAGGATTGTAGCTGACGCCCGCCAGCGAGCCAGGCAACCAGAAGAATCGCCAGAATGCCAAGTATGCCCTGGAATGGAATATCACTGCCGCCCACGATATTTACGCTGCTTGTTTGTCGTTGAAAGAGGTTTATCCTATAAAAGTCTTGCCTGTGTGGAAAGGTAATTCCTCCGGGGTCGGGGGTTGGATTGGGTATTGGCTGTAAGGTAGGAATGAAGTGGTCTATGTGCCAGTCGGTTCCAGGGATATCATCATGGCAGATTTAGTGAATGGATAATCCCGCGTTAAGGACTTCAGATGGATTCCTGTGTTATGGTTTTTCTTCAATGAGGGAAAAAATGGTGCCGGTAGTCATATTTAAAAGACATCGGGGGGTGTTTTTATGAAGAGCAACAAGTTGATAATGCTTGCAAACCTGGTTTTGTTAATGTGGAGCGTGCAATCACACGCTCATCATTCCTTTGCTGCCGAGTTTGATATCGAAAAGCCGGTGCAACTAAAAGGGGTCGTGGCAGAAGTTGAGTTCATAAACCCCCATTCCTGGATTCATATTGATGTCACTCGTGACGATGGATCTGTGGAGCGCTGGGAGATTGAAGGGGGTACACCGAACACACTGTTCAGACGCGGGATTAACCAGAATACCTTGCCGGAAGGAACAGAAATCATAGTGGATGGTTACCAGGCCAGGGATGGTTCCAATCGGGCCAGCGGTCGGGACGTGACTCTGACAGATGGCAGCACACTGTTTCTGGAGGGATCTGCACCTCCATGAGGAGACAGAGCATTTTGGGCAGGGCAGATAGAAACCAGGAGGAGTAAATGGTTAATGTGTTGAAACGGTTTTCGGCCATCTTATTACTGGCTGGATCATCCCAGGCCTGGAGTCAGCCGGATCTCAGTGGTATCTGGCAGGCCTTGAATACCGCCAACTGGGATTTGCAGGCCCATGCTGCAGAACCCGGTCCGGAACCCGGGCTTGGTGCACTGCTGGCCGTTCCCGGTGGAGCAGGTGTTGTTGTCGGTAATGAGATTCCCTACCACCCTGATGCCCTCGGGCAGAGAAACCTGAATCGTGAGAACCGCTGGGTTGATGATCCGGAGCTGAAATGTTTCATGCCCGGTATTCCCCGGGCCAACTACCTGCCCTATCCGTTCCAGATCGTGCAGGGGGATAATGTGATCATGATGACCTATGAGTTTGCGGATGCGGTCAGGGTAGTCAACATGGAGGACCCAGGTCCTGCCCCGGCTAACAGCTGGATGGGATGGAATGTGGGTCATTGGGAGGGAGAGTCGCTGGTGGTAGAGGTTACAGCCCAGCATGATGATACCTGGCTGGATCGCTCGGGAAACTACCACAGTGATGCTATGCGTGTTACTGAGCGTTATACATTGCAGACACCCGACATCATGCTCTACGAGGCCACTATGGATGACCCTGAAATTTTTACCAGACCCTGGACTATTCGTATGCTCCTGTACCGGCGTGTTGAAGACAATGCCCGGCTGATGGAGTTCAAGTGCATACCCTTTGTTGAAAATGTGCTCTACGGTGCTATTGGCAGACCGGAAGGAGAGTAACTGATGAAAATTTACCTTAGCTTGCTCGATTATTTTCTGTCGGGCTGGAAGCGGAGAAGTCTGTTGCTGGCATTTCTATTTGTTGTGAGCTTCCCTGTCAGCGGACAGATTGCCCCCGGGCAAGATTGGGAAGTACCCCGGCTCGCCAATGGGCGGCCGGATATGCAGGGTATCTGGACCAATAAATCCATAACACCTTTTGAGAGACCCGAGGCGCTTGGTGACAAGGCTTTCTTTACGCCGGAAGAAGCGGCAGCCTACACTGACACGACCAATGAGCGAAGCAATCGCGATGTGCGTACCGATGACGTGCTGGATGTGCTCAATGCCTATAATGATTTCTGGTGGGACTCAGGCGAAAGGGTGCTGCCAAACCTGCGAACTTCCATTATTACTGAGCCTGCCAATGGGCGGATACCGCCTTTGACTGCAGAAAGGCAGGCTGAGGTGGATGCTCGTCAGGCTGCGATAGACGAACGCTGCCAGCAACAGGGATCAGGATGCGCTATCGCTAACAATGGTACCTTGGCTCCAGCCGATGAACCCTGGAATATGGATTTGATGTCCCGATGCATTTCTTTTGGCACCGTCGTTCCCATGTTATCGACGGCCTATAACAATAATTACCAGATAGTGCAGTCTGATGGCTGGATGGCGGTCAATACCGAGATGGTTCACCAGGTGCGACGTATTCCGACGGATGACCGTGAACATCTGCCAGGGAATGTTCGGCAATGGTACGGGGATCCGGTTGGGCACTGGGAGGGCGATACGCTGGTGGTTGAGTCCACCAATTTCAGGGGAGATTTTTTTGGTCGCATGAGTAGCGCGGATGAGAACCTCAGGGTGGTAGAGAGGTTCACCCGTGTTGCACCGGATATTCTGTTATACCAGTTTACCGTTGACGATCCCAGTGCGTGGACAGCTCCCTGGAGTGGTGAAATCCCCCTGACCCGGAGCGATGGGCTGCTCTACGAATATGCCTGCCATGAAGGTAACAGGGGAATGCGCAACATCCTCAGGGCCGCCCGTCTGGAGATGCAGTCGACAGACACGGAATAACCAAATTCCTGCCTGAGATAAATCTGTCGCTGACAATTCCTGCCAGCGCATTATAATAGCGCCCCTTTGCTCCGGAGATTCTCCGGGCGTATTCCTGAACAACAGGCACTTCTCCGTGAAAAAAGATATTTTAAAGATGGCCCTGATCCTGGGTTCATTAAGCTGGATCGGCCCGTTTGCTATTGATATGTACCTGCCGGCCATGCCCATTATCGCCGACGACCTAGGTGCTACAGTGTCTGCCTCCCAGGCAACACTGATGGCCTTCTTTATCTCTTTCGGGCTCAGTCAGCTTGTTTACGGACCTGCCACGGATGTCATGGGCCGTAAGCCACCATTGTATTTTGGCCTGGTCGTCTTTGCGGTGGCATCCGTAGGCTGCGCAGTCTCGCCGACTATCGAAATCCTCATCACCATGCGTTTTGTACAGGGTATTGGTGCCGCAGCGGTTATGAGTATTCCACGGGCAGTAATTCGAGACCGATTTACCGGCAATGAAGCCACAAGACTCATGTCCACAATCATGTTGATTATTGCTATTTCACCCATGTTTGCGCCTTTGCTTGGCAGTGCCGTGATTGTTCCCTTCGGCTGGCGTGCTGTATTCATCGCTGTGGCCCTGGCTACCGGTGTGGGTTTTGCGATGACACGATTTGCCCTGCCGGAAACCCTGGCGCCTGAAAACCGTTCGCCATTCAAGCTCCGTGAACTGCTCGGGGCCTTTGGCGTGCTGTTCCGTGATGGGCCCTACATGGGGCTGACCCTGATAGGGGGTATGGGGATGGGGAGTTTCTTTGCTTTCCTGGCGACAAGTTCGTTTCTCTACATGGATTACTATGGCCTGACTTCATTTCAGTACAGCCTGGCATTTTCCCTGAATGCTTTCGGTTTTTTTGCGGCCAGCCAGATTGCGGCCAACCTGGAAGCGCGTTTCGGGGTAATGAATGTGATCAAGTGGGCAGTCAGTGGATATTGTGCCTTTGCCTGTAGCCTGTTCCTGTTGGTTGTATTTGGTGTGGACGCTTTCCCGGTACTCGTTGGTGGATTGCTTTGCACCTATGCGTTTCTTGGCCTGGTATTACCAACGTCCATGGTGCTGGCCCTGGAGGACCATGGGCCAATTGCGGGAACAGCAGCAGCGCTTGGCGGAACCTTGCAGATGGTGGTAGGTGCGATTGCGATCGCCATCGTCAGTGCGGTGTTCAATAACACCCCTTTACCATTGGTGGCAGCGGTAGCCATATGCTCCCTGGTGGCGGTTACACTGTCCTTTTTCTTTCTGAAGAAGCCCGCTCCGGCATCAGGATAGTTAGGCATAACCAACGAGCGAACCCAGTTGCTGTGCTTTAGGTCTTGAAGCGTGACAAAATACCGGGCAATGATTCTTCCTGAGAAAGCAGGTGAGAGATCTGCCAGAAGGGAAGGTTAAACCCGTCCTTTTCAAAAAGCGCCAGGCAGGGAAATAAATGCCTTGTTGATATAGGTAATTTTCTCCTGCTTATCCAGGACATGGCGGCATCTGCAATCTGCTTCATTGCCTTGAGTTACACTTTTTCTTTACCCTCCAGAATAGCAAGTTCAGTAGTATCGTGATCGACGCCACGATAGTCCTGGAACTCACCTTCCTCATTTAAAAGTGGCACACCGCTGGTATTTGTGTTGACCTTCTGCCCATTCTTGTGGGGTGTATGGTATCAACAAGCCTGAGCTTTTCCGGAGTTGAGAATAATTGCCGAAAGTCTCTCTCTATTCTTCCGGGTTCTGTGGGGAGTATGAGGTCAAGTGGAGTTTTATCGATGACTTCTTCGGGCTGGTAACCAAGCAGTTGACTACATTGTGGACTGGCTTAGGTGTAGACACCATTACTGTCGATTTCCCATAAGCAGTCGTCGACGGATTCAATGGGATTTTTATACCTGATAAGCTTGTCGAAGCTTGTATCCGTATGAGAGTCAGGGTGATATTTGGCGTCCATGTCAAACCTTCGTTATAACTCATGGGTTACTAATCATTTCATCCATGCTGTGCTTTTATATTGGAGCTATATCTTTTATAAAAATGTGAGATGGAAAAAAATTGCAGAAATTCGGGAAAAGGTACGATCATTACAAAATTACTGAATCAGGGCATTCGGGGATTTTCTGATTTTTTCATTATTCGGTTTGGACATAAGAAATAAATGATGAATAGTATTTTCAGTGAGGGATTTGTCAGGATCAGTGTATTTTTTTCATGCATTCTGATTTTTGCCCTACTTGAGTTGAAGCTGCCAAGGCGTGAGCTCGCTTATTCAAAAAGCAGGCGTTGGTCAGTGAATATTGGGATCAGCGTTATTAATACAGCCTTTGTTCGGCTGGTATTTCCTGTTGCCGGAGTTGCGTCTGCCATGATCGCTTCCGACAATAACTGGGGTTTCCTAAACCGCCTTGATATCGATGACCATGTTGGTATTCCACTTTTTCTCCTGGCATTTGACCTGATGATCTACTGGCAGCATCGCCTGTTTCATGCGGTGTCTTTCCTGTGGCGCTTTCATCGCATGCACCACACAGATCCCGACTATGACCTGTCCACAGGTAATCGTTTTCACCCAGTGGAGATTCTCCTGTCAGCACTGATCAAGTGCGTCCTGATATTATTGCTGGGGCCCCCGGCTGTAGCCGTATTGATTGCTGAAGTGGTATTGAATGCCACCTCAATCTTTAATCACAGCAATATTCGTTTACCTCATTCTCTTGATACTGTCCTGAGGCGGGTAATTGTCACACCGGATATGCATCGTGTGCATCATTCGGTGGAAAGGCAGGAGCACGACAGCAATTTCGGTTTTAATCTGAGTATCTGGGACAGGATATTCGGGTCCTACACGGCCCAACCTGCTGCAGGGCATGAGGCCATGGAGATCGGAATTCGCGGTTTCCGGGGCGATGAGTCCATCAGTCTCTGGAAAATGCTTCTTCAACCCGGCCAGAAAAACCGGGGTTGAAATTCACCAGATTAACGAAAACAGGTCAGGGTGACTGACAGCTGAAACTCTCTGCCGCCATGATGTCTCCCTCACCGTCATAGACTGCGACTTCAGGATACTGACAGACCGGGCGGGTGAATGCCCCAAGGGCGTTTTCCTTACCCTGTAATTCCTGTGGAGGCGCAGGATGAATGCCTGTCAGTGTGCCGGGGTGTTTTTCATCTTCGACCCAGCTTTCCAGGGCACTGAGCCAGTCAATGGCGTGAGCACCTTCCCCACCAGCACAGTGATCCATGCCGGGAACGAGATAGAATGCAACAGACTCTTCCACGCTGTCTTCACCCAGTGCTTCAATCATGGCTTCTACATAATTGACCGTGTTGCCATAGGAAATCAGGCCATCTGTCGTGCCATGGTAGGTGATGAGTTTGCCACCTTTCTCAATAAAGGCCGAGATATCAGGATCCATGGCGATCAGTTCCGCACTATTTTCTACGGCCATTGGCATCAACTCATCGGCATTGAATGCTGCCGGATCCCAGTCTGGATTTTCAAGAAGTATGTCCCTGAAAAAGCCGGTGCCCAGGCTGAACTGGGGAGATGCATAGGGTGCCCAAAGGGGCTCACTGGCTAGACCAGTACCGGGGAACCAGACTGTACCATCGGAGCCGATGACACCGGCATACATGGTCTGTGCTGCAGTCACTTCTTCCGATGCCAGGCATTGGGCAGTGATATCTGCGCTGCACTGCAAACTGGCCGGATCAAAATCGCATTGGGTGATGTTGCTGATGACACGGTCTTCAACACCGTCAAGGGCATCACAGGAACCTATGGCGGCTTCCTTGAGCAGTCCCAGTTTAGCAGGGTTCAGCTTGCCCGCACCCAGGTTGGTCTGGATAACAATGCTCAGGGCCATCAGGGGAGACCAGTTCGCTGCCGGGGCGCCCGCTATGATGGCATCATAATCTTCCGGGAATCGTTGGGCTTCCATCAGGCCCTGGCGACCACCGGTGGAACAGCCGACAAAATAGGATTTTTCTGGTTCGCGGGCATAGCGGCTGGCGGTGATGGCCTGTCCCGTAACCGTAAGTTCATGAACGGCGCGCCAGGCATAATCCCGCAGTTTTTCCGGGTGGCCTACAGCCCAACCCCAGATATCGGCACCTCCATTGATATGGCCGGTGTCGGTATTGGTAATGGCATAGCCGCGCATCAGGGGATCGACCATGGAACTGTGAACAATGGAGCCGGCAACGCCGCCGTTGCCGGTCTGCATGAAGCGACCGTTCCAGTTGTCCGAGGGTAGCCAGAGCTCAAAGCGAATATCGGAATCATCCGTTGGGTGAAGCGCGCCGATAACCCGGCAGAATTCCGGCATGGCAGAATAGTCAGGCCCCGGCCCCGGAAAACCCTGGGCGGGCGGGCTGAAGCTGCCTGCAGCGACAATGTCAGCCGTGGCAATCGTGGTGTTGGGAAAACTTGTGCTTGCCAGTGTGGCGCAGTCCATGGGCATTACAGCGGCGGTCTGGGGGACCATGGCAGGCGCTGTTGCAACGGTCTTCTCACCGGACTGTTCACCGCAGGCTGCAAGCAGCAGAGATGAAGTGACCAATAAGAGTTTGTTTATTCTCATGGTTTTTTTCCCTGATGGTATTTTTTATGCATTCAATAGATTACTGCCATCCCAATGCTGAATTGTAAGGCACGAATATTCCAATGGCCTCCACTTCGTGAATCTGGCCTTCGGTAATTTTGAATACGTGAACCGCCGGCAGATCGTAGGGATCCCGTTTCTCCTCCCACATCAAGACTGAACCATCTGCGGCAATCATGCGGTGGGGACCATTAGCCATGGATTGGCGAAAATGGGAGAAGCCCATAACCAGTCCATTGACCGGATCGATGGCGACCAGCCGTCGGTCGTCAATGCTGTCGATGTAGGCAAAACGGCGTGAATCGAGTTGACCAATACAATCCCGGGCTACTGCTGGCGGGGGATTGCCTTCCAGGTCCACCTGTTCAAAGGTGTCCGGTTCCAGGTAATAAGCGGCGGTAATCATGCCGTTTTCCTGGCGCTCACAATCCGCAGCAAAAGCGCCCAGGGAACTGTTACTCCTGTCCAGGGCTTCGTAATATCCTTCAGCAACACGGCCCAGTGTTTCGCGATCCATACGCTCCCGTTCAGGTACAGCAGTTGTCATCGGCACCCTTGGCGCTTGCAAGCTTGCCATATCAACAATTGGTGGAACTTCATCCACAAGGTGTTCGGCCTCCGTGATTTCCCCGTTTTCCACTTTAAGGCGGAGGCCAAGCAGCGCAGGAGAAACACCGTCTACAGTTTGCCTATGAATGATGGTCATCACACCAATACTGCTCTGTACCGGGTCGGCGATGAATATGCGATAGGTCTCTGACACATTTTCTGTTGTGGCCCAGGTGCCTTCGCCGGGGAGCATGTGGGTAATGTTTTCCACAAAGCTGATGTTGTCAGCAAGCGGTGCCTGCTCTGGAACATTCGCTGCCAGGGCGTCAAGATATTCACTGGCTATGCCGATAAGACAGTCACGGCCACAGTCGCGGGTTTGTGCCAATGTTAAGGCAGGCAACCAGAAGCTCATTACCAGCAATGTATAAAGGTGTATTTTCATGGGCTCTCTTTTTTTACAGGGTTTTGGCGACACGAAAGCCCAGGTAATTTCGCCCCCGCAGGGTATTGGGATAGGGGGCGCCGCGTCTTGCCGTGCGCTGCATATAGGGATTGCTCAGGAAGGTGCCACTGCGAAAAATCCGGTTGGCGCAGTTGCCTGCAGTGTTGGGAGAGCCGTCAGCAGGGGTATCTGCCCTGTCAGCCTGGTAGCAATCCTGTGTCCACTCGAAAATATTGCCATGCATGTCATACAGGCCAAAAGGGGTGGGGGGGAAGGATTTTACGGGAGAGAGTTCATTGACCCATGTATCCCGACCCTCGGCCATACCGCCCAGTCCGGTCTCGCGCAGACCGAAGTTGCCGTAATCGTAGTCGATTTCCGGACCCCACCAAAAGGCTGATGTGGTTCCACCCCTGGCACCATATTCCCATTCTGCTTCAGAAGGCAGGTGATAGGCTTCGCTGCCGGTTTTGTGATTGAGCCAGCCTACAAAATGCTGGGCGTCATACCAGCTCACTCCTACGACGGGGCGATTGCCGCGGGACTGTCCCTGGTAGTCCGGATTGGGTTCACCATCCATTCCCAGGCGCAGCGACTCTTCCACGGCGTAACCGTCGCACCAGGTGTCTCGCACGCAGGCTTCCCACTGGTCCCAGGTCACCGGAGTGGCGGCCATGGCAAAAGGTGCAGCGAACATGATGGTCATCTGCGATTCATTATCCCGGCGCAGTGGCTCATCTTCCGGGGAACCAAGCAGGAAGCTGCCCGCGGGCAGTACAACCATTTCGGGGCAGTGTGTGCACTCCTGGAAAGTACTGCCCGCCTTTGGATAATCCTGTCCGGTAGCCAGGCTGCTTCCCGCTATCAGAAATATGAATAAAGCCAGGCTGTTAAAAAGTCTTTTGGATTGCAACATGACTACCTCCTCCATCGTTTTTATAATCCTGTGCAGCATAACAGGGGCAGTGAGCTTACTAAAAAATAAAGCTGCCGTCCCAAAATCCGCACGGTGAGTGATCTTCAGGTTATCAGGGCGCAACGACCCCAATGAATTTCCGTTCCAGAGTCCATTCAGGATTCCGGCACATTCCGCACTCCTCGCCAATGAAGTAAAGAGCCGCGTTACGGTACCCGCGCAGTTGCCAGTCCAGCCAGTTCACGGCTACCTGAGCCGCGCTCCCGCCATTTTCTTCAGCGAAGGTGCCCCCATGGCCTCGGTCTATATTGGCCACGGCTACGGGAACATGTGTCAGGCGCCGGTAATCATCCATGCCGTTTTCGTAGGCAATATCAGTCTCTCCACCGAGTATGTAGATAAGCGGGGTATGAATATCTGCCAGGGCTTCCTTGCCCAGCTGCATTTCGCCGATATCAATGTCGGCAGGCATGGGTTCATTGAGAATGCCGGTGTTATGCATGACCAGGGTTTTCACTCGGGGATCCGCTGCTTTGTGATTTACCTGTACACCGCCACAGCTGAAGCCGGACAGGGCTATCTGGTCCGGATCAATGCGTTGGTAGAAAGGGCTGGCTGCATCCGCATTCTGCGCGATCGCCCAGTCGATAGCGGAGGTCAGGGAGTCGGCAGTCGTGCGTCGACGTGGTGCGTCACCGGGTTCAGGCGTTGGTGCACCGGGTCCACTGAGAATTTTTCCACCGGCAATTACCAGGTAACCATGGGAAGCCAGTTCCAGTAAATGGAAACGGCTACTGGCTCCATCAAAGGAGCAGCCTCCATTACCCCAGGCCACAATGCCCAGCTTCATGGAGCCCATGGCATCCAGATCCCGTGGACGGTAAACCACATGGTCAGCCAGGGACGCGACTTCTTCCTTGATGGCCGGAAAGTCACCGGTGCCTGGATTGTCAGGGCGCATCGAATTGTCGTCCTGGGCAAGTACTGACTGCCCGATTGAGGCGCAATAAATGGATAGCATCATGGCCATGATGCATTGAAATGGGTTGCTTGGTTTATAGGCTTTCACTGGACTTCCCCTCTGTTTTTTTATGACTATGCCGGTGAAATACCCGGGCGTAAAGTCCCGGGTTATATAGATTATGGCTTCAATGACCACTATAAAGCCTTGATACGTTGTAAGACTACAGGTACAAATGGACACGAACACGGCTATCAGAGCTGTGAATATGAGGGGGAAATACGATGGAAAGAAGAGAATTATTGGCCATGGCCGGAGCGGCACTGGTATGTGGCAGTGCCGGTGCCCAGGCGCAAAGTGGCCAGAATGCAGGTGATAAAGCGGCCAAGGTGGTCCGGGTGTACGCTACACCTGATGGTGGCTCGCGGGTAGAAGAGCTGTCTATTTCACCGGATGCAAAAGCAATACCTGTAACCAGTATGACGGCCAGCGTCTACACGGGGTCCGGTATGAACAGCGAGCCGGACTGGCACACAGCACCGCGCAAACAGTTTGCCATTAACATGAGTGGCGAACTGGAGGTTGAATTAACTGACGGCACGCGGCGTCTCATAGGAAGCGACCTGGTATATCTTGAGGACCTGACAGGGCAGGGCCATGTCACCCGTCCACAGGGGCCGATCACCAATGTGTTTATTCATGTCGAAGACGATTTTGATATAGTGGCCTGGGCGGCCGGGCATTAACCCAGTAAAAATGGGGTCAGAACACCTTTCTTTTGAAAGGAATTCCTGTGGAAATTTGTCTCTGTTCCCCATTTTCTTTTACTGATTTCAGGGGCACCTTATGGCCAGAACCTTTTCTTGCAAAACCTTTTATTTGATGTTGCTGCTCGTTGCAGCGCTGCCCTGTGTTGCTGCAGACAAAACGGTCGCCGGCTTCGATCCGGCCCGGTTGGCGGTCATGGATCAGATGATCCGGCAGGAGGTCGATAGTGGGCGTGTGGCAGGGGTTGTGGTGGCTGTGGCCCGCCAGGGCCAGGTAGTGCATAACAAGGCCTATGGTTTCGCCAACATCGAAAACGATGAGGCGATGACAACCGATAAGCTGTTCCGTTTGTATTCCATGACCAAACCAATCACCAGCGTGGCATTGCTGACGCTTTACGAGAAGGGACTGTTCCAGCTCGCTGATCCACTGGAGAAATACATTCCACAATTTGCCAATCTGAAAGTATTTGCCGGTTATGACAATGGCGGCCACATGATCCTGGAACCGCTCAAGCGCAAGCCCACTGTCCAGGATGCCTTTCGTCATACGCTCGGCCTGTCAGGGGGGCTTGGCAATCATGCGGTAGATGCCATGTACCGTGAAAACGGTATAGACATGTTTGTGCTGGATTCCCTGAGTCAGGAAATAGACAGGCTGGGCCAGGTGCCCCTGCGTTACCAGCCCGGGGAGCAATGGGTATATGGCCTGGGGCATGATGTGCAGGCTTACCTGGTGGAATATTTTTCCGGGATGGCCTTTGAGGACTATCTTGAGCAGACCCTGTTTGAGCCTTTGGGAATGAATGACACCATGTTTGGCGTCCCGTCATCCCGTGCTGACGATTTCGCCAAGGTGTATTCACCTGATGGTAATGGTGGACTTACACCAGAGAATGGCGACCGTTATGCCCGGTTCAATGATCATCACTTCGCTACCCTGAGCCTGTCCTCCTCCACCGGGGATTACCTGAAATTTGCACGAATGCTGCTCAATGGCGGTGAACTGGATGGTGTCAGGATTCTCGGCCGCAAAACAGTGGAGATGATGTCACGCAATCATCTGCCGGAAGTTGTTCCTTCCATCAATAATGGCAATGGTCCGACAGCGACCGGATATGGGTTGGGCGTATCAGTTACGCTTGATCCTGCCCAGCTGGGTGTAATGGATTCAGTGGGAAGCTGGGGCTGGGCGGGAGCAGCGACCACCTGGTTCCGCGTTGATCCTGCAGAAGATATGACCTACGTGATCAATGCCCAGACCCTGCCTGGCGACAGCGCCCTGCAGAACATGATCCAGAACCTGATCTACCAGGCGCTGGTCGATTAACAAAATGGGAATAGGACCAGAACGCATTGCTGTAAAAACTGCCTGAATTGATTTCATTATCAATACCATGTGTTCTGACCCTATTTATCCCTATCTGGCAGGCAGTGCAAAGGCCGTGATGATGTCGCCAATAGCGACAGCAATGTACTGACGCCCATCAAACTCATATGCCATGGGTGAACCGCGCCAGCTATTCAGGTTGGCCTGGAACTGCCATAGCACCTCACCACTGTCGGCATTGGCCGCCATGAACGAGCCACTGGTTTCAGCGAAGAATACCAGGCCGGCAGCAGTGGTTAGCAAGCCCGGAGAGCCGCCGTTGGTTGAGGGAGCGTGGGGAATTTCCACAACGATGTCGCCGGAGTGGATGTCGATTCCCCGCACGAAGCGTTTTTCCTCCTCGCCAGGAACACCACGCGCGACCCCTCCCATATAACTCTGATGCTGGCGCCACTCCTGGTCCCGCTCTGAAAACAGGTTGCAGGCTTCAAGCACCTGGACATAGTAAAGCCCGGTCTGCGCGATATAACCCGTGGAAAACCAGTTGGTCGCGCCAATCAGGCCGGGGCAGACATAGGTTTCCCCGGTAGGGGTAACGCGTAATTCTTTCAGGATCGGACGACCATTTTCGTCGATGCCTTCCGCCCAGTTCTGGTCGATAAATTCCCTGGCCAGCAGCAGCTCACCACTGACCCGGTCAAGTACATAGAAAAACCCGTTGCGGTTGGCCTGTACCAGCAGCTTGCGGGGCCTGCCTTCCCATTCGGCATCAATCAGTGCCAGCGGCTCCTGGGCATCCCAGTCGTGAACGTCATGGGGAGTGAACTGGTAGTACCACAGCAATTCCCCGCTATCCGCATCCAGTGCCACGACACTGTCGGTATACAGGTTGTCGCCTTCGCGGTTATATCCATACAGATCAGGACCCGGGTTGCCAACTGGCCAGTACAGAATATTCAGTTCTGGATCGAATGAGCCAGACATCCAGGTGGCACCGGCACCATGCTCAATGGCTTCAGCGCTGGGCCAGGTTTCCGAACCCGGTTCTCCCCAATGGGGAATGGTCCAGAAACGCCAGGCTTCCTCACCGGTGTCCTGGTGATAGGCCGAAATGAAACCGCGTACCCCTTCATCACCGCCGGCATGACCGCCAATGACAAGGTCATTTACCACCATCGGGGCGTTGGTGCTGTTGTAATTCTCGGTCCAGTCTGCCATTTCGGTTTCCCACAACAGGGAACCGTCGGCTTTACTCAGGGCAACCATGTGAGCATTGTCTGTCAGGAAAAAAACGCGCTCACCGGCTACCGCGACACCGCGGTTGGCGCCAAAGGTGGCATTGCCGGACAGACCGTCGGTAAAAGGTCGATCCCATTGCCATATCTGTCGGCCACTGCCCGCATCCAGTGCCCAGACAGAATTGCGGTAGGAGACATACATGACACCGTCCTCAACCACTGGCGTGGTCTGGACCATACCGGGCGCATTGAGGGTGAAGGTCCAGGCAGCGCCGAGCTGATGAACGTTGTCCGGGGTGATCTGCTTCAGGTCTGTGTGACGGTAACCACGCGTGTCGCCATGGTAACCAGGCCAGTCGGTGGTACTGGTCACTTCCCGGAATCGCTCTTCGGGCAGGCGGCGCAGCAAATGAATGCGACCATTGTTGTCGCGCAGTTGCAGGTCGGCATAACCTTCCCCGGTGACTACACCTTCCAGTCTTGTGCCATCATCCAGAGTCAGTGTACGTCGATCTTCCCGGGCTGCAGGATTGAAGGCCCCGAAGGGTGCGATGGAGCGCATGTAGCCAATCAACTGGAGCAGCTGCTCATCATCCACCGTGACAGGCGGCATGCCTTTGTCGGGATTACCCTGACGCAGGTAGGCGGCCAGGTCCTCATCTGTCAGCGAGGAATAGGCCTGGACAATGGAAGGGCCATATTCACCGCCGGTACCGTCACCGCCATGGCAGCGCGCGCAGCTCAGGTCAAACAGTTCATGGCCTTCCTCCAGGGACTGGGCATTGACCATACCGGTAAAACAGGCAGCCAGCATTGAGCCGGCGAGCAGGGAGAGGATGGATTTAATCGACATATGGTTACTCTCTTTTTCTATCGTTGTAATTGTTATTGGGCGGGCCGCCGGGAGAAGCGTCAGGGCAGGTCAGCCTGTTTATCTTGTTCTTCCCGGTATGTCCGAAAGTCCAGCCCGGGAAAGGGTTAAGGATTTACCTCTCCGGCCACGGGGTTGATTTCGTGTCGACGCGATTTGAAACGCCAGCCTTCCGCCGTTTTTACATAAACGTCATGATACAGACCCAGTTGCCCCGCCGTATCCTCATTCAGAAAGTGGCCCTTGTTCGCCGGGTAAATGGCATAGGAAATGCCTCTGGCACCATCCGGATGGGAATCGATGACCAGGCTTTCCGATAAATGCAGGATGTATGACGTGGGAGTGGTACGACGGGATTCACAGTCAGGTCCGCCGGCAAGAGCGATCAAGGCATCCCGGGTGTTGCGTACCGAGGGCATGCCATCCCCCTGGTCGATGATGTATTCGCCCCCTGGTATGAAAAGGTTCGCAAAGCCCTCACCGGCATCAGTGCAGTAATCGAGATGAAAATTTAGTCTGTTGACCAGTTGCTGAATGGCAATGTAGTCCGCTGGTGACAGGGATGCCGAAGTTGAAGCGCCCGAAGCCTGGGCATTGACCTGGCCGCTACTCAGGGACAGGGCAGCCAGCAACAGGACGCTCAGAAAGGGGGAGCCAGCGATCGTGTATGTCTTTGCTATTGTTATCATCGCCCGATTGTCTCAATCAAACCGGCCGAAAATCAAATACCTGAAAATTTGCAGGTAAACAGCAGCTCCACATCACCCTGTTGTCAGGGAACAGATACAGCAAGGGTTGTCCTTGCACAGTCTGTACAGGGCCCTGATTGAATGCTTGTTAATATGCCCCTTAACTCCGGGACAAATAACAGGCATTATTGACTGACAGTTCACGGTTGCATCACGATTTCGGTTAACACAGTGATAAAAAGAATTATGGATAGTGCAAACAGCAGTGACATTGTCTCCCCATCAGCGCCCCTGAGTCGGCGGGGCTTTCTCAGGGCCAGCACCATGGCCGGGGCCGGTTTCTCCCTGGCGTCGTATTTCGATACCTCGAAAGCACAGGCTGCAGAGCAGCCCGGCTCTAATAACGACGATGATCAGCTCGAACTCAATGCCTTCGTGGAAATCGGCATCGACGGTGCCATCACCCTGTACGCCCACAACCCGGAAAAAGGCCAGGGCACCAAGACCTCGCTGCCCATGATCATCGCCGAGGAACTGGGCGCCGACTGGAATGATGTCACCGTGGTCAGGGCTCCCTTCAATGAAGCCCGCTACGGCACACAGCGCGCCGGGGGTTCCACTTCAACGCCCCGCGAATTCGATCCCATGCGCCGCGCCGGTGCCGCCGCTCGCACCATGTTTATTGGCGCTGCCGCCAGGCGTTTGTCTGAAGACCCAACCCTGTTTTACACCGAGAACAGTCGCGTCATCCATCGTAATTCCGGCCAGGAACTGTCCTTTGCCGAACTGGCCCTGGATGCCGCCATGCAGCCAGTGCCGGACGTGGACACCCTGGCGTTCAAACCCCGCGCGGACTACAACATCATCGGCACCCATGTTGGCGACGTGGACAACCACACCATCGTCACTGGCGGTAGCCTCTACGGCTCGGATATCCAGTTGCAGGGCATGCTCTATGCCGTGTATGAAAAATGCCCTGCCACCTATGGCCGGGTAGTGAGTGCGAATATTGACCACATCAAGGCCATGCCCGGCATCGTTGATGCCTTCCTGGTCGAAGGCAATGACAATGTCGGTGAACTGCTCGACGGCGTGGCCATTGTCGCCCGCTCCACCTGGCAGGCCTTCAAGGCAAAACAGCAATTGGATGTGCAGTGGGACAGGTCACAGGCCTCCAAAGACGATAACGAAGACATCTTTGCCCGTGCCCAGGCTATTGCCGATGCGCCATGGACTAACGTCGTTACTGAGGGAAACCAGATCACCGAATCCGGCAATGTGACTGAGCAGTTTGATGATGAGTTCACGCAAACCCTCACCAGCAGCTACCACTTTCCCTACCTGGCCCATGCCTGCATGGAGCCCATGAACTGCACCGCCCATTACCATGCAGACACAAACAGCCTGGAGATCTGGGCACCGACCCGGCAGCCGCAGTTGACCGTGGCCTCCATGGGTAATGTCTTCGGCATTCCCGCTGAAAATGTCACCCTGCACATGATCCGCATGGGCGGCTCCTTTGGCCGCCGCCGCTTGCAGGATTATTCCTGCGAAGCCGCCGCCATTGCCCGGCGTTTTCATGTGCCGGTCAAACTGCTCTGGACCCGGGAAGACGACCTCATGCACGACCAGTACAGGCCCGGCGGCGTCTATGCCTTCAAGGGCGCCGTCAGCCGCGAGGGTAGGGTAGTCGCCATGCAGACTCACCTGATCGGCGGATCCGTGCGCGGCGTCGCCACCGCCGGCACCCGCCTGGGAGCAGCCGAATTCCCGGCCCTGAACATCGATCACTACCGCGCCGCAATCTCCCTGATCGACACCAATACCCCCACCGGTTCCTGGCGCGCGCCGGGCTCCAATGCCACCGGCTGGGCCGTGCAAAGCTTTATCGACGAACTGGCCCACGCCGCCGGCCGCGATCCGGTGGAACACCTCATCGACATGATGGGCGAACCCCGCTGGTTCGAAGAAGGCAGCACAGGCTCACTGAACACCGGCCGCGCCATGGATGTTATCAGGCTGGCCGCCGAACAAAGCGGCTGGGGCAAAACCCTGCCCGCCGGCCGCGGCATGGGCATCGCCTTTCACTTCAGCCATGCCGGCCACGTGGCCGAGGTGGCCGAAGTCAGTGTGGACGCTAACAACAAGGTTATCATTCACAAGGTCACGGCGGCTGTCGATATCGGGCCGGTCATCAACATGAGCGGCGCGATCAAACAGGTGCAGGGCGCGGTGTTCGATGGCATCAGTTCACTGGCCGGGCTTGAGATAACCATGAAAGACGGCGTCGTGCAGCAGGATAATTTTCACCAGTACAACCTGCTGCGCATGAAGAATGCACGGACCGAGATAGATGTGCATTTTATCCAGAGTGATTTTCACCCGACCGGGTTGGGGGAGCCGGCTTTGCCGCCGGTGATGCCGGCGGTGTGTAATGGAATTTTTGCGGTGACGGGGAGAAGGGTTAGGCAGTTGCCGATTACGCGGGAAGGGTTTTTGGTTTAGGTGAGAAATCAAGTTACTCTGACCCCTTTGATTTAGACTCGGACAGAATGAACGCCAAACGAAATCGCGCTGAGCGCCCAACGGGGCTTTCATCAAGGTTGAGGAAAGCAAGCGGCCGCAGTAGCACATGGATAGCACCAAACGGACAGGCAGTGCGGCTACCTGTGATTCTCGATCTCCTCAGCATAGATCCTGAGAATCCTTCCCGGCGATGGCTTGTAGAAGCCCGTGTAGATCTTGTCGGCACCATACCGCTCTTAGTGAGCGTCAATGTGGAAGGCAGTCCATGTCTGGATAGCGTCCAGCTACAGCGCTTTTTCAGGTGGGCCACTCCCATCGAAGTTGTACAAGTTACCGTGCCGCAACTGCTCGACGATGGTGTTGATCCCTACGAGCATGACTACACAAATGATGGCTATCCCGAAGAGGCGATCGAAAAAGAGCGCGAGCGATTTCACATCGTTGCTGACTACACCTACGACTGGGAAATGTGGGTCGATTCCAACGGTCAGTTACTCTATGTGTCGCCATCTTGCGAGCGCATCTCCGGCTATACGCAGGAGGAGTTTCTCGCGGATGCCAATTTGAGCCAAACGATCATAGACCCAGAGGACCGCATCGCTTACTCACGGCTCAATGGTGACACGGAACCTCTGGAAGCTGCCGAAGGTATCGAGTACCGAATCCGCACCAAAGCGGGAAATGAAAAGTGGATCGAACAGCGACGCACTCCGGTGGTTACTGACGACGGGCGGTATCTGGGTTATCGAATAAGCAATCGAGATTTTACGGAGCGGAAGGCAGCAGAGGCGAAGGTCGAGTTCTTGGCGATGCACGATGCGCTCACGCTGTTACCTATTGCGCGACCGACTGGAGACCGCCTTGGCGGATGCTCGGCGACGGAAATCTAAAGTCGGACTCCTTTACCTCGATCTTGATCACTTCAAACCCATCAACGACAAACTCGGCCATGATGCGGGTGATCTCGTCCTTGAAGGTGTTGGAAGTCGCCTCAAGGAGAATACCCGAGAGTCGGATACGATAGCTCGCATCGGTGGCGACGAATTTGTGGTAGTACTTTGCAACCAATCTGATTACGAGTCTGTGTTGCATACGGCGCAAAAAATTCAGGCTGCGATTAGCGTGCCCTACAAAACGGGATCGGAGTTATCGACCATTGGCGTGAGTATTGGGGTCGCCCTTTACCCCGATGATGCGAAGACCAGTGTAGTATTGCTGAAGGCGGCCGATGCGGCTTTGTACGCCGTGAAGGAGACGGGAAGGGGGAAAATCCGACGAGCCGGGAGTGCCCATAAATACGATAAAATAGGATAAATAGCGACAGATCTATTTTTCTGGTCGCTCCGGCCTGCAGACCCTGTTGCCCAAGCCCAGAGTGAACTTGACTCGCTTTCATGGGGTGTTCGCCCCCAACAGCAATTTTTGCATCATCATCACCCTGGCCAAGCGTGGCAAAGGGGCAAGAAAAGCAGCAACACAGACCACTGAACCCGAATCAAAGGGGTCAGAATCAAAGGGGTCAGAGTAATTTGATTTTTGGCTAAGGGTTTTCGGGTGCTTCCAGCCTTTCCTGCCGTGTGCTATGTTGGTTTCACGGGGGATCCATAATGAAAAACATTTGCCTGAACCTGTGCAGCGCACTGCTGCTCACCAGTACCAGCTTTTGCACCGTCGCCCAAGCGCCGGACACCATCCTGCTTAATGGCAAGATACTTACCGTGGATGACGACTTCAGTGTCGCCGAGGCAATTGCGGTCAGCGGTGAGCGAATCAGCGCTGTTGGCAGTAGCAGCGAGATCCGATCCCTGGCCGGGGAAGACACGGAGATCATGGACCTGGAAGGCGCCACGGTGATTCCCGGCCTCATCGACAACCATTTTCATTTCCTGCGCGCAGTCCAGCGTTGGCACCGCCAACCGCGGCTGGATGGCATCAATTCAAGGCGCATGGCACTGCGGATCCTCGCGGACAAGGCGGCGGAATTGGCGCCCGGGGAATGGGTGCTGACACAGGGTGGCTGGTACCCGGAACAGTTTGCGGACGAGCCCGGCGGCTTTACCCTGAAGGAACTCGACCGGGTTGCGCCAGAGAACCCGCTCTTCTTGCAGGAGCGCTATAACATGGTGTATGCCAACACGCTTGCCCTTGAAGCCGTCGGTATCGATCCGGCAGAAGGGGCTCGCCATCAGGCACAGGGGTTGGCCACTTTCCAGCCTCCTTACGGCAGTCTCATCCAGCAGATCGCGCCGACGCCGGAAGCCCAGCTGGAAGCGAACCTGGACGATTTCATGCACACACTTAACAGCCACGGCCTGACTGCCTTGTACAGCCTGGGACGTGGCCCGGAAGGTGAGGACTACGTACTCGAGGAGCGAGCAGAGGCCGGTCCCTTGCCCCTGCGAATCTGGCATACCCTGACCTACGAGGCCAATGATGCCGATAGTGCTGATGCCGCAGTCGACCTGATCAGCAATAACACACCGAATACCTTTGATGGCGACTATGGCCGCTTCGGCCTGGGCGAGCATATCTATCTGCCCTTTTTCGATTTCCCTTCTCAGCAAGGCCCCTGGCCCGATGAGGTGATCGACAACCTCATGAAAATTGCCACCGCGGCGGCACAGGGCGACTGGCATATCCATGAACACACCATGAGCAACTGGTCCGTCATGGATCTGCTGAATCGGTTTGAAACCCTCAATGAAACCGTGCCCATGGATGACCTGCGCTGGACCCTGGCCCATGTCTACGACATTACCCCGGACAGCATTGCGCGGGCCAAAAAACTGGGGATGACCCTGGCCGTCCACGGCGTGGGCATGAACGGTGGTGTCCGCATACCCTTTCGCGACATCGCCGAAAGTGACATCATCTTCGGCCTTGGTACCGATGCCACAGTCGTCTCTCATTACCAGCCTTTCATTACTCTGGGTTGGGCTGTCAGCGGTATTGATATTGCTGGCAACAAGGCGCTTGATCAGACCCTGACACGTGAGGAAGCCCTTGTCGCCCATACCCGCAACAATGCCTGGCTATTTTTTCAGGAGAACAACATGGGCTCGCTGGAAACGGGCAAGTACGCCGACCTCGTAGTGCTCGACAGGGATTACATGACCGTACCCGCTGACGAAATTTTCTGGATCCAACCCACCATGACCATGGTCGGTGGTCGTGTCGTCTACGAAGCGGATTAAGAATCAAGAAAACTAATAGGACACCCACTCTTTAGCATAAATTCGGTGTTTTCAGGTTTTTATGACTGGCTGGACTACCGGATATTGGTCGTTTAATCTTCCTATAACTATCATGCTTCCTATCCTCTATAATTTTCGCCGCTGCCCCTATGCGATGCGAGCTCGTATGGCGCTCCAAAAATCCGGCACAAAGCTGGAGTTACGTGAAATTGAATTACGCGACAAGCCAGCGCACATGCTGGAGATATCTCCAAAAGGTACCGTGCCAGTCCTTCAAATTTCAGATGACAAAGTGCTGGATGAAAGCCTGGATATCATGCGTTGGGCTTTGTGCCAAAAAGATCCTGATAATTGGCTGATGGAAACAGATGAGAGCCGTGAACTTATCGCCCGGAATGATGGTGCGTTTAAGGAAGCACTGGATCGCTACAAATACCCCGATCGGTTTCCTGATGATTGCCTCGATGCCCGCGATAACGGTTTGGTATTTTTGCAAACGCTAAACGCAAGGCTTGAGACTTCCCCCCAACTTGTTGGTTCCAACATTACAATCACTGACATTGCGATATTCCCCTTCATCCGTCAATTCATGGGTGTTGACCGCGGCTGGTCGGATAAACTCCCGCTACCGGCGCTCCATAAATGGTTGCTCGATCACATACAAAGCCCGCTATTTAAGACAATTATGGTGAAATATAAACCGTGGCTCGTCACAGGTAAGGCCGAAAACTGGCCTTCCTGAAACCATTAACATGAAATCAAAGGGGTAAAATAAATCAAAGGGGTCAGAGTAACTTGATCTGGCATTTTCCCCAATGCCATCTATAGTGTGATAGCAATTCACGGCTTTTGCGCATGTGAACGGATTCACCATGCCCCGACGATCCAGACATTTCATTCCAGGGATACCCCTGCATATCATCCAGCGCGGTAATAACCGCCAGGCCTGCTTCTTCAGAGAGCGGGACTACATCATCTATCTTGATAAACTGCGTGAGTACAGCCTGGCCTTCGGAACTGCAGTGCACAGCTATGTGCTGATGACCAACCACGTGCACCTGCTGTTAACCCCCACGGAGAAAGACAGTGCCAGTCGTTTACTGCAGGCATTGGGGAGATATTACGTCAGATACATCAATGCCACCTACGGCCGGACGGGTACGTTGTGGGAGGGGCGCTTCAAGGCCTCGCTGGTCCATTCGGGCCAATACCTGCTCACTGTGTACCGTTACATTGAAATGAATCCCGTTCGGGCCGGTATGGTTGACCACCCCGCCGGGTATCCCTGGTCCAGTTACCAGTCCAATGCCTTGGGCAAGACTATCAAACTGGTCACGCCACATGCCGTATATAATGCCCTTGGAAACAATAGAATATCTCAACAGACTGCCTATCAATGCCTGTTCAACAGCCAGCTTTCTGAATGGACGCTGGAGGAGATACGCCAGGCGGCCAACAAGGGGTGGGTACTGGGCGACAGCAAGTTCAAGAAGCAGGTTGAACAGCAGTTGGGTTATGAACTTCCACCTTTCAAGCGAGGAGGAGACAGGAAATCCGCCGAGGCAAGAAGAAACAGAATCAAGTTACTCTGACCCCTTTGATTTTCTCTGACCCCTTTGATTTTGATTGCTTGTATAATATCTGCACATCTACGTTCAACTTCATACCAAAAACACACAGAGGCATACCATGATTTTCATTTCCGGAGCGAACGGGCAATTTGCTCGTGCAGTGATTCAATCCATCCTTGCGGCCGGGCGGGGTAAAGAACTTGCTGTGGGAACGCGTAATGTGGATTCCCCTTTTGCACGGGAACTTGCAGCACAGGGTGTTAGTGTGCGGCATGCTGATTTCGTTGATCAGGGTCTCATGCAAAGCGCACTTGAGGGCTGCGCCAAGGCGTTGTTTATTCCAACCTACGATACCAACGATGTCCGTCTAAGGCAGAATCTCAATGCGCTCGAAGCAGCGCGCGCCGCAGGTGTTGGTCACGTGGTCTACCCCAGTTTCATTAATGCGGAATCGCCTCTGGTCGAGCACAGCCGCCTCGTGCACCTGCCGACCGAGCAGGCGATTCGCGATTCGGGCCTTGCATTCACCATCCTGCGGCACGCGCTTTACGCGGATGTAATGGTAAGCGATCTGCAGGACACGCTCGCCACTGGTGTGCTTCATCGACCTGGTGGTAAGGCACGCTGCGCTTACGTGGCACGCGCGGACCTGGGTATATCTGCAGCACAGGTGCTGATGCGCGACGAGCCCTCGGGACGAACCTACTCCGAAACCATGGAACGCACATATTCCGGCAGTGAGATAGCAGACATTATGTCAGAAGTATTCGACAGACCAGTACGTTACCAATCCATCGCAGTTGTCGACTGGCCGCACTATGTGACAGAGAATTGGGGAGTCCCGCTGGAGATCTCGAGAAGCATGGTGGGCACTTCACAAGCCGTAGAGGCCGGAGATTTTGATCTTGTCAGTTCGGACTATAGCGAGATAACCGGCCATTCTCCTCGTACGATGCGCGCCTTTCTGGAATCGGTGCGCGACGGCGGAAACTGAAAATCAAAGGAATCAAAGGGGTCAGAGTAACTTGATCCAGCAATTAGTAAATCAAACTACTCTGACCCCTTTGATACAGGAAGTCACCATGATTCGATTAATCCTCTGCCTTTCAATACTACTGAGTCTCTCTGCGCCAACCCTGGCCGGCAGGGAGGATTTTGTTTCAGGGACTGCGGTGCCTGATTATGGCGTCTATGCGCCGGTACCCGGTGTTGAATTGCTGGCTGGCACCCAGATGAAAATCGCATTCGATGTGTCTGCTGCCGGACCGGATGATGCCGTTAACCGTAAATTTGAGATGGTGGCACGTTCCGTGAATTTGCATACGGCAAAAGGTGTTTCGGCAGAGAATCTGTCAGCCGCCATCGTGGTCCATGGTTTGGCAGGCGCCGACTTGCTGACCACTGAGGCGCGTGGTGCCGAGAATCCCAATGCCGGCATCATTTCGCAGCTGCAGGCGGCCGGGGTAACAATACAGCTGTGTGGGCAATCGGCAGAGGGGATGGACATCAGGGAAGCCGACTTGCTGCCAGGCATCACCATGGCCCCATCCGCCATCACGGCTCATGCGCTGTTGCAGCAACAGGGGTATACGCTGAATCCTTTTTAGGGGAAATGGAAATAGCAGGACACCCCCTTTGATTCTTCTTTAATTATGCTGGGAGTGGGAGTCCCTTTTCCTAGCTAGTCCTGCACCATCTCCAGTCCGGCTTCCTGGTAAAGCCTCTCCATTTCATCTAGCCATTTCGGTTCGGTACACTCGTAGGAGAGCACGTGATAGTCGTTCAGTTCGCGCCAGCGCTTTGTTGCGGAATAGGGCTCTTCCAGCCAGAGCGGATCTTCCATGACCAGTTCGCCGACCAGGATCCGCGTGCCATCGGGTAACGGTTCGTCCAGATAATAGGTCTCACGAACCGTTGCCTGATCGCTATGCGGATAGCGTGTATCGACCTGGGTTTTCAGGCGTGTGGTTTCAACGACGAGCCGGTCACCTTCCCAATGGGCGATGGAATAACCATTGCGTTCGCGAAAAAATTCTTCCGGGTTTCCCGCTTCATCGCCGATATAAAATCGTCGCATTTCGTTATGTAATTCGTTGATAACCAGCAACTGATCCGGACGCTGAATAATTTCCATGGGGTAGCCGCCGCCTGAGGACAGCATTGATTCCGGGAGTCCATATCCGACACAGGCATTGCCCGGCGCATAGTTCGTACCCTCAATCAACGCACGATAGGCATCAACAGCTGCCTGCGCTTCCGGTTTCAGGGCGAGCCGGGAAGGGTCGGGGCCGTTAGCATCCGTCGGGCCACCGCGGTAAGTGTTCCACGCACCGCTGAAATCAGGCTGGTCGGCCGCGATGATGAACGGGGACAAAAATAGCGTAATCGTTAGCACGGCCAGGCCGGGGAGATATCGGGACATTGGCAAATCCTTTTTCGGCGGAAATTGACGAATGGCGAAGAAGCGTCTCTTTCCCTGATTTTTTTTTCACACTATAACCGAAGGATGCTCTGCAAATAAACGTGGATGTCGTCGCCCTTGTTCACCCTGTTTTACTCAGGCTGTAACAGCTCCGATCCATGGGTACGTGTCAACTATCGGTCGATTATGTCATTCTTCGACCACTGGCGACTTCGGTGCCGGTTCAAATGCAGCACCAGGGGGTAAAACGAAAGGGGGCAGATTAATAAAAGTTAAATTGTTCCCCCTTTTTTAAGTGTATGTCCTATTATCGCTTCTATATATCGCTTTATGGGTTCTCTCAAGAGGAATGGTCATCATGGGAAGTTGCAGGAAAATGACAGGAATTTCAGGCGGACTGTTAGTGGCTCTGTGCCTGGCCTCGATGGCGTTTGCGGCTGAGCCGGGGTCAGACAATCTGCGGCTCTATGTGCTGGATTGCGGCACCATTGATCCGATGGATCCGGCCCTGTTTGGCCTGCAGGCCGATGAAATTACCGGTGATGGCAGTTTCGCTTCGCCCTGTTATCTGGTCGTGCATCCCAATGGCACACTGATGTGGGATGTGGGTCAGGTCCCTGATGAGCAGATTGCTGGCGATGGCAGCACGGCGATCAGTGACGGCATCCTCAAAGCCACGCGAAAACTCTCCACCCAGCTGGCTGCCCTGGGCTTTGGTATGGATGACATTACCTACATGGCCATGTCCCATTACCATGCAGACCATACGGCCAACGCCAATGCTTTTGCCAACACTTCCATGTGGATTGTGCAGCAGCCGGAATACGACGTTATGTTCGCCGGTGACGATGTTGGCATCCTGACACCGGACTCTTATCAGGACCTGGAATTTGCCAAGCGCCTTATGCTGCCATCAACTGATCATGATGTATTCGGGGACGGCAGTGTAGTCATCAAGTTTGCCCCTGGTCATACCCTTGGGCATCAGATGCTGTTTCTTGATCTGCCCAACTATGGCCCACTGTTGCTGTCTGGTGATCTCTGGCATTTACCCGAAGAACGCAGCCTTGACCGGGTGCCGACCTTTGATGCGGATGGCGAGCTGACCCGTCGTACACGGGTAAAGATAGAACAGTTTATGAAGGACAACGGCGCGCAGATGTGGATTCAGCACGATCCCCCGACTTATGCAGCATTGAAAAAGGCGCCAGCATATTACGACTGATACAGATTCGCTGCCTTGTGTTCGTGTGCCTGCTGCCGGGACGTATGCAATAACTCCCCCATGGCTTGTGTGGAATCTACTGATCCGGAAGTTTACCGGCCAGCCTGATCGACCATGAATTTGACCGCCCTGATGATTGCCTCATCGGAGAGATCCAGACGTTCCCCTTTCTTTGGCATGACACCGGTACTGCCGGAGAATCCGTTCAAAGCATGGTCGTTCAGTATGTCAATGCCCTGGGCAATGCGCGGTGACCAGGCTTCGGTATCGCCAAGTGCGGGTGCCCCGCCAACACCGGGAGGGGAGTGGCAGGCGATGCAGACATTGTTGTATACCTGCTGACCGGTCATGGGATCAGGTTGGGAAGAGGGTTCCGCAGCGCCCAGAGTGAGCGGTGCAAAGAGCAGGATCAGCAGTTTGCCGGCCATACGCAAGAGGGTATGGCAGAAGGATTCGATGGGAGGATTGAGTGTGCTATACATACGGTTGGTCCAGTGCTGCGTCCGACGCGATTGTAGCATTTCATAATCGGATGAACGATTGATCCGTCCTGTATGCAGGTACCTGCTTCAGTCTGAATTCAGTTTCATATTATTTCCACATTAAGAACCTTATCAACACCTTTGGCAGTGATCGTTGAGCCAAAAATCATGGTATTCTCGAAAGTCGGCAAATTGAATCTGAAAGCCTGAACAGTAATCTCAAGCGTGAAGTTGAGGCGCTTCCTAATACAGGCTGCAGTTTCAATTTGTATTCATGGTTTTAATTTGGAAACAACTTGTATAACAAGCAAGGATTTCTCACGCCGGGCACTATTGCGCAGTATGGCCATATTTGGTTTTACCGGTGGTTCTGGTACAGCGCTCGCGAAGAAGACGCACCGATTTTCAACAGTAAAAAGGGCATTCGATGATCCCTATTTCGAGCTGATTCGGTTATTGAAGGAAGGCTGCGAGATCGAGCATGACCTGATGATTCAATACCTCTACGGAGCTTATGCGTTAAAGCCCGACTATGCAGGCATCATGGGTGCTCCGGCGCCAAGCGCGGATTCGCTGATTGGCGTCATCATTGAGGAAATGCAGCACCTGCGCGGGGCAAACCAACTGCTGGTTGAACTGGGTGCAGCCCGAGTACTTACGCGGCAGGACTTTCCCTACGAAAGCGATCTTTACCCGTTCCCGTTTGAACTGGCACCATTGAGCGAGGTGCGACTGGCCAAATACACCTACTGCGAAGCCGATCCTGTACGCCTGGGGCGTGTAAGGTCATTTGAAAGTGATTCGGTCTACCTGATTGACAAGATGAAAGGCACGCTTGGCGAGAACGAAATCTCGGCCAATCATGTCGGTAAGCTTTACGATGCCATCACTACCACGCTGGCCGAACTCAAGGAAATCGGCGACCCCGATATCGATTACAACGCCTGGTTCCAGGCAATCGGCGATATCAAGGCGGAAGGCGAGCACGGTCATTTCAAGTTTTTCCAGTCACTCTATGAAACTTCCCACCCCTTGATCATGGACACGCCGGACATCTGGTCACTGCCAGCTTCCGATGCGCGCTATCCAAGCTATGAGGTACCGGTAAACCCGACGGCCTATGATGGGCGTCCGAACAGTATTGAGGATAATGGCCTGAGGGCCCTGGCCTGGCTGGGCAATATGAACTACTGGGGCATGTTGTTGTTGCTTGAGTCAGCCTATCGGGGAAGTTACACGCCTGATGCCGCCCTGGCCCAGGCCATCATGCTGGGGCCGCTCAACTCGATAGCCCGATATCTGCCCACCAGGGGGTCTGCGGTGCCGTTCGATCCGCTCAGTCCGGGTTTTAATCCCGGACTCGACGAGGCCACCAATAAACGTATTACCCACCTGATGCTGCAGGAGACCCGCGATCTGGCCCGTGCGCTTGAGGACCTGTTACCAGGTGATTTTGATCTGCAGATTTACGACCAGCTGCTGGCAGCTGTTTGATCGCGCAGGGTGGTAGTGGGGGAAACAGGTGTAAAAGCCAAAGCTCCGAACTTATTCAGTGGGCTGCAGCGTCGCGAGATAGGCGACAACATCGGCACGGGTCTTGTTGTCCCGAATAAGCATCGGCATGAAGGTGCCTGGTACCATTGCCATGGGGTTTACCAGGAATTTATCGAGTGTCTGCCTGTCCCAGGTGAGTCCGGACGCCTGGAGCGCCTCTGAATACCTGGTGAAATCAGGCTGGCTGCCAGCCTTGCGACCGACAAGCCCGACAAGATTGGGGCCTTCCACAGGTCCTCCAGTTTTCTGCACCGAATGGCAGACGCCGCACATGGTATTAAACGTTGTCTTGCCGTTCTCGATGTCCGGCGTGGTCTCTTTTACGGAGTCGGCAGCACACATGGCCGGGGCCAGGTTAGCGGCAGTCACTATCAAAACAGAGTGAACCAAACGGCGAATATGGGGCATAGCAGGCATTAATTAATTGGTACGTTAGTTGGTAATAAGTTGGTAATAAGTTAGTAATAAGTTAGTAATAAAGTTGGTGTATAGTGGGTATTGATGAATAGGAACCCTGGCCAAGTGTAGCAAAGTCTGTGGCCAGGTGCGGTACTCACTGTTCTCACCTTTTTTCACGAAGCCCAAAAATAGCATCATATATGCTTCTATGCTATTTATAGGCTGGTTGAAAGCTGGCTGATGCTGCTTGTTCCATGAGTAAGAGGATAAATAAATAATGGCAATGAACTCACGCGTTTCCTTACTATCACGGGTCCTCCCGATCTGTTTTCTGCTATGCGCTACTACCGGTGTGCAGGCCCAGGCAATGCGCTGGTCCGATCCCGCTACCTGGCCAAACAACCAGGTGCCAGCCGCCGGCGACAAGGTGACGATTGCCAGTGATCAGGAAGTAATACTGGATGTCAGCCCGCCCGCACTGAATGGCCTTACGATCAATGGCAAACTCAGTTTTGCCGACGAGGCCGACCTGGCGCTGAGCAGCGAGTGGATACTGGTGTTCGGTGAACTGGAGATTGGCACCGAAGCCAGGCCTCACACGCACAAGGCCACCATTACCCTCACAGATAATGTTGAAGGTGAACAGCTGATGGGCATGGGCGACCGTGGCATCATGCTCTCGGGTGGCACCCTGAACCTGCACGGTAACCGCACCAATACCTGGACCAGACTGGCCAATACCGCCGAGGCAGGCAGTAACACCATCGACGTCCTGGACGCTGACCAGTGGCAGGTGGGTGATGAGATTGTCCTTGCCTCCACGGATTACGATCCACGGCAGGCCGAGCGTCGCACGATCTCCGCCATCAGTGGCAATACCATCACGCTGGATGAGCCGCTGGCGTACATGCACTTCGGCAAGATTACTTATGGCGTGGATGAGCGCGGTGAAGTAGGGTTGTTGACGCGCAACATCAAGGTCCAGGCATCCGAAGATGCGGCAGAATCCCATTTCGGAGGCCATATCATGGCCATGGTCACCAGCAAAATGTTTGTTGAGGGTGTGGAACTGAACCGTATGGGACAGCATCTGGAGCTGGCCCGTTATCCGATCCACTGGCACCTGGTAGGCGACGGCGGCAAGGGGCAGTACATCAGGAATGCAGCGATCCATGATACCTACAACCGTTGCGTGACCGTGCACGGTACCAATGACCTGCGGGTGGAGAATAACGTCACTTACAACATTGTTGGTCACTGCTTTTTCATGGAAGATGGCATTGAGCACGGCAACGAGTTTGTCAAAAACCTGGCGATCCATGTCAAGTGCCATCCGACCGACCCATGTGTGCCAACCAATCTGGCCGCGGAGGGAGAGTCCACCGAGGTGCGTCAGGCAACCGGACCAGAAGGCCAGCGTTCACCTGATGTGCTGCTGCCCTCGGACAACACAGTGGCTGCCTACTGGATTACCAACCCGGACAATACCTACGTGGACAACGTCGCTGCGGGATCCGATGCAAATGGATTCTGGATGTCGTTGGGTGAGCATCCGAACGGTGCGTTTGAAGGGTCTGATGACAGTCTCAACACCTGGCCCCGGCGCACAAATTTCCGCGAGTTCAGGGGCAACACGGCTCACTCGTCATATGATGGGTTCATGTTCGACCGGAATATCAATCCTGACAATACCTTTGGTGTCACCGGTTCCTCACATGGCGGTCGGGAGAATCCCGCCGACCCGAACAGCAAGGCGCTGGTATCGGTATTCGAGGATCTCACCACCTACAAGAATCGCAATGGCGGCATCTGGGGACGCGGCAGCTTGCATCTGTTCAGGAACGTGAAGTTCGCTGACAACGCCATGGGCTTCACCCATGCCGGCGGTGATGGTCGACTCGAGTACTCCTCACAGGTGGTTGATTCCCTGTTTGTGGGCGAAACCGAAAATATCGGCAACCCCTCAACGCCTGAGGAGAAAGCTTATGGCCGCACGTTTCCCAAGCCCTCCATGCCGGATTTCCCGATCCGCGGCTACGAGTACTATGACTACCGGCACGATGTCGTGGACACCACGTTCCGCAATTTCGAGGACAATGACACCCGCAAGACGGGAGCGATCTCACACCTGCTATACACAAGCTTTGGGGCAAGCTCCAACAATGCTGTGGAAAACCTCAAGTTCGAGAACGCCAAACCGGTGTATTACCCGCCGATGGAGCGCAAGTGGGGCAACGACAACAACGCAGGCAGCCTGGCCTACAAGACTGCCGTATTCAGGGACCGGGACGGCTCGCTAGGTCTCGGCACCAGTTCCTTCGTTGTCATCCACGACGGTGTTAATGACAGCATTGCCGTTGATGAAGAGGCCTGTGAGATCAAACCTTCCTGGAACGCCGCATTGTGCACCGGTGATGTAGGTCGTATGAGTTTTGTGAATGGCAAGGGGCTGGGCTTTGATCCAATAAGCTTCGGTGGCGGCTTTGGTATCGATGAAAGCCTGCCGCCCGTGATCCTGAGTCGCGGTGGCCATGAAATCAGTATCCCTGTAGGCACCAATATCCGTGCCAACACTGAGTTCAAGGCGACCACTGAACGCAAAGAAATGGAACTCCATGCGATTGAAATGGAAAAAGGCGCGTGGGTGATAGTCGAAATTCCGGGCTTCACTCAGGCGGATTCGGGGATGTCAGTAGCCAGCCTGGATGCGCTGCGTAATGCGGATGACACGTCTTACTACAAGGCCAGCGATGCGCTTTGGGTCAAGCTGGTCTCTCCTGGAGACAGCGGCCGCGGTGGGCACACTGGTGGTGTGACTATGAAAGTCAGTCGTTAAAAATCGCTAATCAAAGGGGGCAGAATCAAAGGGGTCAGAGTCATTTGATTTTTTTAATTCTGAATTAAAGCGGTCAGAGTCATTTGATTTTTTTAATTCTTAACAGCCTGTATTCAAAGAGAGTATTTTGATCAAATCAAATGACTCTGACCCCTTTGATTATTTTAGTATCCCTGAAATCCTGAAAGGACATACGCTAATGAAAAGAATAACAACACGCGTCGTAATCAAGTACTGGCCAATTGCCCTCGCTGGCATAGTCTTCGCGACAGATGCCTCTGCAGCCTGTAGTCGTGAGTCGCTTAGGGAGTTGACTGACATCTATGTTGAAGCCCAGACAACTGGCGATGCGACCATGCTGCCCCTGGCCGCCAGTTCATATTACGGAGAGAATGACCTGCCAAGGGATATTGCTGAAGGCATTTTGTCTCAAGCCATTACGCCCGACTTTACCCGCAGTTTCTTTGATACCACCCTGTGCGCTACTTTCACAGAGCTGGTGGCAGCCACCCATGAGCACCCTTATGTGATTCAAACGCGTATGGAGGTGAATGATGAGCAAGAGGTAACTGTCATGGAGTCGGTTGTAACCGATGAAGGTGACTGGGTTTTCGGCGCCCCGGCCTATCTTTCCTATACGCAGGAAGAGGATTGGGGAGTCATCCCGGAAGACCAGCGCGACATGAGAGGAGTCATCAAGGCCGCCGCCGAAGCCTATATAAACAATTGGGGGGATCCATTTCTGCCAGTACCGCACGGTACACCCTGTACCCGCCTTGAGGGTCGCATTTATACTGGCGCCAAGGATCCGGAAGGCCAGACCTGCACCATGGGGGCATTCCCGCAACCCATTAAAACCGGCAATCGCCGCTTCGTCATTGATGAGACCATGGGTGCCGTCAGCATCTTCCATAGCTTTTCCTGGCTCGATGCCGGGTTGGGGCCATATCATCCGGGCACTCCTGCAAGCCAGCAGTTTCGGGTTGAAGGCGGTATGAATCGCTATATTCATGAGGTGACGGTTTGTACGACGCCAGGCTGTAGCAGAGGCAGGCCACCCGGACCTCCGCCAGGTGGTGGGCAGGGGGAATAACAGGAATCACCTGGCTCCATCTGACACTGCTTTCTGCCAAACAAGGGGGGGAATTGGGTAAAGAGCTCAGCGTTACGGTCAGCCCCGTCCCTGTCCGCGAAGCGATGGATTTCTGGCTCTTGGAATTATTCAGGGCTTACCCGGGTCTGGATTGGTGTAGTCTATTCCCGGTTTTCACTTTTTATTCACAATATTCAGTTATACCATCCTCTACGATTAATCATCAGGATGGTATATTCCTGATAGCTTGACTACAGGGGAAAAAAACATGTCAATTTATTCACTCGTGTCCTTATTTACAGGGCCATCTACACAACTGTCGCGTTTAGTCGGTCATATATTCGGCCATCCGCAAGTTAGCGCATTGCCGCTTATAAAAGCCCTGTCAGTCTGTTTATTGCTTGGTAGCTCCTGCAATGTACTTGCCCAGGCAACGCGCTGGTCTGATTCCGCCACCTGGCCCAACAATCAGGTGCCAGCCGCCGGCGACAAGGTGACGATTGCCAGTGACCAGGAAGTGATACTGGATGTCAGTCCTCCCGCACTGGATGGTCTGACGATTAACGGCAAGCTCACTTTCTCCGACGAGGCTGATCTTGAATTGACCACCGAGTGGATCATGGTGTTCGGCGAACTGGAGATTGGTACCGAAGCCCTGCCCTACACGCACAAGGCTACTATCACACTCACTGACAACAACGAGGGTGAGCAACTCATGGGCATGGGGGATCGCGGCATCATGCTTTCTGGCGGTACCCTGAACCTGCATGGCAACCGGACCAATGCCTGGACAAAACTGTCGGCAACTGCCGAGGCGGGCAGTAGCACTATCAATGTTCTGGACTCCAGCCAATGGCAGGCCGGTGACGAGATTGTTCTTGCCTCCACAGATTTCGATCCGAGGCAGGCCGAGCGTCGCACGATTGCCGCCATCAGCGGCAATACCATCACACTGAATAAGCCGCTGGAGTACATGCACTTCGGCAGGATCACTCATGGTGTCGATGAGCGTGGTGAAGTGGGCCTGCTGACCCGCAACATCAAGGTCCAGGCATCCCCTGACGCGGACCAGTCCTGGTTTGGCGGTCATATCATGGCCATGGTGACAAGCAAGATGTATGTCGAGGGCGTCGAGCTAAACCGCATGGGCCAGAACCTGGAACTGGCGCGCTATCCGATCCACTGGCACCTGGTGGGTGATGGCGGCGAAGGCCAGTACATCAGGAATGCAGCGATCCACGATACCTACAACCGCTGCGTGACCGTGCATGGTACCAATCACCTGCGCGTGGAGAACAACGTGACCTACAACACCGTGGGACACTGCTTCTTCATGGAAGACGGCATCGAACATGACAATGAGTTCATCAAGAACCTGGCGATCCAGACCAAGTGCCACATGACCAGGCCGTGCGATCCAACCAATCTCGCGCCGTTCGGGGCGAGCGATGACGGCCTGAACTTCAAACTCGAAGGCCAGGACTCCCCGGAAATCCTGATCCCCTCGGACAATACGGCCTCGTCATTCTGGATCACCAACCCGGACAATATCTATCGCGGCAACGTCGCCGCGGGCTCCGACTCCACGGGATTCTGGCTTGCTTTCCCGGTACATCCGACCGGCGCTTTCGAAGGCTCGGACGAGAGCCTCGCCACCTGGCCGCGTCGCATGAAAATGCGTGAATTCAAGGGCAATGTCTCCCATTCGAACATTGACGCGTTCATGGGCGACCGAGCCCCCAGGGCAGATGGTCATTTTGCCGTGGGCGGGTATATCGCCCTGGCTGATCCCACTGACGAGAACAGCGAACAGGTGGTGGATGTCTTCGAGGATTTTACCGCTTACAAGAATCGTAACAGCGGCATCTGGGCCAGGGGTGAGATGCACCTTTACAGGGGCCTGAAGTTTGCCGATAACGGCATCGGTTTCACGCATGCCTCCGGTGCCCTTGGTCAGGCCAAATATACCTCACGTGTGGTTGACTCGCTGTTCGTGGGCGAATCCGAGAACATCGGTAATCCCACGGCGCCATCGGAAATTGCTTACGGCCGCAGCCTGCCGCAGCCGAGAATCCCGGACTTCCCGATCCGCGCCTACGAGTTTTACGACTACCATCATGAACTGGACAATAATACGTTCATCAATTACGAGGACAATGACATCCGCAAGACGGGAGCGATTTCCTACCTGCTATTTACCAGCTTCGGCATGAGCTCCAACAACACCGTATCGCGTTCGACATTCATTAATGCGAAGCCGGTCTATTTTCCGCCGATCGACAACCGGTGGAGCAACGATGATTATGGCAACATTGTCTACAAGCACTCGGTGTTCCACGATGCGGATGGCACCATCACTGGCATTCCGGATTCCTACATCATCAATGATACGGGCTACGACCCCGATGATGCCTGCGAGGCCAGGCCAACCTGGAATGCTTATGTTTGCACGGGCGATGTTGGCCGCATGAACGTTGGCGGCGGGGGTATCCTGGGATTCAGCTTTGGCGGTGGTCCTCGTCCTACGGAATATGAGATTGCGCCAGGTGGTGGCCGTATCAGGGGGACTTTCCCGGATGCACCACCGATCAAGCTCAGCCGTAACGGTAAAGAGTTCGAAGCCGAAGGCGAAACCAATGTGCGCGCGGGCTCAAAGTACACATTAAAAACGGCAAAGGACTCCGTGGATATCAGGGTGCGTGAGCTGGATGCCGGTTCGTGGGTGATGTTTGAGCTGCCGGGATTTACCGCTGCAGACTCCGGCAAGGCGGTGAACAGCCTCGATGCGCTGCGCACGGCCAGTGCAACGTCCTGGTTCAGTGACGACGATGCACTCTGGGTAAAAGTGGTGTCCAATGGAGATATTCCGGGCCGCGGGCCGGGCCAGGGCCCTGGTCAAGGGGAGCGCGTCCAGGTCAGTCGTTGATCCGGGATCACGCGGGTTGAACAAAGACGGCGAAACCCATGGGTTTCGCCGTTTTTTTTTGGTGACCATATCTCTTTTTGTATACCCGTATTAATTCCGACACTTGATCCATACCCCGTTTTCCATCAATGGACTGACAGCATTAAACAATCATTCATGACAATCACCCTCTACAGGGTAAACATTTCGAATCATGGCGCATTACCAACGGGCATCAGCCCAACAATGAGTTTTCAGAACTGGCGGCTCCAACCACCTTGATTTATTCCACATCTGGTTGCATCTTGTCGTGGTAAGCTAAATGGCTTTTAACAGATAACAAAATTCCTGTTTTACTCCCGGAGAATATTCATGAAGTCCCTACTAGTAAATGCACTGACCGTCATTACATTGCTCCTCGTTTTCAGTGCCCCAACCTTCGCTCAGGAGAAACCCGATGCCATCATCAATGTTGATGGTATTGGTTTCTCTCGCATCATAGATGATGAGCTGGTGGCCTTCGATCTTGTAGCTGCCTATGATGAACACAGCATCGTCGAAGCAAATTGCAGCGCTTTTAAATCCAGGCTCCAGGGAGTCGACTGGTGTTTCTCCAGCGCGGAAAACCAAATGACGTTTGAATCGGCTACCCGGGATAATGGAAACAATCAATACCTCCCCTTTGTTGGCGGACATTGTGCACTGGGCATGAGCCGGGGCAATCTTGTAGCCAGGGGCGATCCCCGCACGGCCATTCGGATTGGCAACCAGCTTGTGCTGAACGGCCGATTCAGTGTTCGCACTGCCTTTCTGGAAGATACGGAGCGTAATATGGACAATGCCCGCTTGCGCTACGAGCTGGCTCTTGCCTCAGGTGCTTTAAGGGAAAATTAAATTCCCTAAAGGAAAAAGCCGGTCTGGCGAGCAGGGCCAGATTTATAGTGATAGTGGGTTAAAGCGGGAAAGGGGCTGAAAAAATAACTGCCCCCGTAAATCCGTCTCGTTAAAGGAATGCAGTCAATGAAATTTGATGCCAGTCACGCCGCTAAACTGGTCGCCACAGCACTCGTTGTGACGGCAATTACGCAGTTGGTGTATGTGATTCTTGGCGGCGGTGGTAACCAGCCTGTCGCCTATCCTGTCTGGCGGATCGAGGCAGTGTCAGCGCTGGTCGTCGCGCTGTTTTCCTTCGTCATCCTCAAGCGTAATGCGCTTGTCGGTGGCTGCCTGGCCGTGGCCGGTATCTTTAACGTGATCCAGACCGGCATGGGGCTGACCATGTTCTATCAGCTGGGTTATGGCGGTGACACTGATCCGAATCCTATTTTCTTTCCCGTGCTGCGAATGTCCTTTTTTCTCTACTTCGCTGCCAAAGCTGCTCTGGGCGTTGCAGCCATCACTCTGGGTATGGAACTGTGGCAGTCCATTAGAGATGGTGTGTGGCGGATTGTCGGTGTGTTGGTCGGGCTTGCAGGTCTTGTGGCCCTGCTGCTCAATGTCGCCGCCATGTTGCTGGGACTGGGTGTGGTACCTTTCGCCGGTGCAGCTGGTGTCGTCGCGGCGGTCCTTACTGCCTTTACGCTGATTCGCGTGATACAGCCAGCGGATACCAGATCCCTGTCCTGATGTTGAAACTCATATCGAATAAAAGGTCGCAGAAACAAAGCGGGCAGGATTGGCTATTCACCGCGCTGTCGAAATTTTTGGAGAAGGGCTGGAGTTTATCTATGAAATTCTTGATTGGTCTATTTTTACTAGCCATGCCAGTGATGCAGGCCACCGCGCAGTGGCTGGATCGTCCCTGGGATGACATTCCGCGTAATATGGATGGCAGTCCGGATCTATCCGCACCAGCCCCCCGGGGAGCCGATGGCAACCTGGATCTGACCGGTATCTGGAATGGCCCACCACCCGTGGCAAATCTTGATCCGGACATTTTACTGCCATGGGCATCTGAACTTGCAGTACAGCGGCAACAGGATTTCTACAAGGAGCGCCCCTTGTTCAACTGCCTGCCAAATGGCCCGGAAACCGAAAGTGCAGGAGGGTGGAAGCGTTTTGTTCAGACAAACAAGACTCTAATCATTCTTAATGAGGACCTGACCTACAGGGTTATTCATCTGGATGGACGCGAACTTGAGGAAAATCCCGTGCCCAGCTTTACCGGATATTCAGTAGGGTACTGGGATGGAGACACCCTTGTGGTCGATTCCAATGGCTACAATGACCAGACCTGGGTTGCGCGCTATGGCGTATCCCATACCGATGAACTGGTGGTGAATGAACGCTTTACACGGTCCAGCTTTGGTCAGCTGGATATTACAGTCACGTTCACAGATCCGGGAACATTCACCCAGCCCTGGGGCTACAAGACAAGCATGAAACTCATGGCGGACACTGAAATGCTTGAGTCGGTGTGCGAGACAGGTACTGATAACTGGTCTGGAAGCCTGTCGGCAACGGAAGGTGAAAGTGTCTTCGTTGCACCAGAAATACTGGAAAAATATACAGGTATCTACAGGGGGATCTATGCTGGTGGTGAACGGACCTATGAAGTGTCTGTGTCAGAAGGGGATCTGATAGCCACCATCATTTCCGGTTATGATGCTATCGGCCTTGGCGCAGCGGGCCTGGAATCCGGTGTGCCACGTAAACTTGTGCCATTATCGGAAACACTGTTCGACGGGGTGGGCCTGGGGTATCGCTTTGTAGTTAACGACAACGGTGATGTGGAGAGTTTTATTATCTCGCATGTGTCCGGTGATTATACATACACCAGGTTGCCCTAGAACATGCCTGCTCCGGATACCCTGGTTTCCTGAGGATACGCTTTTACAAAGCGGTAACCAGGATTTGAAACTACACCAATTTGGCCAGAGTTACTTAAATTTTGCTTACTCTGCTCATTATGATCAGTTATTGCCCAAAACTCTCCGGCAGTTCCAGGTATCGTTGGGCGCTTTCAGGGTCACAAGGCATTTGAATCATCTCAAAATCGGGGGCGTAGACCCACTCCAGTTCATAGCCAATTGGCGCGGCCAGATAGGTTGGATCCGTCATCTCGAAACTGTAATTAATTCGCGTACCGTCCTGGTTCAGTTGGAAGCGCTCGGTGAGGTGTTTGTCAGGCCCCGAGGGCAGCTTCTGTGCATTGCCCATGCCATGTTCGGCAAATCGCGCGGTGTCGACAACAAGGACATCACCTTCCCAGCGCCCGATCGAATGTCCCTGTACGGAAGGTTCAATGCCCTCATGAGAAGTCTCTTTCATGTGAATGACACGCTCTGCGACCTCAAGCTCTGTCCGAATGATAATTTCATCCTCGCCCATTGTGATTGTTTTGGCGTCTCCGATGATCATCAGAAACGGCGAAGCATAGGCAACACAGTTCTTTCCGGGATTGTCGCTGTTTTCGAAATTCTGGTGCGCGCGCAAGCCTGCTTCCGTCAGTGGCCAGTCAGTTGGTTCGAAGAAGAAAAAGTGTTCCCTGACCTCGGGGGTGGTGATCGTCCGCCACTGGCCGGCCAGGCTATTCGACCCCTTTTCAGGGGCGACGATAACCGGGGCGCCGCTGTTGACCTTGCGCATTTCAAGCAGGATGCTTTCGGGAGTTATCAAGCGGGCACCCAGCGCATGGGTCTGGGTCGGGTCAGTCGAGGGATTGGCAAAGATGGTGACCTGATCGCCCACCGTAACAGTGTCGGCTGCCCAGCCTCGATTGCGCATGACCACCGCCGAGGACGCTTCTATCTCCCACACCTGGGTGATTCCATTTTCACCGCTTGTTTGCAACTCAATATAGGTATGGGGGTTGGCCCATTTATATTCGGTGATGGTCCCTTCAAGGGTGACCTCACGCTCCAGGTCATAAGGGGCCCAGCTGTGATGGGCCCAGGCGGATGCGATCGGCAGGATGAGTATTGGCGCGATCAGCGCAAGGCGTGGCATAAAACTCGACACTGGTTTCCCCCTAAAGCCTCACAGCTGGGTCCGGTTCGGACAGACCCTGTCGAGGCAAGGCGCCGCATCGCAAGTGCGCGGCTTATTCTAAATTGTTTGTACTTACCTTAGTGCAACCCTGGTACGCCAGCAATCCCATCGCTTCCCCGGCAACACCATCAATGTTCACTCAAAGCTGAAAATGTCTTCCTCTTGCGGCCGCTCCATGCCGTCTTCCCAGTATTGCTCCCAGATGTTTGCCCAGGGCCGTCCATACATGTCCGGTACCTCATACTCGATCACATCACCTGGCGAGACCGGTGTAGGGGAGCCTTTCATCGGGAAGATTGATTGGACGCATTCAATGAATGGCTGCGGGTTGCCTTCCTCGAATCCGCTTTGTCTTGTGATGTTGCGGATGACTCGCACTGGTTCCACCAGGGCCTCATCATCATAAAAAATCGTCTCGTGGTTGAGCCCAAGGAATATACCGTTCTCGTCTCTATTGGGCGTATAAATCTCGATAGTCTGCATCCGGTTCGAAAACTCGAAAGCCGCATGGCTGGACCAGCCCTGGACATTGGATGTCCAGGTGATCAGTACATCGCCGTCCCAGAAACCAATGGTCTCCCCGTACCAGCGCGGTACATCCTCTCCAAGCCGGGGGACATTGCCGCTCATATCAAATTCCCGACCGATATGGATATTGGTGATGAAGTTGCGCGCAACACCCGCCAGAATCTGGACCATGTTTGGTGTCACCATGATGGATTGCTCCCACAAAGCCGATTCATGCCAGCGACGCAGGAATCCCTCCGGCCAGCAGTACTGGGAGGGCCACTGGGGAGCGTTGGTATTGCCGTGATGATAGGCTTCCTGCACCATGCGCTTCTGGTATTCCGGCGTAAGCAGGGACAGGATGGTAGGAATCTGGACATGCCGCATCCTTAGCCAGTACTGGCTGTCTGCAGGAGCGGGATGGTCGTATCTGCCGGTCCATTCACCTGGGACGGTGGCATATGTATGCTGGGTGGGGCCACCTCGGCTTTGTGTTTCTTCAAGCAGTGCCGCGTAATGGGCCTGCGCCGAGCTGAACGGGTAGGGGCTCACGATTGATTCGCGCGGATAGTCGCGATCGCAATAACCCCAAGGAGCTACAGCCGGTGAATTATTGCCAATCAATCCACCTTCCCCTCGAAAATCCTCCAGTGCCGCGGAACTGTTGCAGCGGAAATAGCGGGGATCACTCCACAGCTCCTGGTCCTGGTAGAAATCAGAAGTGGTAAACAGGTCGACTTCCAGCGCTTTGATGCCGTCGGGTGTTTCACCGTCACGAGCGGCACCCACAAAACCGGTGTCCGGATCGCGGCGGGGATCGAAGGGAATTTCCGTGCGGTAAGCCGGATTGCCCAGTCCCTGCCGGAGCGTGGCACCGGTCATGTGATAGTCATTCATGTCTGCAGCCAGGGGCCAGGCGCGCCCGACACTGTCAAAGTCGATCTGCGCCGTGGTTTGGGCTAAAGAGGAAGCTATCGTGAATGAAAATAATGCAGGAGCAGCCAGCAATAGAACGGTCTTCTTCATGATGTTTTCCCGTTGTTGTTTGAGAGAGAATCAACGATCCCGGAGAGCGGATAGTTTATGACCGGATTGTGTGGGCCGGTTTCAGCAATTGGACCTAGGCTACTGCAGTCAACTGGTGAAATCAAAGGTATGCATTGGTTTCTTTCATAACCCTTTTGATTACAGTCGAATGATGCTCTGCAGATAGAAGTAGTGGGCGTCGTCTTTGCCCACTTTGTCCATGTAAGCGCCAGCGTTGAGCCACGTGTAACCGGTTTCCAGCGTAAGGTTGTCGCCCAGCAGATGCCAGCGCAAACGCGTTTCAAGCTGTGCACCCACCCGGGTTTCCCCAAGCCCGCCAGGATGCTGGTAACGAGTGGTACGCCACCCCTGCTGGGCTGAGTCCAGCCTGTAATTCTGCAGCTTGATATAGGCATCCATGTTGTTTGCCGGCTTCAGGTCAAGCTGCAATCCCGGTGTATTGATATTGTTGCGTACAAAGGCCCGGTATGTCCCGGTGGGTCCGTAATCCGGTCTCGGCACACCATAGAGAGAGTCAAAACTGTTGTTCTCATTGTCCAGGGGATTATCATCGCCGGTAGCATAGTCATAGATGACACTCAGCCGTGGCTGCCAGAGGGTTTCAAAGCTGTAGCCGGCCTGCAGGTGGACAAAATGCGCCCGGTGGGACTGTCTTTCGCTTGTGCCTGCACGTGCCGGCGCCTTGCCCCGTTGCAGAAGCATCTCGGCTTCGTGGTGCCACTGTCCCGGTAACGGATTGCGAAAAAGCCGCAGACCGCTTGTGAGCAGTCGGTTGCGCTGGTGAGGATCTGCCGCGTGCCGGTTTTCATCAAGTCCATAGAGATAGGTTTCCAGATGGCCTGCTTCACCGGGTAAGCGGATGTCATGGAAGATTCCCCAGAATTGCGCGTCCCCGCTTTCATTGTCCGGCTTGGGTTTGTTGTCCAGCAGGTTACCGTCGCTGCGACGGTTCGTGGGTAGTGTGTAGAAAAGCTGGATACCCTGCGTGTCATTCCTCAGGCTAAAGAGAGCGCCTGCAAAAGCATTGATGGTGTTGCGGAAGCGATTGCGTGCCATCAGGCGGCGCCCGCCCTGGTCCATGGTGAAGCGGCCAACCTGGACATACCCTTCATTTTTCCACCCCAGGATATTGGTGACAGGCATTTTCACATTGAGTTGCAGAATATCCAGGGGGTTCACGATCGAGCCATCCAGTGGCGTGTCCCTGTCAGCCCTCAATGCCCGCATATCGGCCAATTCAGTGATCAGCGAGAAGCTGTTGAATGTGAGTTCCGCCCTGACTGTGGTTCGGGTTTCTACGGCTTCATCGCTCCCATTGAAGCCAGCACGAAACTGTCCATCAAGGGTTTGCCAGCGGCTTTGCTGTTCGGCTGTCAGGCTTAGATTGGCGGGTTTGTCCTGCCAGTGAGTGTCAAATTGCCAGGCCGTCTGGGCGAAGACTGGTATAGCTGGCAGCAGAGTGCAGGAAAGAGCGAGGCTTGATAGGAGCCTCTGGGTGTCTGGTGGTATGTGCATGAAGGGGAACAAAAAAAGTATGATTGTAAACGATATCGACAAGGACAGCATGGGGAATAGGGGGTTCAGGCATTGCGAATGGGGTAAATGAGACTATCAGAGGTAAGGAGTCAGGATAAAAAAATACCGGGATAGATTAGGAAGAAAAGCGAGAGTTCCCAATCAAAAAACTTAACCTGAATACGTTTTCAACATTACTGTTATTAACTTTGCCTCTTATAGCCAATGCTGTGCCGGTGACAGTGGATTCTGGCACTTTTTGTTCCAGATATCCCTGTTTTCGTTATCACACCCTAAGTATTCCCCATCCTGTTTCCTTTGCTCATCAACCCTTGTTCTGTAAAATCCGCCTTTTCAGTTTTTCAGGTTAATTACTATGGGTCGCGCCTATCAAAACCGTAAAGATTCCATGGCCAAGACATCGGCCAACAAGTCACGGCTGTATGGCCGCTACGGGCGGGAAATCTATGTTGTCGCGAAGCAGGGTGGTGTTGATCCCGATGGTAATCTTGCCCTGCGCTCAATCATTGAACGCGCCAAGCGTGAGCAGGTGCCAAGTCATGTGATTGATAAGGCCATCGATAAAGCCAAGGGTGGAGGCGGAGAAGATTATTCACTGGCACGCTACGAAGGATTTGGTCCGGGTGGCTGCACGGTGATTGTTGAATGCCTGACCGACAATCCAAATCGTACATTTGGTGATGTGCGTGTGTGTTTCAACAAGGGCAAAAGCAAACTGGGCACACAAGGCACGGTCAGCCATATGTTTGATCACAGCATTATTCTTTCTTTCGATGGAGATGAAGAAGCTGTGATGGAGGCACTGCTCAATGCCGATGTGGATATCACGGATATTGAGGAAGAAGCAGGTAAAGTCACTGTTTTCGCTCCCACGGTGGAGTATGCCAAGGCAAAAACGGCATTGTCAGATGCGATGGGAGACATCGAGTACGATGTTGATGAAATTCAATGGATACCCCATGCTTACACGAGCCTGAGCGGAGAGGATCTGGAGATGTTTGAAAAATTTACCGAACTGCTCAATGACCTCGATGATGTGCAGAACATTTATCATAATGTGGAGAATCAGTAGACCCAGCGTTTGCTCTTCGCACGCTTCCCATTCGCCTTTGCTTCTTTCCCCCATTAGCGTAAATTCGTTCTATCTGTTTCGCGATGTTGGGGGATGTCATGAAAATCACTAAAACCTTATCCAATACAAAGCTGAACCGGCGTCATTTTATCCGGGCAAGCGCAATGACGACAGCGGGGCTTTCCCTGGCTGGAATCGCTCTGCCGGGTCTGGCACAGGATACCTACCTGACCACTGTTGGCGGCACAGCAAGTACCCGATACGGCAGGGTGCGTGGGTTGTTGAAGGAAGGTGTTCATCAGTTCTGGGGGGTGCCTTATGCAGCGTCGACAGCCGGTGCCAATCGCTTCATGCCACCGAGGCCGCCTGCTGCCTGGTCGGGTGTGAATGATCATTTCCAGATCGCCCACAATGCCCCGATACAACCCGGGGCTCAGGAACCGGCGCCGGTGGTAACTGCCCTGAATCGCCTGAGTCCGGAAGGGGAGGATTGCCTCAATGTGAATATCTTCACCCCGGGGCTGGATAATGCGGCGCGCCCTGTCATGGTGTGGCTGCATGGTGGCGGCTTCTCCGCAGGGGCGGGTAATTACCTGTTGTACGATGGTACCAACCTGGCGAAGAAGGAAGACGTGGTGGTCGTCTCGGTAAACCATCGCCTGAATATTTTCGGGTTCCTTCACCTGGCCGATGTCGGAGGTGATCAGTGGGCACAGTCTACCAATGTGGGTATGCAGGATATTGTCGCCACCCTGCAATGGATAAGGGACAACATCGAGAATTTCGGAGGTGATCCGGATCGTGTCACCATCTTTGGCCAGTCCGGTGGCGGGCGTAAGACCACCACCCTGATGGCGATGCCATCGGCTGAAGGACTATTTCACCGCTGTATTTCCCAGAGCGGTGTGGCGGTGCGGGGTGTGAGTGCTGATGTGGCGAATGAAGGCACCGAACGTTTTCTGGGTAAACTGGGTATCAGGCCCAACCAGCTTGACCGCCTGCAATCCCTGAGTGTCAAACAGATCCAGGATGCCTACTATAGTGAGCCGGCCATTGCCGGGCTGGGTGTCGGGCCGGTCGTTGACGGTAATATTCTTCCACGCGACCAGTGGGATCCAACGGCGCCATCCTGGTCTTCCAATGTACCCTTACTGGTGGGTTCCACGGAAACGGAAAATGGTTGGATCGGCCCACCCCCTTATGAACTTTCCGATGCCGATATGCTGGAACGTTTTACTACGCGCCTGGCCAATAACGATGCCGCAACAGGACGCGAGCTGGTGGACCTGTACAGGAAACTGCATCCAGATGTGCGAAACCAGACGCTGTGGTTGACCGCTGAGTCCGACGACACCCGTCGCCGTGATGCCCAGCTTGCGAGCCGGCTTAAACATGCGCAGGGGGGAGCGCCGGCCTACCTGTATTTCTTTGACTGGTATTCTCCTGTACACAATAATCGCATGGGTTCCTACCACACGCTCGATATTCCCTTCGTTTTCTACAACATGGATCTGGGAGCGTCCATGACAGGTTCATCCCAGGCCCGTTACCAGTTGGGTCATGTCATGAGTGCCGCCTGGGCTGCCTTTGCCCGAAATGGAAACCCTGATCATGCTGACATGCCCCACTGGCCAGCGTTCGATCCAGACAATTATCCCACCATGATGTTCGGGGATACCGTCAGGGTGATGGACGATCCTAACCGGGAAGCTCGCCTGGCACTGGCCCGCTTGAGGTAAAAATAACCTGGATAAATAAAAGTGGTCATATCAACGCCAGGGCATCCTGCAGTTCCTTCACTGTCGTTGGACGTACCACCTGGGTTACTTCCTTGCCATCCAGCAGGAAGATCAGCGTTGGCCACAACTTGATCCCGAACTGACGTCCAAGCCGTTGGCTTTTGCCATCCTGTACCCGGATATGGAGTACGGGGCTGTTTGATAATGCCTCTGAAATTATTGGCGTCGCAGCCTGGCAGATGCCACAGGAGTTGCTGCCGAACTCAAGAATCACAGGGCCGGACATGGCATCGAGGGTGTCACGATCCGGGGCGTTCCAGGAATAAGGTGCCAGCATGGAATACTCGTTACAAATTGGTGGAGCCATTTTATCTGAAGGGCTACCAAGGATGACAGGCTTCCTGTAATTTATGCCATTACCAGCCAGTCAGGGCTGTCACCAGAATAATCAAAACGAGACTCGCCATGACACAATGTCATGTGCCACCCAAAGGACTTTCTATGCTGACCTTCTTTTATGCTCCCGGTTCATGCGCCACGGCCACGCACCTGGCCCTGGAACAGTCCGGCTTGACCTACACGGTGAAAAAAGTGGATTTTAAAAACCAGGAACAGCGTTCACCTGAGTTCCTGAGAATCAATCCCAAGGGACGGGTTCCGGCGCTGGTCACAGACCAGGGTGTGTTGACTGAAAATCCGGCCTTGTTGGTGTATATCGCACAACTGGCGCCGGAGGCCAAACTCGCCCCACTGGATGATCCATTCGCTTTCGCGCAAATGCAGTCATTCAACAGTTACCTGGCATCTACCGTGCATGTAGCACATGCCCATCGCTATCGCGGATACCGCTGGTCCGATGATGAAGCTGCTATTGCCACCATGGTGGCAAAAGTACCGCAGAATATGCGCGACTGTTTTACCCTCATCGAAAATGATTACCTGCAGGGTCCCTGGGTGCTGGGTGACAATTTTTCCGTGAGTGACATGTACCTGTTCACGATCTGTCGCTGGCTGGAAGGGGATGAAGTGGACATCCATGAATTTCCGCGTGTGGCGGATCATTTTCAGCGTATGCAGGAAATCCCGGCTGTGCAGAGAGTATTGGCGCAACTCTGATGAGCGCGCCTGGACTGCCCTGCACAGGCCAATGGTTATTCAGTCTTCCTGACCTTCGATGGGAGCAATACCCCGGGGCATACCGGGTTCACTGCCACCGAGTATCTGCTGTGCCCCCAGGCGAATAAGCCGGGTATCAGAGGCTGCCTGGAAAAAGGTATAGCCATCGCGCACGCCTTTCCATGCCGAAGGACCTGCCAGATACTTGCCAGCAGCCAGGGTTTCATCCTTGATAGTCGAGATCAGGGCTTCATACTGCGGATCGCCCTGGCGGTAGCCGGAAAAGCTGCCGATGTCGGAGCTGGCTGCAAACACGATATCCACGTGCTCCATATTGGCAATCTGGCCAGCAATTTCCACACCTGCCGGATTTTCGATCATGGCGACGATCATGATGTTGTCATTGGCCAGCTCACGATAGTCACGCCCCCAGATGGCTCCATACTGACCACCCCCCTGGCTGCGTTTGCCAATGGGAGGGAATTTGGCATACGTAATCGCATTTTCAATTTTTTCCACGGTATCTACCATCGGCACAATAATGCCCAGGGCGCCAATGTCTGTCGCCTTCTGGATATCGCCTTCACTATCGGTTGGAACACGTATGAATGGAATTGCCGGTCCCGGACAGGCGCGGATCATGACGGCAACCTCGGCAAAGGTTAGCGGACTGTGCTGCATCTCGATCCAGAGAAAATCAAAGCCCGAATTGGCCATGGCACAGTAAATCTCGATGTCTGAAGAGCTCACTGTGCCGCCAACTACCTGCTCGCCGGCGGCCAGTTTCTGTTTCACGGTGTTGAAGATGTTACCTTCAGCAGCCTGTGTGGTGGGCAAAACCGCCATTAGCAGGAGCAATGCGAGAAGTGGGAATGGCCTTGTCCAGCTGGCCTGGGATGTATGTTTCATGGGTCCCCTCCATAAAAGTGTTCGTTATTATTATCAATGCTTTCTATATGGTTTTTATTCTGTGTAATATTGGTTATAAACAGAATAGAAAACAAGTACAGTCATACTGACAGTAAACAAGTCAGAAAGTAAGGCTTTGTGGAGCCCGGGGGGAGTATGAAACGATTCAGTCGACGACACGTACTTCGCGGCATGGGTTCGTCCGTGCTGCCATTGGTCCCGGGAATCGTGCGCGCCCAATCGGGTGATATTGAAGCCATGACTTTAGCCCCCAGCCAGCGTGACTGGAGCGGTAACAATCCTCTGCGCTACCCCGATCCTGATGTTGTTGCCCTGGATCCCCGCTTTAATCCCTATATGTTGTTTAACTCACCCATCCAGCGGCTCCATACCGGGACCTTGTGGGCGGAAGGGCCTGCCTGGAATGGGGTGGGGCGCTACCTCGTGTGGAGTGATATTCCAGGCAATGTGCAGAAACGCTGGTTGGCGGATGACGGTGAAGTCACCACGTTCCGGCAACCTTCAAACAACAGTAACGGCAATACCTTTGATTTCCAGGGGCGTCAGTTATCCGCGGAGCATGGTGCCCGCCGGGTGGTTCGTTATGAGTCCAATGGTCAGGTCACTGTCATTGCAGACAGCTTTGAGGGCCGCAAATTAAACTCTCCCAATGATGTCGTGGTCCACCCGGACGGCAGTATCTGGTTTACCGATCCGGTCTATGGTATCCGGGACACCGCCTACGAAGGAAATGCCGGTGAAAGTGAAAATGCCCCTGTTGTGTATCGCGTGGATGGTGACAGCGGTCGCATCACTGTGGCCACGGATGAGGTGGTGATGCCCAATGGTCTGTGTTTTTCACCCGACTACTCAACATTGTATGTTGCAGATACAGGTGCGGCAGAAACTCGTGTCTTCAATGTGGATGGCGAGCACCTGAAAAGTGGTCGCACCTTTGTGCAGCTAAAAGCACCGGGAGGCGTTCGCTCGGTGGCGGACGGAATTCGTTGCGATACTGATGGTAACCTGTGGTGCGGTGCTGCCCCCGGTGTTCAGATAGTCGCTCCGGACGGGGATCAGATCGGCATGATCCTGTTGCCGGAACTTTGTGCCAATCTCTGTTTTGGCGGCACCAAACGCAACCGTCTGTTCATGACGGCCAGTCAGTCACTGTATGCGCTGTATGTTGGCGCAAAAGGCGCCCATATCTGCTAGGAATTGTCTTTATGGTAGTTAAATTGCTTAAACCGATGGCGGGATTCATGTTACTGCTATCGATTATCATATCACCGGGGGTGAATGCCCAGGAATTCGGGGGCAGCTCCTTGCTGGACGGGGCCTTTACCGAAGAGCAGGCCATCAATGGGCAGACACTTTATTATGATCATTGCCTGCAATGCCATGGCGAGGCCATGAACGGGGTTGATCAGGCGCCGCCACTGGCTGGCCCGCAATTTGCCAGCAACTGGTCAGGAGAGACACTGCTGTCACTGGTGGAGCGCATGAACACCATGCCTCCGGACAGGCCTGGTGTATTGTCCCGACAGCAGGCGGTGGACTTGCTGGCCTTTATACTCTGGTTCAATGAACTGCCTCTGGGTACCACACCGATGGCATCGGATCGGGATAGCCTGATGAACATTGTTTTCGAAACACCGACACCACAATATTGAATACATATTACAAACAGACAATGGCGCTGGGGGATGAGATGAATCCGGGAAAGATAATCATGAATAGAGCGTGCTCAGGAATGGGGATGGCCGCGATTCTGCTGATGTTGATCAGTGCAGGGGTGCAGGCCCAGTCTGAGATCAATGACTATCAGGCACAGGGTGAATGGACAACCTATGGGGCCAACCTGGCCAGTCATCGGTACTCACCCCTGGACCAGATCAATGCGGACAATTTTCAGGACCTGGAAATTGCCTGGCGTCTGAATACTGATTTCCTGGGTCCACGTCCCGATGGTCTTTACGGGGCCACTCCTTTATATGTGGATGGTGTGCTTTATGCGACGGCAGGTACCCGTAGAACGGTTATTGCCATGAACCCGGAAACAGCCGAACTATTATGGATATATCGTGAGGATGAAGGGGCGCGTGGTGCGGCCGGTGCTCGTCAGGGCGCAGGGCGAGGCCTGTCCTGGTGGGAAAGTGAAGACGGGTCAGAGCAACGCCTGATTTATGTCACTCCCGGTTATCGTATGATTGCGCTGGATCCTGAAACTGGTGAGCGGGTTCGTACTTTTGGCGAGGATGGGGTCGTTGATCTTAAAAAGAATTTTGACCAGGAAGTTGATCCTGATGGCGGTAATATCGGTCTGAATGCCACGCCGCTGGTGGTCGGGGATGTTGTGGTGGTAGGAGCCTCTCACAGGCCATCGACGCCGGTAGAAACCCGGTGGGATACCCGCGGTTATGTGCGTGGTTTCGATGTGCGCACCGGTGAACGGCTCTGGATTTTTCACACGATTCCCCTGAGGGGCGAGTTCGGTTACGACACCTGGAATGGCACGGCGGAGCAGAATGGTAATACCGGTGTGTGGGCACAGCTCAGTGCCGATCCTGAACTGGGACTGGTTTACCTGCCCGTGGAAATGCCGACGTCCGATTACAACGGCTACAACCGCGACGGTGACGGCCTATTTGGCGAATCCCTGGTGGCGGTGGATGTGAATACCGGTGAACGCAAGTGGCATTACCAGTTTATACATCATGGTATCTGGGACTGGGATCTGCCATGCGCTCCCATTCTGTTCGACATGGAAAAAGATGGTCGCACGATAAAAGCCCTCGCCCAACCAAGCAAGCAGGCTTTCCTGTATGTACTCAACCGGGAAACCGGTGAGCCCATCTGGCCTTTCGAGGAACGTCCCGTTCCTCAATCGGAATCAGCCTACGAAAGAACCAGTGCGACACAGCCTTTTCCTACCAGGCCGGTAGCCTTTGACCGCCAGGGCCTGACACGGGATGATCTGAATGACCTGACGCCGGCTCTCAGGGCCGAAGCCGAACAGTTGGTAGAACAGTTCCAGTTGGCGGACATGTTCACGCCGCCAGCGGTTACCAGGGACGGCGGTCCTATCGGTACGCTGATGCTGCCGTCCAATGTGGGCGGCGCCAATTGGCCGGGGGGAAGTTTTGATCCGGAAACTAACCGGCTTTACATCCATTCGCATTCAGCGGTTTTCAACCTGCCCAATGTGGATGCGGATTTTGAACCGTTTAATCCCGGACCCGAGGGCGAAGCCCCTGCGCCCAGGGCGAGGCCCATGGGGCTGGGGCTTCGACCACGCCGGATTGACCCCTACCTGCAGGGCAATATTCCCCTGATCAAACCGCCCTATGACCGGATCACGGCCTATGACATGAATACTGGCGATATGCTCTGGCAGAAAACCCACGGCACCACGGAAGACCGGATTCGCAACAATCCGGCCCTGGCAGGTGTTGAGGATATCGACCGATTAGGTTCCTATGGCCGCATCTTTATCGGTACACTGGTCACAGGCAGCTTGGTAATAGCAGGAGAAGGAGCGACTCACACCAATGAGGACGGTGAGACCGTCGCCCTGTTGCGGGCCTATGACAAGGCCACCGGGGAGGATGTGGAAGGGAGAATCGAGATGCCTGCCAGGCAGACAGGCTCTCCGATGACCTTTATGCACAATGGCAAACAGTACATCGTACTCGCGGTCACCCATGGTGGCGCCAATGCCGGTGGAGAGCTTGTCGCATATACTTTGCCCTGAGGCCCGGTTGCGACACCATATTCATGCAGGTAATTAAATAATGAAGAGTAAAGTTTCAACCGTAATCGTCATAGCCATTCTGGGTGCTGGTGCTTCCAGTCTGGCCCAGGACCTGCCAGGTGATTCCTCTGATATGATTGACCAGTGGTGGTCTCCCGGAGATGGCAGATCCTTGCCGCCTTATGTTGAATACACCAATGAATACGGACGTCTTGGTTTGATCAATACTGCCGGGACAGTCCAGACTGACGGTCATCCTTTCTTTGAGGCGCTGGGGTCCAATGGCCGCGGCTGTGTAACCTGTCACCAACCCTCGGATGCCATGTCCCTTTCCGCAAAAACTATTCGCCAGCGCTGGCAGGATACCCAGGGCAGTGATCCCCTGTTTGCTGCCATCGATGGCAAGGACTGTCCGAATCTGCCGGAAGGGGAGGCCGAATCACATTCTTTGCTCCTCAAGCGTGGGTTGTTCCGTGTCGCACTGCCCTGGCCTCCGGAGAATGCCGAGCCTGAATTCACATTAGAAGTGGTTCGTGACCCCACCGGTTGCAACACCGATCCGGTATATGGGATCAGCGGTGAACAGAAAAAGATATCCGTTTACCGCCGGCCACGTCCGGCCATGAATATTCGTTATGTGGCCTCATCAAGGTTTGGCGTATCGCCATTCATTGGAAAAACCGGTCAACTTTCGGCGATTGATCCGGATACTGGAAAGCCACAGAACATGAACATGATGGCAGATGCCCGAGTGGTGACGCCAAAAACACAGGCCCAGTCGGCGGCGGGTGATCACATGGGGGTCACGCTGACAGAAACCCAGCTTAACCGTATCCGTGATTTTGAATTGCAGATATATGGTGCCCAGGCCTGGTCCAATGGGGCCGGGGACCTGAATGAGGAAGATGGGCCTTCGGGCATCGGTCCCCAGGCCATGGCTGATGGCAGGGATGGTGTGCTAGGCAACAACACCACGCGCTTCGTTTTCCCCATGGAAAACAAGTGGGCGAATCTGTCCGCAGGAAAAACTGAAGAAGAAAATGCCAGGAATGCATTCAGGGAGTCAGTGCAGCGTGGCCATGATGTATTTTTTTACCGGACATTCTGGATCAAGGATGCCACCCACATCAATACAGTGGGATTGGGCAATCCAATCAAGCGCACCTGTTCGACCTGTCATGGCATGCATATGACAGGTATGGATACGGCCAATGGCTGGATGGATCTGGGAACCACCAATCATCCATGGGCACTGGAGCCGCCGGAAAGTCCGTGGGCTGACGAATTGCCGGAAATGCCATTATTCAAGATAACCTGTTCTGACGATTTGCCACCCCATCCATTTCTAGGACGTACTATCTATACCCAGGACCCCGGTCGTGCCCTGATTTCCGGCAAGTGTGAAGACGTTGGGGCCATTGTTATCCAGCAGTTTAGGGGGTTGTCCGCAAGAGCCCCCTACTTCGTCAACGGATCTGCCGCCGACCTGCATGAGGTAGTAGATTTTTATGATCGGCGGTTCAATATCCGCTTTACCGAGCAGGAACGTATTGACCTGGTCAATTTCCTGAGTGTGCTGTGATGAAACGGATAATCCTCTTTTCTACCCTTCTATATTCGGCCATGGCAGTCCCTGCGCCACCCTCTGGCGAACGCATCAGCTTTGTCAGCTGTCCGGTAGTACGTGATACACGCACTGTGCCATGCTGGACAAGTGACTATCAGGGCGATACCTACTACCTGACTATCCAGAGTGATGTAAGTGCCCAGGTACAACCTCCATTACTGGGGCATAAGGTTCTGGTGGAAGGGATTGTGACTGACAGGCCATCGATATGCGGCGGTATTGTCCTCGAGGATGTTCATCTCACAGCTATGCCGGAACTGGATGCAAACTGTAATACCATCCTGCCTGCCGATGAGCGGATTACCATAGACTTTCATCCAAGGCCCCCCGGGCCCAGTGCCGGGCGCCTGGCTTTTCAGCGGGATCCCTCCACGCAGCCGCCGGAGCCGCCACCACCGACAGGGCCCCAGACGTTCGATCTGTATTTTGATTTTGACAAGGGTATCTCATTTCGTCATCCGGGAAATCTTGTGGGAATACTTGACGTGGCAGAAAAGCTCAAGCCTTCACGCATGGAGGTAACGGGTGTGCGCGGAGCGCATTTATTAAGTGACGGGACTGTCCTGCAGGAATCTGAAACAACCGGCGAGCGTCGCGCTAAAGAAGTCACCGCCTTGCTTCATGATGCTGGTATCAATATTGATAGTGATATGAACTGGATCGATGCCGAGGCCGATGGGATTGATGACTGGCAAACCCGTCGGGTGACCGTGACATTGCTGCCCTGAATAAACTGCTTGTCTGAAAAACAGGAGTATTGGAGATGAAAGGAGTTATGGCTTTTGTGTTGGCCCTCTCAATGATGTCTTCATTTGCCCAGGCACCTGTGCCGACGGGCAGTGGGCCCGAGGCAGCGACAGTCTATTCTGATCCGACGCTCCCCACACATAGTATCTATCGTCCCTCTGTCCTTAATGGCAATTATCCCGTTGTGCTCTGGGGCAACGGCAGTTGCGTGAATGATAATTTTCATTACCGGGAGTTTCTTATTGAAGTCGCTTCCTATGGGTTTATTGTCATCGCCATTGGCCCCTTTGATACCAAACCTGCACCGCGCCAGGAACGAGCAGAAAACCCCGCTGAGTGGCCACCGTTTGAAACCAGTTATCGCCAGCATGCTGATGCGCTGGACTGGCTTGAATCAGTCGAGGTAAACAGGGACAGTGACCTGGCGGGCCATGTGGACCTGGATAATGTTGCGGTGATGGGGCATTCCTGTGGTGGACTGCAGGCGGTCAAGGCTTCATCCGATCCGCGCATCACGACTACGCTGGTGCTCAATAGTGGGTTATTCCCCAATGATGACCAGTACATGATTCGCCACGAAGCCACGCGAGAGGAATTACAGCACCTACATGCGCCCATTGCCTATTTCATCGGCGGGGAAACCGATATCGCCTATGTGAATGCCGAAGCTGACTGGCTGGATTTACAGAAGCAGGATCAACCGGCGATTAACGCCAACATGGATGTCGGTCATGGTGCAACCTACCAGATGCCCGGTGGTGGCCCCTTTGCTGAAGGACCACTGGCCTGGCTGAAATTCCAGCTTAAAGACGATCCAGTGGCAGCGGCCATGTTTCTCGGTGAGGACTGTGGCATGTGTAGCTCATCAGCATGGCAACTCAAACGTCATGCACTGCACTAGATATTCATGCCCACAATTATTCATCATGGGCTTTCTCTAATAAAGAAATCATTACCATACCGATGGCATGTTGTAGGGCATGCTGGCAAAGACCGCTTCCACTCGACGTATGGCATTGTCTTCCACCTTGAATAGCTCGATCAGGATGAACGAGTGGGGGTAAAAGAAAATGGAAGTCTGTGGGGTCCCGTCCGTCCACTCGAATTCATAGACACTGCCACTGTGGTCCATGAAGGCTGCTGACAGGACGACCCCTTTTTCCTCGTCCACCAGCGGGTAACGTCTATCGCGCAGGCGATCATCATAGATGTACTGACCCAGTTCAAACTGCTCGGCACACCCCATCTGGGCAATATCATAACCGGGGATCTCAGTGTTGGTGGTCAGCAGTCCATTTTCCACGCGATTGCAGTCCTCACTGAAATTGGTAAAGAGTGTACCGTCATTGAGTTGGATAGTATCGAAATAGCCGTCGGCCACAGAGATCATTCGTGCCCGCTGGTTGCGTCGTTCTACCGGCACGGTTTCCGACCACAGTGGATGGGGGGTATCGTAGCCATCCGTGACAGGAAAAGGGGAGTTATCAATGCGCCTTGTCAGCACGGTTTCAATTTCGGTAATCAGCCCATTATTGACTTTGAAACGAGCAGCGATGATACCGGGTACGCCATGTTCCTCTACGACATCGATCCTGGCGACCTGGCCTGTGGCTGGATCAGCCACTTTAAGATCATAGCCTCGCACCCCACTGATCGTGTTCCATAGGCCGTCACCGACATTCAGCAGGATGCCGTTTTCAGAAAAGCGGACATCGTCTGCCAGCGGCGCGCTGCTGACATCTTTCTTGACCATGGCATCGAAGTAGGCATCTGCGATCCTGTAAAGACAGGCACGGTCACAGTCGGGCTCGAGTGTCGCTGCAGTCGCTGTCATGGGAGACAGGGCAGTGTAAAAGAGAAAAGCCAGTGAGGCATGGAGTAGGTTTTTTTTCATTGCTACTGCTCCTGGATGAACTGGTTGTAATCCGGGGCAACAAACTCTCTTCCACTGACCGGATTCTTGTAGTGATAAGGAGGAATGAAAGGATCCGGATAAGCACTATATTCCACAGTTTGCTCACCATCCGGTGTCAGATTGGAGAAAGGTCTGGGTAGCTCAACGGCACCCCGGTGCCAGCCCTCATCATATTCCACGTAAAAGCCAATATAGCTATGCAGCTTGCTGATTTTCCATACATTGTCCTCCTTGACGTATTCATTCTCATAGGTGCCTTCTCCCCATCTGGCTTCCCGACCTAGTCCCCCGACAATCATCAGGGCACGCCAGCGGGCCTTGGCTGTCCCATCATCAGAAACATGGATCACAGGTTGAAGTTGCATATGGTTATACATGCGGCCGTATGCCAGAGGGCCAAGGTTATGGAGGTATTCGCGAATTCGGTCCTGGCCAACAAAAAGACCACGACCGGCAATTTCCAGGGTGGCATCGCTGGAAAAAAGATCGGCAGCATCATCCCAGCGACTTTTATCCACATAATACCCATAGGACGCCTGGAGATTGGCCAGGTCCACATAGTCTCTGGCGTAATTGGCTTCCGCTTCAAGAGCCGAAAACTGCTCCCTGAGACTCTGCAATTCCTGCTGGTTTGCGTTCATGATTGGCATAATCCAGCCAACCGCACCAACAATCATTATGGCAGCCAGTAAGGCTGTGAAAACTTTGTGCATGCTAAACCCCTGGTGAGTAACTCATCTTCCGACTTTCTCAGTGCCGGTCTGTCAAAGCATTAAGCCTAGACCTTAAACAGAATTGAAACAAGACAGTGGTATTGGGACAGGAGTAATGATAGAAACACCATGATTCACGAATTATCTGTCAGGATGAATAGAATGAAACTGATGAACCGACTAATTACTACAGCCCTGTTTCTGTTTTCCTGGGGAAGTTTTGCCGCAGAGAGTCTTGCTCCCCCTCATGGTCCTATTATTGAGGGACGCCCAGTCATTGTTACTGCGCATCCCGACCAGGCCGTACTGCTTGAGAATACCGACAGACAATTAGCGATCAACAAACGACGGGTCTATGACTTTTACAGAAAGGTCATGCTTGCTGGTCAGGCTGACATGGTAAACAGCTTCCTGGCGGAGGAATATGAAGAACATAATCCCCTTTTGCCTAATGGTCGCCAGGCATTTACCGATTATGTTGGCAGTAATATTCCGCGTCAGGAAGCCCCTGAGCTTATTCCTGACCTCATCACCATGGTCGCCGAAGGCGATTATGTTGTAATGGCCCTGGTTACCCATTATCCGGAACCCGATGGGTCGGGGGACACCTACACATCCACGCATTTCGAGATGTACCGACTGGAAGCTGGCCTGATTGCAGAGCACTGGGATTCCTGGCTATTCCGGTCCAGCAGGGAGATTCCTGATTACGGAGACAATGCCGCACTACCGGTTACCGGTACAGCCGGAATCGCCCAGTTGGAGATGCTGGTCAATGAGGATCCGGCGCTGTTTGCCAACAAACGCCTGGTATTCGACCTGTGGCGGCAGATTCCTGAGGGGGGACGTGAGGAATTGATCGCGCTCTACATGGACCCGATTTACATTCAGCATAATCCCAATGCGGCCACTGGTCGTGAAGGGGCAAAAGTGTATTTCAGCCAACGCCCGGATTCTGATATTGACCCGGTCATTCAGGATGAACTGGTGATCATGCTTGCAGAGGGCGACCTGGTTATGCAGGTCCTGGAAACAGAGCGGGAGCAGGGAGGGAAGATCTACCATGTCCCCTGGTTCGACCTGTTTCGGATAGAAAACGGGCGTGTCATTGAGCACTGGGATACGGCTTCCAAGGGAGAGTTACCTCCTGATATGCCGGGTATACGCCCGCTTTAGTAGTGGCTATTGGATATTGAGCAGACGGGTTGCAACTGATAGTCAGCCGGAAAGCCCTGATTAATTTTCTTCAGTTTCCTCACAAAATTCCGGTTGGTCGAGTCCGAAATTCAGGTTAACGTCCAGGCAGGATTCATCTTCCACTTGCAGGCCCGTGGTGGATGTCAGGCTTTCCACCTGATGTCCGGTTTGCAGTGCCCTGGCTTCAGCAATCCGCCTGGGGGTTACTGCGCGCGGATCCATGTCCACATAGGAACAGGTAAATCCCCTTAGCGTGCATTCTGAAGTAGCATGAGCTATTCCCCGTGCTGCCATTTCCTTCTGCATAAGGTCCACGGCTTCCTGGTTCAGCACGATGGCATTGTTGGGGCGAAAAGTGCCGACGCCGATGGCATAATCAATAGGCATCAAGGGCTCAATGCTGGCACCAAACAACCCGTCATTCTTTTTACCCAGGTCAAAATCACCCAGATCGGCACCGGCATCAATCAGGTACTGGATAATGCCCACATCTCCCAGATTACCCGCGACCATCAGTGGAGTAATGCCATAGTCATCATGCCAGTTGACGTCCATGCCATAATCTTCAACGAGAAGCCTGATCACCTCGAGCCGCTCACTGTAAGGATGCTGGAAGTGGTATCCATGGATGAAGCCAAGACCTGAAGCGGCTCCCAGAGTGGTTTCATTGTCACTGGATTTGATGTGGGGGTCAGCCCCGTATTCCAGCAGTAGTTGTGCCAGTTCCAGATCGCCGGAAAAGGCAGCACGCATGATAGCGGTCGCAAATACAATCCGGGGTGAACCGCCGCGCATACGCGCCCGGGGTGTATCATTGACCAGGTGATTGGGATCAGCACCGGCATCAAGCATCTTTTTGATCAACGGCAAGGGATCATCAGTAACTACCCAGGGAAAGTTGGGCGCTGTCTCCATGTTGCGCCGGTCTACCGCCCAGAACAGCGGTGTGAATTGGCGGGCATCGGCCACGTTAACGTCAATTCCCCGATCGATAAGTATGGAAGCGAGATCATAGTGCCCGTTGAAGATAGCAACTCCCAGGGCGTTCTTGCCATCGGCAACACGGGCATTAATGTCCGCACCCGCATCAAGAAGCAGCTCTGCAGTTTCTGTATGTCCATTCCTGGCAGCAAAATGCAGGGCTGTCAGTTCGCCACTGGCATGCTGGACGGGTCCTATCTCTCTTTCCTGTCGATCCCTGGGCGCAGTTCCTTCAAAGCCGCGCGTAGTGTCTGGCGGCATGAAAATTGTTCGGGCATCAAGTTCGGCGCCATGGTCCAGCAAGAGCGCGGCAACCTCGGTGTGGCCCTCGGCAACTGCCCACATCAATGGTGTTGTACGCCCCCATTCCTCGCGATCATTTACTTCTGCACCATAATCCAGGAGTACCTTGACTGCATCGGGAATGCCGGTTTTTGCAGCAAGCATCAATGGTGTATCTCCGGTCATCGAAAACCGGCCGTTGGCATCACCACCAGCATCCAGCAGCAGTTCCAGCATGTCGGCACTGCCGTTAATGGCGGCCAGTTGGATGGGGGTGGCACCGGTGCGATTGGCGACATTGACCTGTGCCCCGGCGTCAACAAGCAGTTCTGCTGCCTCGATATCATTCCACTGGGCTGCCCAGTGCAGGGCTCTGGCACCATCCACCTGGGATTCGTTGACATCAACCCCCTCATTGACCAGTGTTCTTACACGGTTGTAGTTACCGTTCTGCATGGCATCGGCAATTTCCGAGGCCTGGATCGGTGCCGCCAGCAAAACCAGCAGCAATGGAATGCATGTCTTTGCTCTGAATGTATTCATCGTAATATTCCAGACTGACTATTCAAATAGATTGACTCCACGTGCCCTGGCGAGCCATTCGGTCAGGCGTTCCAGTTCCTCATCATTGAGGTTGGCGCCTCGCTCACGTTCCTGGACCAGGGCAACTCGCCAGCCTTCCTCGCTTAAGCGTGTGCTGAAAATGGGGTCCAGGGTATGACAACCGGTACAGCGAACTTCCATGAAAATCCTGGCGTCGGCATTTGTAAAAAACTCATCGATTTCAGGTGGGACGTAGTCTCTTGGAAAGGGGATCGATTCCGGGCCGAAGGTATCAGCAAGGTAATCCAGCAGGAGATCCTGTTCAGTATCTGCCAGGTTCACGCTGAACTCTCCGGTATGCTTCTCCTTGAGCAGCTGGTTCCAGCCATCCCGGTCAAAGGCAAAGAAGGCATAGTCATCAATACCGTGGCAGGCCGTGCAATTGTCCAGGATGACAGTCCTGACTGGTCCACCGGGCAGGGGAATATCTGGCCAGGTGGGAGGTCGGCGGATCTGCGCTGTCGCCAGATCCGACAGGACAATTAAAAGAATCAGCGATAAGGCTTTTGCCATCATTCCCATGAGTCTGTCCTAGGCAATGGGTAGCAGGTGAGTACTGCCACCGATACTGTCGCGTTCAATGCCATAAAGATGCAGCAGGCTCAGCAGCATATTGGCATGCTTTTCAGTGTTGTCCGGGAACACCATATGCCGGTTGCCCTTGAAGGTGCCATCGATCTTGCCGACCAGGGTCACAGGTATTTTTTCATGGGCATGGCGGTGAGAGTTACCCATATTGCTGCCCATGTACATCATTGAGTGATCCAGTACATTGCCGTCACCCTCTGGCATGGCATGCAGCTTGTCCAGGAACTCGGTAACAATGGAATAATGGTAGCGGTTCATCCTAGCGTAATTGGCGATATTGTCGGGCTTGTCACCATGGTGGGAAGACCCGTGCCAGGCACCGGTTGATCCGGATTCAGGGAAGCTGAAACCGGACAGGTCGCGTCCCAGCATCATGGTCGCCGAGCGTGTGATATCACCCTCGAACGCCAATGCAATCAGGTCAAACATCAGACGGAAATGGGTATCCTTACTTTGGGGGATGCCGAAGGGGACTTCCTCTGAAGGCTCCTCGACACCATTATTCAGTGCAATCTGTATACGTCGTTCCAGTTCCCGGATATTATCGAGGTAGTTATCGAGTCTTGCCCGGTCACCACCACCCAGTTCATTTTTCAATTCGGGAATTTTTTCGGCTACAGAGTCCAGAATGGAGGCATCGAGAGTTCGACCGCGTCTACGTTCCTCCGGACTACCGCCAGTACCGAACAGTCTTTCGAAAGCCACTCGTGGATTAATTTCTGTTGGCAGGGGCTCGGTCGGGGATATCCAGGACATGGAATTTGTATAGGCACAGTTATAGCCCCAGTTACAGTTTCCGTAGTTGCCGGCGTCTTCAACACCAAGTTGGATGGAGGAAAGAATCGTATCCCGACCGAATTCCTGGGCAATAAGTTGATCTATGGATACCCCAAGGTAAGGCGCAACTGCATTGCGACGCGGCCGGGCACCTGTAAAGATCGCCGCCCCGCGGGCATGGTTACCGCCCGGTTCTTCCTCCGTGGAAAAGCATTCGGGAATATCCAGTCCGCTGATCAGTGTGACATAGTCGCGCAGATGCTCCATTGGTTTGGTTACATAGGAGAAATCAAAGTCAGCTCCTTCGGTAGTAGGACTCCAGTACCCGGGTGCTACTCCGTGGGGATGCCATACGCCGACAAAACGTTTTGGGGGTGCGGTAGCACCGGACTGGGCAAATGCAGGCACCATGGCATCCAGAAAAGGCAGGCCAACGGTGACACCCGCCGACTTCAGAAAAGTGCGGCGCGGCAAATGTTTTTTGGTGATAAGTTTCATGCGCTTGCTCTCTCCCGGCCAGATTATTGACTGGCCAGTTCCTGGTTGTTGTCGCTGGTTTTTGTTCGCATACGAAATTGCGGGCTATTCACTACGCCAAGGACCAGGGAAGAAAAGCTGTAATTGCTGTCTTCAGCTTCCCTGACAATGCGGCGTACCTGCGGCATATCGTAATATTCAGTTCCGCGTCCTACGCCATAAGTCATCAGTTTTTCCACGGCGAAGCGGACAAACTGGGGTGAATACTTGAGTAATTGCTCGCGCAGACCGCTTGGCCCGGTCGCCACAGTGCCATCCCATAATTCCACAGTGGCATCAATGGATGCCGTTACACCACCAAACTGTCTCGGGTGGCCTGCCATGGTTCGGTACTTGCCGTCAGCGTTGAAATTTTCGAGAGCAAAACCAATACCATCCATGATGGCGTGGCAGGTTTTACAGGGTTCATTCTGTCGATGCATGGTCAGCTGTTCGCGCAGGTTGGTGATCTGGTTTTCACCGGTTTCCTCCAGTGCGGGTACATTTGCTGGCGGTGCGGGAGGCGGGGTACCGAGCAGATTCTCCAGTACCCATACGCCACGCTTGACAGGAGAGGTACGGAAATTCTCGGCCCAGGTCAGTGAAAGAAAACTGCCCTGTCCCAGAATGCCGCGTCGGTAATCGAGGTCCGGGCCCAGTTCCACGCGCCGAAAATGGGCGCCATAGATATTGGGAATGTCGTAATGCTTGGCCAGGCGTTCATTGACAAAGGTATAGTCCGCATCAAGAAGAGTCAGGATGCTGCGATCTTCGCGGATAATGCTTTCGAAGAGCAATTCAGTTTCCTGCTGAAAGGCATCTCGAAGTTCTGCATCCCAATCGGGGAAGAAAATGCCATCCGGTGAGGTGGTGGGCAGATTGCGCAGGTACAGCCATTGCTGGCCGAAATTTTTTACCAGCGCGTCAGCTTTGGGGCTCTCGAGCATACGCAGGACCTGAGCTTCCAGAATGTCCGGATCACTCAGACGTTCTTCTGCTGCCAGGTCTATCAACTCATCATCGGGGATATTGCTCCACAGGAAAAAAGACAGGCGGGAGGCCAACTCAAGATCACTGATTGGATAAATATCTCCCTCGGTTAATGATTCCGGTTCATGCTCCCGTCGTATCAGGAACTCCGGGTCCACCAACAGACGGCGCAGGGCCAGTTCAATGCCATCATCGAACGAACCGCTCCTGCGTCCCTCTTCATAGAAACTCATCATGGGAGCAATATCAGCTTCAGTCACCGGTCGGCGAAATGCCTTGCGGGAAAGGCTCAGAAAAATGCGTCGGGCACATTCCGGTTCTTCATCCGCATTGGCCGGGGAACAGATAAATATCTTTTGGCGGCTGGGAGAATCTATGGATTTCTGAGCCTCAAAAGGACCGGAAATCTTGAGCATGCCGATGGCGGGGTGGTATTGAACCTGGGGTAGATCATTGTTCTCGATGGACTTGCGATCATACTGCTGGATCAGCCCGATATCCGGGCGGAAATTGGTTGCGACAAATGTCGCCCCAACGAGGTGAGTGCCTGCCTTCACCGGTAATGTCACATCAAGAGAGCCGTCATGATCGCCTCCCATGCCTACAAAAATACCCAGCCCTGTGTAGTCAAACAAGTGCACCCGTTCGCCATCGATGCTGATTTCCAGTTTTTCCCCGGGGATATAACTGCCCAGGCCAAAGTTCTGCATGGAAAAACTGTATTCGCCATCTGCCGGGAAATTATGCTCCACGGCTATACCGCCTCGGGTATTCAATGGCATACCTGGTAGCTGCATGTTCTGAGAATTGTCCGCGTCCACGATATAGGTCATTTCGGTAGGGGAGTTCCAGGTGCCTACAGCCATCTTTGCAATTCGGGATGCTGCCCGTGTATAGGCTTCAAGCAGGGTTGGTGAAATAGTGAGAGAGCCAGCCTGGTTGTCAAAGCCGCGGGCAGAGGAGTCTGCCGGGAGAAAAAGTGAAGGATCTATGTCTATGGCGAGCAATTCGCGAATGACGTTGGCGTATTCGCTCTGGTTAAGACGATGGAGAGTCTTGCTTCCTGCTGTAACAGTGGCGGACTCATCAATTTTATTTTCGATCCACTCGGTCAGCCGCAGATAATTTCTGTCATTTGGGCGATCCTGGCCGGGCGGAGGCATCATGCCGGCACGCATTTTGCGAATGGCTTTTTCCCAGTCCTCGGCATTGGTTGCCATGTCGTCACCGAGTATGGTTTCCAGGTCAAGGCTGCCGGCATAATCCTCGAAATTATGACAGCCCAGGCAATATTCCTCGATACGATCCAGTTGCTGCTGGTCCCGGCGGGACTGTGCTTCAGTATTCTGGTGCGCTAGTGCCAGCGTAGCGCAGGCGAATGCCAGGGCAAGTTTGCTGGTTCTGGCAGGCTGACGATTCTTCATGGCTTCCCCCGATGCCATGAGGCCGGATTGACACCGGACCCCCAACTGGCCCAAGTGGCCAAGTTTCATTATTTGTTATTTTCTACAACAGCCGTTGAAATTACTCTCCAAAGAAAAATTTTGCAACACTGTTGGCAATCGTAGGCAAGCACGGGATATCCACTGAAGCCTGTAGTTACTGGGAAAAACAGAAACATGAAATAATTGTACACTCGACGTTGGACTGATTGACTGTCCCTGAGATGAAACGGGGACAGATGAAACGGGGACAGTTTAATTAATTCACGTTATTGACATGATATTTCTCCCGGCAATACTCTAATTAAGTAAACTGTCCCCTTTTTTGGAGTGATTAATGATTAGCGAGTACATCCTTTTTGACCTGCCCGAAGGCATCAGCCGGGAACAGGCGGTGAAAGACATGGAAGCGGTTGTACCGATCTGGCGCAATAACCCTGATCTGATTCGCAAGACCTTCATGTACGATCCCGAAGCGAACCAGGCGGCCGCCCTGTATACGTGGAAAAATCTGGAGGCAGCCGAAAAAGCCCATGGTGATGAATGGCGCCAGCGCTTGTGGGATACCTACCAGACAGTACCAACAAGGCGGGTTTTTGAAACACCACTGATTGCGGATAATGCTCTTGGGGAAACTGTCCGGGAAAAGTGATCGCCATTATCAAAAGAAGAGGAGGGCACATTCCATTTTTGAATATCATAGATACAAAAGGGGCAGTGACTGTCCTTTGAAAAAAGTCACTGTCCCCGCCACTCATTAATGCCTGATCTGGGTAGTAATATCTTCCAGTTCATATACTTCGCAGTTTCCGCGTTCGGGTAACAGGCCGGCACCGGGATCCGGGTTTAACGTCATCACGCGTGGCGTCATGACCCAGGGTTCTGCGAGGACTTTCGGGTCTGTAACAATCACTTCATACAGCATCTCGTTACCGGTACGGGTAAATTTCTCTGTAACGGTCATCTGATCGGAATGGAAGAAACCTCCTCGGGCGAGCCATGTGTAGTCATTGAAGGCGATGGACTCCAGTACCAATGTATCCCCTTCCCAGTGCCCCACCGTATAGCCCATGTACTTGGTCTGCAGCGCCTGCTGGGGATCATGGGGGCGACCATCAGTTGGCATTATCCGGTATTCACCATATCCACCGCCGCCATCGGCGTACTGGCCATAAAAGAAGATAATATCGTTTTCATTATGGACAATTCGGCGCGGTGGACCATTGCGGGGAATGCCTAACGGCTGACAGGTCATGACCGGGTCTTCCCGGTTGGTCCACATATCCAGCTCAATCACCTTGTCCCAGTGTTCCGGTTTATACAGGGGACGGTTGGGGCCGAAGCGGGAGGGTGCTTCGAATTCAAAATCGATGGTCTGGTTCCAGACTGAGGAGCAATCTACCTGGGTAGGGCCACAGCGTCGAAAACCGTAGCGCCAGTTCATGCCGCTGGCACTCCAGTTGCCGGTCAGGTCGGGTTTTTCATTGGCCAGGCGTGGAGTCGGCACATCATCGTTTTGCCCGGCTACGTTCAGGCGATCCGGAGGTGTCACCGGGGGCGGCCCTCCGGCAATAGCAGGAGTAATAGCGGCCCGGACGCTATCAGGGACAGGCATAACGACATATACGCTACCGGTTTCGGTTACCTCGGTGGTGATATCCCGCTGAATCTCTCCATTAAGACGTTCGGTCATACGACCGGCATACAGTACCTCCACCCTGTTAAGGGGGTTGTTCCAGTCGCCGTAATCCCCGTAGGAGAATTCCCGGGTATCCTCTCCATGACTGACGGTTACCGTGGCTGCCATATACCGGTCATCCAGTTCAGCGACGGCGGTAGCACCTGTGACACCAGGTATCGGGAAAGTGACTACGGGTAAATTGTTTTCCCAGGAAACGCGTGTTTCCCCGATCATGCTGGTACCGTTATCAGGAAGCTGACCCGGGTCCGGGTGGCCAGCACCAGCCAGCGCTGCCTTGACGGCGCCCTGAGGGCTGGCCCATAAACGGATCAGTCGTTCTGTAACAGCCTCCGGCATGGGTGTAGCATCGCCTTCTCCAGGGACTATTTCGGCCCCGGGCAGGTCTTCATTCCAGGCATACTGCCAATTCACAACCTCAATTCTTGCAACAGGTGAGCCATCCGGAAGGGTGCATGCATACTTGATGCGTTGCCCGGCGTACTGGTAATTGGTGCTGGCGCGATAGGTGTCCAGAGCACAGTCCTGTTCGTTAACCTTGATTGTGCCGGTACCCTGGTATTCAAGCGTTGCGATAAGTTCATGCTCGTCAATGCCGCGCAGCATGCCCATATGCCAGGCCCAGTTGAAAAGGACCGCTTTGAGATCTGTAGCCCCTTCTTCCGGCGTGTAGGGAGGATTGCCGGCACCAAACTGAGCGCTGGCTATCAAAGGTAATCCGGTAAGAAATGCCGTTGTAAGTAGAGCGGGTAAACAGGCCTTTCCAGTGAAATGAGCCATGATGAATTCCCCTTGTATGGTATTAAATTATTCAGGTGTGAATTCGACCTGGCGGTCACCTGGTAATTGAATGGAACGTACAAAGCCCAGTGGTTTGCCATTGCGGGCCGGAAAATAGACTGCACTGACCGTATCACCGGCTTTGACGTCATTGCTGCCGCCATTACCAAACCCCAGGTTGGCCAGGGTGTTGGCAGAGCCTGTTGTGAGAATCCATTCTGTTTCCGAGCCGTCTTCGTTGGTCACAGCCACATGGAATGCCCCATGGGGATTGGTGAATGCTACCTTGGTGAGAACGCCGGTTATTTCGCCTTCCTTGCGAATATCATAGACAGCAGCCAGGGAATGGTGAGCCTGGAGCAGGGTGCTGGTGGTAAGAAGCGAGGTGAGTAAAACAGCGAAGCCAACAACACGCTGGATGGTTTTCATGAGAGTCCCCCTGAAGGTGTCAGCACTTCCCTTGCTGTACCGTTCAACATTGAAACGGCTGTTATTTTGATTATTGACTGAGCGTACTACCCGCAGATGTAAAAATCAAAAACTAAAAGGCAAAAAAAAGGGCCAAGAGCCCCTTTTAACAGAATCAGTTAGCACTAGGGTTGGGGTGGTAAATCGAAACTGGCGTTATCCCAGTGTTCGGCCAGTTTGCCATTCTCTACGTGCCACATATCAAACCAGGTGGTGGTATAGGGATTGCCAGCGGAATCCAGATATTCAGTCATGGTGCCCATGATAACCAGGTCTCCTTCAGCTACGATATTAACCATAGTTGGTACTGTGTCAGCGACGGGGCGGGGTTGTGCTATGGGTTCAAAGAAGGCAAGGAAACCATCAAGGCCGGTGTTGGCAATTGGATTGTGCTGGATATAATCCTCGGCCAGAAATTGTGAGGCAGTATCTATTTGCTGGGCATCCAGAAGGGTGCGCCACATGTCGTATACAAGGCGTTTGTTGGCGGCCAGTTGTGGATCATCACTGGCCAGCGCGGCTTCATGATCCGGGTGTGGTACAACCGGGACATATTCTTTTGGCAACATTCCTTCGGGCAATGTGCCATGGTCCCAATGTTCCACGATCTTGCCATTCTCAAAACGCCATAGATTGAAGATAGTTGTTGTGTAAGGTTCACCTGTTTGCGGATGAGTGCGTTCATCCACCCAGGCCATAGCGACCAGATCACCTTCCGCAAGAACGGCCACCAGAGGCCTGATCATGCGTTCAGGAATTTCCAGTGGTTCACCCAGGGATTCAAAATATTCCACCAGGCCATCCCAGCCAGTGTCAGCGATCGGGTTGTGCTGGATGTAGATTTCATCAATATACTGTTTGGCCACTTCCATATTTCTGGCATCTACCATGGCGCGCCACATGTCATAGGTATCCCGCTTGTTGGCAGCAAGCTGAGGGTCATTACTTGAAAGCATGGTCTCATGATCAGGATTTTCCGTGACGGGAACGTAAGGCTGCAGTTCGGGGGGTGTTTCAGCCTGGACAGCGTCGCTGCTAATGACACTATCATTGGAAACAGTTTCAGCAGTTTCCTGTGAGCAGGATGAAAGCAGAACCATGAATATGGAGAAGACGATCAGCGAAGCCAGTGTTTGCATAAATATGATCCTGGTAAAAATAAATACGGGGACAGTTTACTTAATTAGTCCCGGGTATTGTTGGATATTTCAATATTCGAATTAAGTAAACTGTCCCCTTTTATTATTTGACGCGCTCAAATGGCCAGGCTCCGGAAACATGTACTTCTGAAACCGACGTGATGTCGCCGTTTTCATCGGCATTGAATATCCAGCCCAGACCGAACGTACTGTCGAATGCATTCTGGCTCTGGGGCACAAGCAGGGACGTGGCATTGTCTGTATTGCCTCCGGTATCGGAATACCGGGGAGAGCGCGTCAGATAAAGCTGGCCATCCTCGATGAACACTTCTGCCGTAATCAGGTTTCCAAGCCAGATACCCTGATAGGTGCCCACATAGGTCTGCATGGTGGACAGCGGAACTTCGACAATTTTCTCTTCTGCCTGGCTAATTTCGCCCGTGTAATGGCGCTGGGCAGTTTCCGATTCGTTGCAGACGATTTCCAGAATATGCACATTTTCCCTGAAGCCGAGGTCGACAGTGGCTTGAACGGGCTGTTTCAGCGTGCCTGGATCTTCATAGGCGATTTTCAGGGTCATATGGCCAAAGTCATGACGGGTATAGCGTTCAGTAATTTTTAACTGGTCAGTGTGGGGGAGACCTTCCCGGGTCAACCAGGTTTTGTCATTGAAGCCGCTGGTTTCGACGACCAGTGTGTCGCCTTCCCAATGGGCTGCAGAAAACCCAAGCCAGGATGGAAGTATGGCACTCTCCAGAGGAGATCGGCCATCCAGGTGTATCTGGCGATAGGTCATATCCCCATTGAGAACGGCAATGAATGAGGGAGTCTGCACGATCTGGCGTGAGCCGCCAACAGAAGGTCCGGCGGGGTATGAGGCAGGGCCATCCGGGAGGCAGTGAAAGCGGGGATCATTGACAAAAAATGTCCGTTCCTGCTCCCTCATGACTTCCAGGGCCCAGTCCTGGTAGTTATCCAGGTCAAAGAGGGAACCTGAAGCATCTCCGGGTACCCACATGCCGGAGATATTCGGTTTGCCGTCGAATGTGCGGGGAGCAGTGGCTGCCAGATCGACACTGCCATCAGCCGTTCGGGGAATACCCTGCTGCTGCCAGTCAAACCACTGGGCATTTACTGTTGAACCAATCAGCAGCAAAAGCAAAGGTAAAAGTATTCTATTCATGGGCTTTCCCTCTTAGGCACAGGTGATTTCACGATTTTCAGAAAACAAGTGTATCTCATGAAGCTGTAATGGCAATAAATGCTGTAGGTATATTTGATAGTCAGATCGGATCATGGATAAAAATCAACAATCAAGAGTGACAGGAAAAACCCATAATCAGATTAGGCATGATGATTGCAAAAGATGCTATCTGATGTTTTTATTGACTGGATGAATGTTTAAAAAAACATTCAAAAATCAATTTTTACGGGTTTCTTGGGGGAAATTGAAATGGAAGTTTTTAGAAAAACAAAAATAGCCGTGGGTATTTTGGGTGGGTTGTCGATGTTGGTCAACGTTAATCCGGTTTTCTCGCAACCAGCAGCATTGGAAGAAATCATTATTACTGCCCAGAGGAGGGAGACCAACTTGCAGGAAACTCCGATGAGTGTTCAGGCTTTCTCTGCAGGTGAATTACAGGAAGCCAATATCCAGACTGGTAGCGAACTGGGAATTATGGTGCCAAATGTTGTCCTCAACCCGGGCACGGGACAGGGGCAGTCGCAGTTTTTTATCCGTGGACTTCCTGGCGTTGGTGTTTATGTAGATGGAGTCTGGCAGGGAGGGTTTGGATTTCAGCAAACAAATTTTACCGAGATGGAGCGTGTAGAGGTGCTCAGGGGGCCCCAGGGAACTTTGTTTGGCCGAAATACGAATGGTGGAGCGATCAATATCACTACACGTAAACCTGCTGATGAATTTGGTTCCAGGGTCAGTCTGGGGGTAGGTGAGTTCAACAGGCGTGATATTACGGCAGCTATTGATTTGCCCGTATCAGATACGCTGAAAACCAAACTCATGGTATCCAGCTTTCAAAATGATGGTTTCCTCGAAGGTTTGTCAACGAGTCATGATTTTGGTGGTCAGGATGATCTGATTCTCAGGGGAGATATTCTGTGGGAGCCAACGGATGACTTTTCGTTGCGTTTCACCGTTAATGATGAAGATAAATCCAGTTCCGATGCCAGGATAGTCAGGTTTACCAATACTGATCATCCCCGCTTCAAGGCCCAGAATATTATCGCAGGAAATCCTGATTATCTGGCAGCCGTCAGGGCGATTGATCCGGATTTTCCGGATTCTCCGGTCACCACAGTGGCCGATCGATTTGGGCCGCTTACCCATCAGCCGGGTTTTCCCGGTGGTGAGGTAGGTGAGTGGCAAACCAAATCAGATGGCGATGAAGATGGTATCCGTTCCGATATCAGATACTACACACTGACAATGGACTGGAGTCCAAGTGAGCTGTTTTCCGTTACAGCTATCCTGTCTGACTGGGAAATGGAAAGAAGGCAGGTGATTGATTTTGATGGTTCCGATTTTGTTATCACCACGGATGACATCAGAAATTCAGATGAAAACACCACCATGGAATTCCGTTTCTCGGGATCGTTATTTGATGACAGGGCCAACTGGCTGCTTGGCTATTATTCCCTGGATCAGGAAAGTACCCAGCGCTTTTATCGCTGGGGGCTTTGGGATTTTGCGGAGCCCAATATAGGCCCCACTGATCCACCCCTTAATGGGGCTGCCCTTGGATATGTCCGCAGTTATGGTGCAACAATCGGAGATCCAGCACTGTCAGCCTATTTCCCGATTGTACTGATCACGGATGACGCTTTAACCGGTGCTGTGGATGAAGACTCGGCCTGGTATGGTGAATTTGCGTATCAACTGACAGAAAAAATTGAGGCTACCGTGGGCTTCAGGATCACGAGTGATGATGGACGAGTGATACAGTATGTGCCAACCGGTGCATTCAGAACGGCTGATCCCCGAGTGGCCCCCAGTGGTCCTGTTTTTGCGGGCACGGTCTCCGGTGTTGTGGAAGATCCTGATCTTGGTGATATTACAACCAACAAATTTGCCATTACCTATCAGCATACCGATGACATGATGTTATATGCCAACTGGGGGGAAGGATTCACCTCGGGTGGACAGCAGAACGTCAATAATGTCGGCATCGTGACCCTGGATCCAGAGATAGTGACAACATGGGAAGTTGGTGTCCGGTCTGACTGGCTGGATGGTCGATTACGGATCAATGGCACCTATTTCGACTCCGACTGGGAAGGTATGAGAGTGCAGCAGTTGCCGCCAGATCCTGACAATCCAGGTTCTTCCTTGCCTTTCCCCTATCCCACCAGTGACGGCAAGGGAGAAGCCACCGGTTTCGAGTTTGATATTACCTACGTTCCAATTGATGAGTTGGTCCTGACATTGAATATTGGCCTGATCGATACGGCTTATATTGAAAGGGGGGTTTTTGATGGGATTAATGGAATTTCCCCGAATTCCCCATTTGCCTACGCTGCCGATGAGAGCTTCTCATTCGGTGCCGTATATGATTACCGCCTCAGGAATGGGGGTGAGTTATCATTCTCTGGAAAGTACGGTTGGATGGGAGACTATGTGAGGGATTCTGCTTATCAGAGACAACCCATTGATTCGAACGGTAATATTATAAAGGAGCCTTCCTACGGTATTCTCAATGGACGGGTTACCTATACACCTCAAGCAGGAAACTGGTCTGCAAGTTTGTGGGGCAACAACCTCACAGATGAGCAATATGTTAACGGAGGTTTTGATACCAGGAACGTATGGGGTTATGATTTTTCCGTGATTGGCCGATCCAGAGAAGTCGGATTGACCGTTAATATGGAGTTCTAGAGACCGTCACGAAGGGAGCAGTATGAACTGCTCCCTTTTAACCACGGCAATTATTCTTACAGGCACAATCTGTTGCCAGCAACGGAGTTTTACTATGCGTTTTTTACTGTCAATGGTTATCGGTTTGGTTTCGGTTGTCATGCCACTATCCGCGCTATCACACCATTCTTTTTCAGCAGAGTTTGATGTCGGTCGTCCAGTGGATATTGTTGGTTCTGTTATAGAAGTTGAATGGACCAACCCTCATGCATGGATACATCTCAATGTTGAAAATCAAAGTGGTGGTACAGAAAAATGGGCCGTGGAAATGCTGGGTGTGAACACGCTGGTAAGAAGCGGAATGACGCCCCAGACCCTGAAAGCAGGTGATCGTCTCAGAATAACTGGATTTGGTTCCCGTGACGGTACCAATACGGCGAATGCGTCGTCGGTGAGTCGTGAAAATGGAGAAGCCCTCTGGTCCAGCGCCAGGGAGTAAAAACCTACATTATTACAGGATAGAGCTATGGCCGTTTTACCTCCCGATATATCCGAAGCCACTTTTTCCACGGCTCTTGGTGAATTTGCCGGTGTCGTAGGACAGGACTGGGTTTTCACAAGTGATGCTGATCTGCAGGCTTACCGGGATTACTGGTCCCCTGTTCCTGAAGAGGCCGAGGAACTGCTGGCTTCTGCCGCCTTGGCGCCGGCCAGCGTTGAGGAAGTCCAGGCTGTGGTACGTATTGCCAACGCGCATCGAATCCCCCTGTTCCCGATTTCCACGGGCAAGAACTTTGGCTATGGTGGTCCGGCACCCAGCATGCGCGGTAGTGTAGTGATTGATCTCAAGCGCATGAACCGTGTCCTTGAGCTTGATGGCGATCGCAATTTTGCCCTGGTAGAGCCTGGGGTCTCCTATTTTGACCTGTACGAGGAGATCCAGAATCGCGGTTTGAAGCTCTGGATCGACTGCGCCAATCCTGGCTGGGGTAGTCCACTGGGCAATACCATGGATCGTGGTATGGGCTTTACGCTGGGTTTCTACAGGGACCATGCGGGTGCCATGTATGGTGTTGAAGTGGTGCTGGCCAATGGCGAGATCATGCGAACCGGCATGGGCGCTGTACCGGGCAGCCAGACCTGGCAGGATTACAAATACGGGTTTGGTCCGGACCCCTCGCAGCTTTTCCCACAGGGAAACTTCGGTATTGTCACCAAGATGGGCGTCCGATTGATGCCACAGCCAGAACACTACAGAACTGCCATGGTGACAGTTCCCAGGCGGGGTGACCTGGAGCCACTGGTGAAATGCGTCAATTATCTGACAGATATGTTCATGGTTGGTGAGCCGCGCTACGGCAGTCCGCTGACTCCATTGATGGGCAATACGGAATTTCGGGAAGCAGCTATTCGACGCGGCGGGGCCCTGGAAGAGGAAATGGACCGGCATGCAGCGGCAGCAGGGCTGCATTCGTGGCAGGTGGAATTGCAGTTCTATGGGTCAGAAGGCACCACGCTGGCTCATTGGGACTATGCAAAGGAGTTGATAAGTCGTGATATTCCCGGTGCCCGATTTGAAGATATTTTTTCTGTTCCTATTCCTCTTACTGAAGAACAAATCGAGCATGGGATTATTCCGGATCAGCGTTACCTGTGGCGCTCCAATGTGGGTGTTCCAAGCCTGGCAACGTTTGTCAGCCTGGGGCGCAACGAAGCAATGCCGGATGAATGGCAGCAGTACCATACCGGGCTGTTCATGGTGATTCCACGTACAGCGGAGGCAGTTTTTGAAGCCCAGCAGGTGTTTGGTGATACCTTGCGGGACATGGGAGCGCCTACGAATATTTCGGCGCTGTCTGCTCCCAACAACTGGCATCAGTTTGCCTTCTATTTTTCGGCGGGATTCTCAAGTGGCGGTGGGCGTGATCCAAGGGCTACACCGGAAATCAAGGCAAGGAATGCGGAGATTCTGAATGCCCTCATTCACAAGGGCGCCGAAAAAGGCTGGGCAGAATACCGTGCAGCCCCTTACTTTAATGATGTCGTTGCCAGTGCCTACTCCTTTAACAACTTTGCGTTAAGGCGATTCAACGAAACACTCAAGGATGCTGTTGATCCCAACGGCATCCTGGCACCGGGGCGGGGCGGAATCTGGCCGAAGCATATGCGCAATGGCTAAAACCGCTGCAGGGCAAGGCTAGTTTTTTTGAGTAAGATAGGCAGCCACATCCGCCAGTTGACTGTCCGTGATTTCAGTCTTGCGTAAAGGCGCCATTGAGAAAAGGCCATTGCGAACCACTGTTTCGATATAGGCAGGGCTCAGATCAGTACGCTTTTCCAGCGGGGCAGGAATGTTGCCATTACGATACTTGATGGTCAGTGCCTGGGTGCCCGGACGAGCCGCCTTGTCTGCATGACAGGGTGCACACAGGTCATTAAAAACCATTTTGCCGTTTTCCGGGTCAGTGGACTGCTGTGCTGCTGTCGATAGTGGCAGCAGCAGGGCTGTGACAAGTGTGGCTGTAGCAGTAAAAATTCTGGTCATGACAGGGATTGTAGCACTGCTTGTTGATGATTGAATAATACTGCAAAGCAGTGGCGAATACTGTCGGAAAAAGATAAAACTTCCGGATGGAAAAATTTCAGTCCCATCAATGACCTTCAATGACAAGAACAGGACACATTCATGATGAACATCGGAATCAACAAGCGGCTAACAGGTGGTTTATGCCTGTTGTTTCTGTCAGGTCTGGTCAATGCCCAGGTAACCATGGAAACCCTGCTGGATCGTATTCAGATCGAGGACCTGCTGGTGCGTTACTACTATGAATTGACTACCGGCGATGCACATGACATGTCTGAGTACTTTACCGAGGATGCCCTGCTGGATGTGGATAGCACCATCGCCCATGGTCGCGAGGAAATCCAGTCCTTGTATGGTGGTGGTTCAGGCCGTGATCCCAATACCGATCCGCGCCCGCAGAATCATATGTTGCTCACCAATCCGGTCATTGATATAGATCCGGATGGCATGCGTGCCCAGGCCCATGTGGTCTGGACCGGTATAAAAAATGATGGCGTGGGGAAACCTCCCAGTCTGTATGAGCAGGGACGTGAGGACACCGAACTTGTCAAAATCAATGGCAAATGGATGATCAGTAAACGTTTCATCAGTTCCGATTCCGGAACGCCGGATCGTTTCGATGATACCTATGTCCCTCGTGGAAACCCCCTGGCGGATTGAACCAGCGAGCAAATCTTAAAAGGAGCGGAGAGATCTCTCCGCTTTTTTTTGTCTGTCTATCCGGTAGGAGAGGGTGACTGTTGCCATGGGCAAGAGGTGAAGCAGGGTTGCTTGTTCGGTACAATGCGCGCCGCACTAATTTTCACGGTTCTGCCTGTAAGATGCCTGTTATCAGACCTTCAGCACTCTATCACCGGAAACTGGCCCAGGGACTAACCCCGGACCCGGTTCAGGCGGCTGTGGTCGGCAAATTCGATCAACTGCACAAAAAACTGTCCAGACCTCGTCGACTTCTTGGTAGCTGGAAAGCACCGGGAGGAATATACCTGCATGGTCATGTGGGTATCGGCAAGACCTTTCTGATGGATCTGTTTTTTGACTCATTGTCTACCGAAAGAAAACGCCGACAGCATTTCCATGAATTCATGCAGGATATTCATCACCTGTTAAAAGAGAGAACTGGTCAGAAAGATCCGCTGGCTCGGATTGGAGAAAGTATCGCTGCAGATATTGATGTATTGTGCCTTGACGAATTGTTTGTCACAGATATTGCGGACGGGATGATCATCTACCGTCTCTTTGACAGTCTTTTTAATGCCGGTGTAGTGCTTTTAATAACGTCCAATTTTCCAGTAAACAAGCTATACAAGGACGATCTGCAACCCGGGATTTTTCAACCTGCCATTGAACTGATAAGAGCAAACACCGAACAGGTTTTTCTCGACAGTGCCATGGATTACCGCCTGGTCAAGGGAAATCATCGACAAACCTATTTCATGGCAGGAGAAACCTGCTTCAGCACGTTGTTTGAGGAGCTGGCTGAAGCAAGGGAATGGCAAAGTGATCCGCTGCATGTTCATGGTCGCCCCCTGTTGACCGTCAGGCACAGTAATGAAATTGCCTGGTTTACCTTTGCAGAGCTGTGTGAAGGTCCCCGTTCCCAACGTGACTATTTACATCTGAGCAAGGAGTATCGGGTATTGCTGCTGAGCGATATACCCCGTCTTACAGGGCAGGTGGATGAAAGTGTGGTTATGGGAATAGAGGATGGCGAGGGGATATCGGCATCCGGCAGATCACGGAAAACGTTCAGCCTTGAAGACAATGCCATCCGCCGTTTTATCAGCCTGGTGGATGTACTCTACGATAACGGCAATCACCTGTATCTATCAGCTGATGTGCCCATGGATGAGCTTTACCAGGGTAAGGCCCTGCAGTTTGAATTCCAGCGGACGCAAAGCCGCCTTACCGAAATGCAAAGTGCCGACTATCTTGGTCGGGAATAGAGCCTTCCCGGACGGGATTTGCCACCCTTTGCCGGTTTGGCCTACTGCTGTGTCAGTGTGAGCAGTATGTCTGCAAACCAGGCGCAGTTAAGCCCAAGGGCTTCATCAACTTCCACTTCCCTGGTTCCTACATCCAGTCGGGCAGAATGAATGCCCAGAAGCATCCAGGGGAAATCTTCCCGGTCTGCCCGGCCTGAACTGGCGCGCATGACAACCGGTGCACCACTCATGCCACGATGGGTGCGCGCATCAGTGAGGAAGTAGCCATTGCCCTGGAATCGTAAACCGAAGGACGAGGCGTTGATGGCCTGCCGTGCCACGGGCAAGTGATGAAGGGTGTCGTGAAACCCCAGTGGAAAACCGACAATCAGCAGAGCAGAGCCTACTTCCACACGGTCCACTGCATCATGCAAATGGGTTGTGGTGAAAGCGGAAAAGGTGGCCGTTTCCGGCAGTTGAGCCTGGTCAATTTCTACCAGGGCAACATCAATCTCCCCGGCGGAATCAGTGCCCTGGCGCCAGACACTTTTTTCTCCGTCATACAGGAGTATGGAAAAAATGGAAGACGTGGCCAGATTGTCAGGATTTGTATGAATTTCAATTTCAATCCTGTCAGGAAAGTGGTTGCTGTCCTCATCGATCAATACATGCCGGCTTGTGACCAGAAAAAGCCGGTCATTTCGTTGAAAAAAGAATCCGCTGGCGTTGGTTAGCGAGGTTTGCTGGTTGAACGTTCGCACGGGTGTACAGGTCAGGAAAAGAGACTCAATCACGACTGAGTAACCTCTGGCAGTTGATCAGGAATGGATAAATCGGACTTGGGATTCGACTGGCACAGATTATACATAAAGACCTGCAGCATAGCCCGAAGACCAGGCCCACTGGAAATTAAAGCCGCCAAGATGTCCGCTGACATCCAGTACTTCTCCAATAAAGAAGAGTCCCGGACTGGATTTGGCTTCCATGGTTTTTGAACTGACATCACTTGTATCCACTCCGCCAAGGGTGACTTCCGCTGTGCGGTAGCCTTCGGTTCCGGATGGCTTGAGTATCCATTCGTTCAGGCACTGGCCAATGTGCTGTAGGACCTCGTCACTGAGTTCTGCCAGTGGCGTTTCTGCCTGCTCTGGCCACCACATTGACTGCAGTGCTTCCACCAATGCCCTGGGTAAAACCGGCTGCAGAATGGTTTTCAGGCGACTTTTACCATGGTTGCGCTTGGCGGTACATAACCAGGTCGGGGCATCCTCATCCGGAAGCAGGTTGATTTTCAGGGTGTCACCCGGTCGCCAGTAACTGGATATCTGCAAAATGGCCGGCCCACTGATTCCTCGATGGGTAAACAACATGCTTTCGCGAAATGTTTCTCCATGGCAGCTGGCCGTAACCTCGACCGACACCCCGGAGAGTGCTTCACAGGTGATTTTAAAATCATCAGTAAACATAAACGGAACGAGTCCCGCACGTCGTTCACAGACGTTGAGACCGAACTGTTCAGCGATTTCGTACCCCATCCCACTACCGCCCAGTGTTGGCACAGACAGCCCTCCCGTGGCAATCACCAGAGAATGACAGGTAATGACATGGTGATGTTCATCAAGGGAAAACCTGGCCCGATAGCCGATGGTTTCCTTCTGTTGATTCACTACCGTTTTAATAGACTCTGTTTCACAGGATTCCAGTATGGTAACGCCAGCCTCAATACACTCCTCCTTCAACATGGCCAGAATCTGTTTTGAGGATTCCCGGCAGAAGAGTTGCTGGTGCTTACGCTCTTCGTAGGCAATGCCGTGTTTTTCTACCATCTTGATGAAGTCCCACTGCGTGAAACGGGACAGGGCTGATTTGCAGAAGTGGGGGTTGTCCGAGAGAAAGTTGTCTGCTTCGATGCTGTAATTGGTGAAGTTGCAGCGCCCGCCACCGGACATGAGGATTTTCTTGCCGATCCGGTTGGATTTTTCAAGGATGAGTACCTTTCGTCCACGCCGAGCCGCCGTCATGGCGCACATCAGGCCGGCTGCACCGCCGCCAAGTATGATGACATCAACAGATTCAGGATATGACAAGGATTATCTCGGTTAGGTAACAGACTAAAAGAAATCCACTTTACCGGTGTATTCCATGGATGGCATGCGAGTAAAAAAAACGGGAAGACAGGCGCTTCCCGTTTTTATAAATCGCCAGTGCCTACTCGGGATAATCATCCATATCATAGGTGTGCCAGTTGTCGTAATCCGGCAGGTTAATACGGTTTTCCCAGAAGCCCTTGTTGTTCTCGTTGCAGGAATACTCAAGAAGCCCAAAATCACCCTGCATGCGGGTAAAAAGACGTTTATTGCTCCAGGGCTCGCTGTAGTAGATTGGATCATCTACAGTTATCTCATAATCGATTGTGTCTGCATCACGCAAGCTCATGCGCTCTGTGACTACAATTTTATGACTGTGGGGGTGACCCACGGTATCCAGTCGCGTTTTCCCGTTGTAATTTCTTGTAGTTACGACAAGGGTGTCGCCGTCCCATTCGGCATGGGAGTTGCCATACCAGGTGGCAGGAAGCCAGTCACTCCTGTCTTCACCGCCAATTTTGAAGGCATGGTGCCAGGTGTTGACTTCAAAAAGGTAGGCAAAGGCATTGTCGGTCTGGAAGAACTGCACAGGGTTTGGAGAGTTCATGGAGCGTACATGACCAAAGGGCAGGCAGGCACCGGTGTAGTCTCCTTCGGAGGAGTCATAGTTTTCAAAATTACGCCGTCCGGCTTCAGTGAATGGCAGCTCACCGGGACCAAACTGGTTCCTGTTATTGCTGCGTGCCATATCCGGTACGTAGGGAAACTCCCATATGCCATTAAAGTCCGGTTTTCCCGATGGCAGTCTGGGGATGTCATCCTGCCCTCTGGCCTGAAGGGCAAGCACACTGAGCAGTGAGGTCAGCAGGAAAGTGATAAGTGTCGGCATGGTTATTCTGTATGTATTCATGTGCATGTCACTCCTGTGCCTGTTCAGCGATTGCCAACACGGGAAAATACCGGTGTGCCGTCTTCAAGAGTAATAACCCGGGTACTGCATGTGTTAGAGCCATCACGTGCAGGATTGGCCTGGGCGATGATGACTGTGCCGGGGGGCAGGTCCTGTTTTCGCCAGCCAAGCCGAATCAGCTGGTTGGGTGAACCCATTTCACACTGCCATGGTGCAACCTCGCCGTTTTCGTCGGTCACATCCATGTAAAGCCAGATATGCGGGTTTGTCCATTCCACGTCAGTTATTGTTCCAGTCAGTTCAAAACTGATGCTGGTATCAAACTCACCCACGAGGGAATGATGGGCCTGAACCGGTGCAATGCTTGCAAGCATTGCCAGAATACTTATTAAAAATAGAGGCTTACCTTTGAGTTGCATATTCTTTCCTTTTTTTATTTCTGTATAAAAAAAATCCGCCCCTTTATACTCGAATGGAAACCGGATACTCCAGAAGTCCCGGATATTAAATACCAGCGCCGGGATTCAAGTCTAGGAGCAATAACCACAAATATCATGAAAGGGGCAGTGGCCGTTACATCCTGCAGCCAACGTCTGCAAACTCTGGTCTTGTCGGGCCTGGTCCTGTTTTGCCTGCTTTGTCCGGTTTTTCTGTATGCCCAGGCAAAATTATCAACCACAGTATTATCGGATACGGCACTGTTTATCAAGGGTCCGGATGCCAATGTGCTGGCGGTCGCCAGCAGTGAAGGCCTGATTCTGGTGGATGGTGGTCATGCCAGCTGGTATGCAGATCTGCGGGAAACCCTGCAAGCACATTTTCCTGATATGCCGATCCGCGCCCTCATCAATACCCACTGGCATCCAGAGCAAACCGGTGCCAATGTCGCTCTGGGCAGGGAAGGCGTGGAAATCATAGCCCATGAAAATACCATGCTGTGGTTGAGCACCGAAATCTGGCAGCGTTGGTCAGGCACCACCTACAAGCCCCTGTCCCATGAAGGTATTCCGGTGACCACTTTTTATGACGATGGTCACCTGCAGATTGGTGAATCCAGAATTTACTATGGGCATATGTGGAATGCCCATACTGATGGTGATATCTGGGTCTATTTTGAAGATGAGGATATCCTGGTTACCGGCGGGCTGGTTGGTAACGGGCGCTGGCCTGACATTGACTGGTGGACGGGGGGTTATATTGGCGGTCTGCTTGATGGCTTTGTTTCTCTTCTGACCGTGCCGGGAGAAAACACCGTGATCATTCCCGCTGTGGGGGATGTCATGACACTGGAAGAGCTGCAGGCACAGAACCAGATGTACCTGACAGTCTTTGATCGCATTCATGCGGCATTTATCAAAAGTTACAGTATCGAGGAAATTCTGGCTGAACGACCGACTGCAGAATTTGACCCCCAGATGGGTGATCCGGAACGTTTTGTGACTCTTGCCGTGCAGAGTTTTCAGAACCGTATCCGTGATGCCCAGAACTATCGCCTGCTGAATGTTCCCTGAGTTACTGATGATGGCATTACCCACTGCAGGAAAAATAGATAACAGGCACTCGGTATTATTGCTGTGCGGCTTCCTGCTTCTGGCCTCCTGCAGTGAGGATACTGCCGTGGAGAGTAGTCAGGTAGTCCTGGGGAATCAGGACCAGCCAACTGATCACTGGGCTTTCCTGGACCAGTATTGCATGGATTGCCATAACCTGGACGACTACAGCGGTGGCCTGGCTTTTGACCTGATGGACCAGAATTCCATTCTTGACGATGCACAAACCTGGGAAAAGGTGGTCAGAAAATTGCGCGGCCGAATGATGCCGCCGCCAGGGCAGGAGAAACCGCAGAACAGTCATGTCGATAGTTTCGTGGCCTGGCTTGAAGATAATCTGGACCAGTCCGGGGAATCCATCAGTGCTGGTGAAAAATTGCTGCATCGGCTCAATCGCACTGAATATGCCAACGCTATCCGGGAGCTGCTGGCCCTGGAAATTGATGCCGGGGATTTTCTGCCTGTAGATGGGGCCGAGGATGGTTTTGACAATATTGCCACGGCCCTGCAGGTATCGCCGACTTTCATTGACCAGTATCTGGGTGCGGCACGGGTCATTAGTGAACAGGCTGTGGGGTCAGCGGATGCCAGGCCCTCGGGAACTCCGTACACATTTTCCCCAAATGGTCAGCAGTTCCATGTGGATGCTCTCCCTTTGGGCTCCCGGGGTGGAGCTGTGGTTGAGCATTATTTTCCCAGTGATGGTGATTACCTGTTAAATATTGGTAGTTTGGCAACCGGCCTGGCGATCAGGACCATGGAGTTCCGGCAAACCATCGTGGCGACCCTGGATGGGGAGCCGTTTTTTTCCATGGATATTGGCGGGCCGGAACAAGCGCAACAGTTGGATCAGCAACAGTCTTTGGCCGTGGATGCCTTGAACAACAGTCTGCGTAACATCCCCCTGACGACTACTGCCGGCCCTCATAAAGTCGCTGTGTTTTTTCTTCACCGCTCCCATACCGAGTCGGATTCACCCTTGCAGCAAATGACACCCCGTCACGGCCAGGATGCAATTCCGGTCCTGCGGCAGTTTGAAATTTATGGCCCCGTCAATGCGACCGGCCTGAGCAGCACACCGAGCCGGAAGAAAATATTTTCCTGTCACCCGGCCCGGGATAGCGAGGAAAGCAGTTGTGCGCGGCAGATCATAACTACCAAGGCGAATGAAGCCTTTCGTGGTCTGCTATCGGATGAAGACATGGTACAACTCATGAAAATGTACGAGTCGGGTTTTTCCGAGGGCGGTTTTGAAAAGGGTATAGCATTTGCCCTGTCAGGAATCCTGGCCCACCCGAAATTTCTTTATCGGCTGGAACCAGTTCCGCAATCCCTGCCCCCGGGTACTTCCTATGAACTGAGCAGTACAGAGCTGGCTTCACGGCTTTCATTCTTTTTATGGAGCTCCATTCCCGACACACTGCTACTGGAAATAGCGGCCAGTGACGGTCTTCGTGATCCGGCAGTTCTTCAGGCACAGGTTATCAGGATGCTCCAGGACCCGCGGGCAAAAAACCTGTCGGAAAATTTTGGTTACCAGTGGCTGGGACTGGCAGAGCTTGAAAATATCACTCCCGACAGCCAGCTGTTCAGGGATGTGGACAGTAATATACGGGAAGATCTGACCCGGGAGGCGCTACTGTTTCTGGATAGTATTTTCAGTGAGGACCGTTCTGTTCTTGATCTGCTGACGGCAGAACATACTTTTCTCAATGAAAATCTGGCGCTGCACTATGGCCTAAATAATATTCGTGGCGCTGACTTTCGCCGGGTTACCCTGGAGGATGAGCGTCGCTGGGGGCTGCTGGGGAAAGGAGGCGTGCTGATGGTGTCATCCTATCCCAACCGGACATCACCGGTGCTGCGCGGGCAATGGCTTCTGGAAAATATTATGGGCACGCCACCGGCCGCACCACCACCTGACGTGGAAGGGTTTGTTGAAATAGAGCCGGGGCAGGAATTTACGACCGTACGCGAGCGCCTGGAAATGCACCGTGCCAATCCTTCCTGTAATGGCTGTCATGGCGTTATTGATCCGCTCGGATTTGCCCTGGAAAACTTTGATGCCACCGGACGTTGGCGAGAGACAGATCGTTTTGCCCGCACACCTATAGATTCTTCCGGCATACTGGCCGATGGTACTGAAGTCAGCGGGCCGGTGGAGCTGCGACATGCAATCCTGGCCCGCCCTGCTCAGTTTGTGCAGACTTTTACGGAAAAGCTGATGACATTTGGTCTTGGCCGCCGACTTGATTACCGGGACATGCCTGCCATTCGGCGTATCGTCCGTGAATCTGCTCAAGAGAATTACCGGCTTTCATCGCTGGTGCTGGGCATTGTCAGCAGTGAGCAGTTCAGAATGAAGTCGACTGGTACAGTTGAAGCGGTTGCGGTGGCAGACACTAGTTTATAAGGTAAAAGGTCGCTGTTTTTGCCGATAGGCACCATCTTCTGCGGTATGGATGTCGTGGTAACGGCCGATCAATGACAGGCAGTGGTGATAATCACTGCTGTGCAGACCCGGGTTGATCAAACTTGATCATTATCGGGGAGCTTGGGGGGTACAATGTTCATAACCAGAAAACATCTGTCACGCAGGACCTTGCTGCGAGGCGCCGGTGCGGCTCTCGGACTGCCTTTGCTGGATGCAATGATACCTGCGGGTACAGCACTGGCCCAGACGGCGGCTGCTCCTGCACCAAAACTTGGTTTCTTTTATTTCCCCCACGGTGCCATCATGGACAAATGGACACCAGCGGAAACTGGCCGCAATTTCTCGATGACGCCTGTGCTTGAACCACTGGCAGGTTTCAGGGAGCAGATGACTATTGTCAGCAATCTGCGCAATACAGCTGCCGAGGGAGCCGGTGTACATGCCACCTCCCCGGGTACCTGGCTCAGCTGTGCCTCTCCCTTCAGTGCGGATGCCAGTGACCCGAATTACGGTATTTCTGCAGACCAGATCGCCGCCCAGAGTCTCGGCCAGGATACGCCATTCCCCTCACTGGAACTGTGTACTGAAGTGAAGCCATCGAGTGCCGGTGCCTGTGATGCTATCCTGGGCTGTGGTTATGGCTCGACCATATCTTTTCGTGCCCGTACCCAGCCTTTGCCCATGGAGCATAATCCGCGCAAGCTGTATTTCCGTCTGTTTGGCCAGGGAGATACAGCCATGGCACGCGAGTCCATCATGAAGCAGAAATATAGTCTGCTAGACCTGGTTTCCGAAAGTGCATCTACACTCACCGGAAAACTTGGTAGTAGTGATCAGCAGCGCATGGAAGAATATCTTGAATCGGTACGTGACGTGGAACGCCAGGTACAGAAGCTTGGTGAGCAGGATTTGACTGGTGTCGACATACCAGATGCGCCCCTGGGTGTGCCAGCCGACTGGGAGGAGCATATCAATCTGATGTTTGACCTGGTTGCACTGGCCTACGAAGCGCAGCTTTCAAAAGTGGTTGCCATGATGATTTCCGCAGAAGTCAGCATGTTGACCTATAACCAGATTGGTATATCAGATGCCTATCATCCACTGTCCCATCACCGCTATGTGCAGGACAAAATGGATAAATGTGCTGTCGTACAAACCTATCATTCCAGGATATTTGCCCGTTTCCTGGAGCGCTTGCGCAATACAGCGGATGGTGACGGCTCTCTGCTGGATCATTCTATCTTGCTGTTCGGCAGCAATATGAGTGATTCCAATGCGCACAATGCAGATCCACTGCCTTCGGCTGTGTTCGGCAGTGGTTATGGTCGAATCAGGGGCGGCCAGCACCTGAGTTATGCCCATAACACTCCCCATGCCAACCTGATTCTGACCATGCTGGAGCGTGCGGGAGTATCCCACCTGGAGAAGCTCGGAAACAGCACCGGAATTCTGGCGGACGTGTGAGATGTCATTGGCCAGACCAACAAGCGTGCTCCTTAGAAAATTTTCTGCTGCTGTCCTGTTGCTGTGCTCTGTCCAGGTATTGCCTGCATCCCTGCCGGAGCTGGTCAACCAGGGGCAGCGCTCAGCGGTAATGGAATTGCTTGTCCAGGGAGTGAATGTCAATGAACAGTCGGTGGATGGCACTTCGGCCCTTCACTGGGCGGTCTACCATCAGGATGTTGAGCTTGCACAATCTCTTCTGGATCTTGGCGCTGATCCTGATATGGCAAACGAATATGGTGCAACCCCAATGACTGTAGCGGCAGAACATGGCCAACTGGCAATCATGCGTTTGCTCATCGAGGCTGGTGGTGATATTGAATCGCCCAACGGGGAAGGCCAGACATTGCTCATGTCTGTAGCCAGGACTGGTAATACCGGGACCGCGCAGTTGCTTCTGGAAAATGGTGCCGATGTAAACGCCCGGGAAAACTGGGGCGGACAGACTGCACTTATGTGGGCATCTGCCCAGCGGCACCCGGACATGGTCAGGTTGCTAGCTGCCCATGGTAGCGACGTAAATGCGCGAAGTCATGGGCATGACTGGCAGCGTCTGGTTACCTCTGAGCCGCGAAAGAAGCAGCTGGATCAGGGTGGTTTTACCCCCCTGCTGTATGCTGCCAGGGAAGGGTGTGAGGACTGTGTAACAGCCCTGCTTGATGCTGGTGCCAATATAAACATGCCGGGACTCTGGGGACGCACGCCCCTGCTCATGGCATTGGAAAATCTGCATTACGACACAGCCGGGATCCTTGTTGAGCGTGGTGCGGACATCAACCGCTGGGACTGGTGGGGAAGAACGCCGCTTTATTCCGCCATAGACCTGAATCTGTTAACTGCCAGTCGTCGCGGGGATTTACCGTCCACTGATAAGCTTGGTGCCCTGGATATTGCCAGGAATCTACTGGAACGTGGTACATATGTAGATATGCGCCTGAAAAAGGAACCGCCGTTTCGCAGTGATATTGGTGACCGGGGATATACCGATGCCAGTCCTGATTCCCGGGTTATCAATGGTGGGGCAACTGCCCTGCACAAGGCGGCCAAGGCCGGTGACGTGGAAGCTGTGCAACTGCTCCTGGAGTTCGGAGCCAATGTCAATGTGGCGAACAAGGTCTATGGAGTGTCCCCTGTACACACGGCGGCAGGAGTCTGGCGAGTTTATGGAATTTTCAAGGAAACCCCTATTTCAGGTATGTACAAGACCGGTGAACAGGCTGCACAAATCATGGACATGCTGGTGGGTGCCGGTGCAGATATTCATGCCCTGGCCGCTAACGGCCAGAATGTGGCCCATGGGGCGGCAAAGGCTGGCTGGCATGAAGCTTTGCGGTTTGCGTTTGACCAGGGCGTGGATTTTACGGTGAGGGATGTGGGGGGATATACACCGAAGGACCTGGCAGAAATGGCAGGAAAAACTGATACTGCCAAATTCATCGATCAACTTGTTGGAAACTGATCGTTGTCATGAACATATCAACTATATTGATCACCCTTTGCCTGTCAGTGCTGTGTATGAGTGCTACAGCTCAGCAGACAAACCATGGCCCGACCAGGCAGGCGATTTTGAATGCTCTGCCTGACGGGATATCAGCAGTACAGGCCACCTCAGATCAGCTAGCAGGAGCGGCGCTGGAAACGGCATTCAGACTGCCAGGCGACCGGGATGCCAATATGACCCAGGTGATGGTGTCGCTGGGTGAGATGACCCGGGAGGGGCTTTTCCAAAGCGCGCCCAGATACGGCGTCAACAATCCACCCAATCGTTTTTATAACCGGGTGCTGAACCTGGCATCCAGTGCGCTGGACGTCAGCTACACGACTTATTATGGAGTAACGGTACAGCACATCATGGCGTTGACGGCTGCTTTACGGGAAGGTCAGAACTTTCTCAATGGAGCAAAAAGCAACGCTATAACCCGTAAATAACAATTTTCCCTCAAGGAGATTGATCATGCCTACCTACAATCTGGTGGTTAATGGAGACCGGCATAGCGTTGATGCCGATGCAGACATGCCCCTGCTGTATGCCCTGCGTGGTGAGCTTGGCCAGAAAGGACCAAAATTTGGCTGTGGGCTTTCCCAGTGCGGTGCCTGTACCGTGATTCTCAACGGCAACGCTGTGCGTTCCTGCATATTACCGATCTCCGCAGCCATCGATGCAGAAATTCGTACACTCGATGGATTGGGCAGTCCCGAAGCTCCACATCCGGTCCAGGTGGCATTTATTGAAGAAGAGGCTGCACAGTGCGGCTATTGTACCAATGGCTGGATCATGACAGCGGTGGCAGCACTGGAAAGGGACCCTCAACGAAGCGATGCCGAGATTCGGCAAATGTACGCTGGTCTTAAATGCCGTTGCGGTTCCCATATGGCCATTATGCGTGCCACAAAGAGAGCCGCAGAAATGATAGCCGAGCCGGTGGCGGGTACACGGGTTCGTGACTACGGTGACACGGAGGTGAGCCATGGGTAAGCATGCATTACCAAAGAGTCCTTCACGCCGGTCTTTCCTGGGTAAGGGCGGCGCCCTGGTTTTCGCCTGTACGGCAGGCAGCAGTGTCAACCTGCTTACCCTGGATAATGCCCAGGCCCAGACACTGTCTGCAGCTCCAAGGGCTATTGGTCCGGATCAACTGGATACCTGGCTTTCCTTCGATGGCAACGGGCTGGTGACAGCGTTCTTTGGCAAGATGGATATGGGGCAGGGTGTCGACACTGCTATTGCCCAGGTGGTGGCTGAAGAACTGGATCTGGATGTCAGCCGTGTCAGCGTGGTAATGGGCGATACCCATCTTACGCCTAACCAGGGGGGCGCCAGTGGATCCAGTGGTTGTCGTCTTGGGGCCAATGCCCTGCGCAATGCCGCTGCCGAAGCCCGGCGGGTGTTTGTTAAACGTGCTTCCGATGTGCTTGGTGTTCCGGTCGAGTCCCTCATGGTCAGTGAAGGGGTGGTGGTTTCACAAAGTAATGCCGGGATTCGCATCAGCTATGCTGATCTTATCGCTGACGGTTTCGACACCGGACTGGACTGGAACGGGACTTTTGGAAACGGGCTTAATGTGAATGGCCTGGCACAGCCCAAGAATCCGGCGGATTACAAGGTGGTGGGAACTGGCGTTCCACGCAAGGATATTCCCGGCAAGATCATGGCGACGACAGAGTTCTGTCATCATGTGATCCTTCCCGAAATGCTCCATGCCCGGGCTGTACGTCCGCCGGTCGCCAACCAGTTACCGGGAAGCGTGGATGAAGGTTCCATTGCCCACATCGATTCCGCCCGGGTCGTGCGCCTGGGAGACTTTGTCGCCGTAGTAGCGGACACGGAATGGGCTGCAGTGAAGGCGGCCCGTGAAATATCGATGGAATGGATAGCTGCCGATGATCCTTTCCCACCGATGGAATCCCTGTTTGCACACATAGAAAACAGTCCACCCAGCGGCGATAGTGCGACCGGTGGTTTCGGCGGCCAGCCCTATGAGACAGCACCATCACTTGAAGCTATCGCCGGAGCGGACCAGCAGCTGGAAGCAAAATACCAGGTGCCTTTTCAGTCTCATGCCCGCATGGGGCCCTCTGTGGGTGTGGCTGATGTGAAAGCTGATCATGCGGTGATATATGCAGATACACAAAAATCCCATGATACCCGTAACGGTTTGGCAAAAATTCTTGGTATGGAACCTGGGCAGGTACGGGTGATCTGGAAACCGGGTCCGGGGTCCTATGGGCGCAGTGATGCTGATGAAGCTGCCTATGAAGCCGCGTTACTGTCCCAGTATCTTGGCGTACCAGTCCGTATGCAGTGGATGCGTCATGAAGGCCATGCCTGGGATCCCAAGGCGCCACCTTGTGTCATTACCTGTCGGGCAGGAATAGAAGCGGATCAATCCATACGTGGCTGGTACTACCATGCCAAGGGGATGTCCGGCTGGGATGTCTGGTTCAATGCATCAGAACCCAAGGATACGCTCATAGGACAACTGACGGGTTACGAGAGGGAAGGGCGTTACAATTTCGGGGCACCGACAGAATCCTATGACTTTCCAAACAGTGTGTCTTACTGGGAAACTGTGGCGCCACTCCAGGAAAAGGCTTCTCCCCTGAGAACCTCCCATATGCGTGCTCCCCAGGAGCCACAGATCCATTTTGCCCATGAAAGTTTTATCGATGAAGTGGCTGTGGCTTCCGGGCAGGACCCGATTGACCTGCGCCTGAAATACCTGGAAAACGAGCGGGAAAGGGCCGTGCTGGAAACCGTTGCGGATCTTGCAGACTGGGAAAGGCGTCCGGCACCGCAGGGTAAAAAGGAAGGTGAATTACTGACTGGACGGGGTGTTGCACTCGCCACGGCATTTGGAGGATTTGTGGCCACTGTCTGTGATGTGGAGGTGGAACCGGCCACGGGACATATCTGGGCCAGGAAGTTTTATGTAGCTCATGACTGTGGACTGATTATCAATCCGAAAGGGCTGCATACTACTATCGAAGGCAATATTGTCCAGGGATTGAGCCGGACACTGTTCGAGGAAGTAAGATTTGATGAACAGATGGTGCGCAGTGTGGACTGGGCGACCTACCCGATCCTGGAAATGCAGGATGCCCCGGAAAATATCGACATAGCGACTATCAACCGTCCGGACATGCCAGCCGGAGGGGCGGGTGAGCCGAGTCATGTAACAGTGCCTGCTGCCGTAGCCAATGCCGTATTCAATGCCACCGGGGTGCGCATGCGTCGACTGCCGCTATCGCCGGAATATGTAAAAGCTGCCCTGGCGTAAAGGGTCGGCAACTTGATTGGCAATCTGTCCTTTATTGTGGGAAAGTTAAGGGTAACTTGCTGACGCGAATAATAATAAAAGTCATATGGCACCTGCCTGGCCGTAGGGGGATATCATGAAAACACGCATAACCTGCCTGGTTGGCGCTTGCTGCCTTGCCAGCACCGTATCGGCCCATCACGGGTTTGGTCGTTTCGATATGAATGCTGAAGAGGCATGGTCAGGAACGCTGACCGGAATAGAATTTGTGAATCCCCACTCCTACGTGAATTTCGATATGATGCTTGCGGATGGCAGTATCCGTCATATGGGCTGCGAAATGCGTGCAGCAACCGTATTACGGCGCTCTGGGTGGTCGAAGGAGATGTTTGTAGAAGGGGCTTTTCTGGAGATTACCGGTCGCCCCCATCGCGATGATCCGACTTCCTGCTACGTGGAAACCATTGCTATCGGAGATGCCCCGGCGCTTGAACGCTACCAGCAGCTAAGTGACAACAGCAACAACCATGAAAACCGGCCCATGCGCCTGCCATCAGGCGAGCCCAACATCGCTGGCGACTGGGCCCAGGAACAGTACCTGCTTGCGAATCTGCCGGATGGCAGTATGGCCGGTCTCGTGCCCAAGAGCATGGTTGATGGTATTGAGTCTGGCGAGATTGAGCGCTCCGAGGCACCGGATTCCGGCTGGGGTCCAAGACCGGTCTCTCTCACCGAAGCAGGAGAGGCCGCGGCGGAAATCCTGCGCAACGAAGCCCCGGAAGATAATCCCCGTATTGCCTGTGAAATCACCAGTATTCTTTTCGACTGGGTGTTTGATGGCCCGATCAATCGCATTACCCAGGAAGAAGACACGATCACTATCGAGTACGGCCGTGACCTGGTGCGTACAGTGCATATGGATGGCAACAAGCCCTCCAATATCTCTCCGAGTCGGGGAGGTTATTCCATGGGGCGCTGGGAAGGAGATGTTCTGGTAGTAGAGACAGGCGATTTCCTGGAAGGTCGACTGGCAGGAACAGTTCCTCACAGCGATCAGCTAAAAGTCACTGAACGATTCACCCTGCAGCGTGATTGGCTCAATCGGGTAGAGCTGCTAAGGGAGTTTGAGGCAGAGGATCCCGTCTATTTCCAGGACCAGTATACCGGTGCTGACCGTGTCCTGCTGGCTGATGCGCCCTTTGCCATCGACCCCTGTAAGGAACTAGCCTTTGAGTACACACAGGAAGAGTGAGTTTGAATCCGGAATTCCCGCTGTTCTTTTTCAAGCTGTTAAAATTTTTTTAGGAGTTACTGTATGAAGTTTTTTTTCAATTTGAAGCTTGCCACCAAAGAATATGTGTCTGGATTGTGCGGCTGCCTTTTACTGATTGCAGTACTGCCTGTCTCAGCCCAGGTGCCTATCACCACCCAGGAAACACTGCTGGATCGCCTCCAGATCGAGGATATTCTGCTGGCATACTATTATGGCTTTGAAGTGGATGATGGCCATGACTGGACTACCATGTATACCGAGGATGCCGTGCTGGATATCAATGGCATGGTTTATCAGGGCAAGGCGGCTATCCAGGGGCTTTACGATAACTACAGCGAGATATCACCGGAAGAAGACGTGCCAGGTAAAGTGCACGTGCTGATGACCAATCCACGGATCATTGTTGATGGTGATACGGCCACTGCCCACATGATTTATACAGAGGTCATGAATGATTCCGTATATCTGGCACCGCGCCTGATCGAACAGGGCAGGGAAGACACGAAGTTCCGCAAGATCAATGGTAGCTGGTATATCACAGAACGCCTGATCACCCAGGACGGCGGTCTGCCTCCGGCATACTTTGATACTTATAAACCTCGCTAGCCGATGATCTAAATGTCAATGTACTTCGACGCTGACCAGGATTGATAATACTGTTCTCTCTATCGATTGATCATTATTGCCTATAGTTTGATACTCTTGCTAACACTTGAATTAACCGAGATATAAATAGAATGAAAAAAATACTGACATTGCTTGCCATGTTACTGGTCTCAGCGACGGCTATCGCTGAAAAACATCCTGACGGTTATGCCGATGACCGCGCGGCTATTATCGATCTGCAGCATCGCTACGTGCTGGCAATGGATTATTTTGATGCGGATGGCTACGCTGAAGTGTTTGCCGAAGACGGTGTCCTTGACTGGGCCGGTGGTATCGTCGAGGGTCGGGAAACTATTCGTGAATTCATGTCGACAGGTACTTATGACTTGAGAACAATTGGTTTCCAGCCCGCCGAAACACCAGATGGCAAGGAATGGCAGTCAACGGTCCGTCATCTTATTACTAACCAGGTGATTATTGTCGAAGGGGATACAGCGAAGGCAGTTACCTACTGGATGAACTATGCGAATAACGCTGATCGTCGCCAGATCCAGTGGTTAAGCTTTGGTTCCTGGGAAGATGAATACGTCAAGATCGATGGTGAATGGTTCTTCTCCCTGCACAAGATTTTCAATGAAGGAAACCCCAGAACCTTTACTGCCGGTCAGCCGAATCCACTGAAAGATCTCTGAGGTCTGGCCATCGTCAGAGCGTTCCTGGCTCTGCTGGATTTTCTACCCCTTTGTGTTCCTGGTGCGTCGGCTATTCAGCACCAGGTATATCCAGCATTACGACAGAGAACGCGATCGTATGGGAACGTTCCTTATTGAAGAAGCTATGTTTAAAGACCTGCTGCTCGAACATAGCCAGAGTAGTCTTTTTCATGCGCTGGTGGATGCCGATAAATACTATAAACAGGACAATGGAGCAGGCCGGGGATGACCGCTTATATCAGCCTGTTTGCCGTCTCATTCCTGGCGGCGACTATTTTACCGGCCTATTCCGAGGTACTGTTTGCCGCCCTGGTCACCCAGGGCTATGATCCCTGGTTACTGCTGATCTGGGCCACTACCGGCAATACCCTTGGTGCCTGCCTGAACTGGGTGTTGGGGCGTTTCCTGCTGCACTACCAGGACCGTCAATGGTTTCCCTTTCATGAAGAGCAGCTGGGGCGTGCCCAGCGCTGGTTCCAGAAATATGGGGTATGGTCCCTGTTGATGGCATGGGCGCCGGTGGTTGGTGATGCGCTTACCTTCATTGCCGGCATAATGCGTGTGCCATTCCCGGTCTTTGTACTGCTTACCGGTATCGGTAAAGGGCTGAGATATCTTATTCTGCTGGGGTTGGTGCCGCTGATATAGTCGTAAAATTCCCAAAAGTGGTGGTAGCAACTTTTATCTTGAACATGTAAGCCATGATTTCTTTGTAAAAACGGAATTTTTTTATCAAGATCAATTCATTGTCTGTCTCTAATGATATGCTGGAGAAAGATACCAGTACCAGTATGTAACTCATGCCTGATACCCTGAAAAACTGCTCAAGGCCATGCTTGGCAGCATGCGAGACGCCCATTGTGGTGGTGATCCTGTTTTTCCAGTTTGCGGTGCTTCAGCAGCCTCTGCCGAATATCGGGCAATTACTGGTGGGTATCCTGTTCGTGATCCTGGGTCTTACCTTCTTTATTCATGGTCTGAAACAGGGACTGTTTCCCATCGGTGAAACCATGGCTCATGAATTTGCCCGCAAGAGCAGTGTGCTGTGGCTTTTAGTATTCGCGTTTGCCCTGGGGTTTGGCACTACGGTTGCCGAGCCAGCCCTGATTGCCGTAGCAGCCGAGGCGGCAGATGTGGCTGCTGTGGGGAAGATGATTGAAAATACTGAGGCCGCCAAGGGCAGTTACGCCACAGCCCTGTGCTTGCCGGTTATCTTGATTCGAGAATGATGTGTCCTACACCGGTGCTTGATGCCGGCACATGCATGAAACGATAGATTTCTTCCACGTTTTCTCCCAATGCACCCCGCATTACCAGCCACATCACCAATTCCACGGCCTCGGCTCCCGCTTCACGCATGTATTCAAGGTGAGAGAGTTGTGTGAGCTGTTGCGGATCTTGTGAAAGCCCATCCAGGAAAGCCTTGTCGAAATCCTGGTTAATCAGTCCGGCTCTTGGGCCCTGGATCTGGTGTGACATCCCGCCGGTACCGAAGATGACTACGTTCAAATCCTCATCCCAGTTTTCCACGGCTTTCCTGATGGCTTTACCCAGCTGGTAGCAGCGGTTTCCCGTGGGCGGAGGGTACTGCACCACGTTAACGGCTATGGGAATAACCGGAAAGGGCCAGGCCTCTGGTTCTCCGCACAGGAGACTCAGGGGGACAGTAAGACCATGGTCCACTTCCATTTCATTGACAATAGTCAGGTCAAATTCATCCAGGATAATTGACTGGACGAGGTGGGACGCAAAGTCCGGGTATCCCTTCACCACGGGCACTGGCCGTGCTCCCCAGCCTTCATCGGCTATGGGAAATTCATCCGCACAGCCAACGGCAAAGGTCGGGATCATGGAGAAATCAAAGGCGTTGTTGTGATCGTTGTAGACCATGATGGCCAGATCCGGAGCAGTATCCGTCATCCACTTCTTCGCTGGTTTGTACCCATCAAACATGGGTTTCCAGTAATCGGTGTCCTGTTTGCCAAGATCCACGGCTGCACCAATGGCAGGAGTATGCGAGGTGCCTATACCGGCTATGATCGTTGCCATCAGTTGTTTCCTTCTGATTTGGAGCGCCAGCCGTCAGGTGAACGACCACCGTTCAGCATCATGTTTACGTATTCCTGTTCGGTCATGCCAGTCATTTCTGCGGCCATGTACTGGTAGGAATGCTGGTCCGTAAAGGCAAGCTTGGCCAGGCAATACACCACACCACCCAGCGCGAGCAGGGTATTCCAGTCCCGGTCCAGTACGGCATCACGCTGGGCTTCGGTCATCGGGAATTTTTCCAGGTAAGCTTTCTCATCTGCCAGGAACGTCTCGCGATTTTCCGCTTTCATCAGGGACATAAAAAATGTATTCAGGTGGTAGCCCTTCCTGGCGCGACGGGCATCAAATACCCATGTGCCGGGCAAGTCTTCGTAGGCTTCTTTGCTTTTCGACATTCTTCGCTTCCAGGTGATAAAAATTGATTGAGAACCAGGCGACTTACTTTGACAGTGAAGTACTTACATACGCACCAACATCACGCAACTGCTCGGGACTTAATGCTGCTGCAAGTGCCGGCATGGTATTCCTGCCCTGATTGACGATGGATATGACGAACTCAGGTGTATCTGCATTCTCCAGGGAAATGCCTCCCCCGTGACCGCCGCGACCATCTACACCATGGCAGGCAGCACAGACGGTATTAAAGGTCACCATGCCTGCTTCCATATCAGCAGGCCCCGGGGCCGGCTCCTTGTTCAGGATTGCTGCCTGATCAGAACCTGGAGGGAGGCCTTCGGCAATCGTGCCTTCCAGTGAGAACAGCCAGACACTGTCTCCCTTGCTGGTACCTCCCAGGACATTGCCGCCGGAATATCCCATGACATACTGTTTTCCCTTGTGTTCGAAAATGCTTACCGGGGCATTCATACCGGCACTGGTTTGGAATTGCCACAGAATATTACCATTGTCACTATTCAGTGCAGTCAGGCGACCATCGTTGCGTCCCACAAACAGCAGGCCACTGGCAGTCGCTGTAATACCACTGTTGCAGGGCTGCTGAAGATGACGCTGCCACACTATGGTATTGTCACGTAAGTCCATTGCGGCAATGATGCCCAGATTCCATAAGGGAAAACCGAGGAAACCACCTCCTGTGTACATGGTTCCGGGTTCAGGACGTTCTGAACTGATCTCGGCGGCCTGAAAAATCATGGGACGGTCAACGGCACAGACATACATATGGCCCTTGTTGGGGTCTATGGCACTGGGTGGCCAATTGGCCCCTCCTGCCATTCCAGGAGAGATAACCACAGCCTCGTCATAGTAGGGTGTAAAGATCCGGGCATTGTTGACCAGGTCAAATCCCTCGGGATTGATACTCATTTCCTGCGGAATGAAGGCGTCACCAAGGGGGTAGGGTTGAGTTTGTGCAGTAGCATTTTCACTACGTTGGGGGACGTCACGTTCCTCGATGCCAACCAGGGGTTCCCCGGTGATACGGTCAAGAATATAAACCCAGCCGGTTTTACCAGCTTGGGCAATACCTTTTCGAGGCTCACCGTTGTATTCAAGATCAAACAGGATCACCGGATTTGATGCGTCGTAATCCCAGATGTCGTGATGGACTTCCTGAAAATGCCAGCGGTATTCCCCGGTATAAATATCAAGTGCCAGAACAGATGCGGTAAACAGGTTGTCACCGGGACGATGCTGGCCGTTGAAATCCGGACCGGCATTACCGGTTGAGAAATAGAGCAGATCCAGTTCCGGATCCACGGCAGGTGTCTGCCATACCGGAGCGCCGCCATGCTGCCACAGATCATTGTCGCCCTCCCAGGTTTCGTGCCCGGGTTCGCCGGGTCCCGGGATGGTATAGAAGGTCCAGGTCAGAGAGCCATCATTGGCATCATAGGCTTTAACACGCCCCCTGATACCCAGTTCTCCGCCAGAGAACCCGGTGATCACCAGGCCGTCATAGTATAGCGGGGCAGAAGTGATGCTGAATCCTTCTTCCCATTCTTCTGCCTGGATCTGCCAGACTACTGCGCCATTACTTCTATCCAGTGCAGTAAGTTTTCCATCCAGTTGTCCAACAAAGACCTTGTCATCACTGATGGCTACACCCCGGCTGGTCCAGCCGCAGCACACCACATCTATGAGCGGATTAAGTTTTGCATAATACGCCCAGACAAAATTACCGGTCTCTATATCGATAGCAAAGACATCGTTATCCCCTGACACGATATAAGCAACACCATCAGCGATGATGGGCTGGGCCTCACTGGAGTTCTGCGGCCCCGATCCGGAACCCAGGTGTACTTCCCACTCGGCCTTGAGGTTGGCAACGTTATCGCGATTGATCCGGGTCAGCGGTGAATATCGCTGGTTAGCCAGATTGCCGCCATTGGTCAGCCAGTGTGCTGTAGGAAGCTGGCTCAATGAATCCGCTGTAATAGCCACCTGGGCCATCGGGATGCTGGAAAAGAAAAGGGAGATCGCAGATAAAACAAGTGTGGCGACATGACGGGAACCGGATGTATTTCTGATCATGGGGTTGGTACCAAGTGTGGGGTTTTGCTTCTGATGACTAATTTGATGATACAAATATATCAGGTCAGGCAACATAACCAAAAAGGGATAATAGCGGGTTATGATGTGGTTACCCTTCATGTGATTGCAAAGGTAGTATTGCCCTGCGCTATCACATAATCACGGAGAGGAAATATCATGAGAAGCGGAGTCAATCGTATGCAAAGGCTTATGTTGGTCTGACCCTCAGATAGGTAGGACGGTATTGGTTTCGAGGTGGACCCAATCGATCAGGCTGGAATGATCAGACGGGTATTTTGCCGGAACTTACTGCTGCAATATTTTTCAAATGGCGTTCAGCCTTTATATATCCAGAACCAGGCGATCGGAATTGGATCTTGAACAACAGGGTGTAAATTCACCGTTCACGTTTCTTTCATCATCCGTGAGTATGGAGTCCCTGTGATCCGGTTCACCTTCCAGAACTTTCACAATACAGGTGCCGCAAATACCCTGTTCGCAGGAAATGGGATGATGAATGTCGTTTTCATACATGACATCGACAATACTTTTGTCTGGCGGAATGACTAAAACTTTATCACTCTTGGCGAGTTTGACTTCAAAGCTTCTTTCTTCATTCATGATCTACTCTCAGGGTTTTGTCGTTGCTGTAATTTCGTGACGGCTCTGCGCGCCATGACTCGTGGTGCATCGGCCTTGTTATCGACCAGCCACTGCTCACCAAACTCATTGATTCTTTCCTGTTGCGCTTCCACCATGACTTTATCCTCAGCCAGGGCCTTTCGAATTTCACTGTCGATCTTTTTTGTTGCTGCAGGATTATTCGTCTCATGCCCATTGGCTGTGGACCAGAAATAAAAACAGGAGGTATCAGTTTCCGGTGTCAGGGCATGCCAGATGCGCATGTCAAAACGTGGTGCTCCTGCTGTTTCGCGGTCTTCACCCGTCTGGACGCCACCGGAATACTGGATAACAAAGGCCGGTGCAATAAACTCAAAATCCTGCCAGCGATCAATCATTCCGGGAAAGGGGACGCAATTGTTATAAACAGGAGGAGCTGGGGCATTACTCATGCGTCTGCTCAGTTTAATACCGTTGTCAGTCGCATCGAGTTCATTCTTCGCTACCATGTGTACACTCGGTGCGGAGCCTCCAACCGAATCTGGATGAACATAGGCCAGATGCGTGGCATCAAGAAGATTATCAACCAGCATCAAATAGTGGCATTTCACCGGCATCATGTCATGGATATGCGGCCAGTTTTCGGTATCGTTATGAAAGGGGTAATCGGGGATCATGCTTTCATCGGCTTTATCGGCGTCACCAATCCAGATCCAGAGCATCTGGTCTTTCTCAACCAGAGGATAATCCCTGACGCGGGCTTTTTTCGGGATAATGTCCTGATTTGGCACTTCGACACAGGCACCATCACAGCCAAAAATTAATCCGTGATAGTTGCAGCGAATCCCTTTTTCCACCACAGTGCCCAGGCTCAGGGGAGCGCCCCTATGGCAGCAACTATCCTGTAAAGCGGCGGCCTGGCCATCCAGGGTGCGGTAGAGCACGACAGGTTCATTGCAGATCCGTCGTGCTAGAGGCTGGTTAGTGATCTCATCGGCCCAGGCGGCCAGATACCAGGCATTGTTTACTATCATTTTTTTTTCCCCCGGAATACACTATTGCAGTAAGTGTGCTTACTAAAATTAGTAAGCATACTTATTTATGCTGATTGACACAACAGTCTGCATTTGATTTATCAGGTCTCCAGTTGCCATGAAGGGTAATCTGGATTTTGGTATTAAGGGTATACAGAGTTTGGTATTTGACACATGAAGAAGAAAGCAGACGGTACTGCTCTTGAAGAGCTTTACGCCCGCCCCGGATATCTAGTCAGGCGGTGCCACCAGGTATCAACCGGGATATTCCACCAGAGTTTCAAGGAGCTTAATTTGACTCCCATTCAGTACTCAACGCTATTTGTGCTAAAACATAATCCTGGACTTGATCAGGTGACTATATCCGGGCTTGTTGCCATTGATAAAAGTACGACAGGTAATGTTTTGAAACGGCTTGAATCCCGGGGACTTTTGAAACGTAAATCTTCTGAGGATGATGGACGAATCAGGCTTATCTATTTAACCAGGAAGGGGCATTCATTAATGGACAAGACGGAAACACTCCTTGATAGAACCCAGGAGTTGTTAATAGAACCGCTGAATAAAAAAGAGCGGGAGCAACTTATGCATTGCCTGAGAAAAATAACCACTGAGCACAATCAAAATAGCCGAGCTCCATTAATCAGGCAGCCGGATTGAAACCTGGTGACAAAAGGCGAACTGCCAGGGACCCAGGTCGTTTTTTTTCTGGGCCCTGGCAGGGCTGAATTTATCTGCTGACGTCTACACTGTTCTGAGGTTCGCCATTATCAGCAGTCGCCACTACAAGCTTGACCCACAGCGTATCTTCATCCTGATAGTATGAAGTGTCACGGGCATCCTTCAGTGCACCCAGGCTGCTCTGTGTTATGCCGGCAGCGCTGGTAGTGAAACCGGGCAGTTCAAATATCACCCAGGAGCCCTCGTCCATTTCGCTCAGGGAAAGGGAAAGGGAATTCCTGCCTGTCTCTACCCTTACCTCGGCACCACTGCGTATGGTAGCTGGCCCTGTGTATTCCAGTCGCCTGCCATTCCGACTAAGCATGACAGGTTCGGGAATAGGGCCGTTGCCGAATCCGAAACTTCCACCGACACTGAAGCGTCCCATATCACCCTGGCACACAGCAGCGTTCCACGACGGCTTGAGCTCACAGGCTTCTTCGTCGGAGGCGATGCCATTGTCCAGGACAATATAGGAATCTGGGATTCCACTCACCGAGCCGTCCAGGTCGTGAATTGTTGCGCCCCTCCAGGCATTTCGCCTGCCAAAATCGGAGGCCCATTTCCGCACAATCGGTGGAAAGTGCACCGGCTTGGCGTTCGTAAATGTCGCTCCCTGGATGGCGTTCTCGGTACTCATCCCGAAGCTGGTATACATTAGGTAGGATATTGCTCCTGCATCACGTGTGTCATTTTCCTCGTAATTCATAAAGGCGGTATTGACCACATCATGACGCATGTCGTAGTACTCATAACCGCGGATCGGGAAATCCGCATTCTCATTGGGCAAGCTGCGGCCATAAGCGATTTCCGCCGGTGTTTCCGGATTACCGATATTATCGGTTTCACCCACGAACAGGGAGTCAATGACCTTTGATGTGTAGGGGGCACGACCAACGGCGGAAGCCGCGTGGGTAAATCCGATCGCATTGTCTGCAGCTTTCAGGTTGGTAAACAGGTGCAGTTCACCTCGGCCCCAAACGCCGCCATTGCGGTTCTTGTAGGTGGTGAAGTCCTCAAAATGTGATACCAGCATCTCACTGCTTGTGTCGGCCGGATCAGCATAGCTGACATGGTAGTTGCTGCCGACAACGCTGAAAGTGTTATCCGGCCGGGGTCCCCGGTCGAACATAAAACCATCAAAATTTGAGTGGGCGGTGTTCCCGCTGAATTCTCTCACCCGGGTTCGACGTGGCCAGGTATTGGCGCTGACCTCTGTACCTTCGAAGGCGCCGATCGGGTGTACCGGTAAGGCAAACCAGAAGCCGATCTGGTCGGACCCCGCTGCCACATTGTCCCTGTAGATATTATCCGAATTGGTGATCCAGAAAGTTGATGCCGTATTGTCCGAGGGCAGCAGGACATGCTCGGAGTTCTGGCCATTCGATACAGGTCGCCCCGGGGCAAGGTTGGTTGGCTCGCACGGCAGCGTCGGATGACACTTGGTCTGGATGCCCAGGTTTTTAACTACCTGGTTACCTGTCTCGACAGCATCTTCCATGAAGAAGCAGTGCCCCACGGTGTTGTAGGTAACATTGTTTTCGACACGCAGGTTGTCTGTGCCATGAATGGTCACACAGCGATTGTAGGTGTCATGAATAGCGGAATTGCGGATATATTGCCCAGTCACATCGCCATTGATATGCCAGTGAATCGGATAGCGGGCGAGTTCCAGGTGCTGGCCCATGCGGTAAAGTTCAATGCCGGACACGGTCATGTGGCTGCCGGCCATGGCCATGATATGCCCGCCAAAGTAGGAGTCTTCAGCTGAGTCAGAGGCCTGCACCTTGATATTGCGGGTCAGCATGCCGACTTCGCCACGTTCGTCCACACCATAGGTGATTTCGCCGAAATGCATGTACTTGAGGGGTTCATCCAGTGTAATGCGATTGCCCCGGATGCGCCTGATATGGCGCCGCTCGGCCTGACGGGGATTGTAATCCGTGGAAGCAAGGACGATTTCGTCGCCGATCTGCCAGCCACTGGCATCAAGCACCCTGATGCGGGTGTCACCAGCCTCGGCGGTTTCTGCCAGTTTTGTCCAGGAGTTTTCCCGATTCCCGTGCAGGCTCAGCACGCCGGGTGCCATTAATATCCCACGATCACCCATACCATTGATGTTTTCGTTCGGGACATTGTCGGTCAGGGTGATTATGGCGTTGCCCGTAAAGGGATCGCTTTCGGTGCCAATCTCCAGTCTGCCGCGATTCAGGATCCACTCGGTGGTGAGCTCTAGGTCTTCCCCATTAGCAAAAGTAAGGGTGCCATTCAGATTGATACCATTGAGTCCCGGTGGACTGATATCAAGAACTACGTCCATACCTGCGCCAATGGTGACTACATCACCGGCCGAAGGAAGTGTGCCACCTGACCAGGTGGCTGTGTCAGACCATAGTCCGCTGCTGACCGCTTCCTGTGCCTGGGCACTTATGGTGAAGCAGACTGAAACGAGTAAAGAAAAGAGGAACGGACATTTGTAAATTCCCATGGAAACAGTCTCCCCTGTTTTCGTGTTAAGTAATCCCTGATTGGGCCGGAAAGAATAACATGATTTCCCTGCAACCTGGCTATAGCCAGATGGTGATCAAAGGAGATAGCTTGATTGACGTCCAGATAAACTTTGGCACCAATATTATTCTCTCCTTTGAATAGCCTCTTCGATTCAAAATATCTGGTGAATAACTTTTTCAACAAACAATCAGTTTTACAAACTATTCGCATCAGCATAGACTTTTGGGCCTGTTGCACATATTTATGTCACATACTTCATCACGGGGGGAGTTTGATTGAAGAGCATGCGCTGGCATGCATTAGCTGGCACTCTCCTGATTTTTCTGGCACCGTTTTTTACCTAGGCAGCTTGTTGGAACCGGGAGCGCAGGTACTGGTTACTGAGGATGTGGTCGTGTTAAGCGTCTGGACGGTATTACTGTAGAGCTGGTCAGGTCCTGACAGGAAATTATAAAGATAACTATAAGGAGTAAAGACTGATGTTGAAAAAAATCGTAACAAGCGTTTGTTTGCTGAGTGTATGTGCTCTTCCCAATGCGGCTTCAGCGGCGCAACCTGATGCTGATGCTGAGCGTCCTGAAATGACTTTCTTTATTACCAGCAGGGGGATTGGTGATGGCGGTAACCTGGGCGGTCTGGCTGGTGCTGATGCCCATTGCCAGGCACTGGCAACGGAGGCTGGAGCCGGCCAACTTACCTGGGCGGCCTACCTGAGTACCCAGGGTCCCGATGGTGTCGATGCTCGTGACCGTATTGGGGAAGGTCCATGGGCCAACTCCAAGGGAGTGGTAATGGCGACCAGCGTGGAGAATCTCCACTATGACAATTCCAATTTCAACTGGATGCATACCCGTGATGAAAACGGTCACCAGTTTGCCTCACGTATTGATGGTAACCCTGACTTTACGGAACATGATGTTCTCACCGGCACACAGATGGACGGTACCGCCATGCCCGATGGCCAGGACGCCACCTGTAACAACTGGACCAGCAATGATGAAGGCAGCGCCTGGGTCGGTCATGGTGACCGCTATTCTTTTGATATTCCTGGTTCTTCCTGGAATTCTTCCCATGGCACACCGGGTTGTACACAAGAAGCGCTGGTTCAGGTCGGTGGTGCCGGTTTGCTCTATTGCTTCGCAACAGACTGATTCCAGATCAAGGGGGCAGATCAGGCATCTTTGCCCCCTCTCTCTACTTTGCACAACTCGAAAAAAACCAGGCTGATGCCTGGTTTTTTGATTGAGGAACAAGGAAGAGCTGGCTGTTTACGACCAATGCAACTGCACAATATTCCCGTCCGGATCCTGAATGCGCAGAATGGGCGGATTGCCGGGGATGGGCAGCACTTTACCTCCCAGAGCCTCAACACCTTTCGTGACCTCATCTTTGTCGAAGCGGTCAACCTTGATGCCGAACAGGGCAATGCCAGGTTCCTCGCCGTATTCGTAGCGTGCCTGCTGTAGATACAGACGCGTTTGTGATTCCGGAAATTCAAAATAGGCGCGGCTTTTGTCCGGGGTCCAGGAGTGTTCGCCGTAAAGTACACCGTACCAGCCCAGAGCGCGTTCGATGTCGCGTACGCGCAGCAAGACACTTTGTACCCCGTGAGGTGTCACCAGCCCCTGGTGCCAGGGGACGAATTGAGAAGGTTCCGCAACGGTCACCAGTGTGTCAGGGGCAGGCAGGAACTGAATTTCAATTCCATCGGGGTCCGGAAACAGTGCGCCAAACCCTCTGGACCCAGGAAATTCTCCGAAGCCGCCAGCTACAAACTGTTCTTCCAGACCTGCCATGATGGCTTCGCCGTCACGCCGCCAATCATAGACTGAGGTACAGAAATGGCCAATGTAGCTGCCACGGCCAGCTGAGTCGCCTACCGCCAGATAACCGACTTCACGACTTTCAGTCAGTGGGTTTAACAACACAAAATACCGGGTTCCCCCACGAAAAGGCTGGGCATGCAGTTCAGTATTGAGCAGGCCCATGTAAAATTTCGTGGTAGCTTCAACATCCGGCACCATCACATCCAGATGATCCAGCCCCGGCGTTCGCAGCGGCAGCACTGCATCCTGTGCCTGGGTGAAGGATGAAAACGGAGCCGCTAATGCAGCCATTCCCGCCAATACAGTGCGACGCTTGAAATTCATTGTGGCTCTCCTTTTTTATTCTTGTGACTATGGATTGGTTCCAATGCCGGTGTCTGTTTGCTGTGCCAGCAGGTTTTCGATCAGCGCAACTGTTTCCGGACGATCCACCGGTGGATGGGTAGCGAGGAAAACACCATGGGCCCAGGTCACAGGCGTTCGTCCGACATTATCAGCAACATCCATTTTGGCACCATTGTCTGCCAGGTAACGAATAATGTCATTCAGGCCACGGTTAGCCGCTCCATGGACGGCAGCCAAACCCAGTTCGTTCCTGGCGTTGACATCATTGCCCAGTGAATGGGCCAGCTTGACTGCTTCCAGTAAAGCCTCGGGGCCTTCATCAAAGGTCTGTGCAACAGTCCAGTTGATACCTGCAGCAGCCATCAAGGGGGTAGTACCATTGTAGGAGCTTATATTGGGATCGGCGCCATATTCGACAAGTAGTTTCATGGTGGTCACATCGCCGGAAAGTGCTGCCCGGTGGAAAACTGTCTGGCCAGTCACGTCTACCCATTGCAGGTTACCCAGGCGGGTTATCCAGCGGCGGACAGGAAGGACTTCCTCAATACGTGTGTTCGGGTCCGCACCACGTTCCAGCAATCCCTGGATCAATTCCAGCACTGCACCACGGTCGATGCCATTGCTTTCGTTGGGGCCACGTACTTCGACATTGCGCAAATCCACGGCGGCATAGAGCGGGCTCTGACCGTACCAGTCACGGGTGTTGATATCGGCCCCATGTTCAATCAGGTACCAGGCGACTTCAAGATGCTGGGTGGAAAGGCCTGGCGTTATGGCTACCGTGGCATTAATGATGGCGGTGAGCAGGGGCGTATCTCCATTCGCATCGCTTTGTTCCAGATCGGCTCCGGCTTCCACGAGTAATTTGGTGGTTTCCAGGTCACCCTGTCGTGCAGCGTATAACAAGGGCGTCTTGGCTCCACCAATGGCTTCACGCTGTCCGCGGTCAGGGTAACCACCCCAGTTAACGCCTACGCCATGAGAGGCCCTGACATTTTCAGGCAAACGCCAGTCGGGAGCTACCCCCGGTAAACTTTGGGCATTCACTTCAGCTCCAGCGTTCAACAGCAAGGCAACTACCTCGGGCGACCCCGAGCGGACCCCCATCATTAATGCTGTTTGCTCAAACACCGGCTCGCGGTAATTAACATCAACCTGTTTTTCAAGCAGCGCCTCGACGATGCCCGGTGTTGCGCTGCGTGCGGCCAACATTAATGGACTTTCGCCAGTAACATCCGGTGTGTTCACATCAACACCCCGTTCTATCAGTAGCTGCACCATATCCAGATCGCGATTTTCGATCGCCAGACTCAGGGCTGAAACTCCCAGCCCGTTGCGCAGGTTGATGTCGGCACCTGCATCCAGTAAACGCCGGGTCAGCTCCAGTTCCTCATAGTGCACCAGCCAATGCAGTGCCGGCGTAGCATGGGGACCGAGAGCATCGACATCGGCGCCTATCTCGGCCACCATCTGGCGGACGCTATCCAGATTGCGTTCCATGGCCGCCACAGCAAGCCGGTCATCAGCCTGCACGTTCAGTGGCAGCAGCATGCCCGTTAATACACCAAGCCATAAGATATGCTGTTTTATTCCTGTCAGAGTAATCACAAGCCCCTCAGATTGTCAGCACAGCGTTGCTGTCACCAAAACTACGTGCCGGGATATCCAGTTTTTCGAACATACCGGTTAACAGGTTTGACATGGGCGTACCCAGGCCTGCTCGAATATGACGGCCGCCCCGTAAACGACCCGATGCGCCGCCAGCCAGTAACAAGGGCAGGGGATCATGGTCGTGCTGATTGGAGTTGCTCATGCCACTGCCGTAAAGCACCATCGAATGGTCCAGTAATGAGCCATCGCCATCGGGCGTCTCGCTGAGTTTTTTCAGAAAGTAGCCTATGGTTGAGCTGGTATGGAAAGCATTAAGTTGGGACAGGCGTTCGATATTTGCCGGCACTTCCGAATGGTGCGAAAGATTATGGAAAGGCTCGTTGATACCACTCTCACCATACACCCGGTTGCTGATCTCCTTGGCCACCATGAAAGTTGAGATGCGGGTGATTTCCGCCTGCCAGGCCAGAGTCAGTAAATCGAACATCATCTTTGAATGCTCCACAAAGCTGGCAGGAATACCAACCGGCTTGCCCGGTACATCAAGTTCATTGACTCCCGACGTGCTCGCCAGTTGCAGTCGCCGTTCAATTTCACGCACGTCTTCCAGGTAGCGCTCCAGGCGGGGCTTGTCAGCAGAGGGCAGAGTTCGCTGCAGCTTGGCCACATCGTCTACCACCGCATCAAGCAGGCTCTTTTTCAATTCTGCCCGTGCGGCACGTTCTTCCGCCGTACTGCCATCACCAAACAGGCGTTCAAACACGATCTGTGGATTCTGCTCCATGGGCAGTGGGGTTTCCGGCGTCTGAAAGGAAATGGAGCTGGCGTCGTCGAGAGACAGCTCCAGAGAGGGAATCGGTGTGTCCTGACCGATTTGTTGTGCAACATACTGGTCAAACGAGGTAGGTGTTGGCCCGGTGCCCGGCTCCTGACCCGTCAGCCAGGTTTGTGATGAGCGGGCATGGTTGGCGCCGGCAGAGGCATCATCCCCATAGGCTGCGGGCAGACGCATGTCACTGATCACATTAAGCTGATCGCGAAAGGGTTCGAGGGATTTCAGCGTTTGGGGAAAGTCAAAGCCCGTACCATCAGTAGACGGCGTCCAGTATTTCATCACCGCACCATGGGCAATGTAGATGCAGACCAGGCGCGAGCGGGGTGTAGCCAGGTTCTGTGCTGATACCCCGGCTGGAATCATGGCATCCAGTAACGGCAGGGCAATGATACTGCCAGTGCCTCGCAGGAAGTGACGACGTGACAAGTGTTTTTTGGTTAGAAAGTGCATGAGTCTTCTCCTGTCCCGTTCAACGTTCAGCCACAGTGGTGATGGGCGCCTCGACGATTTTCTTGCGAAAGGGGGCACTCTCTACGATACCCAGCACAATATCAGAGAAACGATACTGGTTGGCAGCTGTACTGTTGGCGATCTTGCGTACAGCGGACATATCGGGTGAATGCAGGTGGCGCCCAAGCGCATAGGCAAGCAGTTTTTCGATAAAGTTGGATGCGACGGCATCACCGCGATCAAGTATTGCGTTTCGCAGGGCTACGGGTCCATCGATTGGTGTACCATCGATTAACTCAGTGAGCGTGTTCAGCGCATAGCCATTCTCCCGGGTGCGCCAGCGACCAATGAGGTCAAAATTTTCCAGCGCCAGCCCAATAGGGTCCATGATCTGGTGACATGCCGCACAGGAAGGATTGGCGCGGTGCAACTCCAGACGTTCGCGCAAGGTATTGACGACAATACCAGCCGGTACCTTGTCATTGGTCAGGTCGGTTTCTACACCGGGTGGCGGCGTGGGTACCGGCGCGCCCATGATATCTTCCACAATCCAGGCGCCGCGCACGACAGGCGAAGTCCGGTTGGCGACAGAGGTCGCGGTGAGAATGCTGCCATGACCGAGAAGGCCGCGACGGGGACTATCCGCTGGCAGTGCTACACGGCGCATATAGTCGCCACGCACATCCGGGATTTCATAATGGGATGCCAGGCGCTCATTAAGCCATGTGTAATCGCTGTCAATCAGGCTCAGCACGCCGCGATCTTCAAGCACCATATCCAGGAACATCATTTCGGTTTGTTGACGGAAGGCGCTCAATAATTGTGCATCGAACGCCCGGTCGTCTGGCTGTGCCACATCGAGCTCTCGCAGCTTTAACCACTGGCTGGCAAAATTACTGACCAGCGCTTCAGCCCGGGGATCTTGCAGCATGCGATGGACCTGAGCCTCCAGGATGTCGCGCTCATGCAGGCTACCCGCACTTGCCAGGTTAAGCAGCTCCTCATCGGGGATGCTGCTCCACAGGAAGAAGGAAAGCCGCGAGGCCAACTCAACATCAGTGATCGCATAGACCGATCCCGGTGCCAGTTCGTCAGGTGTTTGTTCTACCTGGTAGAGAAAGCGCGGGTCCATCAACAGACGTGCGATGGCATACTGTATGCCTGCCTCAAAGCCCTCGAGTTCTTGTCCCTTATCATAGAATGCCAGCAGCTCGGCTACTTCATCAGACTCCGCTGCTATTGGCTGACGCCAACCACGGGTCGCCAACCGGGTAAGAATTTCACGCGCGCAGCCCCGTGCTTCGCTATCCACTTGAGGATAGCAAGAGAAGATGGTCCGACGGCTGGGAGTATCGCCTGCTCCGCTGATCTCAAAGGGGCCGTTAATCTTGATACTGACGACATCGCCATCCCTGTTGAACGCATCAAAGTACTCATTCACTCCTGGACAGCGTTTGACGTCCTGCTTCGCCACTGCAATGTTGTGGGCACCGGCACTGATTGGCAGTTGGAAGTTTCTGGGATCATCAAGTTCCAGCAGTTCTCCATCAATACTCACCACAAGTTGATAGTCATCGGAAGAACAAAAGGGATTGCCACCAAAGAAGCCACCCCCGCCAGGATTGATAGTGAACTGGTAACGCGCGTCCAGCGGGAAGTTGTGGCTTATCGCCAGACCACCACGGGAACCCAACGGCAAGCCTTCGGTCGTACTGCCTGTGCTCGCATCGTAGCTCACCTCGTAGGGAATCAGTGACAGGTCTCCCACCGCTTCTCGACTGATGCGCATGGCAGCACCGGCATAGGCTTCAATTAAAGTGGGTGAAACGCTGAGTAATTCCAGGTTGTTATCAAAACCTTCTCCTGCTGTCTCTGCTGGTATGGAGGCCACGACATGGGAGGCGTCAAACTGAAGCAGGTCACGGATGGCATTGCGGTATTCGTCGCGATTCAGTCGCGCGAGCCCTTCATTGCCAGGGTTCATGTCGCGGTCGTATTCAATATCCAGCGCAGTCCCCAGGTTGTTGGCGAACGCGTCCAGTTCAGTCCGGGGAGGGCGAGGCTTTCCCGCAGGAGGCATCATGCCGGTACGTATCTTGCGAATCGCAAGCTCCCAGGTATCTGCATCTTCAGCCAATGAATCGTGAGTCAGCAGGTCAAAAGCAGTGCCGCCAGCAAAATCCTCAAAGTTGTGACACTCTGTGCAATACTGATCGAGCAGATCCCAGTCGACTTTTGCTTGAGCAGCGGCAGTTCCTGCCACCAGCAAGGTGATTGGAAGAAAATACCAGGCTGTTGGTCGGGCATTGCATGTCACTGCATAACGCGAAGAAGTCATGGGAATGGATCCTGGGTTATTCGTTACCGGCTAAAACGGATATTGGGGTGGCGTGTCCTTGATCGTCATCCACTGCCAGCGTGTATATTCCTCCAGATCGGCGGGGCCTCCGACCGAGGCTCCGCTTCCCGCGACTCCGGGAGCGCCGAACGGATTGTTGGCATCGTCATTGACCGTTTGATCATTGACATGCACCAGCCCTGATTTCAACTGGCTTGCCACGCGATTGGCGCGGCCTACCGACTGGGAGATCACACCGCTGGACAGTGAGCCTTCATGCCTGTTGGCCAGGGCGATTACTTCCTCATCGGTATCGAAACAAATGATGTTGGCTATCGGGCCAAAGGTTTCCACGTCAAACGCGGGCATGCCGGGTTTGACACCGGAGAGCACCGTCGCCTGGTGGAAGAGACCGTCGTTTTCACCACCGGTTTCAATTTTTGCGCCTGCCTCGACAGACGCAGAAAGAATTGATTTCACCCGCTCAAGCTGTTTCTGGTTAATCACGGGGCCCAGAGCAACCTGACCCGTCGCCGGATTACCCACGGGCATATGCGAAGCTTTTTCAGCCAGTTTTGCGACGAACTGATCATGGATGCCCTTTTGTACAAAAATGCGGCTGGAGGCCATACAGATCTGTCCCTGATGGAAAAAGGCGCCGAATGCGGCATTATTGACCGCAGCATCAATATCGGCATCATCAAGAATGATGAGCGCGTTGTTGCCGCCAAGCTCCAATGACACTTTCTTCAGATGATGACCGGCCAGCTCGCCGACACGTCGGCCGACAGCGGTGGAACCGGTAAACTGGATCATCTGAACCAGGGGATTGGTACACAGCGCTTCGCCGGCTTCCGCGGCGCCCGGCAGGACATGGAACACGCCCTTGGGCAATCCTGCGTCCTCCAGCGCGCGGGCAATGGCGAAGCCGCCGCCCACCGGTGTTTGGGGATCGGGTTTGATCACCACGGTATTACCACAGGCCAGTGCCGGGGCGACAGCACGCATGGAAAGCACCAGGGGAAAATTGAATGGGGAGATGATGCCGACGACCCCTCTGGGGACTCGCTTGGCCATGCTGATGCAATCTGGGCCTTTCAGGCTTTGCAGTATTTCGCCACGCGGTGCGGTGGCAAGGTGGGCTGCATTGTGCAGGATGGCGACCGCTTCGTTAACTTCGTGCTGACCTTTGGGAATGATGCCGCCGGATTCAAGGGCCACATAGGTGGCTATTTCCTCGAAATTTTCCTGCAATATGGTGGCCGCCTTGAAAAAAATATTGGCCCTTTCCCGGGCGCCCAGATTGGCCCATTCCTGCTGGACCGCATCCGCTATGACGCAGGCACTGTTGACATCTTCCTGGTTGGCAAATCCGACCGTCGCCATTGTCTCGCCGGTGCCCGGCTCTGTCACCTCAATGGTTCCTGCTATGGAATCCACCCAGTCACCGTTAAAAATCTTGCCGGTCCAGGCGGACTGTTTCAGGAACTCATCTTTCAGGTTAGCCATAATCTACTCCAACGTAGGTCAATAAATGGGAAGTCGGACAGGAAGAATAACCAGCCAATCCTGGCCAGTCCAGTCTGACGTGGTTGCCGGAAAAGCTGTTGTTAACTGGTGTGGTTGGTTGCAAATCAACGAAGTTATAACGTGACACTCACTCCCAATGAATTGAAAAATTAAAGAATCAAATTTTGCATGCCAATATTTCTTGTACCGGCTTAGAAAAGGGTTGATATCAAAATAGTCAGATATCTCGACTTATTGGGGGTCAAGTAAACTGTCCCCTTGATTCCGAGTGCAAAATGATCAGTTAGCGCCGGTCGCGGGGACCGTAGTGTGGCAGTTCCAGACCACGTTCGTAGGCGCCCAGATCCGGCGCGGCACCGGTATAGCCATCATTGATATTGGGTAATACCTGGCCTGAATCGATAGCCGCATTCCCCTGTTTCAGGCTGAAATTCACCGGGGCTGGATCATGCAATTGCCAGGGCTCATCCCTGTCCAGAGCGGGAACATTTTCAAATATGCTGTAGTTCACCAACACACTGTTGCCATCCTGGCCGGTTGCGGCACTGTATTCGGACAAACTACGGTATTCACCTTTCACAAGTTCGTCGTAATTCACCCGCTTATCAGCAGCAGGACCGCTCCAGGAAAAATTCATTGCCCCGGGTCTGGTCATGAATCCGTTGTAATCAGAACTGGAATAATCAGTAAAGGTGTCCATCCCGAACACTGCCTCTGCGGCGCCCTGTCGCAGGACGAGATTATTGCGAAAATGGATATTGCCGACCGGTCCCATGGGCAGCACTTCTGACGTAAAGGTGTTGTGATATACAAGAATACCCGCGCTGCTGGCAGTGAACTTTGTACTCCCGCTTTCGGGAGCGTGGTAAACCACATTGCGGATGAAATAGACCGGCCCGCTGAATCCGGGCTGCACGCTCAACGCCCTGTGGCCCTGGTTGAAACAGCGGTTCCTGAGGACACGGATATTGTACATGGCACCGTCGGTTTCGATGCAGTTGTCATCGACATTGGTAATGTCGTTGTTGTAAATATCGATGGATACCGGCATCCGTTCGCGAATGATGTCCGGATTGCCATCCGGCGCACCATAGGTGGCATGGTCAATACCGTCATGAAAATTGGCCACATAATTGTGGGCAATGACATGACCGGAGCCGTAAACCTTGACAGCCAATTCCGATACAACCGGCGTGGGATATCCGGGTGTTCCTTGCCAGGTGCGGCCAATCCAGCCCTCCAGCCGGTCAGGATGGCTTTTGCCAATGAAGACATTGTCGGCAATATAAAAGTCTTTCGAGCCGGACCAGTCTGTGTAGATGCCCCGACCCACCTGCTCGAAACGGCTGTTCCTGACCACCAGACCAACGGCGCCGGCAAGTCCCTTGTAGCCGGCCTGGATGCCGACTTCGGTATTACGGATGGTAATACCCTCGAAGTAGATATAGTCGGCGGCCATGACATCAAACAGCACATGATTGCCATTGCCATCAAAAATCACCTCACCGTCTCCGGCGGCAACGATGGCAATAGGCCTGTCAGGCGTACCACCCTGGCGCAGGCGATAGGTCCCATCGAACAGCAGACCGGATGGATTGGCATATCGATAGCGGTCGGCCTTGTATTCCCCGGCATGCACCTTGATGGTATCGCCGGGCTGAACCCTGGGCGGGTAGGCATTGAACCAGTCTGCCCCGTTGGCACGGGTGTAAAACGCATTCAACAACCCGGTGAACGCCGGCTGCTCCTTCTCGCCCGTATGGCCCACGGGGTAAACATGAAAAGTGCGGCCGTTTTCCGCAGGTGACGGTTCCGCTCGTGTGCGAACGGTGACCAGTTTTTCCTCATGCAGGTCATTGTCCGGGTCGGTGAGTGTGAGTTTCACCTGGTAAGCGGTGTCAGCTGCCAGATCGAAAATGCTGCCGGCAAACATGTTTGGCGAGGTGTAATCAAAGGCATTGTAGACTTGCCGCATTTCCTCGTTCTGGATACGCAGCAATGGCAAACCCTCGTGCCAGGCTGATGTGCCCTCGACCCGGTACTCCAATGAAACGGCTGCATTGCGGTTGTCATCGCCCTGGATATACCACTCAAATCCCAGCGCCATCAGCGTCGATGGTTCGATGACAAGATCCCCGGCCATGGTGGCCTCCTGCGCCCTGGCCGGGGCTGTAAAAATGGCAAGGCAGGTCATGCAAAGCAGTCCCTGCATCAGCGAATATTTGGCTTTCGACAGGGCGGAATGCATGGCGTACCTCTTGTTGCTTCATGATTGGTCACAGGCAAGTTAGGTTTTCCCGACAACGGAGTCAATATTCACATTGATAATATATAGGGAGGCCCTTTCCACGTGTCTGTCCACTTCGCCCTTGACGGCAAAGCATATTGGTGCAAACTTTAGTCTGCCTGTTTTTTTAACCGCCAGAGAGTATTTATCATGAAAATTTCTGCTTCCTTCCTGTTGTTATTGTTAACCATCGGCATCAGCGGGGTATCTGCAGCCCAGGATATGCCGCTGGATTACGATGCCTATGTAAGGGATTTCAATTCCGGCAATGACGAGGGGCTGGTTGAGAAATATTTTGCTGAAGATACCGTGATGATTAGTGGCAGTGGTGAGTTTCGTGGCCATGCCGGCATGAAGGAGTTTCTTGCCTGGGCCCATGATGGTGTCCGTGAAATTCTCAGGCCGGTCAATATTGCCTACGATGACAGCAATATTTTTGTGGAAGTGGATATGGATTTCGTCGCGTCGAAAGAACGCCCCGATTTTCCTTTTGGTCACATGCTACCCGGCGATATTGTCACGGTGAAGTTTCTGGTCCATTACATTATTAATGAAGACGGTCTCATCCAGGAGTTGCAGACCATGACCTGGCAGCCGGAGAGAGAGGTCAGCAAGATTCCCCGCCTGGGTGAGCATCCTGGACAGAAAGCCGCATTCCTCGCCTATACAAGGGCTTTCAGTGCCGGTTTACCGGAACAGTATTCTGCTTTTTACACCGATGATGTGGTCCTGGAATTACCTTCTGTTGGCACAATTACAGGCAAACAGGGGATTGTGGATTTCTATACGGACATGTTTGTGTCAGTGCAGGAGTCACTTGAAATCAATACCGTGATTTATGACGAGCATGCCATCGTCGGAGATTTTGTCAGTGTGTTTACGGCTTCAGTGGATGCGCCTGATTTTACTGTCGGTCCGCTCAAGGCAGGAGAACAGTACCGGGTTCCTGTCCTGGTCTATTACACGCTGGAAAACGGTCTTATCAGCCACATCCGTGTGGCACGCATGGGAGAAACTGTATTGAATCGCCCTATATTTCCGGAGTGACTGGTTCAATTGAAGAATTAACTGGTCGAACCATTCCGAGACTGGCGCACCAAGTCAATTTCCAGCTGATAGTTCAAGTCCAAAGGCTGCAGGTACAGCCCGGGTTCAACGTGATTGGCAGGTGAACGTTCGTTGATCGTGTTGCGTGTGGCCACTGATACATCGGGATCACCCCCAAAGCGTTTGCCCATGGAAACACCGGGGCGGTTGTTCCTCCTGTCTCCTGTTTTCAGGGCCTTATTCGATCAGGGCTTTCAGTGGTTCTATCACCGCCTCGGCCCAGAGCCGGTAACCACGGGTAGTCGGGTGCAGGCCGTCACTCATGATTTCCACCGGGATGTCACCGTTTGAATCCAGGAATATCTCGCCTATATCCCGGTAGAAGACCGACTCGCCGTCATCCAGCCTGGCAATAATACTGTTCACCCGGCCGAGCTTTTCACGCAGCGGATCATTGTGCGTGCTGCGTGGAAAAATACCCAGCAGCAGAATTTTTGCTGCCGGAAAACGCGTCTGCAACTCCAGCACAACGGCACCCACGCCTTCGGCAATTTCTTCCGCCAGGTTGGCACGCGCATTGTTGGTTCCGATCATGAGCATGACCGCCTTCGGACTAAAGCCTTCACCTTCACCATTTTGCAGCCGGTAAAGCACACCCTGGGTAGTGTCGCCGGCGATGCCGAAGTTGGCCACCTTCATATCCCCGAAGTATTCGTCAAACACGGGCTTGCCGGCATAGCGACCACTTTCTGTGCGCCACCAGTCGGTAATGGAGTCGCCCATAAACAGGAGATCGATGTCGCCTGCCCTGGCAACTTCCAGATTGGCCTGGTGTTTGGCCTCGAAACGGGGGCTGAGGTTGGGAATAATGGCCGTGTTACGGGCAGCGGGTGGCCTGACTTCCAGAAGATAGGGGTACTTTTCAAACAGGGCTGCCTCGTTGTTCGACAGGCTGTTCATGAAACCATCAAGCATCTGTTCGGCACGGGAGATTTCCGCTTCGCTGGGCCGTTGCATGACTACGGCATCGGGTACTTCGGCGGGCTGGGGGAACCTCGGCTGCGCCTGGGCAAGACCAGCGGTGGTGGCAAGAAGCAGCCCGATCAGGACGCCGCGATGAATCAAGCTGGAGACAGAAAATGCTGTCACGATGCTTTCCTCCATTGATTGGTGAGTTACCAGGTAATTATTAGCATAAACGCCAACCGACTGCCATGCAGGTGTAGAAAGAACAAACGGTCAATGCCGGTTAGTCTGCCTGAAATAGAAAAGAAATTTGAGGACAGATATTTGGCGTCAGCGTAAAAAACTCTATTGTTACTGTGTCCCTAAATAATAATTATCAAAACAATAAATACTGATAGTTTTTATTCTGACCCCAAATATCCTGTTAAATTTATACAAAAAAAGCCCCCGGATGTGAGTGCCGAGGGCTTTGTTCAGATCGCGAAAAAGGATCTTATCGGCTGACCGTTATACTGGCCTGCAGATCCGTTGGACGGATGACCTCCATGGCCGGAGGCGCGGCCACCAGCTTGACCCACATGTTATCGCCATCCCTGAACCAGGAGGTCTCTTTCGCCTGACGCAAGGCGTCTATGCTGCGCTGTTTCATTCCGGAGGCTGCATTGGTGAAACCAGGTAGTTCAAACATGACCCATGATCCTTCATCCATTTCTGCCAGGCCAAGAGTGACTTCCTCCCTTTCAGTTTTGACCTCGATCTCGGTGCCGGCCTTCACCGTACTCAGGTCACCGCTGATCTTGAATTCCTTGCCATTGCGAAAAAGAGCGATGGGCGGCTGCGGAGCAGGACGGGAGAACAGCGCGGCACGTTGAGAACGAACAAGTTCAGTGTCCGGCGCATTCGGACTGAGCCCACCGATCAGGGCGAAGCGGGCAGTCCGCGATTCGAGATTCACTCCGGCCGGGAATTCTCCCCTGGCGTTGGAGAGATTCAGGCGACCGATATCGCCCGTGCATACAGAAGCGTTCCAGGTGGGATGAATTTCACAGGTATCGTCGGTGGCGACGCTGTCATTCTCGCCGTCGTGGAGTATGACCTGGGAGTCGGGAATGCCGGTTACCGAACCGTCCAGGTCCCGGAAGGACAGGGTCCGATATTGGTTGCCTCCGCGGTTATCATTGTCGAAGCGGGTATCGTAAGTCGGGAAATAGACTGGCTTGGCATTGACGAATTCTGCCCCCTTGATGGAACTGTTGGTACTGAGCCCCGCACTCGTGAACAGCAGGAAAGAGAGCGCACCTGTCTTTCTCTGGTCGTTGTCCTGGAAATTCACGAAAGTGGTATTTACCACGTCATCGCGGTAATCATAGTATTCGTAGCCGCGGATGGGGAAATCGGGAATGGAGGGCTTGGGCAGGCTGCGGCCGTAGGCGATTTCCTCCGGTGTCGTGGGATTGCCGATATTATCGGTCTCGCCCACGACCAGTCCGTCAACCAGTCGGGAACTGAACGGCAGGCTGCCGATGTCGCCAGCGGCCTGGGTCATGCCAATGGCATTGTCAGCGAGAGTCAGGTTGCTGTACACGTAGAGGTCGCCCCGGCCCCAGAGACCGCCATTACGGTTCTTGTAGCTGGTCAAATCCTCGAAGTGCGTCTCCATCACTTCGCTCTCCAGGTCGGTAGGATCCGACAACGGCTGCAACGGCCAGGAGGCGAGACCGAAGGTGTTGTCTTCGTCGATGTGCCGATCGATCATGAACCCGTCGAAATTGGAATGAGCCACGTTACCCCGGAATTCACGCAAGGGCGTACGGCGCGGCCAGGTGTTGAGGCTGTCGTCCGAGCCCATGAACGCGCCATTCGGGTGCTCCGGTATGGAAAACCAGAAGCCGGTTGAATCGGAACCGGCGGCCACGTTTTCCACGTAGGTGTTGTCCGGGTTGGTGATCCAGTATGAGGCCGCCGTGTTGTCGGAAGGCAGCAGGGTATGCTCGCCGGAAAAACTGATGTCCCTGAGTTCGCGGCGGTTTTCAATAACAAGCTCACCGTTTGCGGCCAGATTGTTTGGTACGCACTCCAGGGTAGGATGACATTTGGTCTGAATGGCCAGGTTTTTGATGAATTCGTTGCCGGTCTCAATGCCGTCTTCCATGAAGAAACAGTGGCCCACGGTGTTGTAGGTTACGTTGTTCTCGACACGCAGGTCGTTGGTACCATGTACCGTCACGCAGCGGTTAAAGGTGTCGTGGATGGCGGAATTCCTGATGTACTGGCCTTGTCCGCCCTCACCGACCAAATGCCAGTGAATCGGGTAGCGAGCCAGCTCCATGTGCTGCCCCATGCGGTTGAGTTCGACGCCCTCGACGTACATCTTGCTGGTGATCATCGCCATGATGTGGCCGCCGAAATACGACTCGAGTGAATCTTCGGATGACTGTACCTTGATGTTGCGGGTCAGCAGGCCCACTTCGCCGCGTTCGTCCACGCCGTAGGTGATCTCGCCGAAGTGCATGTATTGCAGGGGTTCATCCAGGGTGATGGTGTTGCCGCTGATGGTCGTGATAAAGCGGGTCTCGGCCTGGCGCGGGTTGTAATCCGTTGAAGCGAGGACAATCTGGTCACCTGCCTGCCACTGGCTGGCATCCAGTACTTCAATAATAGTGGCGCCTGCTTTGGCAGTTGCCGCCAGCTTCGTCCAGGCATTGGTACGGTTTCCGTGCAGGTTCAGGGTGCCGCCCGAGAGCATGATGCCGCGGTCGCCCATACCCATCAGCTGCTCGCCTTCATTGTTGTCGGTGAGCGTGATGGTGGCCTTGTGCTGGTGAGGATTGGCTTCGGTGCCGATCTGCAACTCACCGAACACCATGATCCACTCGGTGGTCAGTGACAGATCGGATTCGTCCGCAAAGACAAGTTTGCCATTGATGGTCAGCCCGTCAAGGGGCGGTGGGCTGACGTCCAGTAGCACTTCCCGGTCACTGGCGATGGTCACCCTGTCACCGGCGACCGGGACCTGGCTGTTGGGCCAGGTGGCCGGATCAGACCAGCGCAGGGACTGCGCCTGTGCCGCGAATGCTGTAAAAACGAGAAATGGCAGAATGGATAAACGGATGGATGTACGCATGGAACCGGAATTTCCCTTGATAGTGTGCTAATTACCCCAGAATGGGCTACAGAGAATAGCATGAATTTCCGGCAAAAATCATCGACAGAAAGGGATATCGATCTTGCCGACATCAGGGCGATAGTGGCACAGATTTGCGAGGCAGTGCATCGCATGGTCGGGGAAAGTACCGGAAGAATAAACGGCCAACACGGGTAGTCCAGCCTGAGTCTAGCCAGACGTTGATGTCCGGTAACCTGCCGTTGCGCGGTGCTGCTGCCGCCTGAATCCCCGAAACGCCAACGCCTGCCCCCTGAAAATACCCCCTTTTGCATTGTAAATCCGAACGCCATCCTGCACGTCCTGAGGTTGCATCGTCCGTGATGTTGTTTATCAATCGTTGGGTCCCTGATTTCGGCTCGGCAAAAGAGGTGGTGCACGGTTAGGCGGTAAGGTGGCGGGCCGGGCTACATAACGGTAGATTCGCTGTCCGATGTTTTGTGCTAGTTTTACGTATGTCGGATACAGGGGGGGCTGAGATGACCAAAGAACAAAGCAATAATCATCCAGGAAACCACAGGGGGGTTAGTCGCCGGACCTTACTGGGCACGGCTGCTTCTGCGACAACAGCGTCATTGATTCCGCTCACTTCCTGTACTACGCCCATCCAGCCCTCTGGCCTAGTGATACCCGCTGAAGCCCGCACCATTCTGGAAGCCTTTGTTGACCGCATAGTCCCGGCTGATGATAACGGCCCAGGTGCACTTGAGGCAGGGGCCGTGTTCTACATTAATCATTCGCTGGCCAACTGGAATGACCATGAGATGGATAACCTGATCGCCGGACTTTACGATCTCACCCGTGCTGCTAGGCGCCGGTATGACCAGGATTTTGCCCTGTTATCCAATGCCAACAAGGATGCCCTGCTCAGGGATATGGAGGATGGCAAAATCGATGGCTTTGAGAATGCTGCACCGGTATTCAACCGTCTTCACAGACTGACCCTGGAAGGCGTGTTCAGTGATCCCTATTATGGCGGCAACCAGAACTATATCGGCTGGGACCTGATTGGCTATCCCGGTGCCGTCATGTCCAGTACACCGGCCATGCAGCAAATGGGTGGCCGTTTGCCTCCGCTGCACACTTCTGCCTATGGCAGTGACTATGATGGTGAGTAAGGGGGGAGTTTATGGCAGCTAATCTGGGCGAAGTGGATGTAGTGGTTGTTGGCCTGGGTGCCGCCGGCGGTGTTGCCGTCCTGCCCCTGACCCGTGCCGGACTAAACGTGGTGGGCCTGGAAGCCGGTACCTGGATGAATCCCGGCACCGATTACAAAGCCGATGAAATTCACAACAACGTGCGCGCCCTGGTAACCACGGGTAACAAGGTGGCCGGAGAAGTGCCGACTGTGCGCCGGTCGACCGCTGAAACAGCCGTCCAGCAGCCCCGTCATCCCATGATGAATGCTGTGGGGGGGACCTCCATTCACTACCATGCCCAGAGCTGGCGGCTGAATCCCTGGGATTTCAAGGTGCGCAGTGCCACCCTGGAACGTTATGGCCCGTCCTATATTCCGGAATACACCACCCTGGAAGACTGGCCGGTCAGTTATGACGATATGGAACCCTTTTATGATCACATCGAATACGAAGTGGGGGTCAGTGGCCGGGCAGGGAATATCCAGGGACAGATCAATCCCGAGGGTAATATTTTTGAAGGCCCCAGGCGCCGCGATTATCCCATGCCGCCTCTGCGCTCCTGTGACTTCCTTGACCACATGCTGGAGGCAGGTAGGTCAATAGGCTACAACCCCTACCATGGTCCGGCAGCCATCAATTCGCAGGCTTACGACGGCAGGCCGGGCTGTCAGTACCACGGTTATTGCGATCGCGGCGGTTGCCATGTGCGGGCCAAGAATTCCACTGATGTGTCCACCATTCCCAAGGCCCTTGCTACCGGGAACCTGGAAGTGCGCGACAACTGCAATGTCAGGCGCATTGAATCCGACAATACTGGCAAGGTGACAGGGGTGACCTACCTGCGCGATGGCCAGGAGTATTTCCAGCCGGCACGGGCGGTCTTGCTCGGCTGTTATACCTACGAAAATATTCGACTTTTGCTGCTGTCCCGGTCTGGCTTTTATCCGGATGGTCTCGGTAATAACCGCGGCCAGGTCGGACGCCATTATTTCGGCCACTGGGATATCCAGGGCGGTACCCTGGTCTCAGCGCTGTTCCCCTTTGATATCAATATCTGGTACGGCGCTATCGCCCAGGGAGTGATGGTGGATGACTGGGCCGATGACAATTTTGATCACAGCGGCATGGGCTTTATCGGCGGTTCAAGCCTGCATGTCTACACGGAAAAACATCCCATAGGTGCCGCTGCCATGGGCACCTTTGGCAAGGTCCAGCGGCGCTGGGGGTCGGAGTGGAAAGACTTTATCCGGGTGAATGCCGGGCGAACCCAGACTGCCTATATCCAGACCAATACCTTTCCCTATGAACATACCTGGGCTGATCTTGATCCCAATGTCCGCGATCCTTTTGGTGATCCTGTTCTCAGGGTAACCAATGGGCCAAAACGCAATGAGCCCATGGCCGCAGCCCATGCGGCAGACAAGATGGAAGCCTGGTTTCGGGAAGCGGGCGCTTCGGATATTGTGAATACCGGTGGCGGTGTTGGCCCGGCCCTGTCTACCCATGCTCATGGTGGCACGCGTATGGGCAACAGTCCTGTGACCAGTGTATGTGATCCCTGGGGTTTTTCATTCGAGGCAAAAAATCTCGGCATCCTTGGTGGTTCAGTCATGCCAACGGCCGGAGCCAGGAACCCGACACAGACCCTGCAGGCCCTGGCCTGGCGTACTGCGCAGCACCTGGCAGATGACTGGAACGGAATCACGGCCTGATGCGTTTATGGTTACTGTGTGTCCTGGCTTGCCTGGCAATACCGGTAAACGGGGCGGAGCCTAAACAGGATTATTTTGCGCCGGGTATCGCGTTACCCGATGCCGAGGGCAAGGCCCTGATATTGAGAGCCTGTACTGGTTGCCATACCCTTGAAGGCGTTCCGGCCTACAAGAAATACTGGGGTTACGAGCGCTGGCTGCCCATGGTGGAGAACATGATAGAACACGGGGCGAAGCTCGACGACAATGAGAAGGTCATTGTCACCAGATACCTGTCGAGGTATTTCGGGACGGATGAATGACGAGGCAAAAGGCAAGAGACAAGAGGCACACAAAGAGGTAGGTCGGATAAGCCAGGTAGTGGCGCCATCTGACGGCTTCGATGGGGTTTTCGATAAAAGAATAAAAGAATAAAAGGATAAAAGGATCAAAGGATAATAGGATAATAGGGAGTCGGGTTGATTAGTGGATTGTTTACACCCCGGTGATTGGCCTGGAATGTGATTGTGTTGAAACTGCTTGAGGAGTCGGCGAGATGAAACGGATACTGATGGTTAGCTTGTGGCTGGTTGGCATGCCTGTGCTGGCGCAACAGGCGGTGATTGTGCAGACCAATTCTCGGGATGAGGTGGTGCATCTGATAGATCCTGCCACGCAGGAAATTGTGGGTGAGATTGAAGGTATTCCGGTCAACCATGGTGCCGCTGCAGCGCCGGATGGGAGTGAGCTTTACTTTTCCAGCGAGGCGAAACTCACCCTGGATGTGGTCAATGCCAGATCCCTGGAGATCGAGGCTGAAATTCCTCTTAGCGGCAGGCCGAACAATATTTCCATTGGCAAGGATGGGCGTTATGTCTACGTGGGCATCATGGAGCAGCCTGGTGGTATCGATGTCATCGATACGCAACGTCGGGAAAACGTTCACCATATTGATACCGGATCCCGTGTCCATAATACCTATGTGACACCCGATGGCAGTCATGTCGTGGCGGGCACCTTTGGCAGCACCGAAGGGAACCTGGATGTGTTCAGTACCGAGACATGGGAACGTGCTTTCCAGATTTACCCGCCTGCCTCCAGTGATGCCATGGAAGGTATTCGGCCCATGGCCTTCGATACACATCCTGATGGCTCAACCCGCAACATGTATGTGCAGATTTCCAACCTGCATGGTTTTGCGGTTGTCGACTTTGACACGCGCGTGGAAATAGGCCGGTTTATTTTGCCGTCAGTGCCTGAAGAGCAGATGGACCCGCCACCCTACAATTCAGCACCGGCTCACGGGATCGGCGTGGCACCAAACCAGGAAACCATCTGGATCTGCAGTCGCTGGAATGGCACCGTGTATGCCTATTCACTACCTGAAATGGCGTTCCTGGGTGGCGTCAAGGTGGGCAGTCATCCGGACTGGATCACCTTCAGTCCTGACAGCAAATATGCCTATGCTGCCAATGGTGCGAGCAACGATGTGTCCGTCATCGATATTGAAAATCTGGAAGAGGTGGAAAGAATCCAGGTGGGTTCAGCCCCCAAACGCAACATCACGGCGATCCTGCACAGGTAACTGGTTGAGCAATTTATTTTGAAAAGAGGGGTAATGGCATTCTTGCCAATCTATCGTACTCCCAGTACAGACCTGCGGCCAGGATTGCGGGCAGGAATCGGACTCTGACACCTGCTATGGCATTATTCATGGCTTGAACACCGAGCTGTTTCTTATCGACTGAGCGTTATACTGGCTTGCGTATTCGATGGACGAACCGGCTTGATCAGGGGTTCGTTCACGACCAGTTTGACCCAGATGGTGTCGTCGCCACTGAACCAGGAAGTCTCGTTCGCCTCGCGTAAGGCGTCTATGCTGCGCTGCTGCGTGCCGGAGGCTGCGCTGGCAAAACCTGGCACTTCAAACATGACCCATGAGCCCTGGTCCATTTCACTCACACTGAGCGAGACTTCATCGCGCTCGGTCAGCACCTGGATCTCGGTGCCGGCCCGCACGGTACTCTGATTGGCTGTTATTTTGTGCTCCTTGCCATTGCGGACAACCGTGATGGGCGCCGGCGGCGCAGGACGAGGTGGCGGCGCTGCCCGGGCGGCTCCAGGGGGTGGAGGGGGTGGAAAGCTCGGACGGACGAATCCGAATCCAAAGCCGCCTCTTAATTCCCCGGGAGCGGGAGGCGTTGCAATTTGACCCGCCCTGAAATTCAGACGTCCGACATCACCCGGGCACACAGAGGCGTTCCAGGTGGGGTGAATCTCGCAGGCTTCTTCATCCGTGGCGACGCTATCGTTCTCGCCGTCATGGACCAGGATATAGGCGTCTCTCTTGCCACCCACCGAACCGTCCAGGTCGTGGATGGCTGCAGACCTGTAAGCCACGGCACCCCGGTTGTCACTGTCGAACCGGGGATCGATGTTGGGAAAATATACCGGCTTGGCATTGACGAATTGTGCCCCGCTGACAGTGTTTTCGGTAGTGACCCCCGCGCCTGTAAACAACAGCCAGGAAAGTGCGCCTGTTTTTCTCTGATCATTGTCCTGGTAATTCACGAATGTGGTATCCACCACCTCATGACGGTAATCATAGTATTCGTAACCGCGGATCGGGAAATCCGGTATCAGCGGCTTCGGCAGACTGCGGCCGTAGGCGACTTCCTCCGGCGTTTCAGGATTGCCGATGTTATCGGTTTCGCCCACGACCAGCGCATCGATCAACCGTGAGGTAAAGCGCTCACTGCCGAACGTACCGGTTGAATGGGTCATGCCAATGGCGTTGTCAGCGAGTTTAGCATTGCTGAATACGTGAAGTTCACCCCGGCCCCAGATTCCACCATGGCGGTTCTTCCAGGCGGTCAGATCCTCGAAGTGCGATTCCACCATCTCGCTGTACGGGTCAGCAGGAACTTCCAGCGGCGTGTACGCGGTGAAGGACAGGTCGAAGGTGTTGTCTTCATTGATGTTGCGGTCGAACATGAAACCGTCGTAGTTGGAATGGGACACGTTGCCCCGGAATTCACGCAAGGGGGTACGGCGCGGCCAGGTGTTGAGGCTGTCATCCGAGCCCAGGAATGCACCATTGGGATGCTCCGGCAGGGAAAACCAGAAGCCGGTCGCCTCACTACCGGCGGCCACATTGTCCACGAAAGTATTGTCAGGGTTCGTGATCCAGTATGCCGCGACTGTATTGTCGGAAGGCAGCAGGGTATGTTCCCCGGACATGCTGATGCGCCTGATGGCCTGGCGGTTTTCGCCATCAACCTCACCGTTTGGCCCGAGGTTGTAGGGCACACATTCCAGGGTGGGATGACACTTGATCTGGATCGCCAGGTTTTTGATGAATGCGTTACCGGTCTCAATGCCGTCTTCCATGAAGAAGCAGTGGCCAACGCTGTTGTAGGTGACGTTGTTCTCCACACGCAGGTCATGGGTACCGTGCACGGTCACGCAGCGATTGAAGGTGTCATGGATGGCAGAGTTCCTGATGTACTGGCCCTGTCCGCCATCGCCCACCAGATGCCAGTGAATCGGGTAGCGGGCCAGCTCCATGTGTTGCCCCATGCGATTGAGTTCGACGCCCTCCACATACATTTTGCTGGTCACCATGGCCATGATGTGACCACCGAAATACGACTCAAGCGAATCTTCAGAGGACTGAATCTTGATGTTGTGGGTCAGCAGGCCCACTTCGCCGCGCTCATCCACACCAAAGGAAATCTCACCAAAGTGCATGTATGCAAGCGGCTCGGTCAGTGTGATGGTGTTGTCGTCAACGGTGGCGATGGTGCGACGTTCGGCCTGGCGCGGGTTGTAATCCGTGGAGGCCAGCACGATCTCGTCCCCGGCCATCCACTGGCTGGCATCCAGGACATGAATAGCGGTGCTGCCCGCCTCGGCGGTCTCGGCAAGCCTGGTCCAGGTATGGGTACGATTACCATGCAGGTTCAGGGTGCCGCCCGAGAGCATGATGCCGCGGTCGCCCATGCCCATTAGTTGTTCGCCTTCGTTGTTGTCGGTGAGCGTGATGGTGGCTTTGTGGGTATAAGGATTGGCTTCGGTGCCGATCTGCAACTCGCCTGACACCAAAATCCATTCGGTGGTCAGTGACAGGTCGGATTCGTCTGCAAACACAAGTTTGCCGTTGATGGTGAGTCCGTTCAGGGGCGGCGGGCTAACGTCCAGCAGCACTTCCAGGTCACGGGCAATGGTCACTCTGTCACCGGCGACCGGGACCTGGTTGTTGGGCCAGGTCGCCGCATCGGACCAGCGCAGGGACTGAGCCTGTGCGGTGAAGCCCGTTAAAACGAGAAAAGCCAGCAAAAACAAGCGAATGGATATACGCATGGACTCAGATGCTCCCTGACGGCCAGTTAATTAACCCCTCAAAACAGGTCACTGAGGATAGCATGATTTTTTGGCAAATAACCTACGACACGAAAGGCGATCATGAAGGTAAGAGAGGAGGGCACACTAACGCTCAGAAATTTGTTGATCAGGTTACTCAGCCCCTAATAATTGGGGGCCAGGTTTCTGGGACATTCATCTGTTTCGGAGCTTGTCATCGATTTTTTGCGCGGGGCAGGATCGAAAGCATGTGCTGCGCGCCGCGGGCAATAAAAAACCCGGCCGCATTACTGAGGCCGGGTTTTCTGCAAGCACTTCGAAGGCGGGAGCCTAGAAGTTCATGTTGACCCCCAACACGTACCGGCGGCCGATGGCGTCGTACAGGCCGTTGATGCCCGAGGTGCCTCCAAGGAAGCCAACGCCGTCGCCCGGAGTCAGGGGCGGTGCTTCATCCAGCAGGTTGTTCACCGTCAAGAAGACATTATAGGTGTTGCCCCCTTCACCGGTGAAGTCATAGCCCAGAGTAAGGTCGGTAACAAACACGGACTCGATAGTATTGTCATCCTTCTCTCCAGGTGGGCTGAATCGATCCTGCGTCCAACTGTCGATGTACTGGCCGTTCACGAAGGCTCTGAAATCACCCCTGGTGTAGGTCAGGTTGGTCAGGAAGCGATTCGTGGGATCGGAACGATCCAAGTAGTCCCTGGGGGCGCCAGGGACCAGCTGTGAGCGCTCATCGATGTGGCTGCCGATCAAGCGCCAGCTCAGGCTTTCGTCACCGCCGAAGAGACTGATGTCGGTTGTGTAACGCATTTCCAGGTCGAAGCCCTTCAGGCGCAGCTCATCGAGGTTGAAGTAGATCGTGGTGATTCTCGTGATCTGGCCGGTTTCCGGGCTGCGTTCGATCAGGTCACAGAGTTCCTGGGCACCCGCAAAACAGTTATCAACGATGTCCTGGAAGGGCGGCTGGGCCATAGCACCATCAATCTTGATGTCATACCAGTCACCCGAGATGGAGAAACCGGGCAGCCAGCTGGGCTGGTACACGGCGCCGAAGGTGAGGGTATCTGCTTCCTCCGGGTCTACGCTCGGGTTGCCGGCATTACGACTGGCGGTGAAGATAAAGCTGTTGCCCAGAAAGGGGTCAACCACGGCCGCACCACCTGCGGTTTCGTCAAAACGCTCTCTCAGGGTGGCGGCCCTCACGTCACGTGAGCTGGTGGCCCTGACCCGGAAATCGTCGTTGATTTGCCAGCTCAGGCCCACCTTCCAGGACTCGACGCCGCCTGAGCCCGAGTAGTCCGCGTAGCGGTACGCCAGGCTCGCGTCCAGTTGCTGGATCAGGGGGGAGTCGGCGATCAGCGGGACGTTGACTTCGCCGAAGACCTCGTCAACCGTGAAGCTACCATCCAAGATCGTGGTGGGGGTCTGGATGGAACCGGTGAACAGGATACGTGACAGGTTGCCGGCGCCCTGGAAGCCAGGGGGCACACTGCCAGCCCGAATGCCCGGCATGCCACCTGGGAAGTTTTCCGGTACAAGGCCACGGAAGCCGGTATTCTGGCCGCCGAGGAAGACGAACTCGTCATCGAGTTCCTTGACCGACTGGTAGACCTCGTCCTTGCGGTGGGAGGCGCCGAAGAAGGCCAGGATCGGGCCGGCGCCCCAGCCCTCATGCAGCTCGCCGTCGATGGTGATTTCGGCGAAGGTCTGCTCGTAGAGGCTCTCGATGAACTTCTCGTCGTCGATTACGTAGTCGATGCCGTCCGGCGTGGTGGCTGCGCTCTGCACGCCGCCCAGCAGGTTGATGGGACGGCAGTCACCCCATTCCGCGGGATTGACGATAGCGGCGTAACACGCAGGCTGGCCGTCTGGGCCGACCACGGCATCCATGGCGGGAAACAGGTACTGCAGGTCCGGACCGTTGAAGAACTGCTGGCGCTGGTCGACGCGTCCGTACTGGGCGTAGCCCTTGACGTTCCAGTCTGTGAAGAAGCCCGCATCATCCAGGCGCAGGTTGAAGCCCACGGTGCCGGACTTGGAGCGGTCATTCTGGGTGATGGTGTACTGTCCCAGCGGATTGTCAGCCTGGTTGTCACCGATCAATGCCATGTTAAACGAGGCCAGGCCTTCGTCGTCCATGATCTGCTGGACATTGGCGGGCAGGAAGGGGTTGCCGGAGAAGACGTTGACGGTCCAGGGACCCTGCAGGAAGGGCGTGGAGAACCAGGGGCTTTCCACTTCCGTGAATCCGTAAATACCCTGGGCGTAGATGTTCAGGTTGTCGGAGACATCGTGGTCGTAATAGACGAACACGTTATCCCTGTCGTTGCGAGCCGCGATCTGGTTGTCGGCGTCGTTCTGCCAGTTCTGGGTTGACTCGGTCAGCGCCTGGCAGTTACAGCCACCTTCGAACTGGCCGACGCCGGAGAAGGACTGCGGACCGGCGACCACGCTACCGCCGTCGTCGCGGGTGAATTCCCAGCGATGCAGGGCCGAGCCTGGTGCATTGATGACACCGCCGGTTGAAACCGCCGTGGACACCACGTAGTCACGCGTGATCAGGGTGGGGCCGTTGGGGTCCGGGTTGGTGATGCGGGCCTGTTGACGGTACCAGGATCTGTCTTCCAGAGCCTCCACTGAACGAATCTCTTCCATGCGGAACGAGTCGATGGAGAGCAACAGGTGACCGTTAGTGCCGATATCGCGGCCGTGGGTAATACCCAGCTCGCTGTTGTCGCCGTCTGCCCTGTAGGACGTCCCCGCCTGGGCTTTCACCTTGGTGCCGTTGTAGTCCGTGTCCAGGATGAAGTTGATGACGCCAGCCACAGCGTCGGTGCCGTAGGCGGCGGAGGCACCGCCGGTTACGGCCTGTACGCTGCGTATAGCCGCCTCGGGTAAGGCGCTCACATTGGGTATACCCCAACGGTTACCGGCGGGAACGCGCCGGCCGTCCAACAGCACCAGAGACCTCTGGGAACCCGCGCCACGCAGGTTCAGGTTGGTGCCGGCAGAGTTCCAGCCGACCTGACTGGGACGCTGATTGTTGAAAAACTGGGGCAGTTTGCTCAGTGACTCACCGAGCTGTCCAGGGTCGATATTGCCTAGCTCTTCCAGGCCCAGGTCGGTCACGGGCGTTGGAGATTCCATTCCTTCGCGCTGAATGCGGGTGCCCGTGATCTGGATTTCCTCGATTTCATCCTGGGCATAAGCCTGGCTGGCCAGTGAAGTGGCGAGAGCAAGAGCCGAGAGTTTGAGTGTGTTGAGTGGAAAGCTTCGGGTCGATTGCCGCGATGCTTTCTTGTGACATGAAGAATGGTTCTCTTTCATCTCTTTCCCCTTTCTAATTGATATTATGAATGGTTTCCGGAATGCCAGAGTCCGGTATTTTCCGCATTAAAATCAAAGAGATGCTTCTGTTATTCGGACGAAGGTGAAGCTCCTTTCTTTCGCCCCTGGTTTAATGACCAGGGCAGCAAGACTCGTGACAGTGCTCCCTGGTTCACCAGATGATACTGATAATTATTTGCAATAATCAAGCGCTCAGGGGAAAAGCTGCCGCTTGTTGATGAATGGCAACCAGATTATGAGACTGTTGATGTAAACAGCCCCGTTACAGTCCCCGGGGGGGGGTGAGGAATTTCCCCAGGTTTATTGTCCGGCGGTAGCGGGGGCATGATTGCCGGTATTGTTGCCGGGAATGGTGGGTACCAGGGTGTCGTTGTCACCCTGCAGGGACTTCAATGCTTTGGCTACGGCTTCCGGGGAACCGCTGTTTCTGGCAATCAGCTTGTACATCACGGGGACCACGAACAGGGTCATGAGCGTTGTCATGAGTACTCCCGAGAAAATCACGATACCCAATTGTATGCGGCTTTCCGACCCCGCGCCGCTGGACATGATCAACGGCACCGCGCCCATGATGGTGGACAAGGCCGTCATCAGAACCGGACGCAAACGCAGCTTGCACGCATACAGAATTGCCTCATTGAATTTATGGCCGGTGTCCCTGAGCTGGTTGATGAACTCCACGATCAGAATGCCGTTCTTGCTGGCAATCCCCACCAGGATAATCAGGCCGATGTTGGTGTAGATGTTAATGGACCCACCCGTAAGGTAGATCCCCAGCAGTGCGCCAAAGAAGGCCAGGGGTACTGTGGTCATGATGACCAGGGGGTGTATAAAGCTTTCAAACTGTGCTGCCAGGACCAGCAGAACCACGATCAGCGACATGGCGACAATGAAGGCCAGGTCCCCGCCGGAATTTTTCAGATCCAGGGACTCTCCCTTGTAGTTGATCTGGGCATAGTCCGGTAATTCTTCCTGTACCACATTTTCCAGAAAGCCCAGGGCTTCCTCCAGACGCACACCGGGTGCCAGACCGGCACTGATGGTGATTGAGCGAACACGGTTGTAGCGGCTCAGTGTGTCAGGCCCCGCGCTGTTGGTGATGGACACCAGGTTGGATAGGGGAATCAGGCGGCCACTGGTATCGGAGCGGACATAAATATTGGTCAGGTCATCGGGGCTTTGACGCTGGGATGTTTCTGCCTGCAGGATCACATCATATTCCTCGCCAAGATCCGCAAAGGTAGTGACGCGACTTTCACTCATCATGGCCTGCAGGGTCTGGCCAATAGCCTGGATGGAAACGCCAAGATCGGCAGCCCGGACTTTATCGACCGTGATACTCAGGCTGGGTTTGTTTTCATTAAAGTCGGAGTCAGGTCGTGTGAACATGCCACTTTCCCGGGCACGCTGGATCAGTATATCGCGCCACTGCACCAGTTCTTCATAGCTGCGCCCCCCGATCACAAACTGTACCGGTTGCCCTGACCCGCCCCGGCCGATACCGGAACGCATGAAATTGAATGACTGTACACCGGGCAGTTTCGCCCATTGGGCATTGAGTTCATTCATCACCTGCTGGGTACTTTTCTCCCGTTCGGCCCAGTCAGGCAGGGCCACGAAAACAATGCCACCATTGACACCACTGCCGCCGCCCCAGCCAGGTACCATGGAAATCACATTTTCCACCTCGCCGCGCTCTTTGAATGGCTCAATGGCTTCCTGCATAAGATTGATCTGTTCCTCCATGTATTCAATGCCGGCACCTTCAGGGCCGCTGACACGGGTAATGAATACGCCCTGGTCTTCACTGGGGGCAAAGGTACTGGGGACCTGCTGCAACAGGGCATAAATTGCCAGGCCAATGGCAGCCAGGAAAGGCAGGACCGCCCAGCTTGCCTTGAGGCAGGTTTGCAGGCCGCTTTGGTAGGCTTCCTGAAGCCAGGAAAATACCTTGTCCACGTGTTTGGTAAGCCAGTTCTGTTCACTGTCGGCCTTGAGCAGCTTAGAACTCATCATGGGCGCCAGCGACAGTGCCAGGACACTGGAAAACACCACGGCAGCGCCGATGGTGAAGGCCAGCTCATACAGGAGAATGCCCATGTTGCCGTCCATGAAGACCACGGGGACAAATACGGCGATCAGTACCACGGTGGTGGCAATCACGGCAAAGGCAACCTGCCTTGCTCCTTTGAAGGCTGCCAGTAACGGGGGCTCTCCCAGAGCGACACGACGCTGTATATTTTCCAGCACGACAATTGAGTCATCGACAATCAGGCCCACACTAAGCACCAGCGCGAGCAGGGTGATCAGGTTAATGGACAGATCCATGATGGAGAGAACGATGAAGGAGGCAATCAGGCACACCGGTATGGTGATGGCCGGGATAATCATGCTGCGGACGGAACCAAGGAACATGTAGATGACAATACTGACCAGGATCATGGTCATAAAGATGGTTTCATACACCGAATCAATGGCATTTTCGATAAATGCCGCATCGCTGGTAGCAATAAAGAGTTCCATGTGTGAAGGCAGGGTGGCCTGCACTTCCTCAACTTTTCTGGCCACATCCTGCATCACCTGCAGACTGTTGGCCGTAGACTGTTTAACAACTCCCAGGCCCACTGCCTGTTCTCCATTACCCTGATAACTCATGCGATTGTTGGCAGCGCCGAGTTCAATGCGGGCAATTTCACCCAACGTGATCAGGTGGCCATCTTCACCACGGGCGATGACCAGGCGCGAGAAATCCTCGGGGGTCTGGAATATGCGCTCAACGCGCACCGTCAGTTCCATGCTGGAGGATTCAATACGCCCCGCCGGAACCTCGATATTCTCCCGCCGCAGGGCGGAGGCCACGTCAGTTACTGTCAGCTGCCGGGCCGCTAGGGCCTGGCGATCAAGCCAGATACGCATGGCGTAACCGCCGTTGCCGTTGATCTGTACGTTGGCAACCCCGTCGATGATGGCAAACTGGTCGACAATAAAGCGATTGGCGTAGTCATTAAGTTCCAGGAAATTCATCTGCGTACTGCGCAGATTCAGGTACTGGATGGGGCGGGAATCATTATCTGCCTTGGATATCTCCGGGGGGTCCACATCTTCCGGCAATGCCTGGGTGATCCGGGAAATCTTCTCCCTGATGTCATTGGCTCCTACCTCTATATCGTAACCCACATTGAATTCAACGGAGACACTGGCACTGCCGTCCCGGCTCGACGACGTGATGCTGGCAATTCCCTCAATACCATTAATCTGGTCTTCGATAAGCTGCGTGACCTGGGTTTCAACCACCTCGGCCGAGGCCCCAGGGTAGGAGGCACTAATGGACACTACCGGCGAAGAAGTGTCGGGATATTCACGCAGGGGCAGTTCCAGGAAGGAGAGTAATCCGAAGCATACCAGCAGCAGGCTGATCACAGTTGCGAATACCGGGCGTTTAACGGAGATATCTGAAAGAATCATGGCGGCTCAAACCTGGAAAGTGATGAAGGGTGAATTCAGGAACCTGAACGTCCCATGTCTGGCTGGGAGTCATTGCTTGCCATGGAGGTGACGCTGTCGCTGGTAATGATGCTCACTTTTTGGCCGGGACGGACCTTGTTCACTCCGCGACTGATCACGCGATCGCCGGGATTCAGGCCTGAGAGAATTTCAACCACACCAGGTCGACGACGACCTAGCTCGACTTTTACCTGCTGCACCAGGTTGTTGTCATCCACTACAAAGACGTAGGCGTTACCCTGGCTGACGATGGCTGAAAGTTCCGGTACTACCATGGAAAGTTGTTCATTCAACTCCATCTCAACGGTCATCAACATGCCGGGGCGCAGAAGTCCGCGGGTATTGTTGATATGGGCACGCAGCGAGACTGAACGGGTTACCGGGTCGATGCGTGAACTGACCACGCGGACTTCACCTTCGAAAACGCGGTCAGGGTAGGCAATAGTTTTGGCCAGTATTTTCTGGCCGGTACTGAGCTGGGCCAGGTGTTTCTCAGGCACGGTGAAATCCAGCTTGATGACGGAGATATCATCCAGGGTCGTAATGACTGTATTGGCTGTAGCCAGACTGCCTTCACTGACGTTGCGAAACCCCAGCACGCCGGTGATGGGCGCACGAACAATGCGATCCTCCATCGCCACCATCACGCCTTCCAGGCGGGCATCCGCCATTTCCATGGCTGCTTTTGCCACATCCAGATCGGTGCGCGCTACAAGGCTGCGCCCGAAGAGTTCTTCGATACGGATAAATTGTCGTCGGGCTTCCTCGGCACCGGCCAATGCCTCGTCAAGTCGGGCGGCTTCGGATTCATTGGTGAGTTCGACCAGAATATCGCCCTGCTGGACGAAATCGCCATCTTCGAAGCGTACCTGGCTGATGGTGTCGGACACCTTGGGGACCACATCCACAGACTCATTAGCCACGGCTGTTGCGATGGTTTCCACACGCTCGGCCATGCGCTGCATTTCGACCAGGGTAATTTCAACCTGGGTTTCACCACCGCGGCCTCCAAATCGGCCACCCATCGGACCCGCTGAATCCTGCAGGCTGCGATTGACCACGAAATAGGCCAGCAGGGAGAGGGCAAGGATGAAAAATATGACGACGGGATGACGCTTTATAAAAGCCACTGTTTCGCTCCGGTAAGCTAAGGTGCCAAGTAAATTATTTGTGCATGGAGATGCAGGGTTTAAGCATCAATTTACGCAGACTTATGCTTGTCAGATTCAAATACCCCGCCAGATCGGGCACTTATCACGGAAATTGCACATTTGATGGATATTGCGCGGTCAGATATGTAAAAAGGGCGATTGACTGGCCTGGCACGCCGTATGCTGTGTATGCACGGAATGGAGGAATGGAGGAATAAAGAGGTCAGTGACTTTTCCTAAGTAAAAAGTCTCAGCCCACAAGATACCTGGCGAATACTTTTCTCGTGCCGAAAAAGCTGTATGGTTTCCCGGCTATTGGTTCGGGCCATATAAACGTCTTGTTTCTTGTAGCCCGAAATAAGGTATGTACTGTTTTACCTGTTTCTTGGCCCGTAGTGTGGCATGGCTTCACCACGTTCGAGTGCTCCGAGATCAGGCGCACGACCATTAAAGCCGTCCGTCACGTTGGGTAATTCCATACCCGCATCTATGGCCGGCGAGTTGCGCACCAGGGAGAAGTCAAAGTCTTCCGCTGCATAGATGTTTTGTACGTTGTCATAGTCCCGTGCATCCAGCATTGGCACATTGCCAAAGCTTCCATAGTCGAGCATGACGCTGTGTGTATCCTGACCGGTGGCCGCACTATAGTCGGCAAGGGTGCTGAACTCGCGCTCGACCAGGTCTGGTGAGGTGTTCGGGCCGGGGTAATCCGCCAGGACATCCAGTGGTGGAGAGTTCCAGGCAAAGTTCACGCTGGCACCCGGGACCGGTCCAAACCCGTTATAGTCACTTGAGGTGTAATTGGTATTTGTCGTTATGCCAAACAACACCGGATCGCTACCCCCAAAAAAACCACCGGAATTCTGCCCCAGGATAATGTTGTTGCGCCAGTGGGAGTTCTGCGTGTCACCCGTGGTTTCCGACAGGATGGTGTTGTTGTAGAACAGCACCCCGGCCGAGCCGCCGGTCAGACGTGTAGAGCCACCGGGCAGGTTGTAGGCGATATTGCGAATCCAGTAGACCGGTCCGCCCAGCGCCGGCTGGTTGCACAGGGCGTGGGAAGGGTGATTGATGAGCATGTTTCGCAGGATGCGGATGTTGTGCATGCTGCCGTCAGCTTCAATGGGGTTGTCGTGACTGTTGGTGATGTAGTTGTTGTAGAAGTCGATGGCTACCGGGCGCAGGTCCCAGTATTGACGTGGTGGGTAGTGAGGGCCTTCGACAATGCCGGGGCCAGAGGCCACTGAGCCGTCCGGAGCACCATAGGTTTCCACGTTGATGCCGTCATGGAAGTCGGTGATGTAGTTGTAGGCCACGACGTGCCCCGGGCCGTATAGTTTGACGGCTACGTATGAGGCCATGACCGGAGGAAATACCTGGCCATCAACACCATCGAACCGGGCCCATAATGCATCGCCGGCCCAGCCGATCATGTGGTCAGGATCATTGCGGCCAAAAAAATAATTATCCGCAATATAGAAATTGCTGGAGCCGGAATAGTTGGTGAAGATGCCGGCGCCGACATTTTCAAAACGGGAATTCTTGACCGTCAGTCCCTTGGCACCGGTGATGAACTGGGTGCCGGCCAGAATTGCGTATTCGGTATTTCGGAAAGTAATGCCTTCAAAATAGGTGTAATCCGCGGCCCTGACGTCGAACAGGGCAAAGTTGCCATTGCCATCAAAAATCACTTCACCATCACCGGCCGCCTTGATGGCTATCGGCATGTCTTCCGTGCCATCCGCGGTCAGGTAGTATGTACCATCCAGCGGAACGGTGCGGTTCACCGAGGCATTATTGGTGTATTCATAGCGGTTGTACTTGTACTCTCCAGCATGCACAAGAATGGTGTCGCCGGGACGTACACGGGGACGCCCCGATGTGGCCCAGTCAGTACCGGCACACCAGAAGCTGTAGGCACACATGAGGCCTTCGAAAGCCGGCTCCAGCTTCTCGCCTTCAAAACCATGGGGATAGACATGAAAGACCCGACCACCGGTAAAGGGCATCGGTTCAGCACGCGTGCGCACCACCATGGTTTTGGTCGCAGGGCCGACCACCCCATCAGGGTCGGTCAGGGTGAAGCTGACCTCGTAGGCCGTATCTGGCACAAGGTCCAGGATGCTGCCGGCAAACATGGACGGCACTTCCAGGTCGACACGTGACTCACTGTAAATTCGCTCGCCACCCATACGTAGCAAAGGCAACGCATCGTGCCAGCGCCGTTCTCCCTGTTCACGGTAGGCGACACTAACGCTGGCATTCCGATTTTCATCGCCCTGAATAAACCATTCAAAGCCGAGGTTCTGAAGGGTGGGGGGATCAATAATGAATTCCCCGGGCAAAGTCTGTTTCGGCGTGTAATTCGGTGTATTCGCCTGGGGACCCTGGGCGAGGACTGGGGTTACACCATGCAAGCTGCCAAGCAAGAGGAACAGGCAGGACAGGTTTGGAACGCAGGAGGCAGGATCCTTGATGGATGACAAAGACAAGAGTCGTGCAAACATGAGATTTTCCCCCTCTGCGTAACAGGCCACAGATTATGATGATGAATGTTGTGCTGGGCTATCCATGATAAAACGGCAGTCATTGAACGCCAATGAATGCCTGGAGATCAACTGACAGACAGCCATTTATCCCTGAAATGTACAAAGAGTAAATGTGTATTTTCCGCCAATGTATTCTGCCACAGTAAGGCAGACACCTCTGATTCATAGCCGCCTAGGCCTTGGCAATATCAATGATAGGTGGTGCAGCATTGAGGGACTCGATAGCAAAACCTGCTGCCTTTTTATAGACAGACATGAATTCTTCACGTTCAGCGGTGGGAATAACCTCTTCTATGTCAGCAAATTCTCCTCCACAGCGTTCATGTAAAAGATTAAGCAAACCAAAGGGACCGGCTCCGCGGTTGCGCAGCACCAGGGCGGATACGGATTCGCATAACTGTTCATTGTAGGCAGACAGCGCAGCCGCGTTTGTCCCGTTTTCCAGAATTTTTGCGCCAATGACCCTCGCATCAATAATTGCCTGGCTGGCTCCATTCGAGCCGGTTGGATACATTGGATGCGCGGCATCGCCCATCAGCGCGACAGGCCCATCAACCCAGGTGTCGACAGGATCACGGTCTATCATCGGATTTTCATAGGCTACATCCGCTTGCTGCAGCATCGCTGGAACGTCCAGCCAGTCGTACTTGAACTGCTCAAAATGGTGTGCAAATTCCTCGATGGCTATTGGTTTGAACCAGCTGTCACTTTTCCAGCCCTCTGAATTGTCAACGGTTAACTCTGCAATCCAGTTGATTTCTGCATTGCCGTCCTTGTCAGTGGCGGAGATGGGGTAAATCACCATTCGGTGTTCGTGTGTGCCCAGCCCGATGAAGGAAGACGATGTGCGAATGGGTTTTCCCCGAATGGTTCCACGCCACATGAGTGCTCCCCCCCAGTGAATTGGGGCTTGGTCGGGATGCATTTGCGCCCTGACTGCCGAGTGGATACCGTCAGCGCCAATCAGCAGGCATCCGGTGGTAACAGATTCGCTGCCATCACCGTGCAGGACAGTGACTTCCACTTCATTACTGGAGTTAGTGGCGTATTTGGTGACCCGAGAATCAAGCTGAACAGCATGCTCGCCAAGGCGTTCCAATACTTTCTTGTACAGGAGCATTAAAAACTTGCCCCGGTGAACTGCATATTGCGGCCACCGATAGCCGGCATCGAGCCCGCGTGCCTCCGCATAGACTTCCTTGCCGTTCAGGCCAACCAGGGCCCATTCCTTGGCAGGGATGCCGATTGTATCCAGTTCGTCCGTGCCAATACCCAGGTCGATGAGTTCACGTACCGCATTCGGCTGAACATTGATGCCAACGCCAAGGGGTTTCATGGTGCTGGCGCTTTCGAACACCTGGCAGGGTATGCCCAATTGCTGCAGGGTCAGTGCCATTGTAAGACCGCCAATACCGCCGCCGGCGATTATTACAGGTGCTGTGGACATAGGGATACTCCAGAGATTTCAGTGTTAACAGGTTTGACGGGTGTGGATATTTAAGCTTAGGCTTGATTGATATTTTTATTGTCAGGATCGGGTATGGATCTTAACCTAAAACCGGTTTGCAGACTATCTGTCCAGGTAGGTCCTCCAGTGGAGATAGGGCAAACAGAAACGGGCAGAAAGCGGATCATTCCAATCATTGGTGGTCGTGTCGAGGGTGAGCGAATCACAGGGAACGTTCTCAACCTCGGTGCTGACTGGCAGACCATACATGATAACGGTACAGCCGAGCTGGACACCCGGTATGTTATTGAAACAGGTGACGGTGCAACCATAGACATCAGGAATTGGGGATTTCGGGTTTGTCCACCGGAAGTGCAGGCCAGAATCGCGCAGGGTGAGTCCGTAGATGTGTCTGAATACACCATGATCACTACACCACGGTTTGAAACTGCTTCGCCGGATTACCTCTGGTTAAACAATGGTATCTTTGTGGCGCGGTGCGAACGTTATCCAGAAGCGGTGAGAGTCAGCGTTTACGAGGTTGTTGCTACATAGATGCCGGATTATCCCCGTACACCAGTTCATGCATCCGGCTGCATTGAAGTTCGGGCCGAGAAACTTACGCCGCACTTGCGGGTTTGATTCATTCGCCGTCTTACCTTATCTTGCTGTCAGCAAGACAATACAAGGGGAGATAGATCATGCCAGTTTCCAGCCGACTTACACACCTGTCCAGCTTTCTTCTTGCCCTGTTGCTGGCAGTACCTGCGATTGCCCAGGGGGAGCTGCAACAGATTTCCGTGCACAGTCCATCCCTGGAAGGGAATCTCAACGGGGACAGCGCCGACCGTGATGTCTATGTCTATCTGCCCGAGGGTTATGCTGATACAGACAAGCGTTACCCGGTGGTTTATTTCTTACACGGATATGCTGTGGGTGCGGCTGTTTATGTCAACAACGTCCTCAATTTACCGGGCTCGGTAGATGAGGCCGGTATCAACGAATTTATCCTGGTGATGCCGGATGCGTTCAATAAATACGGTGGCAGCATGTACTCCAATTCACCGGTCATCGGCGATTGGGAACGCTGGATTGCAAATGATCTGGTGACCTATATCGATAGCCATTACCGCACGATATCTGAACGTGAAAGCCGCGGCCTGAGTGGACATTCCATGGGCGGCTACGGCACCTTGCGAATAGGTATGAAGTATCCGGATGTGTTTGGCGCCCTGTATGCCATGAGTTCCTGTTGCCTGCTGAACAACGCGCCTTCACAGGAGCGAGTTGAGGCAGAATTATCACGCATGACGGAAGGCTTTGAATTTTACCAGTCGGGTACCTTTGCCAATTCCATGCAGGCCCAGGCTGCTGCCTGGGCTCCCAACCCAGACAATCCGCCTTACTTTATTGATCTGCCGTTCAGGGATGGTGAGGAACTGCCCCTGGTACAGCGGAAATGGACGGCCAATTCACCGCTGGTTTTCGTCGACCAGTATGTCCCCGCCTTGCAGCAGTATCGCGGTATTTTCCTCGATGTGGGAGATGAAGATGGTCTTGAAGCCACCAATACGCTGTTTGATGCAGCGTTGACCCGCCTGGGTGTGGAGCACGGTTATGAAGTGTATGCCGGTAATCATGGTAACCGTGTAGGGCAACGCTTTATCGACAATGTCCTGCCATTTTTTGCCACTCACCTGAATAGGTGAAATTGAGTTTTTCCTTTTAAACCTTACTGTGCCCAAACCAGTCACGGGTCCTGCTATTGCCTGGCTGCTAAGAACAGGAGAATGGTTCGGGGACAATCCAGATTCCCGAATCACACGTAACGAGTGTTATTCCTGTTTCAAGAATAATACTCCCATGAGGCATAACAGATACCTGCGACCAAACGTACTCCTGGCAGCCTTCCTTGTCCTTATGTCAGCAGCCCCACTCACCTGGAGCCAGGATAGCGCGCCCGGCTTTGTCCTGGAAACTGAATTCGGGCCCGGATGGCAGTCCCGCAATGACGTGCAGATTCCCAACGATAGTCTGGGCACGAAATTTGCCCTGGACGACATAAGCGGCAGCGGGCCCTGGCTGACCGCACGCCTGAACCTGCTGTGGGATATCAATGAAAAACATGGCGTGCGGGTACTTCTGGCACCGTTGGCCTTCGAGGAGACAGGGGCGTTACGGTCCGACGTGGATTTCGCTGGCGGTGATTTCCAGGCGAGCGAGCCGGTGGAGGCGCGCTACAAATTCAATTCCTGGCGAGTCTCCTGGCGCTACCACTCAATCAACCGCGACCGATGGGATTTATGGCTTGGTGCCACGCTGAAAATCCGGGACGCGGAAATCCGGCTGACACAGGGCCAGGTGACGGCAACTGATGACGATGTCGGCTTCGTGCCTCTTTTCTACCTGGCCAGCCGTTATCGGCTGGGTGAACGATGGACCTTCAATGCCGAACTGGATGCCCTTGCCGGCGGTCCCGGGCGCGCCATCGACCTGGGTCTGCGCCTTGATTATGACGTCAATTCGCGCTGGACAGTCGGCGCGGGATACCGGGGCCTGGAAGGGGGCGCGGACACTGATGACGTATACAACTTTGCCTGGTTCAATAGTTTTGTCTTTTCAACACGCTACAGCTTCTAGGCCAGCATGGCCAACTCGCCGCCCACCAGAACTGGTACTGAGCTATCCGGTGAGTGACTTGATTAGTCAATTCCAGGCAAAAGAATAAGCGGCATTCTGCCTGCAGTACTCGTTCCATGTTTTCCGTCTGTTTGCAGCATGCATAAGAGCATTCGTTTCTCCTCCTTTCCCATCATTCTGGCCTGATACCTGATGCATGGAACGGCTCTAGCCGCAGGCATCGTTTGTAATAAAGTCCAAACCAGACCTTCCTCTCATGGGGTCAGGCTTGCTCTTGATGTCATGTCTGACTATTCTGGCCAAAACCCAATACGATAAAACCGTCATGCAGCAAGTTCCCCTTTTTATTAACGGCAAGTTCATTGCCTCGCACAGTGAAAACCGCCTGAATGTTCACAACCCGGCTGACAATAGCGTCATTGCCGAGGTACCCAATGCCACCACAGATGAAATCGACCAGGCTGTCGCAGCAGCGACAGAAGCCTTCAGGACCTGGCGACAGGTGCCGGTGGTTGAACGCGCGCGAATCATGATGACCTACCAGGCCCTGCTCAAGGAAAACCAGGACGAGATTGCAGAATTACTGAGCCGGGACACCGGCAAGGTCATTGCGGATGCCCGCGGTGAACTGTGGCGCGGCATCGAGGTGGTGGAGCAGGCCATCAACATGCCTGCTCTGCTCATGGGCGAGACGGTGGAAAATGTGGCCCGCAATATTGATACCGCCAGCTATCTGCAGCCACTGGGTGTCTGCGTCGGAATCACGCCCTTCAACTTTCCGGCCATGATCCCCCTGTGGATGTTTCCCCTGGCCATAGCGGCCGGTAATACCTTTGTCTTGAAACCCTCGGAGCAGGATCCGTTAACACCGGTTCGCCTGGCAGAGTTATTCAAAGAGGCCGGCTGTCCAGACGGTGTGTTCAATGTCGTTCATGGCGGCAAGGATCAGGTTGAGCAGCTGTTGACCCATCCTGATGTCAGGGCCGTTTCTTTCGTCGGATCCGTGCCGGTGGGGCAGCATGTCTACCGTACCGCTACAGCGCAGATGAAGCGGGCACAATGTCTGGCAGGGGCCAAGAATCACCTGGTGGTGATGCCTGATGCCAACAAGGACCAGGTGATCAACAACCTCATTGGTGCCGGACTTGGCGCCGCCGGACAGCGCTGCATGGCCATCTCGGTGGCCGTATTTGTCGGCAAATCCCGGGACTGGATTGATGATCTGGCCAATACCGTAGCTGATATTCGACCCGGGCTCTGGAATGACAAGGACGCCGGCTTCGGGCCTGTCATCAGCCCGCAGGCGAAGACCCGCATCGTTGAACTGATCAGGCAGGGCAAGGAAGAAGGGGCCGCCTGCCTGGTAGACGGTTCGGCATTTACCCTGGAGAGTCATGAACAGGGCAACTGGGTGGGTCCAACCTTGTTTCGGGATGTCACACCGGCAATGGGTATCTACCAGGAAGAAATTTTCGGTCCGGTGTTGTGCTGTGTGTGCGTGGATTCCCTTGATGAGGCTATTGCCCTGATCAACAACAACCCCTATGGCAATGGCACGTCAATATTTACCGCCAGTGGCGCAGCGGCACGTCAGTTCCGGTATGAGGTGGAAGTCGGCCAGGTCGGTATCAACGTACCGATTCCTGTGCCTCTACCCTTTTTCTCTTTCACCGGCTGGAAACAATCGTTTTACGGTGACCTGCATGCCTATGGCAAGGAGGCGGTACGCTTCTACACACAGGCCAAGACCGTCACCACACGTTGGTTTGCCGATGAGTCTACCACCGGACCCAACATGACAATTCGGTTGCAGGATTAAGTCTGCAAAACAACAAAATCAACTGACAGTAAGAGGAAAATATGGACCTGGGTATCAAGGGCAGAAAAGCCATCGTCAACGGTGGCAGTGCCGGCATGGGCAAGAGCAGTGTCCTGGCACTGGCACGCGAAGGTGCCGAGGTTTATGTGTCAGCACGAGGGGAAGAGCGACTGCTTGAGGCCTGTGATGACATCAGCCGGAAAACCGGTGCCACCGTTGTTCCCGTCGTCGCGGATCACAGCACGGTTGAAGGCCGGGAGAAAATTCTTGCCGCTTGCCCGGATCCGGATATTCTCGTGGGCACCTGTGCTCCGCCACCCTTCACCCCGGATTACCGCGCCATAACGGAAGAGGACTGGCAGTCCGCCATTGAAATTTCACTGTTAAGTCCGGTGGCTTTCATTAAAGCTGTGCTCGATGGCATGGTAGAGCGGCGCTGGGGCAGGATCGTCAATATCGCCACGGTAGCGGCCAAGTTTCCCGGAGAAATTCGTGTGCTCTCGGGCAGCACCCGGGCGGCACTGGCCAACTATACCGTTGCGGTATCGAAGGTCGTGGCCAAACATAATGTGGTAATCAATAACATACTGCCGGGCATGCACCACACACCCACTGTCGATGACATGTTTGCCAAACGCGCTGAAGCCGAGGGCATCACGTTTGATGAGGTGGTGGCTAATTTTTCAAAGGAATGGCATATCGCCTGTGACCGCTTTGGAGATCCCGATGATGTTGGCGCGTTCGTGGCCCTGTTTTGTAGCCACCATGCCAACTATATTACCGGGCAGAGCCTGGTGATTGATGGCGGTGCTACCACCGCCACGTTCTGATTCCGGTTTTCAAATCGTCTTAGCCCGGATATTGCATGAGTTATCGCGCCGGGTTTTCCAACGGCGCTGTACGTTCGGGATACTCCTCGTTGTAAATCTTGCGATGGGTGAACAGCCACTGACCATCCACTTTGCGTAGGCTGCTTTGAAAATGCCCGTAGGCTTCGCTGTAACCTTTACGCTCGGCATTGCGGTTGTTCATGATGAACCAGTAAGCCCGGCTGACGGCCGTATCACCATCCACACTGATGGCCAAATTGGTAATAAAATGGCGTTTACGGGCCGGGCGCAGTGGTGCATCCTCCGCCTCTTCCGCTGCGAACCCTGCCGCCATTGCACGTATCTCTTCTTCGATGGCTTCCCGGCCCACTGCCTGACCACCAGCCCAGTCCAGCACACCGTTTTCAGTAAAGGTGTCCGCATAGGCTTCTGCGTCCAGCCAGTTCATGGCATACATGTAACGTGCCTCCAGGTCCTCGATCAGTGACCGGTCCAGCGCGTAATTGTCGTTATATCGACCTGATTGTGGATTGGACGCGGCATAAACCAGGCATACGCCACCCAACAAGCCCGCGAGGACGAGCATTACATGCTTTACACCACGACCTGAAAACACGGAAAAACGATTTGCAGATTTCATGAGACTTTCCCTTCTTTATCCTGTTGTTCTGGTGAGATTCAGTCTGTTGCACTGACAGACAGTACTTATTTATAGCAAATCCACCAGGTTTGTAATACGTCGTCGCCATGATACTCTTTTTGCCGGTCAGCCCAGCTCAAAGCGGCGAATTAAAATCACAATAAAATATATTTATCGGGGGAGTTCCGCATGGCAGTCAACTTTAATCACGATGGCGGCTTTTTCGCACCCATGCGTTTTGAAGCACAAGTTGAAGATTGCGAAGTGGAGGGGGAAATTCCAGCAGATATTCGTGGCACTTTTTATCGCAGTGCGGCGGACAGGCGCTTTCCACCATTATACAACAATGACACACCCTACAATTCCGATGGTGCCGTGGACATGTTCCGCATCTATGATGGACATGTGGATTTTCGTTCCCGCTATGTTCGCACACCACGCTATGAAGCAGAGCGCCAGGCACACAAGGCCCTGTTCGGGCTGTATCGCAATCCGCTGACATCAGATCCAAGCGTAAGGGATGTCAGTCACAACACGGCAAATACCACGCCCATCGTGCATGGAGGCAGACTGTTCTGTATGAAGGAGGAAAGCCCGCCCACTGCCGTTGATCCGCATACGCTGGAGACTATCGGCGAATGGGACTTTGACGGTGCCATGACTGCCACCAGCTTTACTGCCCACCCGAAACAGGATCCGGTGACCGGGGAAATGATTGCCTTTTCCTACGAAGCCAAAGGCCTTTGCTCCGATGATATGGCCGTGTTTATCTTTGACAGGAACGGCAAGCTGACCAAACAGATTTGGTTCAAGGCGCCAATCGTATCGATGATGCATGACATGGCTATCACCGATAAGCATATTATTTTACCGACCACGGCGATGGTGACGTCGAAAGAACGCCTGGAAAGAGGCGAGTTGCACTGGGCCTACGACGAAAACGCTCCCACCCATGTTGCCATTATTCCCCGTGACGGTGAGGCCGAAGATATTCGCTGGTTCAAAGGCTCAACGGACCAGCACATGCTGATTCATACCACCAACGCCCGCACGGAAGGCAACAAGGTCATTCTGGATGCACCGGTGGCCTCTGGTAATTTTCATCCCTATTTTCCGAAAGTGGATGGCACATACAGTGATCCGGCCGATTATGTGCCGACACTCAGGCGCTGGACTTTTGACCTGGACAGGGATGCAGAGACCTGGGAAGAGGAAATTCTGTTTGATGGCCTAAAGACCACGACCTTTGTGCGTATTGATGACCGCTTTCTGACCAAACCATTCCGCTACAGCTTCATGCTGATGAACGATCCGAATATGCCCGTGGCCGAGTCATTTGCTGACACCCTGGCCGTGCGCGTATCCAATGCCATCTACCGCTTTGATCATGACACCGGCAGTATCGACAAGTTTCATGCTGGCGATGCCCATGGCATGTCCGAGCCACAGTTTATTCCGCGCTCCGCCGATGCCCCGGAAGGCGATGGGTATATCATTGCCGCTGCCAACAATTTCAGGGAAATGAAGTCCGAAGTGGTGATAGTTGATGCCATGGATTTTTCAGCCGGGGTAATTGCCCGTATCAAGATGCCTTTTCGTCTGCACATGCAGGTCCATGGCTACTGGGCATCAGCAGAACACCTGCCTTTCTGAGCAGGCATTGTCTGGAAGCCTGTTGAAGCGAAATTGTCAGATTGACAGCAGCTGTCCGTATCCGGGCATGCGACTGTCAACGCCCAGCAAACGTGCTCCAGACCACAGGGCGTGGGGAGTACTGGTCACCGCAGGAATGCCGGTGCGAGATTCCACTGGTGCCAGGATTTCAAGGGTAGGGAGCCCGCCGCAGGAAATCAGCATGGCATCGGCATTCGGGCCCATGGTTGCCACATCACTGCAAAAGGTGATTAGTTGTTCCGGTGTGACACTGTTGAGATCACCGATAGCTTCTATTTCCAGACCCCTGACGGCTGACACGGTAAAGCCATGTTCGGTCAGAAAACTTTCCAGGCGATCATTGACCTCATCGTTGTAGGCCGTGGCTGCCACCAGTTCAGTGCCGCCAACGGCCCTCAAGCCTTCTATAACGGCAGTGCTCATGGTCATCGAAGGTAGTCCTGTGGCATCGACCAGGCTCTGCGTTAACTGTTCATTGAAGGCTTGGCCCTTGTAAAAACTCAGGGAAGTGCCCATCAACAGGATGCCTTGTGCACCGCGCTGTGCCAGTAACTTTGCCTTTGGTGCTATCCGGTCCAGGACGGCGTCATAGCCATCCGGTGTCATGGATTCAAGGCCCAGGGACTCGATCAGGTATTCCATGCTGCCGCTATACATGGAAGCCGCCTCACCGGGCAGTGACCCGTTGGCAGGTGGAATCAACAGGCCGAGTTTGCTGATGTTGGCGGCAAGCAGGGATTGTGGCAGCGTCGTGGCAGATGCCAGGCTGCCCAGTAGTGCAAGCAGTTGCCTGCGAGTCCACTGGTGAATTCCGTTTTGCGACATGGGTTGTCCCCCTTATTGTTTATTAGCGATTTTCAGCCGGACATACTGGGCAACATCACGCACCTGTCGCGGAGAGTAAGTTGCTCCAAAGGCTGGCATACTGTTGCGTCCGTTGAGAATGGTACTGACGATTAGTGTGTAATCCGTTGTTGCGGTCAGATCGACACCGCCGTGACCGGTTTTTCCATCCTCGCCATGACACGCCACGCAGGCAGCTTCGTAAAGCTGTTGTCCGGCAACCAGATCCGCATTATTACCCAATTCCATGACAGCACTGACGGACATGGTGGCATTGCCTTCTGCCGGGACAGGGTCAAGAGTACCATTAAGACTGAACAGCCACAGGCTGTCACCATGTTGTGAGCCAGCAAGGGCATTACCCGCCGAATATGCCAGTACATACTGTGTGCCGTTGCGCTCAAAAATGGTCACTGGAGCGTTCATGCCAAAGCCGGTCTGGAATTCCCAGAGCTTGAAACCTGTTTCACTGTCCAGTGCAGTGAGCCGGCCATCGTTACGTCCCACGAACACCAGTCCTCCGGCTGTGGCTGTCATGCCGCTCAAACAGAAATCCTGTAGATGCTGCTGCCACACGAGGGTGTTGGTGTGCATGTCCACGGCAGCCAGCACGCCCAGGTCATAGGCTGTTCCCAGAAAGGCGCCGGCCGTGTAGTAGGAACCCGAGGGAGGTTCTTCATCACTGATCTCATGAGTCTGGAAAAGAAAAGGCCGATCGGCGGCACAGACATAGGCGATGCCCGTGGTTGGATCCACTGCACTGGGTGGCCAGTTGGCACCGCCGCCGGCGCCCGGCGCAATTGGAATGGCCTGGTCCCAGTAGGGGGTGAAGATTCTGCCATTGTTTACCAGGGTCATCCCCTCCGGGGCAATGCGGATGGATTGCGGGACAAAGGCGTCACCGACAGGCACCGGCTGCGTGGGGGAGGTTTTCTGGCGCGCATCCTGGGGTACCGGTGTTTCCTCGATGCCCACCAGCGGTTCGCCGGTGACGCGGTCGAGAATGTAGAACCAACCGGTCTTGCCGGCATGTGTCAGGCCTTTTCGGACGATACCGTCAATCTCGATATCGAATAGCATGACTGGGTTGGCGGCATCATAATCCCATAAGTCATGATGGACTTCCTGGAAATGCCAACGATAGGCGCCGGTGGCCAGGTCCAGGGCGATGATGGAGTCGGTAAACAGATTATCGCCAGCCCTGTGGGCGCCGTTATTGTTGGCCGCCGCGTTACCGGTGGCAAAATAAAGCAGTCCCAGGTCCGGATCCACCGCCGGGGTATTCCAGATCGAGGCACCACCGTGTCGCCACAGGTCATTGTCCGCTTGCCAGGAGTCGCTGCCTGGTTCACCCGGTGCGGGAATGGTATGGAAGGTCCAGACCAGGGAGCCGTTGTCGGCATCGAAAGCCTTGATGCGGCCGCGAATGGCCATCTCGGCCCCGGCAAATCCGGTAATGACCAGGCCGTTGATATATAAAGGGGCGCTGGTGATGGTATAGCCATCCTGCCATTGTTCGGCCTGCACGGCCCACACCTCTTCGCCGGTTTTCCGATCAAGGGCTTTTAGCTGCCCGTCCAGCTGTCCGACAAAAACATAGGCATCATTTATACCGACACCGCGACTGGTCCAGCCACAGCAGACAGTCTTCATGGTCTCGGGTAAGTCAGCCTCGTATTGCCAGAGGATGGTCCCGGACTCAATGTCGACAGCAAAGACATCATCGGCGCCGGTAATGATATAGGCGACGCCGTCATAAACCAGTGGCTGGGCTTCGCCGGAATACTGTGGCCCGGATCCGGAACCGTTCAGATGGATATGCCAGACACCCTTGAGGTTGTCGACAGTGTCCCGGTTTATCTGGTTCAACGGGGAATAACGCTGGTTGTAAACATTACCACCGTTGGTAAGCCATGCCTCCTCTGGCAGCTGGCGTAATGCCACAGGGGCAAAATGATCCGGCTGGGCTGCCAGGGAAAATGACTGGGCAAGGGCGACAGCACTCAGAAGTACGCCTGGAATGCCTTTAAATCGGAACAGTTCGGACCATGTCATGAATATCAATTGCCTGCTTGATTGTTAAAAGTTTTATGCCGGACATTGCTCAATCGCCGACGCCACCTGCATTATACCCAGTAATAAACAGGGGGCAGAATACGATTGCCATGGAGAGACCCCTGATTAATGACAATATGCCACTGGGGTTGCGGGGCAGTCCCTCTGCACCTCCTTGCCCGAATAATGGTCATTCTTGAGTGTGCACACCATATTCTTCAACATGGCAATAACTGCGAGGCTTTTTTGCCACTGTACTTCCGGAAGATGTTACATTCACTATGATCTTGATCATCGTCATGAGATCGAAAATATAACAACATGAATAATAACTATTGGGGGAAGGAAAATTGAAACATTTCCTGATGCGCCGGTTGTTCCGGTGCTCTCGCATGATGGTAGTTTCCTGGCTGCTTTTCCTGCCATCCTGGGCGTTTTCAGCTGATGCCTGGTTCGACGCTGTCCTGCCCGATCCCGGGCCTTTTACTCCGGAAAAAATTTATGAGCAGCAGGGGTTTAGTCCCTTGAACCTTCAGGAAAATGTCGAGTTCAGATCAACGGCGGATATCACATCTGAAGAACTGATGACTTATACATCTGACCTGGTCGACATTTCCCGCCGCAGCAAGGAAGAGGGGGAACTGATCTGGGGTCGTATCTCCGGTCGTTCCGGAGGGCGCATGACCACACAGTACGTTCTCGAAAAATTTCGTGATATCGGTCTCGAGGACATCCATCTCCAGCCCGTGACCATGCCACCCCAAACCTGGCCTGACAAGGCTTCACTGACGTTGCTGGCTACTACTGCTGCGGGTGAGGGCACCCGTGATTATGCCTTCAAATCCATGATGCCCCAACCGCGCACGCCAGCTACAGGCGAGCGGGGTATAACCGCTGACCTGGTTTACGTAGGTTATGGCCGGGACGTCGACCTGGCTGGCAAGGATCTGAATGGCAAGGGTGCTGTTATTCGGGCGCGTCCTGTACAGGGCGGTTACAGCTCCGTGCTTGGTATTCCGGACAAGCTGGCAGAAGCCGGCGCCGTGTTCGTGATCGTTATTTTTGATATCGCGATCGACCAGCAAATGTACAACCCGGCCTTGAGCGGCTCCATGATACCGACATTTGCGATTGCCGATTATGAGGGACGGTTTCTGGAGGACATTTTGGCCAGGGCATCTGACACACCGATTCAGGCCCACGCCATGCTTACCCTGATGACTGAGCCGGACAACATGACCAACAATGTCATCGGGAAAATATCGGGCACGTCTGATGAATATGTCATCGTTGTGGCCCACCAGGATGCCTATTTCTATGGCGCTGTCGACAACGCTACGGGTGTGGCGGCCATGCTGGGCCTGGCCCGGCATATCGCCAATATGCCGGAAAAACCCCGGCGAACCCATATCTTTGTGGCTACAGGCGGACACCATGCAGGGGGTTGGCCGGGCACGGTCCAGTACGTGGACAGTATTCTCGATATCCGTGATAAAACAGCCATAGTGCTTAATTGCGAACATGTGGCGGCCACCCAGTTCATTGAATATGCCGATATCGACTATTCGGTCTGGGGTACGCAAGGGGGCATGCTGCTTGCCAACACCGAAATTCCCAAATTTGGCACTGTTCTGCCGGCCAATGACAATATTTTTAAATTGTTGGACAAGTCATTGACCGATTATGGCGTCACGATGTTGGTCCATCCCTGGGATGATGCCCGCGGTGATGTATATCCATTCAAGGACAGGAATTTCCCGGTCACGCAGATCGTCGAGGTGGGTAATTGGTATCACACAACGGCCGACATTCTGGAAGCCGTTTCCGTACCGGGTCTGGAGCGCACGACAAGAAGTTTCGCCGAATTTCTTCATCAGATCGATGTGAGGCCAATGAGCGAATTAAAGCCAAACAGCAATTAATGGATTTTGCACAAACAGGAAAATCAACATTGAAAATGGGTGTGTCATGACAGTATTCAAGCGATGCAGCAATATTTTTGTCGGCATGACTGGGTTGGCACTGCTCTTCATGGCATTCGCACGGATGCTGATGGCGGCCGAACCGCAGTTCACGCTGACAACCCTGACCGACGGAATTGCCGATCCCTGGGCCATCGCGGCATTGCCCAATGGTGATGTGCTGGTCACCGAGAAAGCAGGGCGGTTGAGGATAATTCGCGATGGTGTTCTTCAGGACGAAGCCATTGCCGGGACACCCGAGGTGCGTGTTGGCGGGCAGGGCGGCCTGATGGATCTGGTGCTGGCGCCCGATTTTGCCACGAGCCAATGGTTGTACATGACCATCGCCAAACCCGGTCCGGATTCTCTCACAGGGACGACCGCGGTCATGCGGGCGCGTTTCAACGGCACTCGTCTCACGGATCTTGAGGAAATCATAGAGACCCTTGCCTGGGGTGAAGCCGCATCCCACTACGGAACACGGCTGACCTTTGATAACAGTGGTCACTTGTACCTCACCATTGCTGATCGCAGTGCTTTTTATCTCACTGGTAGGGATATTTCCCAGCACCCTGCACAACGACTGGATAACCATATGGGCAAGGTCCTGCGCCTGAATATGGATGGCAGTGTGCCTGATAACAATCCCTTTGTCGGAGTGGCGAACGCCCTGCCGGAAATCTGGAGTTACGGGCATCGAGATCCCCAGGGCATCGCCTTTCGGCCTGAAACCGGAGAGATCTGGGAGGTGGAGCATGGTCCTCTGGGCGGGGATGAGCTAAACCTGATCAGACCAGGATTCAATTATGGCTGGCCAGTCGTAAGCAAGGGCGACAACTACACGGATGTCACTGGCTTTGCGTCCGTAAGGCGTCGTGAGGGTATGGAAGAGCCGGTGTTTTTCTGGCTTGAAACCATCGCTCCCTCCAATATTCTTTTTTATTCCGGCAAGCAGTTCCCGCAATGGCGCGGCAATGCTCTGATCAGCGGCCTCGCGGGAGAGAAACTGGTTCGGGTCATGCTGGATGGCGATATCGTAAAAAGCGTTGAAACCATTGTTGATGGTTTGGGACGCATTCGTGATGTCCACGAAGGCCCTGATGGCAGCATTTATCTGGCTATCAATATAGGCATTGCCAATGCCCCGATTTTCAGACTTGATCCGAAGAAATAACTAGGATATGGCTTTTGCTGTGTTGATGAACTTATGTCAACAGGCGTGGGGAGGAAACTGGAGCGTTTTTCATCATACATCCCGCTTTGAACACCGGGAATGCAGTCTGGAACTGGTCTCTTGAGGTCTGCCCTGACTGAGCGAGGCGAAGGACGTGGCGGCCCACCGGGATTCAAACCGTTTTTCCTGGAAAGAATAACTGCAGTTAATGTACAGATTGAAGTGTTCGAGACGTGCTGATTGCTAATGCATGACAATCGGATTCTGAGTTAAGCCGTTAAATTTAAGACACAATGAATACGGCAGGATAAAGAAACTTTAAACCCGGCGTGTATGTAAATGTGTAACTCGTTACGCCTCAGTTTTTGGGCCAGTCCTTTTTTCAAAAGCAGTAACTTCATCGTCAATGGTCAGTCTGCTCAGATCGATATAAAAGCCTCGCGGAAAAGTGAGCTGACGTGTTGCACCTGCACCTTCTGCGTAGGGTGCCATGCAATGCAGTATCTTGTTTTCATGTTCCGCTCTGATGATAGACATGCCGAACTGGTGGTTTGTCCCCTGAATAATGCTGGATGTAGTAGCGCCCGAGCTCCATCCCGATTTCAACGCATCCGACACATACAGCCTCATCACCATCGTAATCTCTGATTGCGGTTGGGACTCTGATTGGCGGTTTGTAGTGGACACGCACAGAATGTATTTACCTGTCCCGGAATTGAAAATGACTTTGGGAACTTCCAGTTGGGTATATTCATTGTCATCCGGCATGGTTACAGGGGGGAAGAGGGTCTCTACTGTGCAGTGATGTTTCTCATCCACCGCCAGTGAGGCAAGTCCAACGGCTCCTCTGTCAGGGCTGACCTTGGCAGCCCAGGCCATCATCAGAGTGCCGTCAATATCGTAAAACAGGAAGGGGTCACGCCAGGCCAGGATAGGCCCGCCTTCCTCACCTTCCTTGCTGCCCATAGAGTCCTGGTCAGGTAGGTAATAGCCGGCTTTAAGTATTTTTTCACGATCTCTTAAGGGACAGAGAATGACATTACCATGGGTAAGCGTGTCTTCATGGCCACAATAACCGATGGCGAGTGACTGGATGAAGGGATGGTTTTCGTCTCCCTGGCCTATCCCCGTGTAGGCATGAAGTTTTCCGTCAGCGCCAAGGTTGAGCACGCCACCGCTCCAGATATTTCTGGCATCATGGGCGTCGCTTGCGATACCAGGTTTCTGGAAACATCCCTTATCCAGCCACTGATCCCCACCATCAGCAGAATGGAAATGACGAATGTGAAATAAATAGCTATTTCTATCTGATGGTGAAATTGGTTGGCCATTACTGTCTTTCCTGGCCAGGGCCAGGCAGTACAGATCGATTCCGGAATCTGCTTCGCAGCACCATGAGTCCCAGAGAAACAAGTCAGGATGGACAATGCCATTTCTGAAAAGCTGTGTTGCTGGTGGCGGTATTGGGGGTTCAATCACACTGGCAGCCCTATTCGCTCTTCGAGGAATGCCGTGCCAGCAGTTCTTCTTCAATGGTAGTGAGTGTTTTGCGATTGATATCGTAGAAAAACATCATCAAGCCAGCCCCGAGAAAGAAAATAGCTGGAGCCACATTGAACATCAGTCGGATGCCTGTAATGGCAGACTCCGTCTGCACTTCATTGGCGATAAAACCGAAGACTGCGAGGATATAACCCGGTAATGCGGCTCCCATTGCTGAACCAAACTTGAGTGAAAACATCGAGGCAGAAATAGTCAGGCCGGCTGTTTGTTTGCCTGTTTTCCATTCGCCATAGTGGGCGCAGTCAGTGTACATGGCAAACAGAAGTGTGATGACCACACCAAAGGTAAATATTCCCAAACTGTGCACCAGGACGATAAGTGAATAGGATTCAGGAGGAATGATGAAACACAGTAAAAGCAGGGCGGTGTGCAGTACATTCATGCAGACCATAAGATGATGCTTTTCGAAAATTTTCAGCAGCCCTGGTGTGATAAGTGCACCAATCAATTGCCCGATCAGCCCGCATGAGGTGAGAATGGCTGTTCTGTCGAAGATCAGAAAAACAGTAGTATCTTCTGTTTGCAGATAGTACTTAAGGTAAAAAACGATAGAGGCAAACCGGGCATTCAGGCCAACTACCACCAGTATGCTGGTTACGCCCAGAATCAGCCAGGATCGGTTGCTGATTAATGCCGACAGGTCGTTCCGGATTGGCGATGAATGTCGGGGTAGCTGGACCCGCTCACGGGTGAAAAAAAAGGTAGTCCAGAAAAGCAGTATCGATAGTGCTGCAAAAAGCACAATGGTGAGACGAAATCCCTGTAGCTGGTCCCCGTTACCCAGCCAGCTTACCAGGGGAGTGGCGAGGGCACCGACAGACAGTGTGCCCAGGGAGGCAAAAATGAAGCGGTACTGTGTAGCCTTTGTGCGTTCTTCCGACACGGGAGAAATGACGGCCAGCAACGCCGAGTAGGGGACGTTAATGGCGGTATAGGCCAGCATCACCAGGGTATAGGTTATATAGGCATAGATTAATTTCCCCAGTTGAGAAAATTCAGGGCCAAGAAAAAGCAGGTATCCCATGATGGCATAGGGAATCGTCATCCAGAGTAGATAAGGGCGGTATTTGCCCCAGCGTGTATGGGTGCGATCAGCAATCAGACCCATGACAGGGTCACTGATGGCATCGACAATCTTGGTGACCAGTAGCATGGTGGCTGCCGAGGCTGGTGAAAGGCCAAAGACATCGGTGTAGTAATACAGCAGGAACAGCCCAAAAAATCCCATGTAGAAATTGGAGGCCATATCGCCAAGGCCGTAGGCAGCTTTTTCACCGAACGACAGTTTTGCTGTGGGCTTGGATGTAATCATGGATCCCGTAATAGTCAGTCCCTGGTAAGCATGGCTGCACCGAAAACACCGGCGCTGTCACCCAGTTTGGGTTTCAGGAGCTTGCCATGGAAGTGATGATTGAATATATGCTGGTCTATTTCAGCAGGGGCCAGCTGATAAAGTTGCTCGATATTGCCAACACCACCGCCGATGACAATGGCATCCGGATCCAGCACGTTGATGACCTGGCAGAGCGCCTGGCCGAACATTTCTGCCAGGCGCTGGATCGTGGCTCCCGCATGTTCGTCTTTCTCGGTCAGACTGGCTATTTCTTTCAATGCAAGAGAGTTGCCGCTTAGTTTTGTATAGAACCTTTCCAATGCTGGCCCCGAGAGGACAGTTTCCACGCAGCCCGTGTTGCCGCAGTAGCAGGACTCACCTGGCGTTTCCAGCCTGATATGGCCCCATTCACCAGCTATACCGTGCAGGCCATTGAGCACCTTGCCGTTGAAAACGATGCCACCACCGACGCCAGTACCCATGATGACGCCAAAGACCAATTTTGCCTCTGGGCATTTATCCGGTATGACACCGAGTAATGTTTCAGCCAGTGCGAAGCAGTTGGCGTCATTGGCCATGACGACTGGCATACCCAGAAGTGCCTCCAGCTCTTTGTTGAGAGGGACGCCGTTAAGGCAGGTCGTGTTGGAGTTTTTTAACAGGTCAGTTTCGCTATCGAGCGTGCCCGGTGTTCCAATGCCGAGGAGTTTTGGTTCGGTACCAGTGGCAATTTTGGCATCTTCTACCAGGCTTTGTATGCGGGAAAGAATATGGGCTACGCCTCTATCGCTTTCCGTGTTGGTGCGCTCCCTGAACTGAACTTCAAAAGTGTCCTTTGTTAAAACGGCACATTCGATCTTGGTGCCGCCAAGATCGATTCCCCAGAGTAATTCTTGTGTCATTTAGAATGATCTGATTATTAGTATCAACCCTATATTAGAGTGGGAGAGAGAAAGAAGAAAGTAATTGGGGGAGAGTTATAGATTAATAAAATGGTGGGTCGACCAGGACAGGATCGTTGATCCTTGAGAGAGTAGTTGAGGTTGCTGCCCTGGAAGAGTGTTCGAGACTTACCGGTTATTCATGAAAGAAAAACGGTAAATATTCTTCAATAATTATAAGTTAACTAGCAATTATTTTCAGGGTACAAGCAAGTGTGCAAGTAAACCAAATTACTCTGTCCACTTTGATTATAGAAATGCTGCTACCGACTCCAAAAAGTGCAACATGGACGCCTTACGCCAGGTGAACTCAACCGCATGGTTCAAGGATGACGATGCCGTGTGGTTGAAGCTTATGGCCGATGCGCCTGTCAAGGAGGTGATTCGCCCAACGGATCTGCAGACCAGTATCACAATTGGCTGCTAAATCAGATTCAGCCTGACAACAAAGCCCTCGGATTTATGCCGATTTTTTTACTTTAGGGGATACATCAAAAGGGACAGAACTACCTGATTTCATTTATTTACCAGCATCATGCTGGACGAATGTCCTCGAGCACTTTATCCTGAGCCTCAATCCCATTTTTTTAATTGGCTTCCAGTATCTTCCTGTAAAGGCAAATTTCATGACATTCACATTACGTAAGCTGGTATTTATCAGCACGCTCACGCTGAGCGCCATGAGCGCTCAGGCACATTTCAAGCTTGAAAGCCCGGCCTCCTGGATTGAGGAAGACGAGCGCGGCGATCCCCAGAAAATGGCGCCCTGTGGGGGTACGGTTGCAGAGGGTGGCACACGCACTGGTGCCGTCACGGAAGTGACTGGCGGCAGCATGTTGCGTGTGGCGATTGAGGAAACCATATACCACCCCGGTCACTACCGGATTGCCCTGGCCAGGCGCATCAACTGGCTGCCTGCAGATACTGAAGCCGTGATGAAGGAGACTGACAGGGGACCACGCTCGGATTACTTTCCTGTGGCCGACAATCCTTCGGCGCCGGTTCTCGTCGATGGGCTGTGGGCCAACCAGGTCAGGCGTACCGGGCCCCAGGAAACCGAGATACGTATTCCCAATATTGATTGCGAAGGCTGTTTCCTGCAGGTGGTGCAGTTCATGGAAGAGCATCCCGGCTTCCGTGAGGGCGGCTTTACCTATCATCACTGCGCAATACTCAACATCACTTCCGATTCCAGCCAGACCTTGGATGAAGGCTGGTAGCAAATCCCTGTATTCAAGGGAGTTGAAAGACTCTGGAATAGCTGTTGCTGGTCTCCGGTGAGAAGGGGATTGTGCGCTACTTCTTGCTTTTCTCCGACAGTGATCCTTTTGTTATTCAGAATGGTTTGGTTACTTTATTCTGGACCTGTATTTGTATGTAAGAAGGAAAGTGAAAAGTATTTGAGTATTTAAAGACTTGCTAAATGGAACTTGGTGGGCCCACCAGGACTCGAACCGTTTATCCTGCAAAGGGTTGTTGATGTTACTGTGCTGATTATCCGATTTGTGACATACCGATTGTTGATGAAAGACAAACGGATTATGAGTTAATTCATAGGTCTTTATTTCAATATAAAACTATAAGTTATAAAGGTAGGAGTTACAGTGTGTGAGCAAGTGTGTAACTGGTAACTGATCTCCTCATGTATATTTGAGCCTCTATTTATTCTTTAGGCGTTAGTTACGGGCTCCATTTTGATACTGCACCCATAAAAACCAGCGTTTCGTCTCCAGCTACGAAATCCCCGGGTGGGAAATAGCTGAGTTTGACGACCATTGTTTCTGTGTCCGGATCGATGTAGATATACTGTCCCTGCAAACCTATCGCGGCGAACGCCTCGCTACCTCCCATAGTCCTCCACTGCAGTCCATATCCTCCGCGCTCGTTGTCCTCTTCACTACTTGGGCGTGTGGATGCCGCGATCCAGCAGCCATTGGCAACGCCGTTATCAAGCACCATCTGCCCGAAGCGGGTATATTTTTCACCAGTGAGGCGATGTGGTTGCTGGCTGCAATACCGGGATTGGCAAAGTCATAGCAATCTTAATAATCCACGCCTGAACGCATCTGCATGACATGACGGATAGAGACACCCTCATAACCGCTACCAGTGAGTTCTGGAGGTAGTCGGATATAGAAGTTTGCAGGGAATCGATCAGGTCATCATCCAGGATGCAAGCTATCAGAATTGACGGGATCGATTTGGTCATCGACCAGGCGATGAAGCGGGAGTCTGGTGTTGCGTTGTTGCGGTGGATCTCGCTGACAATCTTGCCATCTTTCATTACCAGAAGGGCGTTGGTATAGGTGCATTCGAGGAATTCATGCGTATCGCAGGTATTGCCCTCCCTGGTATAGGAGAATGTCTGCTCATGCTCAATGCGGGGGCTCCCAGACCGGTCCACTGCGTGACACTGTCCGGGTGGTGAACAGTTGGTCCATTTCCCGAAAAGCCAGGGCGCTGATATTGTTGTCCAGCATATGCCAATGCAGAATCTGGACAGCTACAGGGATATCCGATTCCTGATCCTGTAGTGGAAGAAGTAGTATCTGCTGGGCGTTAATAGCAGTCGTCTGACAGGCCATAAATGACGTAATAAACAGGCTTTTTAATAATCTCATAGTTTCTTCCAGTATATTGAAGCATATAGGCTGATGGCGTTATGCTTCTTCTCTGAACATTTAACTCACTATTGGATAATCCCAATGACCGAGGAGTGTTGCCATGCAACAATCACCTGCGGAAGCTGAACTCAATCATCTTGCTGACCTCTGTAGTTCTTTACATCTCACCAGCAATGCCGGAAATGTGGGTGAATATCTTCTAGAACCAATAGCTTCAGTATTGGGGGCAGAGTCCGCAGCATACCGACACTTGTCGCTTCGGAAGGGAAGGCCCCACATCCTTGAACTCACCAGTATCGGAGTTTCCAATTCTGTAGCTGACGACTACCTTTCGCATTTTCACCAGTTTGATCCATTCCTGGAAAGTTTATGCGGAAGCCTGGATATTCAGAATCGGATGCAAGCCGTCCCATCTCAAGAATCTTCTATGTACTCCTATTTTCATGAATTCCTCAAGCCAAATGGTCTGGTACATCATGCGGGTTTCCTGCTTAGAGACAGGAATGCAAGGCAGGCCTGGATCTTCAATTTTCACCGCCCTGCCTCTTGCCCGGAATTCGCGTCACTAGAGCTGGCACGTGCCCGCCTGATTGAAACATGTTTGCAAGGCCAGGCATCAAATGCCTCCACGGTAAGCATCGGAAATCCCTTTCCCCGTGATCTGACCACGCTGACCACTCGAGAATATGAGGTCGTTCAGGCGATAGCGGGTGGCTTCTCGAACAAACATATTGCTGCTCGATTGGATATTAGCCCTCGTACAGTGGAAAACCACCTCCGTAATATCTATGAAAAGCTGAATATCCACACGCGAACACAATTACTGTCCTTGCTGCACCAGTAAGAGGGGCATCGACAGTCCAGTCTTTATAACCCTGCGATTGCCTTACACATAGACTGCAGGAATTCCTTCATCAACTGAAAGTCATGAAACCATTGATGGTCATCAGAATGGTATTCACAGAGGTCTTCCACTTAGTGATGTTTGGCAATACAAGCGGCTTTAATTTCACTATACCCTCCTAGTTGATCCAAAGAATAAGTATTTTCCCCTATGGGTGATTTCCACAAGGTATGAGCAATTTCCGCTATTGCTTTTTTGGAGATGATTGCATGTACTGTATGAAATTATCCGGGATGCCATCTGGCCCCGGGTCGCTGATCGGATACAGGAGACAAAAATCATGCACCGACCAACCCTGAAGTTACTGAAATCATTTACTTCAAGCTTTTTACTAAGCGGAATTTTGTTGGCGTTTTCCTCCCTTGCTCAGGAAGCTGACCTGATCTTGAGAAATGGAGAGGTTTACACTCCAGGCGGCTGGGCGCAGGCCTTGGCAGTCGGTGATGGTGTTATCCTTGGGATCGGCAGTAATACAGAGGTGGAAAACCTGGCTAGTGATGACGCGCAGATCATTGATCTGGACGGTGCGACCGTAATGCCTGGCCTGCACGACCTGCACGTGCATCCCATGGGTGCGGGGCTGTCACAATTCACCTGTAATTTTCCCCAGGGGTCAGATAGTGAAGTGGTGAAAGCAGCCGTGGCAGACTGTGCAGCCAACAGGGAAGAAGGGGAGTGGATATCTGGGGGGCAGTGGGATGCTGCTTCATTCGGGGTTCCCATGCATCGCAGTTTACTTGATGAGGTGGCCCCGAACCACCCAGTGTCGCTTGTCGATATTAGTGGGCATAGCATTTGGGTAAACAGTCGGGCGCTGGAGCTTGCCGGTATTACCAATGACACGTTGAATCCGCCGGGAGGGATCATTGAAAAAAATGCGGCAGGTGATGTAACAGGTGTACTTCGGGAAAGTGCTGCAGGCCTTGTAAGGGGTATTATTCCCCCGGTTACTGCAGAACAGGTCAGGGAAGCTTTGTTCTGGTCTACCCAGTTAATGCTTTCACTTGGAATAACAACTTACACCGATGCCGGTGTCTCTGGTCCTGCATTGGCGGCTTATGCTGAACTGGCCGATGCAGACAGGCTACCGCAACGTATTAACACTTGCATGATGTGGCGGGGTGCTGCCTTCGGCGGTAATGACAGTGGCGGGATGCCGGAATATGTCGCCATGCGGAATTTGTATGCACGTAACCGTCTTTCTCCGGATTGTATAAAAATTGCATTGGATGGTGTACCAACAGACGGGCACACAGCTGCTATGGTAGATCCATATGAAGACAGTGATGAGACGGGTATTCTCATGGTGCCGGATGAAGAGCTGGCTGATCTTGTCACGATGTGGGATGCCATGGGTTTTCAGGTCAAGATGCATGCGGCAGGTGATGGAGCAGTGCGTGCCGGGCTCAATGCCATTGAAGCGGCGCGGGAAACCAATGGTTTCAGCGGGCGGCTGCATGATGTTGCCCATAACAGTTTCGTGAAGATGGACGATATACAGCGAGCCCGTGCCATCGGCGCCACTTTTGAGATGTCACCTTATATCTGGTATCCGAATCCGATTATCCCCGATATTGCTGCGGCTGTCGGTCAAGAGCGCATGTTGCGTTGGATTCCGGTGAAAGATGCCATGGATGCAGGCGCGTTGGTTGTACCCGGCTCTGATTGGCCCGTTGTACCTTTGGTTAACCCCTGGATCGGCATCGAAACACTGGTCACCCGACAGGCACCAGGTGGCGTGGGAGAGCCATTAGGAGAAGCAGAAAAGATCAGCTTGCAGCAGGCCGTGGACATGTTCACGATCAATGCTGCAAGGCAATTAGGAAATAGTCATAAAACAGGCCGTCTCGAAATAGGGATGTTGGCCGATATTATTGTTATCGACCGGAATATCTTTGACATACCTGTCACTGATATACATAACACACAGGTTCTTATGACTTTTATTGAAGGTGAACTGGTATACGAAGCTGATTAAAGGGCAGTGCTATGGCTGATATGAATGCTGTAAAAAAAATGGTGGGTGTGTCCCTGATGGCGCTTTGCCTGATATTGCCACAGATCGCGAGGCTGCAGCCAACAGCAGAACCCTTCCATCCTATGGATGGATTGACGGCAGTTGAGATCGAAGCTGCCGTTAGTATCTTGCGTGAGTCAGGACGCACAAGTGATCGGGCCAGGTTTCCCACACTGACGTTACTGGAAAATGAGAAGGCCGAGGTCTGGAGCTGGCGTGAAGGCATGCCTTTTACTCGGCGTGCATTTGCTATAGTCATGGAGGATGGACAGGTCTTCGAGGCCGAGATCAACCTGACTGATTCAGCTGTGGAAAGTTGGCAGCAGGTGGAGGGTGTGCAACCTCGTGTTCTGCTGGAAGAAACAGCGGTTAATGATCTGCTCTGGGCAGATTCCAGATGGCAGGAGGCCATGTCTGCAAGAGGCTATGACCCGAACGCTCCTATATTCTGTACGCCACTGACGCCGGGCCCGGTACTGCCTGCCGAGTTTGCAGGCCGCCGTATCCTGTATACCTCCTGCTTTGATATCGCTGACGATGAACTGATGGCTTTTGGGCTTCCTATCGAGGGTCTGATGGGCATTATCGATGTTGGCAACCAGGAAGTGCTCGATGTTATCGATCTTGGTGTGGTCCCGCGGGCCACGGATCGGCCAAGCCTCGAATACGAACATTCATCCCGTTACCGTCCCTCGATGAAACCGGTCATCATTGATACGCCGGAAGGCTCTAACATCAGTATCAAAGGTTCGACGGTAAGTTGGGATAACTGGCATTTTCATATAAGAACTGATCAGCGAGTTGGGCCTGTCGTGTCACTGGTTACCTATGATGATCAGGGAGAGCGGCGACCTGTTGCATACCAGATCTCTGTATCTGAGATGTTCGTACCTTACATGGACCCGGCGGCGACCTGGTCATGGAAGGCCTACATGGATGTCGGGGAATATGGATTCGGGCTGTTGTCGAGTGTGTTGCAACGGGGCTCGGATTGTCCTGCATCGGCTTTATATCTTGACCAGGTGCTACCTGATGATAGTGGCAGTCCATTTGTCCTTGAGGATAGTGTCTGCATCTTCGAGAGACCCCTAGGCAGTCCCTTGTGGCGGCATGTGGGTGAAACAATTGCCAGTGTGCCCGCTGTAGAACTGGTCGTCAGGATGGCGCCTGTCGTCGGCAATTACGACTACATGGTGGATTATGTCTTTAGTAAGGCCGGTGATCTCGATATACGTGCCGGTGCTGCCGGCATCGATGCGGTCAAAGCAGTGGCTGCCCAGTCGTTGGCCGATTTATCAGCTGAAGAAGATACTGCACATGGAAACATGATCGGCAACGGCCTGGTGGGGATCAACCATGATCATTTCTTTTCGTTCCGTGTAGACCTCGATGTGGATGGGATCGAGAACAGGGCAGTGTATGACAATGTGGTCACTGAGCAGTTGTCCAAGGGTGATACCCGGCGCAGTATCTGGAGAGTGGAAGAAGAGCTCATACCTGAAGAAGGTGTGCTACAAAAACAAATGGGAAGCGGGTATCTCCGGATCGTAAGCAATACCAAAACGAATAAACTGGGATACCAGACAGGCTACCAGTTGTATCCCGGGCACAATTCCATGTCAGTATTATCAGAGGATGATGCTCTACAGGAGCGGGCAGCCTGGTCGGCCAAACCGGTCTGGTTGACCAGATATGACAGCAAAGAACTCTATGCTTCGGGTGAATATCCCAACCAGAACGCCGATGTGGATGGGCTGGAGCAATGGGCTGCGGACGAAGATAGTATAGAGAACGAAGATATCGTGCTCTGGTATACGGTTGGTTTCCGTCACATCACCCGGGCTGAAGATTGGCCCGGCATGCCGACGCTGTGGCATTCATTTCGCTTGCGGCCTTTCAACTTCCTGGATGCAAGCCCGGTGATGGATGTAGTGCCTGAGTAGTCCCTGAAGCTAGCCAGATAATGAGGAATCTATCAGCCCACCAGGGTGAGCGAACGTTTTATTTGATGCGTCAGCACCAAGTGAGTTGAACGCCCAAAAGCCATGATTTTGGGCTGGGCAGTCCTTGAGGGTAAACCAGTGCGTATTCAATGAAGCAACGCTTCATGCGCCGGGAACGACTGCGATCTATGATCGCAGGCCGGGAATGAGTTAAAAGGACAGGTTGAAATTGATAGAAGAGGAAAATGGTGGGCCCACCAGGACTCGAACCTGGGACAAACGGATTATGAGTAATCTTTTTTAGATATTGATTAGATTCTAAATAGGCATAAAATGTGCGGATTTTGCGAAAAAATCTACTGTTATTGTTCTAAGGAAGGCGATCAAGTTATATCTAAATATAGATAAATGGCTTACATATAGCTTACATTTAGGATTTTGCTTTTGGTCTTGAACCAAATCCAACTATCAAATATTTGTTAGTAATCTTGCATCTATGTAAGCGTGATAGACGCCAAAACCCTCAATATTTTTAGGCAGGCCAAGGACTGCATGAATCATATGGGTAGCTCCTTTCCACTCATCCTCTGAATTAGGACCATTCATGTCTTGCGCATTAATGAAATCAAGAAACACAAGTGCGCTCTCTATTTTATTCAGCTCTCTTAGCCAATATTGATAAGCTAGTCGGTTAGCATATTGATAAAAGATACTTGCCCAATTGGTCGTGCTGCGTGGTGCAAGGTGGTTTCGTGTATTCAGTAAACTCTTTCTTGGACTGCCCCGTGTTTCATAGGTACTTCTCGGCTATTCTTTGGACTGCCCCGTGTTTCATAGGTACTTCTCGGCTATTCTTTTAGCATAGGAGGAAGACCATATGAGTGGACAACGTTACACCCCAGAATTTAAAGACGAAGCAATCAAGCAGGTAATGGATCGCGGATTCAGCATTGCTGAAGTATCTGAGAGACTAGGGGTCTCCCAGCACAGTCTGTATAAATGGGTTAACGCAGTTAAGCCTGGAAAGTCAGAACTGCAAGAGCAGGAGTTACTGGAAGCCAAACGCGAGATACTCAAATTGCGTTCGGAGCTCAAGCGCACGGAAGAAGAGAGGGACATTCTAAAAAAGGCCGCAAGGTACTTTGCAAGCCAGCCCGAGTAAAGTACCAATTTATTAATGAAAACCGCTATGCGTTTCCCACTAGAACAATGTGTAGAGTACTCAGTGTACATCCCTCTGGTTTTTATCAATGGCTTAATAAACCACTGTCGGATCGGGCCATAGAGGATCAGCGGCTGTTGGGTTTAATTCGCTCATCGTATGCTGCCAGCGGCGGTGTTTACGGATCACGGCGAGTGTTTCTGGATTTACGTGAAGCAGGTGAAAACTGTGGAGTGCATCGTGTTGCAAAGATCATGCGAGTCCACAGGATTAAAGCGTTAAGGGACTATAAAGCACCTCGTCAAATCTTAGGACGTCCTTCAATCATTGCGTCCAATCGCCTGGAACGGGAGTTCACTGTTGATCACCCCAATCAAGTATGGGTATCGGATATCACTTACATCCGTACCTGGCAGGGCTGGCTCTATCTGGCCGTTGTTGTTGATTTGTACGCCCGCAAAGTTGTCGGTTGGTCTATGAAGCCCAGCTTGAGTCGAGAGATTGTACTCGATGCGTTACTGATGGCAGTGTGGCGACGTCGACCAGCTTGCCGTGTATTGGTACACTCAGATCAAGGCTCACAATACAGCAGTGATGACTGGCTACGTTTTTGTGAGCAACACAATCTTGAGCCCAGCATGAGTCGTCGAGGAAATTGTTGGGATAACGCAGTAGCTGAATCTTTTTTTAGCAGCCTGAAGAAAGAGCAGATTAAGAAGCGCATCTATAAAACCCGCGATCTGGCGAAAGAAGATATCTTCGAATATATCGAGGTGTTTTATAACCGAAGACGGCGGCATAGCCACCTTGGCGGTGTCAGCCCAGAGGCGTTTGAAGCAGCCTCAAATTGAAGCTTGGAAGTGTCATAAAAACCCAGGGCAGTCCACAGCGCCCCCATCTCTATCATTCAGGCACCAAACCTATCGCGCGCTCCAGTCTCGCCAGGCTAAATGAAAAGCAGCCCTGCGAGCTATATGAGTCCTTGTTTGCGAAGTTGTATCAGCGCTGTAAAAGCCATGCACCCAAGCATCAATTTTCGTTTAAAAACCCTCTGTATTCCCTGGATGCCTCACTGATAGATCTTTCACTAAAGCTATTCCCCTGGTCACATTATGCGCTCGGCAAAGGGGCGGTAAAACTTCAACTGGGGCTTGATCATAGCGGTCATATTCCAGCCTTTGCGACGATCACTGACAGCAAAATGAATGACAATCAGTACACGAAAACGTTGAGGTTACCCAAAGGCAGTATTGTTGTTTTTGATCGCGGCTACTGTGACTATGGTTGGCATAAGTCTTTGACTTTACAAGGGGTATTTTATGTCACCCGGCAGCGCAGTAATGCTAAATACAAAGTCATTAGGCGTCATCAAGTTGACAAATCAACTGGCGTGACCAGTGATCAAGTCATCCGTTTCACTTCTGATCGATCGTCTAAAAAAACGCTCCCTAATGTAAGACGTATTGGGTTTTATGACAAAAATACAAAGAAGCAATATTACTTTATAACAAACCATTTTGATCTGGATGCACAAACGATTGCTGAAGTTTACAAGCAACGTTGGCAAGTGGAATTATTTTTTAAATGGATAAAGCAGAACTTAAAAATCAAAGCCTTTGTTGGGACGTCCAGGAATGCTGTACTCACACAAATATGGATAGCTCTGTGCGTTAATCTGATGCTGGCCTACATCAAATTTACAAGTAAGATTGGATTATCCTTACAGCAAATACTCAGACTCTTTCAACTGAACTTATTTATGCGAAGAGATTTAATGGCTTTGCTTAAAGGCGATCCTCCGGGAGACCCGGAGGATCATCTTCAAGGGTGTTTGGCTTTATGAAAAGTTTGTGGGACAGTAGTGACTCCAACCCCTTGAGTCGAAAGGTCGATTAGTTAAGATCTAAGGCATAAGAGATTTCAGGTTTGCTTTGAAATATTCTTCGTTCCCAGGGTGGATAGTTGCCATATTTTTGTCTTAGCATGTTTAAAAAAATCAAAGCCTTCATGGGGACAAATGAAGATTTCCTGTAATAGGCACATAGCTGAGTTTTTTGGATACGATAGTCAGTTAAAATCGGAATAAACTCTCCTGAAATAATTTCATCCTCAATGTAGAAGATAGGCATCATGGCTAAACATTCTCCTTTCTTTACCGCAGCGTGCAGGAGCAAAATAGTATTGGTCAACATATTAGGATGAAATGAAACGTTTTGGCTTTTTCCTTCACGCTCAAAACTCATTTGGTAGTCTGGTTGAACATGGTTGTTGTGAGCGAGGCGGTGATCTATTAAATCTTCCGGCTTTTGCGGTATACCCCATTTCTCGAGATAGGCTGGGGAACCGACAATAAGTCGTTTTAGTGGCAAAATTTCGATTTCTTCAAGAATCTCACTATGAGGTGATGTAGGTTGGATGCTGAGATCAAACCCCTCTTGCACGGGATCACAGTAGCGGTCATGTTGGCGGAGATCAATTTGTAATTCAGGATGTTGTAGCTGATATTCACAAAGGTCATTGGCAAGATAACTTTGGGTGAATGAAGAGACACAGCTCACGCGGAATGTCCCGCTCAGGCTCCATTCGAGTTTGCTAACGTCCGATTTAGCCTGATCCAGATCTGAAAGAATGTGTATGCAGCGTTGGTAAAAAGCCGTTCCACCTTCAGTTATCGAGAGTCTTCGTGTGGATCTTTGAAATAGCTGAAGCTCCAGGTGCTCCTCAAGTTGATTAATACGTTTTGTCACCGCTGATTTCGCGGAACCCATTTGTCTAGCGGCTTCTGTAAAGCTGCCCACCTCCGCTACTTTGATAAACGTGCGAATACATTCAAGCTCATTCATGGGTTTATTGTTTCCAAATAGTGAACAAATAGTACAATAAATCCAATATTATCATTCTATTTTAGTTAAATTATAGTTCATGTATTCGAATTTATCGGCACATCGGCCTATTTATTGATTTAGTAAATCTAATTTAAACAGTTAGGGGAAATCGAATATGAAAAATTTTGCAAAAAAGACAGCTCTAATACTGCCGTTAGCAATTACTGCAGCTAGCTATAGCCATGCTCAGCAAGTTCAGATCGAAGAGATTTTTGTATTGGCCACAAAACGCGAAGAGAACATACAAGATGTACCAATATCTGTGGCCCTCGTATCTGGTGAGACCATAAGCGTGTTGGGTATCTCAGATATGGAAGATCTGTCTCTTTATGTACCTAATTTCGAGATTAACAGCTCTGGGGTTATTCCTAATCTGTATGTCCGGGGGCTAGGGGGGGGATTAACGCACGCTACTGAGCAATCCGTTGGTCGATTCATCGATGATGTTTACATTAGTCGAGCAGCGATCAACCTGCACCCTTTTATGGATGTGGGGGCGGTGGAGGTGGTTAGAGGGCCACAAGGTACTTTGTTTGGTAAAAACACCGCGGCTGGGGCAATGATTATACGCACCAATGATGCAACTCAAGATTTTGATCTAGGGCTTAATATTTCTGAGGGCACGTATGCAACGACGGGTGGCGTGACAGAGGTCAATGGTTTTGTGAATGGTGGTCTATCCGATAACGTTTCTGGACGACTTGCATTCTTGTATAAAGATAGAGAAGGATTTTATGAAAATCTGGGGGACGGCCCTGATGGCGCCCAGAGAGAAGATTATGGCATTCAGGGTAAGCTTAGTTTTGATATAAGTGATACAACGATAGCCAATTTGAAAGTCCAGTATATGGATCTTACTGAATATGGCTCCGACACCGCGGAATTGAATGGCACAGGTGGGCCTCCATTATTTGTTTGGCAGGCTGCGGTAGCTAATTCTGGTGCCCCTAATGCGGATCAATATATCCCGGTGCTCGATTGGAAGGTTCACTACACTTGTTCTGACGTTGTTTCAACGGCGGCTGCGGGAAGTATAGACATTGGATCGTTTTGTCCTAGCCGCGATCAGGATACTACCAATATAACCTTCGATGTTGAGCATGATGTCAATGCTGGCAGCTTTAAGTTTATTGCCGCCAATCAGGAATACTCATATAAGAGTAAGTTTCACGGTTTTGAAGGCGGTGGGGCGAACCTTTTCCGTGCGAACCGGGATGAGGACTATTCAGGCTTTAGTACCGAGCTGCGTTTTACTTCAGAGGAAGACGAGGTTTTTGACTATATCGCAGGTGTGTATTATGAAGACAGCGAAATAGATCGGAACCAATACTCTGATATAAATCTTGTCGGTTTCGGCCCTCCTGTTCTTTTCCGCAAAACTGAACCCTGGAGTCAGACCACTGAGACATTTGCAGTCTTTGCTCAGGCGCGCTGGCATTTTTCTGATCGAGTTACTGGTATTTTTGGTGGGCGTTGGTCCTCTGAAACCAAAGACTTTAAGTTTGAGGATTTTAGTACAGCTTATGGAACCAATAGTGGCCCAAGAAATTACGCTATTACTCTTCGAGATGAAAATCGAGATGAAAGCAAGTTCACACCTTCTTTTACATTGCAGTATGCGTTGAATGACGACATCAACCTTTTTGCTACCGCAACACGCGGTCATAAAACTGGTGGTTTTAGTGACCGGGTCGATACGCAGACTGGTCCCATAACCTACGACGCAGAAGTCGTCGATGGCATCGAACTAGGGATGAAAGGTAGTTTTTTTGAAGGTGCCATGAACCTCAATGTAGTCTTGTATAAAATGGAAATAGAAGGACTGCAGCTTGCAACCCAGATACCAGACACCATTAACTTTGTGGTGGGGAATGCTGCAGATAGCACAAGTCAGGGTTTGGAAATTGAATCTGATTGGGCACTCAATGATAACTGGACGATTGGTTTAAATTACGCTTACACCGATGCAACCTACGATGAATACATCGGTGCTGGTAATTGTGGAGCGCAATTCAAGAATCTTGATGGTGTGTGTGATCTAAGTGGCCAGACTTTACAGTACGCACCTGAAAATAAAGCCTCGGCGTATGCAGAATATTTTTCCTTTGACGCCATTGGCGATTGGGATTTTGGTGCACGGATTAATCTCACGCATAGCAGTGACCAGTATACCGACGTAGGACTTTTCGATTTTGCTTTGCAAGAGTCCCACGAGACTGTCGAAGCCAGTTTACGACTGGTATCACCTAGCGACAAAGTAACGCTGTCTTTAATAGGAAAGAATTTAACCAACGAAAAAATTAATGCCTGGACCGCCCCTTCGGGACCAAACACGATTGCGTCAATGTCGGCTCCCCGGCTAGTGACCTTGAAGCTGGGATGGAAATACTAAGTTAGAGACTTGCTAATGTATGCCCGATTTGGATTGTTTTGCAGCGAAAATATTAGATTTGGATTGAGCGAGCTTTTAGAAGCAGCTCAAGGGGCCTGCAAAACAATTCCGAGTTGCAAAATTTAAGGTGAAGAGATTTGGATGCTAGAACTCTTTACTCTCACATAAGGAAAAAATAATGAAGAAAAAAGAATCTGGAACGAACCTTGAACAATTGATGACTTCAAAAGGCGGTCCATTGACTATGTTGCGGTCTTCTCCGATCGGTTCATACACGTTTCCTGTTGTTCCGGCGGAGTACACAAACTGGTTGGATGAGCAAAGGGCCTGGCGAGAAGGCTGTGCCTTTTTGAATTTGTCTTATCACCAAACTGACTTGTACATTCGCGGCCCAGGCGCTCTGGATCTGCTTAAGACAGTAGGAATTAACAGGTTCGGTGATTTCCCGGTTGGATGCGGAAAGCAACTGATTATGGCTGGTCACGACGGTAATCTGATCGCGGATGGGATTGTCTTTCATGCTGACCAAGGGGTTTTCCGAGTAGCCGGGCCGCCGACAATCAGCAACTGGGTTCAGTTCAACGCAGAAAACGGAGGATTTGATGTTGAGTTGGAGCGTGACGAAGGGATTCACTTCCGTGGAGGTGACCCAAAGATTTACATTTTTCAGGTTCAGGGTCCCAAGGCGTTGGAATTGATGAACGAAGTCACTAATGGAAAGCTTCCTGAAATTGGTTTCTTTAAGATCGGATCGTTCAAGATTGCCGGTAAGAATGTGAAGGCACTGAGCCATGGAATGGTGGGACAACCAGGATTTGAAATGTTTGGTCCGTGGGAAGAGGAACAATCTGTTCGTGAAGCAATTAGTGCCCTCGGCCCCAAGTATGGCATGCGTAACGTTGGTGGATTGGCTTACGGTACGACGTCACTTGAGTCAGGGTGGATCGGTCTGCCAGTACCGGCAATTTATCACAGTGAAGAAATGAAGCCTTACCGTGAATGGCTAGGGCCAAACAACCTGGAAGTAATGGGGTCGCTGGGCGGAAGTTTCATGTCTGACAATATCGTCGACTACTACATTGATCCGATTGAATCGAACTACGGTGGCTTGGTAGATTTTGACAGGGACTTTATTGGCCGAGATGCGCTCAAAGAAAAATTCGACAACCAGCGGCGCAAGAAAGTCACGTTGATTTGGAATAATGATGATATGACGGACGTGCTCCGGTCGTCGTTGACAACACGTGAAGGCAATGCCAAATTTCCACGTCTTCCGCAGTGCGTTTACTCGACCTTTCAGTCGGATCAAGTGATGAGCAAGGGTAATAGAGCAGGGATTTCAACCTGGTGTGGGTTTAGCTCAAATATTGGTTCATTCTCTTCGCTTTCGATTATCGATATCGAACTTGCAGAGCCTGGAACAGAGGTCTCAATCCTGTGGGGCGAAAAAGACTCAACTCGAGCATCGGTTGAACCTCATGAAATCCGTGAGATACGAGCAACAGTTGCAGCGCTGCCTTATTTCCGCAAAGTAATCAAAGACGGCTAGCCTTCCTATGCCATGCAGCTATTCCAGTCAACTAAACGTTGAGTGTCAGTTAAGTGCCATCGGCACTACTAACCGGAATAGTTGCATAGGTGAGGACTCCTTGTTTTCAACGTTTACTTTTTAAATACAAACCGCAGACTTGAAAATTAGTCGTGTGACCTGACTAGCTTTTTATTAATTATTTTTCGTTGAGGTAATGTTATGGGGAAAGTAATTCCAAGCAACAAAGAAGTTTTGGAATTCAAGGGACTGCATCTTTATCACTCAGCTTTGTCAAACTGTGCCATGCGTGTGTGAATGACGCTTGAGGAAAAGGGTCTTCCCTGGGTAGATCATCATTTGGATATCACTAAAAAGGAACACATTACGCCGGAGTACTTTGGTATTAATCCTAATGGTGTGGTCCCTACACTTGTACATGATGGCGTGGTGATCATTGAATCTGATGACATTATCGACCACATCGATCAGACCTTTCCCGAACCTCCCCTGAGACCAACATCAGAAGAAGAGCTGGTGAAGATGTACTACTGGATGAAATCTGCGATTGAGATTCATATTAAAGCAGTTAAGACATTTATTTATTTCCACAAAATGCAAGGCAAGATGAAACAGTCTGAAGAGCAAAAGTTGCTTTATGAGAAATTACAAACGAACGAAGAGCTTATTGAATTCCATAGACATACCAATGAGACAGGTTTTTCGTCAGAAGAAGTAGCGGTCGCGCAAAAAACCCTGGATAAATTTTTCGAAGAGGCCGATGCTATTTTGGAAAATAACGAATGGCTAGTAGGTGATCAGTTCACACTTGCTGACATAACCTGGGTGCCACTGCATTTTACCCTTAAGGGCGCTGGCTATGATTTTAGCCGGTATCCAGCAGTGCAGGCCTGGGCTGAGCGATTGCAACAAAGAGAAAGTTTTAAAAAAGGAATCCTGAAATGGTGTCCGGTTTTCTAGAGAAATCATAAAAGGTAAAACTAATGCTTGAGTTATATCATCACGGATCTTCTGTTTGCGCCGCCAAAGTCCGCTGGGCAATGGCAATTAAAGGCCTGGATTTTAAAGCGCACTATATAGATATTCTGAAAGGCGAACAGTTCGACCCGGAATACGTAAAGATAAATCCCAAGTCCGTAGTACCCAGCCTTGTTCATGACGGCAATATTATCAACGAATCCACCGTCATCATGGAGTATCTCGATCTTGCATTTCCCAAGAAAAAACTGACCCCGGAAAATCCAATCGATTACGTTAAAACGCGCTACTGGACCAAGGCGCTTGACGAGTTGCTGCACCCGGCTTGCGGTGTTTTAACTTTTGCCAGTGCTCACCGACATATTGTGAGAAAGAACCTAAGTGAAAATGAGTTGGAGGAATTTCTGGCAAGCACGCCAGATCATTCGGTGACAGTAGATTGGGCGGGCTTTAAGAAGCAGATTGTGAAGTACGGATTTGAAGCACCGGGTGCTGCGGAAAAGGTCAGGCTCTACGATAAATATTTAAAGCAAATGGATAAGGATTTGCAGGAAACTAAATGGCTTGCTAGCAATGAGTTTGGTTTGGCGGACGTATCACTAACCCCTTATGTCAACCGAGTTGCCATGATGGGGATGAGTGAGTGGTGGGAAGGTCGGCTGCCTTATCTGTCCGACTGGTGGGCACGTATCCAGGAAGTCCCAACTTTCCAGTCTGCGATTTTAGACTGGTGTCCACAAGACCTCACTGACGACTTAATTAATTTCGGATCGCAGAGCTGGCCTGATGTCCAAAAGATCATAGGTTTTGATGACTAAAGATATAAAGTTTACTGGAGTATATGCATATGAAAAGACTTGAAGGAAAAATAGCTGTTATTACAGGAGCCGCTCAGGGTATTGGAGCCGCTTATGCGCTGGGGATGGCTGCAGAAGGTGCAAAAGTCGTTGTCTCTGATATTGCTGATACCAGCGATATTGTGGAGCAGATCAAAACAGCAGGTGGCAGCGCTATTGGATGCCAGGCTGATGTTACCGATAACGAATCACTGGCGGCATTAGTGGCTGAAGCCGAATCAACCTACGGGCCGATAGAAATTTTAATAAATAACGCCGCAATATTCACGACTATCAAACTGAAACCCTTCACAGAAATAAGCGAAGATGAATGGGATGCCCTTATGCGTGTCAATGTGCGCGGTCCTTTTCAGTGTGCCAAGGCTATAGTGCCGAGTATGCGCAAAAACGGCCGAGGCAAGATTATTAATATTTCTTCGGGAACATTTTTGCGAGGTGCGCCAATGTTTTGTCATTACGTTTCATCAAAGGGTGCCATCATTGGTCAAACACGCGCCCTGGCTGCAGAATTGGGCGCGGACAATATCTTTGTCAATTGCATTATTGTTGGTTTGACCGAAAGTGAAGGTGTCAAAAATCACGAACAAATGAGCAAAATCACTGGTCCGACATTGCAAGCTCGTATCATAAAACGGTCTATGCTTCCGGAAGACCTGTTAGGAACTGTCTACCATCTGGCCAGTGAGGACAGTGACTTTATTACAGGTCAGAGCATAAACGTCGATGGCGGTGCATTAAATTACTGATAGAGATTGACTAGGGGTTATGGAGAAAAATGGCTAAAGAAAAAATATTTGAACACTGGATTGACAATGCCTGCTCGCCAGCTTCTGATGGTGGTTTGATGGATTCACTTAACCCGCTGGATGACAGTTTGTTTGCGAAAGTAGCAGACGGAACTCCAGAGGACATAGATCGAGCCGTAAAGTCAGCACATGAAAGATTTCAATCGTTTAGTAAAACCAGCACCAATGATCGTGAGGCCTGGCTTTGTAAAGCTGCAGAGCTTCTTGAGGTGAGAGTCGAGCAGTTTATTGATTTGTTGATTGATGAAGGAGGCTCGTCACGTAAAAAAGCGGAATTTGAAACCAATAAGGCTATTTCATTTATCCGAGGCGCAGTTGGCATTGTGCGACAAATGAGCGGTAAGACTCTTCCTACTGATTATCCGGGTCGCCTTAGCATGACCATGCGCTATCCCCGAGGAGTAGTCGCCGTTATCACTCCTTTTAATGTGCCGCTGATTAAAGCAACTCGTTCATGTGCAAATGCGCTTGCAACAGGAAGCACGGTCGTTTTATTGCCTTCAGAAGAGCATCCGGTTTTATCATTGAAATTTGCTGAACTTCTAGCGGATGCAGGTTTCCCTCCAGGCGCAGTCAATGTCGTTGCGGGTAATGGCTACAAAATTGGTGACAGTCTAACCGGCCATCCATTGATAAAAACAGTTTCTTTTACTGGCTCATCTGTTGTTGGTAAACATATTCAGCAGTTTTGCGCAGCACATAATAAGCATGTCACTCTGGAACTTGGTGGTAAAAGCCCCTTGGTTATCATGGACGATGCTAATTTACAGGAAGCTATTCAAGGTGCGGTGCGCGGTATTTTTATGCATCAGGGGCAAGCTTGTGTAGGTTCTAGCCGAATCTATGTGCAGAAGGGAATTTATCCAAAATTTACCGAAATGTTTACTGCCATTGCCAGCAAATTAGGAATGGGAGATTTACGTGATCCCGACACTGTCATTGGACCCATAATCAGCGAAAAACAACGCAAACGCGTTAGAGACCATATTGAAGATGCCCGGTCGAAGGGCGCAGAGATTGCTACAGGTGGTACCTGGGATGGTAATCGCTGTGCGCCCACTGTGTTATTGAATGTCTCTGAAGAAATGGACGTTTGTAAGCAGGAAACTTTTGGTCCGGTAGTATCCGTCTATCAGATTGAAGATTTTGACGAAGCTTTGTCGAAAGCTAATGATACTGTTTATGGCTTGAGTTCGGCAATTTTCACAAGTGATCTAAAAAACGCACTCGAATATGCGCAACAAATTCAGTCCGGCATGGTACACATCAATGGACCATCAATTACTGACGAAGCACATGTTCCATTCGGTGGGCTTGGTGATAGTGGATTTGGCAGGGAGGGAACAGAAGCGGATTTAGAGGCTTTTACAGAATTAAAATGGGTGACTTTAAAAGCCTAATGAAAGTTTAGTTAGAAGACCAATACAAACATTCTTCTTCGAACCAGTTTGTGAGCTAAATCTAAAAAAGAATTATATTAAAGAGCATTTTAAAGAGGTGAGATGAAAAATACTGGCGAAAACATTATTAACTCGTGCGGTTTGCCACATTTTTTTTTACTAAACAATGCTGATGACGTGGGAATCAATGCGCCACAGTTGCGCAGGGGCGATGCTTTGCGTACCTGGGTACGTTCACTCTCTGGTTTTCAAAAAGAAGCTTTGGTGAAATCAGCGCGAACCGGACAAACCTGGCGCCTGGTTTCTGATGAAGGGCCTTATCTCAATGGCCATGATGCTGCACCTTGTCCCTTGGCATTTTTAACAGCAGGCATGATAGCCAGCTATATGAACGAAATTATGGCACTTGCTGAGATAGAAGGGGTGGAAATTCGGAATTTAAAGTTGATTCAGGATAACTATTACACCATGAAAGGTTCGATGCCAAAGCGAACCATGATAGGTGGTGCTGAGCCCGTGGAATTGCAAGTTGAAATTGATTGTGATCTGGAAGATGGGGCGTTAAGGAATTTTTTGATGAATGCCATTCATGCCTCACCGTTAAATGGTCTCATGAGAGGTCAGCTTGAAAGTTTATTCAAACTTGGAAAAAACGGAAAGCAATTATCAACAGCAAAAGTTGCTGAACTGGAAGTGGCATTAATACCAGATCCAGGTGATCATTTTAGCAAAGCAAAAGTGCAGGGAACTGGTTCTATTTTGGTTGAAGCTGTCGGACCGACCCCGAAAAAGGATGTTGTCCGAGGCACCTCCAGTGGAGGCTCTTCGCTTTCAGATGAGCAGGACCGCAGATTAAATATTGGTGCTGTCGCTGTGTTACGCCCAGACGGCATCAAGGATATCCAACTGATGCAATATTCCCCCTATGGTACTTCCTTTCGGCTTTTGTCGGAGGAAGCACCTGCAAACGGAGGCAAGGGAAGGTCTCCAGATGCGAACACCTATATTTCAGCTGGCATCGGTTTTTGCTTCATGACGCAATTCGGGCGCTTTGTATCCATGCTGAACCTGGATTTGCCGGAATACAGAATTGTCCAGGACACTCATTTTTCTCTTGGAGGTGCATCGGGGGGGTCTGGTGTGGCCGGCGAAGCAGACCCGGTTGAAACACATGTTTATTTAAAAACAAGCGAATCGGATGAAATGGCCCAAGAGATGCTGGATATATCAGAACAAACCTGCTTTTTGCATGCTTTTTGCCGCACGGATCTTAAAACAAAATTGAAAGTAGTGCGGCTTTAAATAACTACGGGAGCGTATATGGTGATTTCAAATAATCAATTTATTCGGATTGCCCGTAGAGGAAATATTTTATGAATGAATTTAAGGATGGATGGGGGACTTTAGTTGCTGCGACGATTGGGACCATGTGTGGAATATTTACACTAACAAACTATTCGCAGGGCTTTTTTGTAGGCCCGGTAACCAGCGAATTTGGTTGGAGCGCGTCACAATTTTTTCTGAGTTATACCGTGTTGATGTGCTCTGGTCTCCTGACGGGACCGCTGATTGGTTCTATCGCAGAAAGGATAGGGCTGCGCACTGTTGGTATTGTCGGACTGATTGGTCACTCGTTCGCCTACGTTACTCTCTCTTTCAATAACGGTTCATTGGTAGCTTGGTATCTTAGCTGGGCGATGATGGCAATTCTTGGTGCTGGGTCGTTACCGATCATTTGGACAGGCGTTCTCAACAACTGGTTTTCTAAACATCGAGGTAAGGCGATCGGCATTACGATGGCGGGAACCGGGTTAGGAGCGTTCTTGTTGCCTCCTGTTGTGGAGTTCCTTATTTCTAACTACGGATGGAGAACAGCCTATCGAGGTATTGGCATCGGCGCGTTGCTGGTATCTCTGCCTGTAGTTCTCGCATTATTTAAAGAAAAGCCTGAGTCTGCAGGTGGTATTCAGGGAATGGTAGAGAAAGCAGCGGCCTGGGGCATGACACCTGGCGAGGCAATGCGGACCTCACGAATTTGGATTTTAGGCGCAGTTCTTTTCGTGACAGTAATTGTAGTAGCGGGCTTGCTATCGAATTTTGAACCCATAATGAGCGAGAAAGGTTTCGAGCGCAGTTCGATTGCGCAAATTGCGGCTGTGATGGGGCTAACTGTTATCGCAGGTCGACTTATTGTCGGTGCACTAGTAGACCGCTTTTGGGCGCCTGGTGTTGCTGCTTGTTTTTTCGTTCTTCCGATGCTTGGTTTGTTGGTTTTAGTGAATACAGAAGTAACATTTACTGTAGCTATTGTTATTGCGATTATGGTGGGTCTCGCGGCAGGCGCCGAGCTGGATTTGCTAGCCTATTTGACCAGCAAGTATTTTGGGCCAGCGCACTATCCGGCTATTTTCGGATTAATTATTGCCTTCTTTACTGTGGGCGCGGGTATTGCCCCACCAATATTTGGTGCGGCTGCACAGGTATTTCAGGGGTATACGACGATTCTCACTGCATCAGTGGCAATGCTTCTTTTGTCTATAGTGCTTTTTCTATCACTAGGAAAATATCCAGCTGATGAAAAAAAGTATGAGTAAAAATAGTATAGACAGGAAAACGATACAGGCCGCTCTTATGATTGCGGCCACAGTGGGAACAATATTGCTATTTATCAATCAATACGATGCTATTTTTGGGGACGCGCCAGTGCGGGTTCTGTCCGCGGTATTAACTTACTGCGTGCCTTTCGTTGTATTTATTTTTGGACGATTATCAAATAAGAAAGAAAAATAGACAGGTTTAACAGGTTTTGATGTTTCTAAGCGGCCGATAGCAAACACAATACAGCAAGGAATTAAATATGAAGGAATTGTTGTCATTATTTAAAACACTCTTTGTTCTCGTAATTTTTTTACCCTTCACCACAAGTATTGGACAGGAAAGTAACAATTCTCAGAATTTTACTGTCACTTTGCTGGGTACTGGTACACCTACTTTAAGTTCTGAACGATTCGGAGCAAGTACACTCATTGAAGCAGGTAATCAAAAACTAGTCTTTGATGCAGGACGTGGTGCTTCTATCCGGCTTTCTCAGCACGGCCTATTACCAGTAGAGATTGATGCATTCTTTTTAACTCATTTGCACTCTGATCATGTAAATGGATTATCAGACATCTGGTTAACAGGTTGGTTGTTTGGTCGAACAGAGCCGATGGAAATTTATGGGCCTACAGGGACAAAGAATATGATGGAGAGTTTAAGGGAAGCTCATCAGGCAGATATTGATATAAGAGTAGCAGATGAAAAATTTCCACTCTCAGGAATAGCAGTTAATGCACATGAAGTTACGGAAAGTATAATTTATGAAGAAGATGGCGTCCGGGTCACTGTTTTTAATGTTGATCATGGGGAATTCATAAAACCATCTTTCGGTTATCGTGTTGATTTTCAGGGCAACTCTGTAGTGATTTCTGGAGATACGCGATTAAGTTCAAATTTAATACAATTTGCTCAGGACGCGGACGTCCTAATCCATGAGGTAATGTCTATACCACCTCAACTCTACTCAGAATCAGAATTGTGGCGAAACATCATGGATCATCATACAAGTCCAGAAGATGCTGGTGTCGTTTTTACTGAAAGCGGTATAAAACTGGCAATTTACAGTCATATCTTTGTGCAAGGTTATGTAGATGAACAAACTGGTATTAATGATGTGATTCGAAGAACGCAAACTGCATATAACGGAATTTTTGAAATTGGCAATGATTTAATGAGCATAGAAGTTAGTGACACTCCTACGGTTGTACGTATTGATTCTTCGCAGTTATAACAATTTTTTAAATCCCCTTTTTGGCTGAAAGCAGACGTTAAAATCTGTAAAAAAGTGTGTAAGCAATATTTCAACAGGTTAAAAACGCGAAACGTTAATAACCTGTTGAAATATAAAGGGAATTTGGTGGGCCCACCAGGACTCGAACCTGGGACAAACGGATTATGAGTCCGCTACTCTAACCAACTGAGTTATAGGCCCTTGTGCTTACATATTGCTTACATTGCGATTATAAGGATGGGTAGGATGCAATGTAATATGTTGAATTTTTTATTTTTTATAATCTCTACTTGTTTTTAAAGCAACCTATTATGAGTCCGCTACTCTAACCAACTGAGTTATAGGCCCTTAGGGGTGGGCATTATACGGTTTGATTCTGCTTACTTCCATACGGAAAACTACAATCTTGCCGGGGCAATTCGCAGGACTGAATTAACATCACCATCTGTCAGCACATACAGCAGGCCGTCAGGTCCTTCCAGGACATATCTCACCCTCTGATGCAGTTCTGTCAGCAGGGTTTCCCGGCGCAATTCCTCAAGGTTGTCGTTGAATACGACCCGTTCCAGGCCACCAGTGCGGGGTATTTCGCCCCGGCGGGCGCTGCCTACAAAGAGATTGCCTTTCCAGGCGTGGAAAACGTCGCCGTTATAAAAGTTCATGCCGCTGGGGGCGATTGAAGGGGACCACAGCACCAGGGGTCTTTCCACACCTGGGACTACTGGCATTGGTGAAATCTGTGAACCGTCATAGGTGCGGCTGTAGCTGAAGTCTGGCCACCCATAGTTGCGGCCGGGAAGGATGACATTGACCTCATCACCCCCGTTCATCCCATGTTCCGCTGAGAGTATGGTACCGGACTGTTGATGGACAGCCAGTCCAAGCTGATCGCGATGCCCGTAGGAAAACACGGCCGCATTGGCATCATCCCTGCCAAGGAAAGGATTACTCGCAGGAATGCTGCCGTCTTCATTCAAGTGCAATACCTTGCCATTGACGCTGGCCAAATCCTGGGCCTGGTCTCCGAAGGGTGCCCCGGTAGTGATAAAGATTGTGCCATCGGGAGCAAACGCCAGGCGGGATCCACTGGTGCCGGCAAACTCTCCCGCGAAGAGTTCTTTCACCTCTACCAGGCGGCCATTATCCAGGCGTCCCCGCATCAGGGTGACGGCACTGCTTGGTTCCTCAGAATCCGGGTTCGGTTTGTTGTAGGTGAAATAGAGCCATTGATTCTCTTCAAAGTGCGGATGCAGGGCGAGGTCGTTAAGCCCGCCATTGCGGTAGAAAGGATCCAGTTGGGGCATGCCCATGACTGGCTCTGGATCAAGAACAGGATCAGGTCCTGTGGCCTCATGAATGATACGAAGCTCGCGTCCCCGCTCGGATACCAGAAGGTCGCCATTGGGCAGGAAGGCCATGCTGAAGGGACGCTCAAAATCCCGCGCGATGACACTGACTTCGATGCCATGTTGCTCTGCCGTATCAAAAATATAGGGCGTTTCTGCAAGGTCCATGGCAGGAATACCGATTTCACCCTGCTGTGCAGAGAGTATGCATGGAGACAGGGCCGTGGTGGCAATCAGGAAAAATGTCGCAGTTTTCATGGCAAACCTCTGCTGGTAAGGGGATGGCTCAATTCGTTTGACGCTGATATTGAATGCCGGTGTCGGAATTGTATACCGTGAAAACAGAAACAGACAGATGCCCGAAAATTATCCTGTGCCAATAGGGGAGTGAATAGTAAGAGTAAAAAAAAGTACGCCTGTACGGGGAGTAGAGGCGTGCTGCAAATGCTCAGGGAATTCGTGGGACCCTGAGGGTTAGGGGTTAATGATTCAGGTTCAGCCTCGGTTGAAATCACCCAGGGCGCCCAGGCGATTATCACTACCTGGAAGATAATTGCGATTGCTGATACTGACAATACGGTAGACGTTATCGTTATATTCTGCCCAGCGAGCCAGCTTTTCCAGGAGAGGTAATTGCTCCCTGAGCAGTGGCAACTGTACAGGATTATGGATACCAAGCTCTGTACTTTGCAGGTTAAGGGCTTGGTCAAAGGCTTCAACAGCTTTCGTATGTTGGCCGGATTCCGCCATGTCACGGGCAAGTGCCGTATAGGTCTGGATGAGTTGTGTATTGTATTGTGCCTGCTGATCCGGGTTGGTGTTCAGGCCAACTCTTTGCATGTGAACCCTGTCTTCCAGAGTTTTGGCGGTGGATTCAAGCAAAGCCGTGTCATGTCTTGCCTTGTCAGTGTTTACTGATATCAGCGGCATAACATATGCGGTGTCCATGGTGATGGATTGTGGACTGCTATCGGCAGATACAGGGCCTGAAAAGAGCGCCGATGCGAGCAATGCCGTTAGCAGCAGACTTGTATGATGCTTTTTATGTTTGGGTAAGCTTGCAACCGCAGACTTTCCTGTATGGAAAGCAGATGCGGCCAACCCGGCCTTTATAGAAGCCATGGTCTTTCCCCCAGTGCAAATATTATTTCCCTAACTGTCGAACCTCGTTTTGACACTCCGGGAACACCGATGGTTTCTTTTGGTGAAACTCTGGTTGGTGTTCGCCCTGTGTTCCTTTCCACCGGAATTATTGTTTTTATGGTGGATCGGATAGTCCGACGGCTTTGTTACGTCTTAGCATTTTCAGCAAGGACTAAGAACCACATAAAACGGGTTTTTCATGCTGCTTTGCACAACGACCGGCATCACAAAATCAGCAATAAATCTCTTTAATTCAATAGGTTATGAATTCCGCTTATGTCTGGTCGATTTTATTTTTTTGTCCGGAATTATTGAGTCCCTCCTTGATAAGAAAAACAATCCTGTACCGTTTAATGAAAGTTGACCTGGCAAAGTCCCGTTTTTGATCATCCATCTCTGCACTTATCAAGTCGTGCGCAAAAAAAAGGCGCCAACTGGCGCCCTTTTTTGTCGTCTATGTTGACGAATTTTACGATTCGTCCAGGAAGCTCTTCAGGTGATCGGAGCGGGTCGGGTGACGCAACTTCCTCAGTGCCTTGGCTTCGATCTGTCGGATACGTTCGCGTGTGACGTCGAACTGTTTGCCCACTTCTTCCAAAGTATGGTCAGTGTTCATGTCGATACCGAAGCGCATACGCAGTACCTTGGCCTCACGTGCAGTCAGGCTGCCCAGTACTTCCTTGGTGGCTTCGCGAAGTCCTTCGTCCAGTGAGGAGTCCACGGGGGAATCGATATTGGCATCCTCAATGAAATCACCCAGGTGCGAATCTTCATCATCACCGATAGGGGTTTCCATGGAGATGGGTTCCTTGGCAATTTTCAGCACCTTACGAATCTTGTCTTCCGAAAGATCCATACGCTCACCCAGTTCCTCAGGTGTTGGCTCCCGGCCTTTCTCGTGAAGCATCTGACGTGAGATACGGTTAAGTTTGTTGATGGTCTCGATCATGTGTACCGGAATACGGATGGTACGGGCCTGGTCCGCAATGGATCGGGTGATGGCCTGGCGAATCCACCAGGTAGCGTAAGTCGAGAATTTGTAACCACGGCGGTATTCAAATTTATCCACGGCTTTCATCAGGCCAATGTTGCCTTCCTGAATCAGGTCAAGGAACTGCAGACCACGATTGGTGTACTTCTTGGCGATGGAGATAACCAGGCGCAGGTTGGCTTCCACCATGTCTTTTTTGGCGCGACGTGACTTTGCTTCGCCGATGGACATGCGACGATTGATGTCCTTGATCTCACTGATAGTAAGACCTGTTTCTTCCTCTACCAGCAACATTTTTTTCTGTGCCCGCAGGATTTCCACTTTCACCTTTGCCAGGCTTTCGGAATAGTCCTTGCGGCGCAGATGGGTGTCCAGCCATTTCAGGTTGACTTCATTACCCGGAAAACTCTTGATGAATACACTGCGCGGCATCTGGCCAGTGTTGATACACAGGTTGCGAACAGTCCTTTCATGGCGACGGATACGGGTCAGGCAAGCGCGAACATGCTCGAGCAGCGGGTCGAACTGGCGTGGAGCCAGCTTGAAGAACTTGAAGACTTCACCCAGTTTTTCAAGGGCTTCGATACCTTTTTCATGGTCACGTCCATACTTTTTGAGGGCACGCTGGGTTGAACGATACTGCTTGCGCAATTCTTCAAAACGGATCTTGGCTTCTTCCGGATCAGGACCACCAGCATTTTCGTCCTCATCGCTGGAGTCGTCGTCCTTGTCATCGTCGTCATCACTGGCTTCCGAGTCGTCAGTTTCTACAGGTGCACTGCTTGCTCCCGGAGTGATTTCTGATTCGTTAGTAATGTCCAGGTAACCGGTGAGTAAATCGGCGAGGCGTTTTTCCTCTTTTTCCACCAGGGTGTATTCGTCGAGGATGAATTCGATAGTACCGGGGAAAAAGGCCATGGCAGACATCAGTTCACGAATGCCTTCCTCGATTCGCTTGGCAATGGCGATCTCACCTTCACGGGTCAGAAGTTCTACAGTGCCCATTTCACGCATGTACATGCGCACGGGATCGGTGGTGCGACCGGCTTCATTTTCCACTGCAGCCAGTGCGGCGGCGGCTTCGGCGGCAGCCAGTTCATCGGTCTCGTTTTCGATCATCAACAACTGATCGGCATCGGGGGCGGTTTCAAAAACCTTGATGCCCATGTCGTCGATCATCTGGATGATATCTTCTACCTGATCCGGATCTGAGATGGATTCGGGAAGATGGTCATTCACTTCCGCATAGGTGAGGTAATTCTGCTCCTTACCTTTTGCGATTAAAGCCTTAAGACTGGACTGTTGTGCTTGGACGTTGCTCATATGAAGTGCAGTTCCTCGTGTGAGAAATGGGCCCGGAAAAAAGAACCGCGTATTCTAACGAAAGCGGAGTCCCTATGCCAGTGAAATTTAAACCCTAGATGGTGTCCCAGACCGCAGAATTCAAGGAAAATTCCGTAAATTCATCCTTCATCTGCAGAGTTTTCCGGTTTCCGCCGGGATTGCAGTTTCTGGCGCGCTTCTTCCAGCCAGGAATGGTGGGAAAGGCGCTTGCGATGGGTCTCGAGCATGTGGGAGATAATTTCGCGGAATTCCTGCTCCACACCTTCTCTGGGTGTTATCTGTTCGCGATCCAGCAATCGGGTCAGCTGGCTGCCAAGCGGAGTGGCATAAACCCTGCCCAGCAGTTCCGGTGTTGTGCTGGATGGGTGTTTTTTTGCCAGATTGATTACCTGCAGCAAGAGGTCCATGTCAGTCGCATTGATCGCTCTGAGCTCCTCTTCCTGGTCGAAATCTGTTGCCATATCCGGTTTCAGCAGTATGAGGTTTACCGCTTTCATGCAGACTGAACGTCCCGCACTGCTTTTGGGAGGTGAGGGCCTGGTCGGGACAGGCGAATATTCGGGACCGGCAGGACCAGCAGGAGCGGGAGATGGTGGCGATTTTTCCATGTTCCCAAGCGTGGAAGGATCTACCCCGGTGATTGTTCCCAGCTGATCCAGTATTAGCTGGTGATAAACGCCTTTGGGAATCTTTTCAATGTGGGGGAGTGCAATTTTTGCAAGCCGTGCCCGACCTTCCAGGGAATTCATATCCACTTGCTCACCAAGTGCCTGAAAGAAAAACTCGGCCAGTTGGGTGGCATTATTGACGTTGCCGGTGAAGGCGGCATTGCCGATTTTGCGTACCTGCGTATCGGGATCTTCCCCGTCCGGCAGGAAGAGGAAGCGGGCAGTGCGACCATCTTCCATCAACGGCAATACCTGTTCAAGAGCGCGCCATGCGGCATCACGACCGGCATTGTCACCGTCAAAACAGAAGACAATCTCGGGCACGAGTTTAAAAAGTCTGCGTAGATGGCTGGTGGAAGTGGCGGTACCCAGGGTAGCCACAGAATAGCTTATGCCTTTCTGGGCCAGGGCGATCACATCCATATAACCTTCCACGATCATGAATTTTTCAAGTTTGCGGGTAGACTTGCGTGCTTCATAGAGCCCGTAGAGTTCCTCGCCCTTGTGGAACACCGGAGTTTCGGGTGAATTCAGATATTTGGGCTTGTCATCACCGAGCACGCGCCCACCAAAGGCGATGGTCCGGCCACGGTTGTCACGAATAGGGTAAATGATACGGTCCCGAAAACGGTCATACAGGGGGTTGCGTTTGTTGTCCGGATTTTCAATCAGCATTCCGGCATTGAGCAGGGCTTTTTTCTTCTGCTCAGTGCTACCAATGGAATCGATCAGGTTGCTCCAGCCCGGCGGGGCATAACCCAGAGCAAAGTCCCTGGCTATCTCTCCGGACAGTCCGCGGTTTTTCAGGTATTCGATAGCCCGGTTTTTCTGGGGATGCTGGCGCAGCTGCGCCTGGTAGAAGCGGGCACTTTCCTGCAGAACATCGTAGAGAGCCTGGTTTTGTTCACGACTGCGCTGGGCGCCAGAGGACTCTTCCCGAGGGACTTCCATTCCGGCCTGGGAGGCGAGTTTTTCGATGGCTTCCACGTAGTCGAGGTTGTCATGATTCATCAGGAAACCGAGTGCATTACCGCCGGCGCCACATCCAAAGCAGTAGTAGAACTGTTTGTCTGGTTCGACACTGAAGGAGGGGGATTTTTCCTGATGAAACGGGCACAGGCCCTTGTAATTCTTGCCAGCCTTTTTCAGTGTTGTGTAGGCGTCTATCACGTCGACTATATCAACGCGTGCGAGCAGGTCATCAATAAAAGATTGTGGAATTCTGCCGGCCATTGGCTATTTTTTCGTCCCCTTGTAGAAGGCAATAATATCATCCTGTGAGAAGACTCCGGCGATACTGGTATCGCCCCGGCTGTCCTCTATGTGAATATAGCCAAAGGACGCCTCATTTTCCGTCAGTCTTTCCATGGCTTCGAGTAATGTGGCATGTCGGGAGACAGGCACTATGTTGGAGACCGTGTCCAGGACTGCCAGGTTGAAATCAGGATTGTCCATGGCGAGCTCAAGGGCATTGCGACTTAACAAGCCCAATGTGCTGCTTCCATAATCCACCACAATCCATTCGGGGTTGTTTTGCAGAACCCGCTGAATCTCTTCAGCGTCTGCCTCATGATACAGGGTGCTGAACTTGAAATTGGCCACGGTGCTGACACCGTAACGGTTGAGAAAGCGGGACAGTTCCGGTGAAAAGCCTTCCTGCTTTTGCGGGAGTGTGTTGAGGAAAACGGATCGTGTTCGAAACAATTCTGAACTGGTCATGTTGGCTACGACGATGATCAGCATGGCCGGCAGAATGATATTCGGGTTGTTGCTCAATTCCAGGAGGGCCATCAGTGCGGCCAAAGGGGCCTGCAGAGTAGCCCCCATCATGGCGCACATGCCGATCAGCACATAAAAAGTCGTGGAACTGCCAGTGCCTGGAATCATCTGTTCGCCAATAAGTCCCAGGATGCTGCCAGCGATACCGCCAATCATCAGGCTGGGACCGATCAGGCCGCCGGGTAAACCAAGCCCAAGGCCAACGGCGGTAACCACCAGTTTTACCAACAGCAGGGCCAGCATAAAACCTACGGTAAGTTCGCCCAGCAGGGCATCATTGAGAGAGTCGTATCCGGTTCCCAGAATCTCAGGTATGAACAGGGCACAGGTGCCGGTCATCAACCCGGTCGCCAGCAGACGCAGTCGCAGATCAATGGCGTCAAATCCGGCAGCAAGCTTGTGCATATAAACAAACAGGCTGGCCATTGCTCCGATCAGCAGCCCCATGAATACGACCCATGGCAACTGCCAAAGACTTTCCATGGACACATTCTCAATCAGGAAAACAGGTTCCCCGCCATAGAGTATCTGTGTAATGACTGTGCCGCTCACTGCTGCCACGATAACCGGAATAATGCCACTGACGGCGTATTCCATGAGAATCACTTCCATGGCGAAAATCACCCCGGCTATGGGGGTATTGAAGGCTGCGGCGATAGCGGCAGCACTGCCCGCGGCAATGAGGTTGCGGTTGCTGTTGTTTGGCAGGGAAAGGGCATGACCGATAGCGCCACCCGATGAGGCACCAAGATGGATGGAGGGACCCTCGCGCCCGCAGGAACCTCCACTGAGCAGGGCAACAGATGCAGTCACAAACTGCAAGATGGCATTTTTGAGTGGCATTCGGGTTCGAAAATGCTGCACCTTGTCGATGACATAGCTGACTCCCATTCTGCGTAAGTCGGGCGCCAGGTTGTAAAGCAGCTGTCCAATGAGCAGGCAACCAGCTACAGGCATGAAGAAATGCCAGGCCGATGACAGGGATTCGAAATCATCATGATGTAAACCACTGTCAAAGACAATGGGAAAAGTGCCTTCGAGAATGAAGCGAAACAGATTGACAAAAAGGCCCGCGACAACGCCCACGATAATACCCAGCAAAGCCATGGGTAGCTTCGTTTCATCGCGTGACAGCAAGGTGTGAATAGTTTTGCTTGGCAACGTTGATAGCCGGTTAAATGGAGTCAGAGCCTAACATTATAACGTTTATGGCCTTGCATGACGGGATTCATTGCGTATTGGCTTGTCCCGGACGGCAAGCTGTTACAATCAGCGTAATGGTTTCACTGCAGTGAAAGGGGAAGATGCCGGATGGAGAAAACTGATACAGAAAAGTCCAGTCTGAAGGAGACGGTCTACAACGTAATTTTCGGGTATGAGTCACGCGCGGGCAAAATATTCGATCTGGTCCTGATAATGGCTATCTTTATCAGTGTGATGGCTGTGATGCTTGATTCTGTCGAAGGGTTCAGCGCCAGCTGGCATGAGCAGCTCTACCTGCTGGAATGGATCTTTACCATCGTGTTTACCGTGGAATATGCCGCCAGATTATGGAGTTCGCCCTCCACTAAAGGTTATGCCCTAAGCTTCTATGGCCTGATTGACCTGTTTTCCATCCTGCCTACTTATATTGCCTTTCTATGGCCAGGTGGTGTTTACCTTATTGTGATTCGAATCCTGAGAGTTCTGCGGATTTTCCGTGTGCTTCGTTTAATGCGCTATATGGGGGAAGCGACATTGCTGATGCGAGCCTTGCTCGGGGCCAGGCGCAAGATAGTTGTCTTTCTGTATTCGTTGCTGACCCTGATCGTGATTTTTGGATCGCTGATGTACCTGGTGGAAGGGCCTGAAAATGGTTTCAGCAGTATTCCGGAAAGTATCTACTGGGCCATTGTTACCATCACCACCGTTGGCTATGGGGACATTGTGCCGCAAACGTCCGCTGGCCAGTTTATTGCCGCTACCGCCATGATTCTTGGTTACGCCATACTGGCTGTACCGTTTGGTATCGTGTCCTCCGAGATCATGACGGAGCAACAAAAGCGGCAAAACCCGGCACACCACCACCAGCGAGTGTGTAATAACTGCAACCATGTCGGGCATGATGAGGATGCAGGATACTGCAAACACTGCGGGGCTGAGCTGGTGGGTAATAAGTAAAGTATGAAGCGGTGAGGACGAGCAGCAATTCAGTCCGAAAGGACTTCAGGATATAAACTTTGCCAGGAAGCTGGCAGAAAATCAGGAAAGCTGCTTTTTAACGAGTTGGCTGACCACAGCCATGTCAGCGCGACCGGCCAGTTGCGGGCGAACCGCATTCATGACCTTGCCCATATCCTGCATGGAAGCGGCACCTTCATCGGCAACGGCTTTCTGGACGATGGCAGCGATCTCATCCTCCCCAAGGGCCTGGGGCATGAATTCCTGAATAACCTGGATTTCTGCCGCTTCGATATCAGCCAGTTCCTGGCGTCCACCGTCCGTATACTGCTTCACGGAATCACGACGCTGTTTAATCATCTTGTCGAGGATGGAAATGATGCGGTCTTCGGGAAGCTCGATGCGTTCGTCCACTTCCACTTTTTTCAGCTCGGCCAGCATCAGGCGGATTGTGGACAGGCGTGGCTTGTCCTTGGCCCGCATGGCATCCTTCATCGCATCAGAGATGCTGGTTTTCAGGGGATGATCCGCCATGGTCTTCTGGTGTCAGGTTAAGTGGTTGATATCTGTTGTGCTGGTACCAGCACGGGTGCCAGGGCAGGAATTACCCCGACGCCGAACAAACTAAGCTTAGTACAAACGCTGGGTACGACGGGTTTCGCGAGACACTTTTTTCATGTGACGTTTAACAGCAGCTGCGGCTTTACGCTTACGCACGGAAGTTGGCTTTTCATAGAACTCGCGGCGACGTACTTCAGCAAGGATTCCGGCTTTTTCGCAGGAACGTTTGAAGCGACGCAGAGCAACGTCAAAAGGCTCGTTTTCTTTCAGTTTTACGATAGGCATTAATCAATTACCTGTTAAATTGGTTTATCCCTGGGTTAAGGGCCGGGGATTGTAATGGCAAAGGCATTGAATTGCAAAGTTTTTGGGCGTCAAAATCCGGGTGAATGCTGTACGCCCGTGAGTCTTTTTCTAGTAGACTATCATGCGTATTGAGACGGTAACCCAATGAAACCCAGTAAAAAGATCAAAGCCCTGTTTCAGGCAGGCATATTCTCCCTACTTGACTGGAGCTGACCTGCCCGGTTTTTCCCTTCGATTGATGGCATGGCGTACGAAGACAATGCCAGATAACTTCATTTATTTAAATATATTCAATTACTTACAAAAGGTGGAGTGATGACTTCCAAGCATGTAACAGTATCCGGTGAAGGGCTGACTATTGATGAGGTGGTCAATGTCGCCCGTGGCGGTGCCAAAGTGGCTGTCAGTGACGATCCAGTGGTGCAGGACCGTGTCAAGAAATCCAATGATTTCATCCTTGATGCCGTGGCTGCCGGAGAACCCATTTATGGGGTAACCAGTGGTTTCGGTGCCATGGCCTACAAAGCCATCTCCAAGGAACAGGCCGTAGAGCTGCAGAACAATATTCCCTGGTTTCACAAGGTCGGGACAGGCAATCTGCTGCCACAGTCCGATGTCAGGGCATCCATCCTGGTCCGCATGAACTCCCATCTCCAGGGCGCATCGGGTATCCGTATGTCCATGATTGAGCGTATGGGGATCTTCCTCAATGAGGGGGCTACACCCCAGGTCAGGGAGTTTGCCTCTATCGGTGCCAGTGGCGACCTGTCTCCACTGTCGTATATAACAGCTTGCCTGATCGGGCTGGATGAGTCATGGAAAGTGGATTATGACGGTGAGGTTCTCGGTGCCCGGACTGTACTGAAAAGGCTTGGACTCGAACGAGAGGAGCTTGGACCTAAGGAAGGCCTGGCCATGGTAAATGGCACCTCAGTCATGACCGGGATCGCTGCCGGAGTTGTGTATGATATTCGCAATCTCACATCACTGGCTTTCGGTGCCCACTCCCTGTTATTCCAGGGACTCGGTGCCACCAACCAGTCATTCCATCCCTTCATCCATGCCCGCAAGCCTTTACCGGGGCAGGTGAGATCTGCGGCGGTCATGCTTGAACTGATACAGGGGTCCAGCCTCATTGCTGATGAACTGCAGGGACAGCATGAGTTCCGTGGGGGCGACGAGCCAATCCAGGACCGCTACTCCCTGCGCTGCCTGCCGCAGTACATGGGGCCGATTCTGGATGGCCTCAGGCAGATCGCTGAACAGGTGGAAGGAGAAATGAACTCCGCCACAGATAACCCGCTGGTGGATGAAGCCAACGGCAACACCTATCACGGTGGCAATTTCCTCGGTCAGTACATTGGCGTGAGTATGGACCAGCTGCGTTTCCATGTGGGCATGCTGGCCAAACACCTCGACGTGCAGATTGCCATGGCCGTCATGCCCGCTTTTAGTAACGGTCTGTCTGCCATGCTGGTAGGCAATACCGACCGGGCCATCAATGGTGGCCTGCAAAGTCTGCAATTATGCGGAAATTGCATCATGCCCCAGTTGCAGTTTTATGGAAATTCGCTGACTACCCATTACCCGACACATGCGGAAGGGTTTAACCAGAACATCAATTCCCAGGGGTTTGGGTCAGCGAATCTGGCCAGGCGTTCTGTGGAAATCTTCCAGCAGTATATGGCCGTGAGCCTGCTCTTTGGTGTGCAGGCAGCCGAGCTTCGTACGAAGATTGTTTGTGATCATTACGATGGTAGCCAGTCTCTGTCGCCGGAATCATTGCCGCTTTATAAAGCGATTTATGAAGTGATAGGCCGTGACATGGATACGGACAAGGCCCTGATCTGGAATGACTACGAACAGGCCATGGATGCCTATATTGCGGCTATTACTGCTGATATTCAGGCTGGCGGCAAGATTGTCCAGGCTGTTGCCGGTGTCAGAGATTCGCTGTTTGGCTAAAAGCTGGCAACGGGTTGAGCGGCAATAGCGTTGTTCAACCCGGCAACTGTCAGTTGATGGAAAGGTCCTGTCCAGGGTGAATCATGTTGCTGCGAAGATTGTTCCAGCGCTTGATGTTTTCAACTGAGACACCAAATCGGCGGGCGATGATACTCAGGTTGTCGCCCCGCTGTACACGGTAAGTGGTGACCGGGCCGGCAGCACCGGAATGAATGGTCAGTTCCTGGTTGATGTAAATGGTGGTTCCGCGAATATTATTCCACTGCCTGATATCCCGCACTGAAACATCAAAGCGTTCTGAAATCTGTCCCAGTGTATCCCCTGCTCGTACCTTGTAGATAGTCGGGACAACCATGTCATCTTCCACATCAGCACTCAGGCTTACAGCCATTAACGGGACGTCTTCTGTTGAACCGTTAAGTTCGACCAGCTGGAATTCTTCGCGGAGCTTGATAGGCCTTGTCTGGGTTTCTCCATAGGCAACAGATTCCCGTTCCCGGCTGACAATCTCTATGGTGGTTGAGACGCCGGTACCCGGGATGAGCAGTTTCTTGCCCGGGTAGATGAGATGTCCGCGAATACCATTTACGGCCTTTAATTCTTCTATGGAGGTGTCGTACTTGCGGGCAATCACGGCAAGTGTGTCACCACTGCGGATTTCGTATTCACTGGGGGCCACTTTTTTATCCTGTGGCATTGAATCAAAGGCACGCACGAAACGGTCAAACGTACCCAGGGGAATACGCAGGGAGTAGGGGGTTGCCTGGTCAGGCAGGGTGGCCTTGATCAGTGAGGGATTGAGATTGCGTATCGTGGCCAGGTCGGTGCCCGCCAGCATGGCAGCGGCGTCCAGTGAGAGCATGCCGTTAACCTGCACAATGTCATAGGCGATTTCCTGTCCCAGGCTTTCCGCGTTGATGCCATACATTTCTGGGTTGGAGACTATCAGGGCAGAGGCTATGAATTTGGGGACAAAGCCACGGGTTTCCCGGGGCAGGAAGGGATAGATTTCCCAGTAAGTCGGGTTTTCCGATATCGGCTTTCCGGCGCGGCGGGCAGCTCGCGTGATGCAGCGGTAACTGCAGTTGTATCCTGCCAGAACCAGTTCCCAGTTGCCGTTGTAGCTTTCATACAGTTCCTTGAAATGCCGGGCGGCAGCACGTGTGGCTTTCTCAGGGTCACGTCTTTCATCGACCCAGGTATTGATTTCCAGGCCCGCACCACGGGCAGTACCATACATGAACTGCCACATACCCACCGCACCGGCAGAGCTGCGAACCGTTGGGCGTAAACCGCTTTCACCGAGAGCCAGGTATTTCAGTTCATCGGGTACGTCTTCTTCCTCAAAGATTTTTTCAATCATTGGGAAGTAGGTATGACTGCGTTCAATCCAGATTTTCAGCAGCGTCCTGCGGTTTTGCAGGTAATCATTGATGGCGCGTTCAACCACCCGGTTGGCCGTCATATTGATGGTTGGGGTAACGGGTTGTGGCAGAACCTCCTGATCGATGAATTCGGTACCGGATTTTTCTGAATCACCGTCAAGGTCCGTGTCACCCAGCTGGCCGGCTTCACTGACCAGGGATTCGATGATAAGGCGGTCATCCTTTTCCTGGATATCCGCGGACATATCCGTAACCTGATCGTTTTCAACCGGCACTGTGCTGCAGGCAACCAGCGAAGCCAGTGAAAAGCATGTCAGTGTGTAGTTGAAAGATTTTCTCAGCGCGGAGCTAATCGGGTAATACTTACTGCTAATGGGCACAAACAAATCTCGCCTGATAATTGATCGGGCAATTATCCACAATTCGCCCGGTTTTCATAAATATTTAATGTGATATTTTTACAGCAAACTGAAGGTTATTCCCCAGCCTTGATGCCGTATTCATCCCTGTATTCTTCCACACGACGGGAAAGCTTTTGTGCGGCAATTCTCAGTTCCGGATTTTTTTCCAGCAATTCCACGGTGATTTCCCGCATCTGGCGGTTTTTTTCCGCCAGGGCCGGTGTGATCAGGTATTCCATACCAAAGTAACTGAAGGTTGCCGTTGTCGTCAGTTCCCTGCGCATGTAGCCGGTCTGGCAAAGACGTTGTTTTATCAGACTGCCGATGACTTTCTCGTACCGGCAGGTGATTTTGAAATCCCTGTCATCAATCAGGTCGTTGAGCAATGCGTAAAACTCATCCTCAGCCTGGTCCACCTGCAGCTGAAGGTTGATACGGTCACGACTTTGCGTGACCGTGATTTCCTCGGTGACAACCGGAGATTCCGCCCCCATGGCAAAACCCATGAAAAGTGAAAACAGGCATGCCGCACTGCATGGCAGGAGCCGTGTCACGGCGATGGGTAAACTGGACATACACTCAGGCCAGGGGAATGCGTGTCAGTCTATCCTGATGACCACCTTGCCCATGTGTGACTGGCTCTGGAAGTAGCCAATGGCCTCTATGGTGTCTTCCAGCGCAAAGACCTTGTCGACCAGGGGATGGATGTCATGGACTTCGATAGCCTTGTTCATCTCTTCAAACATGCGGCGGTTACCCACAAAGATGCCATGGATACTGCTACCCGTAATCATCAGGCTGCGCGGGTTGCATTCACCTTCTCCGGCGAGAACACCGATCATGCCAATCTTGCCACCTAGTGCCATACTCTGCATGGATTTGCTGATGGTGCCAACACCGCCCACTTCGACAACACAGTCAACGCCCTTGCCATCAGTGACTTTTTTCACTTCCACTTCCCAGTCAGGGTGGGTTTTGTAATTGATCAGGCTGTCTGCACCCATGGATTTGACCTTGGCCAGTTTCTCATCGCTGGACGAGGTGGCAATGACATTTGCCCCCATGGCCTTCGCAAAGAGCAGGGCGAATGTGGATACTCCGCCAGTACCAAGAACAAGCACGTTGTCACCCTTCTTGACCGGCCGGCCTGCTTCCATCAGGCAGTGCCAGGCAGTCACAGCAGCACATGGCAGACAGGCACCTTCTTCATAGGAAAGGTTTTCGGGAATCCTGACCGCGTCCTGTTCATTGAACACGGCATACTCGCGCAGGACGCCGGGGGCCGAATGACCAAGGGCCGGGTTTGCCAATGGATTAGCCGGGCCGTCAATCAGGTCCTGGAAAAATGTACCGGCGACACGATCACCGACCTGGAACCGGGTCACACCTTCACCCACAGCTTCCACTTCGCCGGCACCATCTGAAGCCAGGACTGTATCCTGCTGAACCGGGCCGCCGAAATACTGACCGGCAATAATGCCCAGGTCACGAAAATTCAGGGAGGCAGCCTTCATCCTGACCAGTATTTCTCCAGGACCGGCTTCAGGTTTTTCCAGGTCTTCCTGGTGGATGCCGTCAATGGATGTGCTGCCTGCTTTTAGAACGAAAGCTTTCATGGGTAGTGCCTCTTGCATGTCAGTAATAAATCAGGGAAATGATGATAACACGGAGCTCCATGATATCGAGTCATAACCAGACCACTGAGAGGCCTTGTGGTATGATGCGCATCCTCCTGAATAGGTGAGTCCCTATGAGAGTGCTGGGTATCGAAACATCCTGTGATGAAACCGGCGTCGCTATTTATGACAGCGAGCGCGGGTTGCTCGGTGATGCGCTGTACAGCCAGATTGAACTGCACCAGCAGTATGGTGGTGTTGTTCCGGAACTAGCATCCAGGGACCATGTTCGCAAAACGCTTCCGCTAATCCGTGAAGTGCTGGAAAAATCTGCTTGTACCCTGCAGGACCTCGATGGACTTGCCTACACTGCTGGCCCCGGTCTAGCTGGTGCTTTACTGGTAGGTGCTTCTATCGGTCGCTCACTGGGTATGACGCTGGGTATACCCACCATTGGTGTCCATCACATGGAAGGCCATTTACTGGCTCCTCTTCTGGAAAAAAACGGGCCGGCATTTCCTTTTGTCGCGCTTCTTGTGTCCGGTGGACATACCCAGCTGGTCGAAGTGCCCGAAGCTGGCAGTTACTCACTGATCGGGGAATCCCTGGACGATGCCGCCGGCGAAGCTTTCGACAAGGTGGCGAAAATGCTTGGGCTTCCCTATCCGGGCGGCCCCCATGTTTCCCGTCTTGCCGAGCAGGGCAACCCGGATCGTTTCACTTTTCCCCGTCCAATGACAAACCGCCCTGGCCTGGATTTCAGTTTCAGTGGACTAAAGACCTTCACGCTTAATACCGTGGAAGCGAATACTCGGGATGGTGAGCTGGATGAGCAGACTCGTGCAGATATTGCCTGGGCTTTCCAGGAAGCCGTGGTGGATACCATGGTAATCAAGTGTCGCCGGGCCTTCAGGCATAGTGGCATGAAGCGCCTGGTAATTGCAGGTGGTGTAAGTGCCAATACACGACTTCGAGAAAAGCTGGGCGCCATGGCCAGGGAAGAGGGGGGTGAACTGTTTTATCCGGGGTTGGCCTATTGCACTGATAATGGTGCCATGATTGCCTATGCGGGCTGTATGCGCCTCATGGCCGGGCAGCAGGATGATCTTGCAATTCAGGCTAAACCTCGCTGGAATCTTGAAACCCTGCCGCCGCTGGAAAATTAATTCAACGAGAGAAACCGTAAGTATGGAAATTGTTTATATCAGAGGTCTGGAAGTCAGGACCGTTATTGGCGTTTATGACTGGGAACGGGAAATCAGGCAGCGATTAACGGTTGACCTGGACATGCTCTGGGATTTTTCCAGGGCAGCTGATAATGACGACATCGAATATGCGCTCGACTACAAAGCCGTGTCTAAACGAATTGCTGGCTACATGGAAGAAAGCAGTTTTGAGTTGCTGGAGACCCTTGGTTCACGCATTGCGGATATCGTTCAGAATGAGTTTGGCGTGAAGTGGTTGCGCCTCGAGCTGGGTAAGCCCGGAGCAGTAACCGGAGCCAGGGATGTGGGCGTTATTATCGAGCGCGGTAGCAAGGATGTAGGTGCAGGCAACTGATGGCATGGGTAACCCTCAGTCTGGGTAGTAGTCTCAATCCTCAACAGAATATCAACAGCTGTCTTGATGCACTCCTCCTGCAGTTCAAGGACCTTAGCCTGTCTTCCGTTTTTGAGAGCGAGTCAGTGGGATTCAAAGGAGATAATTTTCTCAACATGGTGGTTGGTGTGAACACCGACCTGGCACTGCCGGATCTTTCCACGCTATTGAAAGACATTGAAGACAAGCATGGTCGTGACAGAAGCTCACCAAAGTTCAGCGGCAGGACCCTGGATATAGATATCCTGACTTATGATGATCTGGCGGGTGAGTTTCATGGCATTACATTGCCAAGGGGCGAGATCACCGAGAATGCATTCGTCCTGTGGCCCCTGTCCCAGATTTGTGCCCGCCAGAAACATCCTGTGCTCGGGAAGAGTTTTGCCGACCTGTGGCAGGGCTATGACAGGGACTCCCAGAAACTATGGCCGGTGGACTTCACATGGCATGGTAGAATGATTTCCAAAGCCAAATAGTCCCTGGCCTGAATGGGTACAGGGTCAAATCTCAGGTGACTCGATGATACTCGTCTATACCAATCAGAACCCCTCACTTGTCGGGCTGGCAAAATGTATGCTGGAAGACGCAGGCCTTGGAGTCTCCATCAAAAACGAATTTACAACCAGCGGTTTTCCACCTTACAACCTGGACCAGGAATTGTGGCTGATCAATGACGCAGACCTGGAAACTGCCAGAGAGGTACTGTCCTCCCTGCAGGAAGAGGATGCCGGGGACTGAATCCTGCTGTCGTGGAAATTGTAACTACACAATCCAAGCATGCAGTCTGCCTTGCTGACTATTACACCAGGAATGCCGATCGTTTCCAGCCCTGGCATCCCCTGGTGAAAAGCGATCATCATAGTGTTTCCCACTGGAAGCGTCGGCTGGCAGAGAGGGAGAGGGAATACCAGGAAGGTAAGTCAGTGCACTTTATTGCACTGGAAAACGACCGTGTAATTGCCGCCTGTTCCCTGACCAATATTCTGTATTCTCCGGTCTGCCTGTGTTTTATGGGCTATTCAGTGGACAGGGAATATGAGGGTAGCGGAGTAATGATGCAGCTCGTGAGGCATGTTATTAACTATGCGTTTGAGAACCTGCGTCTGAATCGCATCTGTGCCAACTATATGCCGGCCAATAAACGTTCCGGCAGACTTCTGGAAAAGCTTGGTTTCGAAAAAGAAGGGTATGCAAAGCGCTATTTGTGTATCAACGGACAGTGGGAGGATCATGTGCTGACAACGCTGCTTAATCCTGACAGTTCATCAGTTGGCCCCTGATTGGCATGCCTTGAGGGAGAGACAACTTTACCCGGCTGCTTTTTACCGGCTACTAGTGGTCGACATTACCAGGCAGAAAAACTGCCTCTATCGCCCACCATCAACATGCAGTACCTGTCCCGTCACATAACTTCCTTTCTCAATAAGAAAACAGACCGTATTGGCGATATCTTCCGGGGCACCGATTCGCTTCATGAAACTTTTGTTGATGATGGCCTGCTGTGCTTCTTCAGACAGTGTATTGTCTCCGGATGGCCAAAGTATGGCGCCGGGGGCAATGGCATTAACACGTACATGTGGTGCCAGATCCCGAGCCAGGGTGCGGGTCATGCCTTCCAGTGCGGCTTTGGCCATGGTGTAGATCGGATGTTTACGCAGACCTCTTCCGGCATAAAGATCAGAGATATTGATGATGCAGCCTTGCTGCTGCTTTAAGGCGTCGGCAACACCTTGGCTAAGAAACAGGGGAGCTTTGGCATTGCTTGCAAACAGCGTATCCCAGTCATCCTCTGTCACATTATCCAGCGGTGTTGGATAAAAAGCAGAGGCATTGTTCACCAGGACATCGAGCCTGCTCCATTCAGAGACAGCCTTTTTTCCGAGATCAATAACGGCCTGTGTATCGGAAAGCTCCGCTTGCAGGACAATAGCCGAATCCGGCCGTTGTGCATTCAGGCTATCAGCAAGGCTGTTACCTGCCCCCAGGGAGTGATTACAGTGGATAATAATATTATATCCCTGGCCATGGAGCTGACGGGCAGTTTTAGCGCCAAGCCGAACTGCAGCCCCTGTAATGAGTGCGACCGGGGCGCTCAAGGTGAATTCGCCCAGACATTGATCAATGCCAGTCTGCGTTGATGAACCTGTTTGCCGATATCTGCATCCCGGTAGCCCTGGGCAATGATTTCGTCGGTATTGACTTTACGACATGCCTCCAGGGCCTTACGTAATATTGATGCCTGGGGATAAGGATTTTCTTCCAGGCCAAGTCGCCCTCGTGCATCGGCTTCACAGGCAAGCAAAAACTTTTCAAAACGCTCAGGCTTGCGAAAAGCATCGGTTTTTTCAAGTGTTTCAAGCAGTTCGGCGGGTTCATGACTGCGAGCCTGGTGGCAGCGGGTGTGGTACAGGCTTACCATTTTTGCCAGGTCCCTGTATTCATTGGGTGCCTTGATGCGTTTGCATGCCGTATTGATCAGGTTGACGCCAAGTGCTTCGTGACCGCGAAAACTGGGACGCTGTTCTATCGGGACAGCTCCCTTACCTACATCATGCATGAGGGCAGCAAAGCGCACGACAGGATCATTTGTGAGTTTCGCTGCCAACTCCAGCACCATGAAAGTGTGTATGCCGGTATCGATTTCAGGATGGTATTTTTTCGGTTGTGCTACACCGAAAAGATTGTCGACTTCCGGCAGCAGGTCTTTCAATCCACCGCAATCACGCAGCACCCTGAAATAGACCTGGGGTGATTTTTCCTTAAGGGCAATACCGGTTTCTGTCCATACGCGTTCACTCACCAGGGCACTGAGTTCCCCGGAGGTACTGATGGCCTGCATCAGATCCATGGTTTCTCCGGCAATGGTAAAACCCAGGTGATGATAACGGGCGGCGAAGCGGGCTACGCGCAACACACGCAATGGATCTTCGACGAAGGCGGGAGACACATGCCGCAGAATCCTGTTGTTGATGTCCCGGCGTCCCTTGAAGGGATCAATGATCTGTCCCTGGTCATCCTCGGCCATGGCATTGATGGTAAGGTCCCGGCGCATGAGATCCTCTTCCAGCGTGACATCCCGGTCGGCGTGAACAATAAAGCCTGTATAGCCTTTGCCGGATTTACGTTCCGTGCGTGCCAGGGCGTACTCTTCCCTGGTCTCTGGATGCAGGAAAACAGGGAAGTCCTTGCCTACCTGCTGGTAACCATTGGACAGCATATCCGGGCCTGTGGCTCCCACAACGACCCAGTCCCGGTCCTTGACCGGGATTCCCAGGAGTTTGTCGCGGACGGCACCGCCGACCAGGTATGTTTTCATGGGTTTTTACTTGCCGGGATCGAAGGGAACACTGTAGCGCTGCTTGTCTTCGAGGCGCAAGGCCGTCAGGGTTCTGCCCCAGACACACCCGGTATCCAGTGCATAAACATTTGGCCAGTTGGTTTCCCCTTCCAGGGTGGCCCAGTGTCCAAAGACTATGTTTTTATTTTCCTTCAACTGCTGATATTCAAACCATGGTCTGAACCCTTCCGGGGCATTTTTGGGGCCTGTCTTGATAGACAGGTTTAGCTGGGTCTCACCATTACAGAAACGGACCCGGGTCAGGTAATTGGTAATGACACGCAGTCTCTCCCAGCCCTCCAGGCCCTCATGCCAGATATCCGGTTCATCGCCATACATCTTGTTGAGAAACTTCTCGCATTTATCGCTTTGCAGGACATGCTCGACTTCCGCGGCATAGCGTCTGGCCTGTTTGAAAGACCATCCCGGGGCAATGCCCGCATGCACCATGAGGAAAGTCTGAGGTCCCTTCTCTGTATCAAGTTTTTCCAGGTGAAGCATGGATTGCATTCGAAGCCAGTCGCAGAATGCGGGACAGTCCGGGTCATCCAGAATGGGCTGCAGGGTGTCTTTCTTGCCATGTTTCTGGGCACCGGTAGCCATGGCAACGAAATGCAGGTCATGATTGCCAAGTACCATGGTAAAGGCTTTGCCTAATGCCTTGGCTAAACGCAGGGTTTCCAGGGATTTGGGCCCGCGATTGAGCAGGTCACCGACACACCAGAGTCGATCCACTGTGGGATCAAAGTTAATCTTGTCCAGCAGTCGCATAAGGTGGTCGTAGCAACCCTGGATGTCCCCGACGGCGTATGTTGCCATTGAAAAAGTTCCTGCTACTGCGAGTTTGCGTTCAGGCTAGTGAATCATATTCGGGACAGCGAGCACAAACAGTGGGATTGGTGCATCGAACTGGTCCCCGTCAGCGGTTTCCATGGTATAGGAACCATGCATATCCCCGATTTCCGTGCCGATGATGGTGCCACTGGAATATTCGAAAGAGTCTCCTGGCTGGATCAGGGGCTGCTGTCCTACAACGCCTTTACCGGACACCTCCTCGACCTTGTTATTCTGATCAGTAATAACCCAGTGCCTGTTTAACAAGCGCACGGATTCTGGCCTGTTGTTGGTTATGGTAATGGTGTAGGAAAACGCATACGAGTTTTGTGCAGGGTCCGACTGCATCTCCAGGTAGCGCGTGCGGGTGTTGATGTTGATTCCGCTGTTGTCGTTTTCTGTGCTCACAATATGGTTCACGCCCTGTGCTTGTTCATGGTCAGTCATATATAAAGTCCAACGGATTAAACGTGTCAGTTGATTGAATGGCTGACTCAGGAATGGCTTGAAAGGTGAATGGCAAGAACCCGGTAGCCGAAATCATTACCGTCAGAGTGCGTTGGTAATGGTAACATATTCCGCGAGTGAGAGGGTTTCCGGGCGACGACTGCCATCAATGTCCAGCGCTGCTAGGAGGGATTTATCCAGCAGTGGTTTGAGTGTGTTCTGCAGGGTTTTTCGGCGCTGGGAAAACGCGGTCCGAACCACTTTTTCCAGCAATTTTTCATCGTTTGCCTTCAGGGTCATTTCTTGCCGGGGAGTCAGTCTAACAATGGCTGAATCCACTTTGGGGCGGGGGACAAAGGCATCAGGAGGCACTTTAAATAGTTTTTTGGCCTCACAGTAGTACTGGGTCATGATGCTGAGCCTGCCATAATTACGGTTGCCTGGTTGAGCCGCTATTCTCTCCACCACTTCCAGTTGCAACATAAACAGCATATCCCTGAACAGGTGACGACATTCAAAGAGATGGAAGAGCAGTGGGGTGGAAATGTTATAGGGCAGGTTTCCGATCACCCGGTATCGCTGCGCGGGTGCGGGCAGAGAACTGAAATCAAATTTCAGAACATCCGCATTGTGCAGGGAAAAGTTCGGTTTGCTGTCAAAGCGCCAGCTGAACTCTGCGGCCAGATCGCGATCGATCTCAATGACATCGAGGTGCGCACACTGGTCAATCAACTGGTCTGTCAGGGCTCCCTGTCCTGGGCCTATCTCGATGAGGTAATCTTCAGCCGACGGATCAAGCGCCTGTATTATCCGGTCAATAATGCCCTGGTCGCTAAGAAAGTTTTGCCCGAACCGCTTCCTGGGCCTGTGACCCCTGTGTTCGTTGTCAGCCATGGGGATTCCAGTATGAGGCCATTTCCCTGGCAGCATCTATGGCAGTTACCAGGCTTCCCGTGCTGGCCTTGCCGGTCCCGGCCAGATCGAGAGCTGTTCCATGATCTACAGAGGTGCGGATAATCGGTAACCCCAGGGTAATGTTGACGGCATTACCAAAGCCCTCGTATTTCAATACCGGCAGTCCCTGGTCGTGGTACATGGCCAGGACGGCATCGGCAGTGGCCAGGTGTCGGGGGGTGAACAGGGTATCCGCGGGAAGTGGGCCTACCAGGTGGATGCCATCATGACGACAGGCATCCATCGCCGGAATTATTGTGTCGATTTCCTCCAGGCCCAGGTGACCATCCTCACCTGCATGGGGATTGAGTCCGGCAACCACAATTTCCGGCTCGGTTATGCCAAATTTCTGCTGCAGATCCCGATGCAGAATGCAGATGACTTTCCTGAGCAGGTCGGGCGTAATAGCTGCCGGGACTTCAGCCAGGGGTAGGTGCGTTGTGACAAGGGCTACACGTAGTCCCTGTGTTGCCAGCATCATGACGACAGTCTCTGTTTCACACAGGTCCGCCAGATATTCTGTATGCCCCGAAAAAGAAAAACCGGCCTGGTTGATTATGCTCTTCTGGACCGGTCCTGTGACAAGACCGGAAAACTGCCCCGACAGACAACCCGATACCGCCTGGTTTAATGTTTCCAGTACAAATGAACTGTTGTTTATGTCGAGAATGCCAGGTCTGGCCGGAGATTTCAGTGTTACCGGCAGAATATTTACAGTACCGGGATCGCAGGGACCATCGGACCAGATTGCTATGTTGATGTCTATGCCAAGTAATTCCGCCCGTTCTCTGATCAGTGCCGGGTCAGTCACCAGCACAATGGGCGTAAGTTCAGCGTGTTCGGCAGCATACTGAATACACAGGTCCGGACCGATTCCGGCGGGTTCGCCGGGAGTGATTGCCAGTGGGGGATGGGGTTTATTCAAAGTCTATCTTGATGTCGATATAGGCAGTATCGCGAAGTTCGGTCAGCCAGTTTTCCAGTTCGTTCTCGAATTTTCGCTGACGCAGAATCTGTTCTGCCTGGTAGCGCATGTTTTCTTCTGTCATATCTTCCAGCCGTGTTTCCAGGCGTTCGATAATATGCCAGCCGTCTGTTAGGCGCACCGGCTCGGACATTTCACCGTCTTCAAGATTCTGGACAACCGCAAGAAATTCCGGGGGAAACTGGCCAAAGGTGATCCAGTCCAGGTCACCGCCGGCAACGATAGAAGTTTCATCATCCGTTTCCTGCCGGGCAATATCCCCAAGATCATCACCGTCCTGAATGCGTTGGTAAAGGTCATTGATGAGGTCCTCAGCCTGCGCCTCTGTGCGGATTTCGTTTGGTTCTATGAGGATGTGGCGGACATGGAACTGCTCTATTTCCAGGGTAGCGCCACCACGCAGGTCGGTCACCTGGATGATATGCCAGCCACTGGGACTGCTGAATGGTTCGCTGATTTCACCCAGGACCATGTTCGGTACCACGTCCCGGAACACCTGTGGCAGGTCTTCCACTTTCCTGAACCCCAGGTCACTGCCTCGCACAGGTATGCCGCTGACCTGGCCAGCATTAATGAACTGGTAGATTTCTACACCATCGACAAGCTGCTGGTAAATCAGGTTGGCAAGTTCATCACGCCTGGCCTGGTCCGGGCCATCTGTTCGTTCTATCAGAATCTGGGCTACCCGGTATTCCGGTGCGATATCTGCCTGGCCTGTTTCCGAGCGCAGAAAGTTTTCCACTTCCTGTCGGGTAATATCTATACGGCCGTTTACAGCACCTGTCTGAAACTGCTGGAGAATGATGTCCTTGCGCAACTGCTGACGGGTCTGGGCGTATATACCCTGGTTTTCCAATACCTGGCGGAACTGGTCGAAACTCATGTTGTTCTGCTGGGCTATGACATTCATGGCCTGGTTAAGCTGGTTGTCATCAACCCGAACACCAGCGCGGGTAGCCATCTGCATCTGCAGGTTTTCTATGATGAGCTGGTCGAGAAGCTGCTGCTTTAATTCCGCTGGATCCGGGCGTGGGCCCTGGACATTGGCCAGTTGCTGTTCAATCTGGGCCCAGCGCATATCAAATTCTGACTGCAGCACCACGTCATCGTCAGCGATGACAATAATTTTGTCCAGGGACTCTACTTCCTGTGCCTGCACACTGGCAGACAACACCAGGAGCAGCGCAAGTCCTGTTTTACCCATGAGTGTTGCTGAAAACTTACTGACCATATTCTCTATCTCTGTAACCGCTGATACCGTTGTTGAGAATTCCACTAACGTTACCACCTATGACGCTGCCCAGGCCTTTTAGTTCAAACTGGAGGAACACCCCAGTATTATCATCCACATTGCCATAGAAGAGTGCGTCGTTATCTATCCACTGTCGGGCAATCACCCTGACGCTGTAGCAGCAGTTGTCGTATTCCAGTCCGGCAATGGTTTCCAGGTTGCGACTGTTGGCATGATCGTAATTCCAGCGCCCAATGACTCCCCAGTTCCCGGTAAGAGGCCACACCGCTGAGATGTCTGTCTGCTTGATGCGCCGATCAATACCTGAGGCCGTGAAAGGGTTGTTTGAAACATCACGGAATCGGTAGCTGAAATTGAGGATGTGATTTATATCAGATTGGTATCTGAATTGAAAATTGCCTACCTGCAGGTTGTCTTCATCCGTGTCCCATTCCACATACGAATTGATGCGCCAGTTGTCGTTAAACTGATAAGTGAATTCACTGGCGACTGCTGAACCACTGGTCAACTGGGCAGAGCCAATACGATTGTTGAGAGTTACTCGTCTGTCCTCAAAATACCGGATCTGGCCGATGCTGGCACTGGCCTTTTCCTGGCCGCGGTGGTTCAGGAAACGGGTGGTAAGTGCTAGCGTCACCTGGTTGGTATCTCCAACGCGGTCCTTGCCGCTAAAGCGGTCTTCCCGAAACAGCTGGTTAAAGCTGAATGTCATGTTGGAGCTGTCGAAGACCGGAATATCACTCTGGTCTTCATATTCACTGTACAGGTAGTAAAGCCGTGGCTCGAGTGTCTGGACCAGATCCTGCCCACGGAATTCCAGATCCCTGTCAAAGATAAGCCCGCTGTCCAGGCTGCCAACAAATATGCCCCTGGAAGGGTCTTCAGTGAAGACGTTGCTCGGGTCGTCCAGGGTATAGCTGGCATACTTGTACTTGGCTTCAGGTGTTATGAAAGCCCCGGGGCTGGACCAAGGGAAGCTGATTTCCGGCTGGATTGAAAGACGTTGCCCGGTTACCAGGGCACCATTTCTCAACTGGGCTGCTGTGAGATCATTCGCATCCAGGTCTCGGTCGAAACGTACATATTCGCTGCGGATTCCATATTCAAACCCCAGTTCATTGCTGAAATTACCGTCCAGATTGATCTTGGGAAGGCGTTCGTAGGGTTGTCGGTTGTCGGGTATGGTGGGATCGATGATCTGGTAGCTCAGGGCCTGTATGCGAAAACGCCAGTCATCATTTCTGTACTGTAACCCTCCCTGTCGATACAGAAAGCTTCTGGTCGTGGTGTCAAGCCCGGTATTGCCCAGGTCCTGGAAATAGTCGTCATCGCTGACGGCGGAATAATCCACCAATGCGGTCCAGTCCCTGGTCAGGCGACTGGCGTGGTCGATATTGACCTGCCAGCGATCGGCGACTGGCGGAGATTCGGGATCCGGGAGCAGAAGCTCAGCTGGATCGTACAGATTATCATCCGGCAGGTAGTTAAACTGAATGCTGTTGAGTGAACGCTGTCCCCGGTGACGTCCTTCGAGTCCGAGCATGACACCGCGATCTGTCATTACCCTGGGGTAAAGAGTGGCATCGTAGTTCGGGGCCAGATTGAAATAGAATGGTGTCTGTATATCGAGACCTCCATCCCGGGTGGAGCCGATGGTCGAGGCCAGAAAGCCGGTTGCACGGTCATCATTGATAGGAAAGGTGATGACAGGCAGGTAGAGCACCGGAACTCCGCCCAGACGTAGTTTGACATCCCTTGCTATGCCCCGGCCGGAGGCCTGGTTCAATGTGATGGAATTACCTTCCATAACCCATGAATTGTTGCCAGGCTCGCAGCGTGTATACAGACCATTGTCGATGGTAATTATGCCGTCTGTATCGGTATAGATGATGACGTCAGCCGAACCGCGCACGTTTTCTTCATGCAGTACATAGCTGGCATTATTCAGCGTACTGGTTTGACGTGCGTTTTCAATAATGCCATCGCTGCCAGTGAGCAGCATACCGGTCTGGCGTATCCGGATGTTTCCTGACACCCCGGCATTACCGTTACCGGTATCATAGGTACCTGAATCTGCGCGGATATAAACATCCTCCTGGCGAATTTCAATATTCCCCTCCAGGGTAACCCTGTCATTTTCCGTGGCACTCAGGGAATCTGCCGTCAGGTTCGCAGAACCGGCATCTCCCCTGACAGATGGCAGCTTCGGTTCCACATACATGCCGCAGCAATTGTCAGGCAGTAGTGCCTGTTGCTCGGGACTGAGATCATCAAAACTTATCCAATCAATATCACTGGCCTGCTGGTAAAGTGAAGGCTGGGCCTGCACAGCAGCGCTGCTCGCCAGGATGATTGATAACAGCAGGTGTTTGGTTGAGAAAGGTGGAGTGGACCTGGGGATCACTTCTCAATTCCCCTGTGTGTAGGCATAATGCTGAACATCGAAGGATTCTAGTTTTTATGGCCCGGCTAAACAAGTTACACAACGTGTGGAGCCAGGATCGTTTCCCTGTATGAGCCAATCTGAGAATACAAAGGCAAATTTGCAAAAGCGTCAGGAAGAGCTCCAGCACTGGTTCAGGGAAATTTTACCAAGCCTTGATGCCGGTGGCACTGAAAACAATGAATCAGTTGACGCTGTTACCCTTGAGCCCTTAAGCGGAGATGCCAGTTTCCGCCGCTATTTTACCGCACGGTACAACAAACAGACCTACGTCCTGGTTGATGCACCCCCTGACAAGGAAGATGCGAGGACATTTGTCCAGGTTGCGGGAGAATTCCTTAAGGCCGGTGTGAACATACCCAAAGTATTTGATGCCAACTATGAAAGTGGATTTCTATGCCTGTCCTTCCTTGGAGATACCCTGCTTTGGCAGCAGCTCGATACACTGAAATCGGAAAATCGTCTGTCTGAAGTCAACAAGGTGTATACCAATGCGTTTGAGATCCTGTTAAAAATCCAGGGCATTCGTGAAGGTTCTGATATTCTCCTGCCTCCCTATGATGGTGTGCTGCTGATCACTGAGCTTGAATTGTTCAGGGAGTGGTTCTGTCAGGGCATCATGGGGCTGGAATTGACCCGGGACGATAATGCGCTTCTGGATGATTTTTTCGGGGTGCTGGTGGATACGGCCCTTGGTCAGCCACAGGTGTGTGTGCACCGGGATTATCATTCACGCAACCTGATGGTTAATGAACAGGGTGACCATGGTGTGCTGGATTTTCAGGATGCGGTGATTGGCCCGGTTACCTATGACCTGGTCTCCCTGATCAAGGATTGCTACATCAATTGGCCCAAGGCAATGATACGGGAATGGGCCCTGCAATATGCCAATATGGCACAGACAGCCGGCATAATTAATGGTTTTGAAAATCAGCAGTATCTCCTGGAATTTGACCTGATGGGGGTGCAGAGACACCTGAAGGCCGCTGGTATTTTTTCCAGGTTGTACCTGCGTGATGGTAAACCGGGTTATCTCGGTGATATTCCGCGAACCCTGGCCTATATCAAAGAGGTGCTGGGGGACTATCCGCAGATGTATGAAATTGGGCACTGGCTGGAGAAGCGGGTTTACCCGATGTTATGGACCCGTCTACGTTCCATAGAGAACGGGAGCCGTAATCTGTGAGGGCAATGGTACTGGCCGCCGGGAAGGGAGAGCGCATGCGTCCCCTGACACTGGAAACCCCCAAGCCCTTGCTAATGGCTGGTGGTAAGGCGCTTATTGTCCATCAACTTGAAAAGCTGGCACAGGCAGGATTCAGGGATATTGTGATCAATCATGCCTGGTTGGGCGAACAGGTAGAACAGGCACTTGGGGACGGCAGCAGTCTGGGGGTGACTATTTCCTGGTCGCCCGAGCATGAACCTCTGGAGACGGCTGGTGGGATACTCCAGGCACTTCCGCTGCTTGCTGGTGCCGGACATGACTCGGCCTTTGCCTGTGTGAATTCAGATATCTGGACTGATTTTTCCTATACGCGCCTGCCGCAACTGAATGGAGACAGCCTGCTCGCCTGGCTGGTTATGGTCGACAATCCGCCGCAGCATAGTGATGGGGATTTCGTACTGGACAATGGCCTCGTCCGTGAAGGTACATCCTCGGAGAAAAAACTCACCTTCAGTGGTATCGCTGTCTATCATCCCGGACTGTTTTCCGGACTGGCGCCTGGGAAACAGTCCGTCGTTCCCCTGCTGAAAAAGGCCATGGCTGAGGGCCGGGTAGGAGGCGAATACCATGGGGGGCAGTGGTACGATATCGGCACCCCCGAACGCCTGACTCAGCTTGATATAATGCTTTCTGCCTGACAGGTTTGCTGTCAGGGATCCAGGTCCGCTGAAACAATCGCTTTTCCCTTTTCGACGATCAACACCTTGTTAATGCCCACTTCCTGCCAGGCATCGCTGTCGGATAATGGTTCTGAGGCCACGATGATACTTTCTGCTGATTCTGCATAGTGTAGTGTGGGAGGAGGATGGTCCTCCAATTCACTGTAACGGGTGAACAGGGCAGTTGTGCCATTGCTTACTGCAAAATTCATCGGCGCTTCTGTGCGGCATCCTGCCCTGGTCCTGATATCGTGAATGATGGTCAGGGTCCTGTTCAATGCTGCGAGGATTTTGTCAGCATCCGTTTCGTGGTGCCGTCCCACAGCATCAAGAAACAGTGCAAAGGCATGTTCCGAGTCTGTATTACCCTGGATGGATTCAAATGCTTCATCTGACAGGGCTTCCAACAGGTAGCGTCGTGTTTTATGGAACTCTCCCAGAAAGCCGTTGTGCATCCAAAGCCAGGGGCCATGCTTGAAGGGATGGCAGTTGGCCTGGGAAACCGGCATGCCGGGCGTTGCATCCCTTACGTGGGCAAAAAAATGGGGGGTGAGAATCTTGGCAGCAATCTCGCGCAGATTCCGATTGCTCCAGGCCGGCTCAATACTGACGAATGTCCCGGGCTCCGGATCATCATGTTGCGGATACCATCCAACACCAAAGCCGTCGCCGTTGACTGGTTCGAATCGCATCCGGGCATGACGGCTTTGTCTGACAAGTGAATAGGCACTGTCCAGAAGAAGTTCCTGCATGAGAGTAGGTGGTCCGCTATAAGCCAGGAATCGGCACATGCTTTGTATTCCCCATGACTTGGTCAGGATTTAATCATGTATGATGATGAAAAAAAATCAAACTACTTTTTTGCAGGAGGCACCATGCCAAACCGAAAAGAATCGGGTCATTTGTTTCATAATGCTGCAGATGACAGACATTACGCTTACCCTGAAAAAAGGGAGATGTCGAAAGCCCAGGTTACAGCTGATGCCTACAAACTGGCTTTTGATGATATTGATTTCCTGCTGCGGGATGAAATGCGTCCTGTCCGTTTCCTGCTGGAGTTGTCCAAGCCGGAGCTTCTTCTGCAGGAGCATGGAATCAACCAGACAGTTGTTATTTTCGGCAGCGCCAGAACGCTCGATATGGAGACAGCGCTCCTGAAGAAAGAGAAAGCTGAGCTGGCCCTGAATGAAAATCCCGGTGATCCTGACCTGCAAAAGGAAGTGTCAAGAAGTGACAGAATGATACGGCAGGCGGGTTATTATGAGCAGGCCCGGAAGCTGTCCCGATTAATCAGTGAAAGTTCTGGTTGCGCTGACTGCCCGCAGTTGCATGTAGTGACAGGGGGAGGGCCGGGCATTATGGAAGCGGCAAACCGTGGTGCGCATGAAGCCGGCTATGAGTCAGTGGGACTCAATATTGTCTTACCCCATGAGCAGGCCCCAAACCCCTATATCACGCCTGAGTTGTGTTTCCAGTTCCACTATTTCGCCATGCGAAAAATGCACTTTATGCTCCGGGCCCGCGCACTCGTGATTTTTCCCGGTGGCTTTGGTACGCTTGATGAAATGTTTGAAGCGCTTACCCTTATCCAGACAGGCAAGATCAAGCCACTACCGGTGATATTTTTTGGCAGGGATTACTGGCAGCAGCTCATCAATTTTGATTTTCTCGTCGAGGAAGGAGTAATTAACGAGGAAGACCTGTCACTTTTCCGCTTTGTGGATAGTGAAGTTGATGCCTGGCAGATCATCCGCAGCAGCCTTGAACAGGACTGATGGACGGCCATTACCGCTTACCGATTCATGTTTTCCAGGGCTGCAATTCTTTTTTCCAAGGGTGGATGGCTGGAAAAAATAGCCTGCACCTTGCCTGTGTTTATACCAAAGGCTGCCAGTTCATCGGGCATTTGAGCCTGCTGTGAAGACTGCAGGCGGCGCAGGGCGGAGATCATTGCCTGGCGCCCGGCTAGTTGTGCTCCACCGGAATCAGCGCGGAATTCCCGCCAGCGAGAAAACCACATCACAATCATGGACGCGAAAATACCCAGAATAATCTGGGTCACTATCGAGACAATGAAGAAAGCAGGACCATGACCGCGTTCCACCTTGAATACTGCTCTGTCCACGATATGTCCAATCACCCGTGACAGAAAGACCACAAAGGTATTCACCACGCCCTGTATCAGTGTCATCGTCACCATATCACCGTTGGCTACATGGCTGATTTCATGGGCAAGAACAGCTTCTATTTCCTCTCTGGTCATGCTCTGGCAAAGCCCGGTACTCACAGCGACCAGGGCATCATTGCGATTCCATCCCGTAGCGAAGGCATTGGGAGCACTCTGGTTAAAAATCCCGACCTCAGGCATGCGGATGCGACACTGGTCAGCCTGTCTTTTCACGGTTTGCATCAGCCAGCTTTCGAAGTCGTTACGGGGCTGATTGATGATCTTAACGCCCATGCCTTTTTTCGCCATCATCTTGGATAGCATCAGTGAAATGAAAGAGCCGCCAAACCCGATGATGGTGGAAAAGACCAGCAGGGCCTGCAGATTCAGGTCCACACCGTTGGCAGCAAGGAGTCCCTGAAAACCAAAGACCTGGAAAACAAGTGAAATGAGTACCATGATGGCAATATTGGTACCAAGAAAAAGCGCGATGCGCAGCATGTTCTGATCTCCTGTGAATCGGGTGGCAGAAATTGTGTGTTCGTACAGCGGACAATTAAAATATTGTGGCATTTCACCGGATTACAATACCTCTTTGACAAGGACATGCACACTGAAACCCGGTACAATGCGCCTCTTGAGAAATCCCGTTAATCCCGGAAAACAACCGGACTTGGAATATGGCTGGAGACAATTACCTTATCGCACCTTCAATCCTGTCAGCAGACTTTGCCAGGCTTGGAGAAGAGGTCAGTGCTGTGATTGATGCAGGTGCTGATGTTATCCATTTCGACGTTATGGATAATCACTATGTGCCCAATCTCACGATAGGCCCGGGCGTGTGCAAATCACTGGCGGACTACATGGGCCGGAACAACATTGATGCCCCGATTGATGTGCATCTGATGGTCTCACCCGTGGATAGCCTGATTACTGAGTTTGCAAAAGCCGGGGCGAGTTATATTACCTTTCACCCCGAGGCGACAAACCATATTGATCGCTCTCTGCAGTTGATCAGGGATGCCGGTTGCAGGTCCGGCCTGGTCCTTAACCCCGCGACTCCTGTGGACTGCCTGGACTATGTCATGGACAAGCTGGATATTATTTTGCTGATGTCCGTGAATCCCGGTTTTGGGGGGCAGGCCTTCATTCCATCCACGCTGGATAAACTCAGGGTGGTCCGCAAGCTCATTGATGACAGTGGCCTGGATATTCGTCTTGAAGTTGATGGCGGTGTAGGTGTTAACAACATCGCTGAAATAGCCGCAGCCGGGGCGGATATGTTTGTGGCCGGATCCGCGATTTTTGGCAGCGGTGATTACACGGCTACCATCGCTGAGATGCGCGGGGCGCTGGCAAGCTGATGACTCCCGAGCAATTTCAAACCTTTGCCCGTGAGGGCTTCAATCGTGTACCTGTGTACCGGGAAATTCTCGCTGACCTGGAAACACCCCTGAGCAGTTATCTTAAACTTGCCCGCGGCCCCTACAGTTATTTTCTGGAGTCTGTTCAGGGCGGAGAAAAATGGGGTCGTTATTCCATCATCGGGCTTCCATGCCGGACACTGCTCAAGGTGATGGGAAACAAGCTGACCGTTGAAACCGACGGCCAGGTGACTGAATCCTGTGAAGCCGATGACCCCTTTGAATTTATTGAATCCTTCCAGCAGCGCTTTAGAGTGCCCGAACTGAAAGACCTGCCGCGGTTCAATGGCGGCCTGGTCGGTTACTTTGCCTATGACACTGTTCGCTATGTCGAACACAAGGTCGCCGATTCAACGCCTCCCGATAATGTAAATACGCCAGATATTGTGCTGATGCTCTCCGAAGAAGTGGTGGTCTTTGATAATCTGCGCGGCAAACTGATGATCATGGTTTACCAGGATCCAGCCATCGATGGAGCCTATGCGCTGGCCAGTGAACGACTCGATGAAATTGAAGCCATGCTGGATGCCCAACTACACATGGAAGTCCGAAAAGGGTCCAGGGATATTGGTGAGGAAGATTTTGTATCAAGTTTCGGTCAGGAAGCCTTTGAAACGGCCGTTGATAAAATCAAGGATTACATTGTCGCTGGTGATGTCATGCAGGTGGTGCTGGCCCAGCGCATGAGCCTGCCCTACGATGGTGAGGCGATCAATGTTTACCGAGCCCTTCGCCAGCTCAACCCCTCCCCCTACATGGTTTTCATGGATATGGGTGATTTCCATATCGTCAGTGCTTCACCGGAAATTCTAGCCCGGGTTGAGGATGGCAAGATTACCGTGCGGCCTTTGGCAGGAACCCGTCGACGGGGCAAGACCGAGGAAGAGGATCTGGCCCTTGAGCAGGAATTGCTGGCCGACGAAAAGGAAATTGCAGAGCACCTGATGCTGATTGACCTGTCCAGAAATGATTCCGGACGGGTATCCAAAACCGGATCGGTGGAAGTTACCCGGCAGATGTTTGTTGAGCGATATTCCCATGTGATGCATATCGCCTCCAATGTGGAGAGTGAACTGGCCGATGACATGAATGCCCTGGATGTACTCAAGGCCACACTTCCGGTAGGGACGCTAAGCGGTGCTCCGAAAGTACGGGCCATGGAAATTATTGATGAATTTGAACCCGTGAAACGGGGAGTCTATGGCGGTGCCATGGGATATCTTTCCTGGAACGGCAACATGGATATGGCCATTGCGATTCGTACCGCAGTGATCAAGGACAATACCCTGTATATCCAGGCAGGTGCCGGTGTTGTGGCGGATTCTGTGCCGGCACTGGAATGGAAAGAGACCATGAACAAGGCCCGGGCCATGTTTCATGCGGTAAAACTGGCAGAAGAAGGCCTCTAGGCCGGGTTAGTCATTATGCTGTTGATGATCGACAACTATGATTCTTTCACCTACAACCTCGTTCAGTATTTCGGGGAACTCGGTGCGCAGATGAAAGTATTCCGAAACGATGAAATTACCCTGGAAGACATTGCGGTAATGGCACCATCACGTATCGTTATATCACCGGGCCCCTGTACGCCATCTGAAGCAGGGATATCCGTTTCGCTCATCAAGGAATTTGCCGGTAAAGTGCCTATCCTTGGTGTTTGTCTTGGTCACCAGAGTATTGGAGAGGCCTTTGGAGGAAACATTATCAGGGCCAAGCGGGTCATGCATGGAAAGACCTCCGCCATGCATCATAAAAATGAGGGTGTTTTCCGAGGCCTGCCCAGTCCTTTTGATGCCACACGCTATCATTCCCTGGTGATTGAAAAAGAAAGCCTGCCGGATTGTCTGGAAATAACCGCCTGGACCGAAAACGATGATGGTTCGTTCGAGGAAATCATGGGTGTGCGTCACAAGACACTCCCGGTAGAAGGGGTTCAGTTTCATCCGGAATCCATACTCAGTGAACATGGTCACCAGATGCTGAAAAATTTCCTGGATTCCTGAGCACAGCAGTACCATGACACAGTCGACTATTCTCAAAAAAATTCTCGATCGCAAGGCGGAAGAGATCGCTGAAAGGCAGGCCCGTCAATCCCTGGCGGATCTGGAGAAGGCGATAGTTTCGGCTGATCCCTGTCGCGGATTCACCAGGGCCCTGATGGACCGGATTGACCACAAGCGTCCCGCCGTTATTGCCGAAATCAAGAAAGCGTCTCCGAGCAAGGGCTTGATTCGGGAAGACTTTGAACCGGCCGCTATTGCAGAAAGTTATGCTGATAATGGGGCCGCCTGTCTGTCTGTGCTTACTGACAAGGATTTTTTTCAGGGCGATGAAGCCTATCTGGAAGCCGCAAGAGCCGCCTGCAAGCTGCCTGTCATTCGCAAGGACTTCATGGTGGATCCCTGGCAGATTGCAGAATCCAGGGCCATGCAGGCTGACTGCATATTGCTGATAGTGGCGGCTCTATCGCCTGAGCAGTTGAAGGAACTGGCTGACAGTGCCCGCCACTATGGGCTGGATTTCCTGGTTGAAGTACATAATCGTGATGAACTTGAACTGGCTTTGTCACTGGATGCAGAGCTGATTGGTATCAATAATCGGGATCTGCATACTTTTAACACCAGTCTGTCTACTACCTATGATTTGCTGCCCCTGATTCCAGAGGGTACTGCCGTGGTTACTGAAAGTGGTATCCATATCCGTGAAGATGTGGAAGAAATGATTTCCCATGGTGTTTACGGATTTCTTGTAGGTGAGTCATTCATGCGAGCACCCGAGCCTGGCGAAAAATTACGGGAACTTTTTTTTCATGGCTAAACCGGGTGAAACAGGGCTGCAACGCGTCATTTCTGCCTTTTTCAACTCCCTGAAAGGATTGAAAGGATGCTGGAAAAATGAGGCGGCCTTTCGACAGGAAGTAATGCTGAGCATTATCCTAGTTCCTCTTGGGCTTTACCTGGGTAACGGCGGTCTGGAAAAAGCCCTTCTGGTGAGCGTACTTTTCCTGGTGTTAATCGTTGAGGTGCTCAATTCTGGGATTGAAGCGGCTATTGACCGGATAGGGCATGAACACCATGAACTGTCAGGACTGGCCAAGGACCTGGGCAGTGCGGCCGTCTTTCTCAGTCTGGCGTTGGTTGGTGTAGTCTGGGGCCTGGTTCTGTTTTTTTAGTTCCGGGATTGCAGTAGCTCTTTTGTTACAATCTACCGGGTACCATACACAACAATAGTTTTGCCGTGGACTTCAATAAGACCCTGCTCTTCCAGATCCTTGAGTACCCGTCCAGCCATCTCCCTTGAACAGTTCACAATCCTGCCAAGTTCCTGACGGGTGATCTTGATTTGCATGCCTTCCGGATGGGTCATGGCATCCGGTTCCTTGGACAGTTCCAGTAGGGTGCTGGCGATACGGCCGGTTACATCAAAGAAACTCAGATCGGCAACACGCTTGGTTGTGCTGCGTAGCCTGTGGGCCATCTGTTCACCGATGGTGTAAAGAATTTCGGGATGTTGCCGGGTATAGTCACTGAAATTGCTGTAGGAAATTTCGGCCAGCTCACATTCGGTCTTGGTGCGTACACAGGCACTGCGGGCTTCGCTATGTTCAAACAGACCCATTTCCCCAAAAAAAGTCGCCCGGGTTGAGATAGGCTATAACAGCTTCTTTCCCTTCCTCATCTTCCAGCACGACAGAAACACTTCCGGAAACGATGTAATAAAGTGTTTCGCACTTGTCCCCTTCATGAATGATAGTGGTCTTGTTGGGATATTTCCGCCTGTGGGTATGACTTAAAAAGTTTTTCAGTCCGTAATGTGAGGCGTGATTGCCATTAATGCCATCCGCTTTTCCTCGCCTAAGCGTAAACATGGATAATTGCATACCATACTTTGTCTGGGGGTACTATTCTATAAGCAAATAAATGCCAACCCCCGCGCAGTGTTTTTGTTCGTTGAATCAAGAAGTTCCATGCAGACTGGGCCATGAATAGTGTGGGATAATCGCCGGTGGTTATACAAAGTTTCCAAGGTATGAGGTTGAATTGATGAAGGCAAAAATCACCTGGTTGGAAGAGGCCATGTTTGAAGGTGAATCCGGCAGTGGTCATAAAGTTATCATGGATGGCCCCGAAAGTGCAGGTGGCAGGAATCGTGGCGTCAGGCCGATGGAAATGTTGTTGTTGGGCGTAGGCACCTGCTCTGCCTTTGATGTGGTGAATATCCTGAAAAAATCACGGCAGAATGTCACAGGTTGTGAGGCAGAAGTTGACGCTCAACGCGCTGATGCTGTCCCTGCAGTTTTTGAAAAAATACACCTAGTCTTCCGGGTGAGCGGTCATGATCTTGATCCGGCAAAGGTTAAGCGTGCAGTCGATTTATCGGCGGAAAAATATTGTTCAGCATCCATCATGCTGGGAAAGGCTGGTGTGGAAATGACCCATGAATTCATCATCGAGGAAGCATAGGAACTCAGATGTGGTCTTCGGTAGTTGTGATTGGATTCGCATTACCGGGAATTTGAATCTGTACTATTGAGAGTATGAAAAAAATGAATACAACATCTATATCTATCTGGAAAAATCTCGTGAAAGGAACAGGAAAAGTTTTACCTGTATTGATACTTTGTGTCCTGGCTGGCTGTGCAGCAACCACAGGCTCGATTGATGACAGAAGGGCCGCCGTTCAGGAAATGAAGCGGGAAGTGTTGGTTGAACTGAATAAAATCAAGCCTGATGTCAGGGGGCAACTCAGAGACTCGGCAGGCTACGCTGTCTTCAGTAATGCCAATATAAACCTGATTCTGGCGAGCTTTGGGGGTGGTTACGGGATTCTTACTGACAATGGTAATGGTAGTGATACCTATATGAAAATGGGAGAAGTAGGGGTCGGTTTCGGTGCTGGCGTAAAGGACTTCCGCGTTGTCATGGTCTTCCATACCAGGGACGCCCTGGATCGTTTTAAGGAATACGGTGTTGCTTTTGGTGCCCAGGCAGATGCTGCTGCAGTCGCCAGCGAACAGGGCGGTGCTGTGGGTGGAGAAATTACAGTAGATAACGTCACGGTTTACCAGATGACTGAAACCGGACTGGCATTACAGGCCACTATCAAGGGGACCAAGTTCTGGGCAGATGAGGATCTGAACTAGACCGTAACGGGTTAGATTTTGTAGGTCGTCTCTTTCATTACCTTAGCCATCGCGGTCATGGCCCCTTTTACAGGGGCGGGCAACTCAGCGGCACCAGCTGCTTCAGCGTTGACAGCATGTTTGCCTTCATCTTCCAGCATGACCGATAGAATGGCTTCACTTTTTTTATCCTGTGGTGGCAGTTTTGCCAGATGATCCTGCAGGTGTGAACATACCTGTTTCTCGGTTTCCGCAACAAAGCCCAGGCTCCAGCGATCCCCCGCAAGACCGGCAGCAGCGCCGATACCAAAGGAAAGTCCATACCAGACAGGGTTCAGAAGGCTGGGACGTGAGTCCAGTTCATTGAGTCTGTCTTCACACCAACTCAGGTGGTCAATTTCCTCTTCGGCGGCGTGCTGCATGCTGTCGCGAACCTCGGGCAGTTTCGCTGTGAGGGCCTGCCCCTGGTAAAGTGCCTGGGCGCAGACTTCCCCGGTGTGATTTATACGCATCAACCCGGCGGTATGTTTCCTTTCGGTCTCGTCCATGTCGGCTTCCGGATTGGCATTGGCCGGGTTTCTTCGGTGTGCGTGCACACTGCCTGGAACCAGGGTTTTGAGGGCCTGGTCGAAATTCACAATCAAGTTGTCGATAAGAGTCATAGCGTTAAAATTCTAACAGACGGGGTTAAATGATTCAGGATAAAAGATAAAAGACAGGATAAAAAACACAGGACACAAAAAGTCGGAACTTACTTTTGAACAGGCTCATCAAGAAGTTGGCAACCAAACTGGTTTGGGCCGAGTCTTTTCAAGGGTCTTCAGTAATATCCGTCTTTATTCTTCATATTTACTGCTTATTTTCTCTTGCGACGGCACGATAGCCGATATCTGTTCTGTAATAGACCCCTTCCCAGTCAATCTCTTTCACCAGTTCATAGGCTGCCGACTGTGCCTCGGTGACATTGCTGCCCAAAGCAGCTGCACAAAGCACGCGTCCACCATTGGTGACAATCTTTCCATCATCCTCGCGGGTACCGGCATGGAATATACGTGTATTCCCAGACGCATTATCAGCATCAAGACCATGAATCACCTTGCCCCTGGCATAGGAGTCCGGATATCCACCGGCGGCCATCACCACGCCAAGGCAGGCCCGTGGATCAAATTCGATTGTCGTATCTTCCAGTTTCCCGGATAGGGCTGTCTCGCATAATGTCACCAGGTCAGATTGCAGGCGCATCATGATGGGCTGGGCTTCAGGGTCGCCAAAACGGCAGTTGTATTCAACGACTCTGGGGGAGCCATCCGGCATGATCATCAAGCCAGCATAAAGGAAGCCCACGTAGGTATTGCCTTCCTCGGCCATGCCGAAAACTGTCGGCATGATTACTTCATTCATGATGCGGTCATGAATTTCCGGTGTAACAACCGGTGCAGGGGAATAGGCACCCATGCCGCCAGTATTGGGCCCTAGGTCACCATTGTCCCTGGCTTTATGATCCTGGGATGTGGCAAACGGGAGTGCATGTTTACCATCGACCAGTGCGATAAAACTGGCTTCCTCTCCCTGCATGAACTCTTCAATGACGACGCGGTGACCGGCTTCACCAAAGCTGTTTCCAGAGAGCATGTCCCGAATGGTTTCCTCAGCTTCCTCCTGATTCTGGGCAATGATGACACCTTTACCGGCGGCCAGACCATCAGCTTTTATGACGATAGGAGTTCCCTGATCCCTGACATAAGCAATCGCTGGTTCGACTTCAGTGAAATTGGAGTACGCCGCTGTAGGAATGTTATGACGCGCCAGGAAATCCTTGGTAAACGCCTTGGAGCCTTCCAGTTGGGCAGCGCCCCGGGTTGGTCCAAAGCAGGCAAGACCCTCTGCCTGAAAATGATCAACAATACCGTCCACGAGGGGGGCTTCCGGGCCTATGATAGTCAGGCCCACATCGTTGTCTTTTGCAAATGATGTCAGTGCCGGGAAGTCAGTAGTGTCCAGGATGACATTGCTGACGCCGGGTTCACGCGCCGTACCCGCATTGCCCGGAACAACGAAGACTTCGTTCACCTGTTTTGACTGGGCGGCTTTCCATGCCAGGGCATGCTCGCGACCGCCGCTGCCGATAATCATGATGTTCATAGACAACCTTTAGTACTATCTAAACGATTCGTGGATAAGGGTATGAAAGATACAAGATACGGGATGCAAGAGGAACTTTTCCGGAACAGTTCATGCTTTGTAGTTTCTGAAACATCTGTTTCAGGATGAGAAGCTCTTTTACAGACAGCTAAGCATGAGTTGTTTGTATCTTGTATCTGCTCTTAATGCCTGAAATGCCGCACACCCGTAAACACCATGGCCATGCCTGCTGCATCGGCAGCGGCAATGACATCGGCATCCTTCATGGCCCCGCCTGGCTGGATGACAGCCGTAATACCGGCTTCTGCGGCCGCTTCAATACCATCCGGGAAGGGGAAGAAAGCATCGGAAGCCATGACAGAGCCCTTGACCTCCAGGCCTTCATCGGCAGCCTTGATATTGGCAATCCTGGCGCTGTAAACGCGGCTCATTTGCCCTGCACCAATGCCAATGGTCTGGTTGTTCTTGACGTAAACAATGGCATTGGATTTCACGAACTTGACGACTTTCCAGGCAAATAGCAGGTCGCGAATCTCTTCTTCGGTTGGCTGGCGTCTGGTTACGATATTCAGGTCTGATTCGGTTATGACACCCTGGTCAGTATTCTGGATCAGCAGGCCCCCGTTAACCCGCTTCATATCCAGAGACGGGGCCGCCTGTTCCGGCCATTGGCCGCATTCAAGCAGACGCAGGTTTTCTTTCGCGGAAAGCATGGAGGCAGAATCCGGTGTAGCTGAGGGTGCAATGACTACTTCAGCGAACTGACGATCAACGATGGCCTGGGCAGTAGCCGCATCCAGCTCCCTGTTGAAGGCAATGATGCCTCCAAAAGCCGAGGTGGGATCAGTCTGGTATGCCTTTTCATAGGCTTCCAGTATCGACCTGCCGCTGGCAACACCACAGGGATTGGCGTGCTTGACGATAACACAGGCCGGATCATTGTAACTCTTCACACACTCCAGAGCGGCATCGGTATCGTTGATGTTATTGAAGGATAATTCTTTGCCCTGTAACTGGCGGGCTGTGGAAATGGAGTTTTCCCTGTCTCCGGTCTCGACATAGAACGCGGCGTTCTGGTGAGGATTCTCACCGTAACGCATACCCTGTTTTTTAATGAACTGGGTGTTGAATGTACGCGGAAATTCCTCTGCTTTCCCATCAGCAGAGCGGCAGCCAAGGTAGTTGGCAATAGCCCCGTCATACTGTGCAGTATGCTCAAAGGTGGCCACAGCCAGGTCAAAACGGGTTTCACCGCTGATCATGCCTTCATTGTTTTCCAGTTCGTTTATTACCCGGTCATAATCTTCCGGGTTCACGACTACTGTGACCCAGGCATGGTTTTTTGCCGCTGCCCGGAGCATCGTTGGACCGCCGATATCAATATTCTCAATTGCTGTGGGCAGGTCACAGTCGGGACGAGCGACAGTAGCCTGGAATGGGTAGAGGTTGACCACAACCATATCAATGGGGGGGATGTCATGGGTTTCCATGACAGCATCATCCTGGCCTCGTCTGGCAAGGATGCCGCCATGAACTTTTGGATGCAGTGTCTTGACCCTGCCATCCATCATCTCTGGAAAACCAGTGTAAGCGGAAATTTCGGTGACCGGGATACCTTCGCTGTTCAGCAGTTTGTACGTACCACCGGTGGATAGCAATTCCACGCCCCTGGCCTGGAGAGCCCTGGCGAATTCGGCGATGCCTGTTTTGTCAGATACGCTTATAAGCGCCCGTCGTACTGGGGATGAGTTCTGCGCATTCATGGCAGTGAATTGGTTCTCCTTGTTGTGAACTGTATGTAGTTCAAAAATTGCAGTTGACGCGTTGTCGTGGTTAAACGTTGGGACGGCAGGATTAAACTGTCCGTCACCGGTATTGGCTTAACTGAGCATGCCGTATTTTTTCAGTTTCTTGCGCAGAGTTCCCCTGTTCAGTCCCAGCATGGCAGACGCCTTGCTCTGGTTGCTGCGGGTTTGCTGCATAACACTTTCCAGCAGGGGACCCTCGACTTCGGATAGGACGAGTTCGTATAGATCAGAGATATTTTCCTGGTCCACTTTGCTGAAATACTCGGCAAGGGAGGTGGTGACACATTGCCTGAGAGTTTGCCTTCCGTTGACCTGGCTTTCGGGTCGACAGTCCTCCGGTGTGCTCAGGTTATCCACCTTGCCTGGCCTGAAATCGTCGGTGTCTAGGAGAGAGTTACTCATGCCGCGAGCTCCTTCACTGGAGTTTTGTTATTTAATGTTTTTAGTGTTTCGAAGATGTAGTCCAGGAACTCGACCTGGGCATTGCACTCCTGCAGGGTATTGAACTGCTGTCTCAGTTGGCGAGGGTGTGAATCCGGGTTTTCGACTCCGGAGTCCCCAACTGGAATATTATTGAGATACCAGGCCATATGTTTTCGAGCAAAGAAGACTCCCTTGTCCTGACCATAAAATGCATGGATTGCCTTGATATGTGATGTGATCACGGTGCTGATTTTACCCAGGGGCAGTTCTGGCATCGGTTTGCCGTGCTCAAGAAAATGGCGTATTTCGGCAAAAAGCCAGGGTCGTCCCTGCGCTCCCCGGCCAATCATGACCCCATCAGCCCCTGTGTAATCCAACACGGCTTTTGCCTTTTCCGGGGAGGTGATATTGCCATTGGCAAAAACAGGGATGGATATAGCCTGCTTGATTCTGGCTATGGTGTCGTATTCGGCCTCACCCTTGAAGCCGCAGGCGCGGGTTCTGCCATGAACTGCCAGGGAGCTTATACCGCAATCCTGCGCCAGGCGGGCGATATCGACTCCATTACGGTTTTCCGGATCCCAGCCAGTACGGATCTTGAGTGTGACAGGGACATCCACCGCCGCTATTACGCTATCGAGTATCTCCCTGACCAGGGCGGGATACCTGAGCAGGGCTGACCCTGCTGAACGCTTGAGGACTTTCTTGGCCGGGCATCCCATGTTGATGTCTATGATCTGGGCTCCCTGTTCTACATTTAGGCGAGCAGCCTCTGCCATCATCAGCGGATCTGCGCCGGCAATCTGCACCACACGGGGCTCAGCTTTACCAGCGTGACATCGACGCAGGCGACACTTTTCCCTGTTCCACAGCTGGATATTGGAAGAGATCATTTCGGATGGGGTGAGCGATGCGCCAAACTGTCGGCACAGGGTGCGGAAAGGCTGGTCAGTGATGCCCGCCATGGGAGCAAGTACCAGTCCGGATTCCAGTGTAAAGACTCCGATATTAATCACTGATCCAGCTGCTCCAGGTTTCCGGCGGTTATTATTGGGAAAGGCGCTAATCTTACTCGATTTTAGGCACGGATTCTAAATGTTGAATGTAATAATTTGATCTGACTTGATCGGGGTAGCCGATCAACTCAGGGATTACGGAAAGTCAGCGAGTATCCAGTTGCCTGATCACCGGGGTTGACCAGGTCCAGACTCACCTGAAGCGAGGAATGTGCTGGCATATGGGTAAACAGCCTCATATCAGAGGGCAGGTATTCTTCCACGGTAAATATCCTGTTGGCGATGACACTGCCGCTGTTTTCAGTAAAGTTGAGCTCAACCAGCGGAAAAGGCTGTTCTCGATCGGCATCATTACGAAAAACGAAATCTACCTGAAGAGCATTGGCCACTTCAGGGTGGGAACGCACGGCCAGGTTTTCTGTTGTCAGTTGGGTTATGTCTACGCGGCTGATATCCGGACACGTCCGGTACTGGCAGAGCAGCTCCGTTACTGCGGGGTATTTCTCCTCAATGACCAGGGTGTCCAGGTTATGCCACAGGTACTGGAAAGCCAGTCCCCCCGTGAGCAAGATACTGACCAGGAGCAATCCGGCTGTTTTGAGAACCCTGAAAGGGTCTTCTGTGAGAACCAGTTCAACTGGAGCCTCATCAATGGCCTGCAGTTGCTCCTGTTCTATCGGGTCCAGGGCATCTTCATCACTCAGGTCGGACAATCTGTCGCGAAGTGCGGCTTTATCATCAATATCCTGGCGGCTAGCTTGCAATACGCCTGAAGGATCCTGCACATTGTTACGGGTAAGTGGCGGTTCCTGCCGGGTTGAGCGAGCGGGCAGTACAACCTTGGTGGTCATGACAGGAATTGCTTCACTGGCCACAATGTCCGGAACGATCCCATGAGCATTGCCTGTCAGGTCAGCAATAACTGGCGTTTCAGGGGAAAGAGATGGCCGATGTGTGTCTTCTCCAGGTGAACTGTCAGCATGGGAGAAAACGGGTGCTTCCTCGTCAATATCGGATACCGGGTTTTCTGGTACATACTCTGCTGGCGTTACTTCTTCTGATGTTTCATTTTCTTCGGTCAGCTTTTCTTCAGGTGAAGCAGGTATTTCCTCCTGTAAATCCGGGCTGGAAATGACTTCATTATCTGTCATGTGCTCATTCTCAGAAAAGGAGTCATCACTTTCTTCCGGGAGTTCTTTTTCCACCCACTGGGACTGGGTCGTTTCAGGGATGGTTTCTTCCTCAGAGGCTATCCCGGGGGATGAGAGACCTTCGCCTGACCTTGTTTCCTCGTCTGGACCTACGTCTTCATCTGGAGTAACAAGTTCATCCGGGGTACCAGGGTTTTCCAGGGAGACATTCTTTTCCATGGAGGGGGATTCGGTCTCTTCCTCATGGAAAATCCATGGATCGCCGGCAAATTCATTCGCCGCTTCCCCGATATCCTGATCAGTCGAGATGTCAGGGTATGACTGTAATGCATCACGCTCATCGGGCAGCGCAGGCTCTTCCCGGACAGTTTTTTCCAGACCCGGGAGTTCATGACTGGCTGAGTAGCTGGTGAAGGTATAGGCAAGTGGATTCAGGAACTGGTTATAGGTATCAATCCCATTCCGGGTTGAATCTATTGCCGGGGGAGTTGACGGCCCGTTTGTTGCGCTCTGGATTGGATTTTCTTTTGTCCTTGCTTCTACGTTCTCTGCTGTGGTCTCGGATGGGATGTCATTATGCAGGTCTGTTTCTTTTGATTCCTCTGGAGATGGCGCATCATTCCCTGATTCGTCAAGATCTTCCCAGGATGGTGATCCTGCCTGAGAAATGGACTCCTGGTGTTCATCCGTAGCAGTGTCCACAAATTCGTTGCCGGGGGATTCATCCTCACTGTCAGGAATGTCTTCCCGGGGAGAGGAAATCGCAGAAAACGTTTCCAGGGGTGCATCGACACCTGTCATGCCATCACCCTTGCCGGTTTCACTATCCTGGTAATCAGTCCATGGGTCTTCGGTGATGAAAGGCTCGTCATCGGTGAATTCATCAGACGCCTGGACTGCAGGCTCCGGCTGACTTTCCACCAGCCGGGTTTCGATTTTTTCGTCGGTGACTTTTTCCTTGAGATAGATGCGGTGTTGTCCTGCAAGAAATACTTCATTACAGGCGCCACATCGCACAACGCCATTAGCCGCTTCCAATTGCTCCTCATTCACCTTGAATGAGGTTTCGCAGGAAGGGCATTGGGTTAGAAATAGGGACATGAATGTCTGGAAATCTCTGGTGTTGATGGAGTTAATTCTAACCCGGACAGGTCATTGTTTATCAGGAAATTTTACGTTCTCCGGTCAGCCTGCCCCAGCCTTCGCTGATAAGAGGTTCCGAAAATGTAAACCAGGGGGCATAGGCTGCCATCACTTCACTGGCCTGTTCTGCGAGTATACCGGACAACATGATGGTACCACCTTCCTGTGTCATGGCTGACAGGTATTGCGCCAGGGAAACCAGTGGCCCTGCCAGTATATTGGCAAGCATGATGTCAGCCTGTCCGACAGAACCGGCAGCCAGTGCCTGTGCGAAATCTCCCGGCAGGTACAGGGGGAACTGTGTCTCTGGCAAATTGTTTTTCCTGAGGTTGTCGCGGGTTGCTGTTAAAGCCTGGGGATCGTTATCTACCCCGTACACAACAGTACCGCCGAGCAGCAAGGCGGCTATGCCAAGGATTCCCGAGCCACACCCATAATCGATAAGGGTTTTTCCGGTGGGTGGATTTTCAGCGAGCCAGTCCAGGCAAAGTGCGGTGGTGGGATGGGTGCCGGTACCAAAAGCGAGGCCGGGATCGAGCTCCATGATTACGGCATTCCCGTGGTCAATATGCATCCCGGTGGGACACACCACCAGTTTACCGTCACCGAATTCCATGGGTCTGAAATCATCCATCCATGCCCGTTCCCAGTCCTGGTCTTCGACCGTAATGAGTGTACAGGCAGTCAGTTGGTGGGAAGCCAGCGCCGAGTTGATGGTTTCCGATAATTTTTCCGCGTCTGAATCCCCCGGGAAAAGTCCGACGACAGTCACCAGGTCCCAGATGGGTGTTTCACCAGGGCCAGGCTCAAAGATGGGTTGATCTTCAGAGTCGGTGAGGGTGACAGAGAGCGCGCCGGCATCGAGCAGCAGTTGTTCAACGGCCTCAGACTGGTCTGATTTGACGGGAATCTGTGTTTGCAGCCAGGAGATAGCCGTAACTCCTACATAAATGCCGGTGGTTTTTGCTCAGCGGTTTTTGAGCATTTCTTCCAGGTAGTGAATATTGATACCGCCTTTGCGAAAGCCAGTATCGCGCATGATCTCACTTTGTAGCGGAATGTTTGTCACAATGCCATCCACCAGCATTTCACCCAGTGCATTTTGCATTCGGCCTATGGCGACCTCGCGGGTCGGTCCATAGCTGATCAGCTTGGCAATCAGTGAGTCATAATGTGGTGGTACGGTATAACCACTGTATATATGGGAGTCTACGCGAATGCCATTGCCCCCCGGGGAATGATAGAGATTGACCTTGCCAGGGCTGGGCATAAATGTTTCGGGATGTTCGGCATTGATCCGGCACTCAATGGCATGACCGGTGATAGTGATGTCTTCCTGTCGGACAGAAAGTTCTTCACCAGCTGCAATGCGCAGCTGTTCCCTGACGATATCAATACCCGTAATCCGTTCAGTCACAGGATGTTCCACCTGCAGGCGGGTATTCATTTCGATGAAGTAGAATTCACCGTCCTCATAGAGAAATTCCAGTGTGCCTGCACCACGGTATTTCATTTCCTTGCAGGCATTGATGCAGGATTCCATGATCCTTTGTCGTGCTTCAGGGGCAATTCCCGGTGCAGGCGCTTCCTCTACAACTTTTTGATGCCGCCGCTGCATTGAGCAGTCCCGGTCACCCAGACAGATGGCATTTCCGCGACCATCACCTATCACCTGTATTTCAACATGGCGCGGATTGCCGAGGAATTTCTCCAGGTAAACCACATCGCTGCCAAAATAGGATTTAGCTTCTGTTTTTGTAATCTGTACTGACTTGATAAGGTCTGCAGCGTTTTCTGCAACCCGCATTCCCCGGCCACCGCCACCTGCAGCCGCCTTGATCATGACCGGAAAGCCAATTTTCTCGGCCAGGGCCAGTATTTCATCATCATTGTCACCCAGGGGGCCGTCTGAACCGGGTACCGTAGGGACACCGGTTTTGCGCATGACTTCGATGGCGGATACCTTGTCGCCCATCTTGCGGATTGTCTGGGGGGAGGGGCCTATAAAGATAAATCCACACTGCTCCACCTGCTCTGCGAAATCAGCATTTTCGGACAGAAAGCCGTATCCGGGATGCACGGCATCTGCGTTGGTCAGCTCCATGGCGCTGATCAGTGCCGGAACATTCAGGTAACTCTCGGTGGAGGGCGCGGGGCCTATGCATACTGACTCATCAGAGAGTCGTACATGCATAAGGTCCTTGTCAGCGGTAGAGTGAACGGCAACAGTCTTGATCCCCATTTCCTTGCAGGCCCTCAGGACTCGCAAGGCAATTTCACCGCGGTTGGCAATTAGTACTTTTTTCAGCATCGGATTGTGTGCTCGATTCAGAGTGTGGCAGTACAGTCGGCTCAGCTGATTTCTATCAGTGGCTGGTCAAATTCAACAGGTTCCCCATCTTCCACCAGAATTGCCTGGACTGTACCTGATTTGCTTGCCTCAATCTGGTTCATCATTTTCATGGCTTCAATAATGCAGATGACATCACCAGCTTTCACCTGCTGACCTACTTCCACGAATGCAGGAGAGGTGGGAGAGGGCGCGCGGTAGAAGGTGCCTACCATGGGTGACTTCACGGCATCATTGCTGGCTTCAGCTGGCAGCGAAGGCGTTTCCGCGGTAGTCGCCGGTGCCGGGGCCTGGGGAGCCGGGGCTTGTGCATGGATGACCTGGGGGGCGGCTGCTACATGCGGGGAGTTGCGACTGATCCGAACCGCTTCCTCACCTTCCTTTATCTCGATTTCAGCTACATCTGAAGCTTCCAGAAGCTCAATGAGTTTTTTGACTTTTCTGATATCCATTAATTTTCTCTTGACGTTGTCTGTGCTTTAGTATTAATAACACTGGAATCGGAATAGTTTTCCAGACCAGGTAGTGAGATCATTTAACAAGCTGGTGAATAATCGCCTCCAGGGCAAGTTCATATCCCCTCGGTCCAAGTCCAATAACGCATCCGCGGGCAATATCGCTCAGGTAGGAGTGCTTTCGAAACTCTTCGCGGGCATGTACATTCGTTAAATGGATTTCGATAAAAGGAATCTCTACAGCAAGGAATGCATCGCGCAGGGCGACACTGGTGTGGGTCAGTGCGGCCGGATTGATCAGGATGTAACTGATTCCCTCTTTCTTGGCACTGTGAACACGCTCAATGATGTTCGACTCCGAATTGCTCTGGAAAAACTGGATGTCATGGCCTGCGCCTTCTGCAATCCGGCTCAGGCTGGCATTAATGTCATCCAGGGTTTCGGAGCCATAGATTTCCGGTTCCCGGGTACCGAGCAGGTTCAGGTTTGGACCATTGATAACGAGAATGAGCGCCATTGTGTCACCGTGCAAGTAGTAGGCCTGTATTGTATCCCAGAATTGAGCAGTTTCGCACCATAAATTGCCATTATGGGGTTTTTCTTGATTTATCCTACTATTTCGAAGGCGTTAGCACCAATTTCGAGACTTTTAGCTCGATTGACCGTAGATATCTGGCCGGATCAATTTATTGCTACCATGACGTGAGTTGTGATTTTTGGCGAAGATATCAATAAATTGGCGAATTTAAATGAATTTAACTGAAATTTAAGGAATTTGTGAGAAGTTATTTGTGCGTAAAGACAGTTGCCCTGTTTTTGCTGCTCAGCTTCAGTGTCATTGGGCTGGGCCAGTCACCCGTTATTGAAATTACTGGTGCTGATGAGGCGCTGGCGGCGAACATTCGGGGGCATTTGAGCATTCATGGTGAGGCTTGCGACACTCCCATGGCAAGACTCGAGCGACTAAGGGGCCAGGTTCGTGAAAATGCCTCCCGGGCGGGGCAGGCCCTGGGTTATTACCAGCTCTCTTCAGAGCCCCGGTTCAGTGCCGGGGATTCCTGCTGGCACCTGGTGCTCGTTATTACGCCGGGTGAGCGTGTCAGGGTACATGAAGTCAGTATTCACTTATCTGAAAGCTATGAGAAAAATTTATTGTTTCAGGAAATTTTAGCAGAGCTACCTGATCTGTCAGGAAGCCCGCTTGACCATGGGCACTATGAAAACATCAAAAACATACTGAGTACGGCTGCAGTAGAGGAGGGGTATTTTTCGGCCCGTTTTGATCGAGCTGAGATACGTCTGGACCTTAAAGCCTACCAGGCGCAGATACTCATTGAGTTTGACCCTGGGACTCGGAAAATACCTGAGCCCGAATCTCTTCATGCGTTATGACATTGGACTTTTTGATCGGGAAAATCGACTGACCCTTGATTACATCCTTTCCGAACGCCTCAGACTGGAGGTCGAAACCGGTGTGAGTCAGAGTGTGGATTTGACGTATACGGTTGAGAAGTAAGAAGAGACAAAAGGAGCGACTAAAGAATAAAAAAGCAGGCGTTTCAGGTACAGGCTAGATACAGGGTGAGCAGGTCATCGGTAGGCAAATGGCCTGAGTAGCATTATCTTGCCAAAACATATACTGCATCAACAAAGTCTGACAGGAAGTCTGCTGAATCTACCCTGTTTAGCCTTTAGCTTTTAGCCTTGCCTAGGGTAACTCCAGGACGACACTTTTCTCCTGGATAGGATAGCAATATTTGTCTTCTGCACAGCCCTGGTACATCAGGGTAAATTTAATCATGTCATCCTGGGCAGGTAGTGCATTCATCGGTATGCGGTGAATCAGTCTGTCGTAATATACATCTACTTCACCGAAAAATTCATCGGAGTGAGTTTTGCCAAAAGGCAATTCGCCGATATCCAGGGAAGTATTGTCAGTGGTGACCGCTGTTATACTCTCTCGGTACAGGTAATACCCTTTCTGGATATCCCAGACCAGAACGACCTGGTCAGGGGTCTCAATGAAAGTCTGCAAGGAAAACGCTTCATCAACCGGAAGTACGCTGCTGCCCATAACAGGCAGCTTGCTTCCTGGATTGCTAAAAGGATTGTTCTGGCCCCAGGCACCCGGGGCCAGCATCAGGAAAAGCAACAGGGCAGGGAAAAGTTTCATGACAAGCCCTCGCTGGCGGACCACAGCGATCTAGTCCTCCAGTCGTTCAAACACCAGAGTGGCGTTAGTGCCGCCAAAACCGAAGCTGTTGGACATGATTGCGTCCAGTTTTGCGTCATCCTGGCGTTGCCTGACAATCGGTACACCTTTTACTTCAGGATCAAGGTTGTCGATGTTGGCTGATTCACAAATAAAATTATTTTCCATCATGAGGAGGCTGTAGATAGCTTCCTGAACACCAGCCGCGCCCAGAGAATGTCCTGACAGGGACTTGGTGGAATTGATGGCGGGGATGTTATCGCCGAACATTTCCTTTACGGCCTTGATTTCCTGGATATCTCCCACCGGTGTACTGGTGCCATGGGCATTGATGTAATCCAGCGGCTTCCTGGTAGTGGTCATGGCCATCTGCATGCAGCGCACAGCACCTTCGCCAGATGGTGCGACCATGTCATACCCATCTGATGTGGCGCCATAACCGGTAATTTCGGCATAGACTTTGGCTCCACGAGCCCTGGCGTGTTCGAGTTCCTCAACGACCAGGACGCCACCACCACCGGCAATCACAAAACCGTCGCGGTCTGCATCATAGGCACGGGAGGCTTTGGCCGGCGTGTCATTGTATTTGGTGGACAGTGCGCCCATGGCATCAAACATGGCACTCAGGGTCCAGTGCTCAGCCTCGGCACCACCAGCGAAAAGAATATCCTGTTTACCCAGCTGGATCAGTTCCACGGCATTCCCGATACAGTGCGCACTGGTAGAGCACGCAGAGGAAATGGAGTAGTTAACTCCCTTGATCTTGAACGGGGTGGCCAGACAGGCAGATACCGTACTGCCCATGGTCCTGGTAACACGGTAGGGACCGACTCTTTTCAGACCTTTTTCCCTGAGAATATCAGCAGCATCGACCATGTCTTCTGTGGATGAACCGCCAGCACCCATGATAATTCCGGAGCGGATATTGGAAACATCGGACTCATCGAGTCCTGCATCCTTGATGGCCTGGTCCATGGCGACATAACCGTATGCAGCGGCATCCCCCATGAATCGGAGGGCCTTCCTGTCGATGTAATCGGAAAAGTCCATGTCGACAGCGCCGGCTACATGGCTACGCATGCCTATTTCTTCATAGGCTGGACGATGCACAATGCCGCTTTTGGCCTGCCTGAGTGATTCGGTTACGGAGTTTTTATCCAATCCGAGGCAGGAAACGATTCCCATGCCTGTCACGACAGCTCGTCGCATATGTCTGTCCCTCGATAACTGCCTGCTCCCCGAAAGTTCTTTGGGGGAGCGGATCTGAAATTCTGACTATTAATTTATTATGCTGATAGTTCATCTGCCCGGAAACGGCGGATTTATGTACCCAGCTTCTCATCCGGCTTGAACAGGCCTACTTTCAGCCCTTTCGCAGTATAAATGACCTTACCATCAACTGAAACCTTGCCATCGGCAATACCCATGATCAGCTTTCGCTCAATCAGCCGCTTGATATCCAGTTCGTAGACTACCTTGGTGCTCTCGGGAAGGATTTCACCGGTGAATTTGACTTCCCCACAGCCCAGCGCCCGTCCCTTGCCGGGATTACCACGCCAGCCCAGGAAAAAGCCCACAAGCTGCCACATGGCATCCAGCCCCAGGCATCCGGGCATCACCGGGTCCCCCCGAAAATGACAGTCAAAGAACCACAGGTCAGGATGGATATCGAGCTCGGCTACGATATGGCCTTTACCATCAGAACCACCGTCGGCGGTGATTTCGATAATTCTGTCTACCATCAGCATGTTTTCGATGGGGAGTTTCGCATTGCCGGGGCCAAACAATTCGCCCATGCCACAGGCGATAAGTTCTTCCTTGGTATAACTGTTTTGGGGTGTAAACAAGCTTGAAGACATCTCAAATTACCGGTTTTGGCCGGTTTCCCGTGAAAAAAGGCGCTATTATAGAGATAACTGCTTTGAAACCATAATTATTTGCGTATAAAGCCGATATAATCACTTCTCCTGAAAATTTGGCCTGTCTAACTTTGTCGTTGGCCCGTGGAAAAGCAGTAAAAGGGAAAAGTTCAATGATCATTCCAGTCATCATGGCAGGAGGGATAGGCTCAAGGTTGTGGCCGGTATCCCGTAAGTTATTGCCAAAACAGTTTGTTACCTTTGATGAAAATGCCAGTTCACTGTTTCAGCAGAGCCTGGAGCGGCTTGCCGGGCTGCCTGATATGGGCCCTGCTGTGGTTGTCTGTAACGGGGAACACCGCTTCCTGGTGGCAGAACAGTTGCGTGAACTTGGTATGGACATGGGTGAAAATAAGGCAGTTATTGTGCTGGAACCCGAGGGACGAAACACTGCTCCGGCTGTAGCCCTGGCTGCTCTGGCTGCAAGAGAGCTTTCAGATGCCCCCCAATTGCTGGTCCTGGCAGCAGATCACCTTATTGATGATGTTGCTGCCTTTCATGCTGCCATAGAGGCTGGCAAGGCCAAAGCGGCTGACAGTAAGCTGGTTACCTTCGGCATTGTGCCTGACAAGCCTGAAACCGGTTACGGTTATATACGCCGCGGGGATGCACTGGATAGTGGTTTTGCAATCGACAGCTTTGTCGAAAAGCCTGACCTTGAAACAGCGAGGGCCTATCTGGACAGTGGTGATTACTATTGGAACAGTGGCATGTTCATGTTTTCTGCCGATACCTATACTGAGGCCCTGATGGTCCATGCTCCCGAGATCTTGCGTGTGTGTGAGCAGTCCTGGGCACAATGCGAGAACGATCTGGACTTCAAGAGAATCCCGCAGGATATTTTCACGCGCTGTCCTTCAGATTCCATTGACTACGCCGTTATGGAACACACCAGTGACGGGGTGGTTATTCCCCTGGATGCTGGCTGGAATGACCTGGGTGCCTGGTCTGCACTCTGGGAGCAGGGTGACAGTGATGCCCAGGGTAATGTCTGCCGTGGTGATGTTATTCTCAAGGATGTGCAATCCTCCTATATTCATGCTGAATCCAGGCTGGTTTCCATGATTGGCATGGAAGATGCTGTGGTAGTGGAAACACCTGATGTTGTGCTCGTGTCCGCGAAAGACCGGGTGCAGGAAGTGAAGGACATTGTTGATTCCATCAAGAAAAGCGGACGTACTGAAGCAGATACCCATACCAGGGTTTTCAGGCCCTGGGGCTCCTATGAGAGCCTGGCGAATGGGGACTGTTTCCAGGTAAAGCGTATTCGTGTCAAACCGGGTGCATCCCTCTCCCTGCAGTTGCACCATAAGCGGGCAGAGCACTGGATTGTGGTGCAGGGTACAGCCCTTGTCGTTAACGGTGACAGTGAGATAGAGCTGAAAGAGAATGAATCAACCTATATCCCGATAGAAACAAAACATCGACTTGAAAACAGGAGTGAGGAAGACCTTATTCTGATCGAAGTGCAGTGCGGTTCTTACCTGGGTGAGGATGATATCGTACGGTTTGATGATGTGTATGGAAGGGTTCAGGGGTAAAGAGCGATAAACGCATGATAAGGATGCAAGTATGCAAGGCAGGCATCTGCATAAGGCACAAAGCTCACCGCCTTGTATCCCTGTATCCTTGTATCGAAAGACAGAACGGATAATTGAAAACGAAGTTTTTTGAGCAAAAAATAAAGGATCAATATGTCTGAAACACCAATAACAAAATGTCTGTTCCCGGCAGCCGGTTACGGTACCCGTTTTCTTCCCACGACCAAATCCATGCCCAAGGAAATGATGCCGGTGGTCAACAAACCCCTGATCCAATATGGTGTTGAAGAAGCGATGGAAGCTGGAATGACGGGGATGGGAATCATCACGGGCCGCGGCAAGCGGGCGCTTGAAGACCACTTCGATATCAACTACGAACTTGAGCATCAGATTGCCGGTTCTGACAAGGAAGGACTGCTGGATGAGGTTCGCCATGTCATTGATACCTGTACTTTTTCCTACACTCGGCAGATTGAAATGAAAGGCCTGGGACATGCTATTCTCACGGGTGAAACCCTTATTGGTCCTCAGCCTTTTGCGGTGATCCTTGCCGATGATCTGTGTTATTCCCCGGAAAAGGGTGTGCTGTCACAGATGGTGGAGCTTTTCAACAGGTACCAGTGCAGTATTGTCGCTATCGAGGAAGTACCCAGGGATGAAACCAACAAGTATGGTGTCATTGCTGGTGATGAAATTGAACCTGGTGTTATCAGGATCACTGACATGGTAGAGAAACCGGATCCTGAAGATGCGCCCACCAACCTGGCCATTATCGGTCGTTATATTTTGACTCCGGATATTTTCGATATTATCCGCAAGACCCCTCCAGGCAGGAACAATGAAGTACAGATTACTGATGCCCTGCTAACCCAGGCTAAAGAGGGGGCGGGTGTGCTTGGATATAAATTCAAGGGCCGTCGATTCGATTGCGGATCTGTGCCGGGCTTCATGGAAGCGACACGTTTTTATTTCGACAACGATCTCTACTGAAACGGATACATACACTGACAGGAAGACTAAAGGAGCAGTACCCCGTGCAAGAAATTACCTGTTTTAAAGCGTACGATGTGCGAGGGCGCATTCCTGACCAGTTGAATGAGGATGTTGCCTACCGCATTGGCCAGGCCTACGCAGAATTTATCAGGCCCAAGGAAGTTGTGGTTGGCTATGATATCCGGCTTTCCAGTAAATCCCTTTGCGCTGCCCTGACAAGAGGCCTCAATGATGCTGGCGTGGATGTCCAGAATATCGGTCAGTGTGGTACCGAGGAAATCTATTTTGCAACCAGTTTTCTCAACGTGGATGGCGGTATTGTCGTAACTGCCAGTCATAACCCGAAAGACTATAACGGCATCAAGTTTGTGCGGGAAAACTCAAAGCCGATTAGTGGGGATACGGGGCTGGAAGATATTCGAAAATTGGCAGAACGCAATGAGTTTGACCTGGCACCACAAAAGGGCAGCAACACCCAGGTGGATGTGAAGAATGACTATATCAAGCATTTGCTGTCCTATATCGATCTCAAGAAGCTGAAACCTATCAAGCTGGTGTCAAATCCAGGTAACGGTGGTGCGGGGCCAATTGTCGATATGCTGGCCGAACATCTGCCTTTCGAAATAGTGCGTCAGTTTCATGAGCCTGATGGTAATTTTCCTAACGGTATTCCCAATCCACTGTTACCGGAAAACCGTCAGCCCACTGTAGACAAGCTGTTGGAAACAGGGGCGGATGTTGCCATTGCGTGGGATGGAGACTTTGACCGCTGTTTCTTTTTTGACGAAAAGGGCGGCTTTATTGAGGGTTATTACATAGTCGGGTTATTGGCAGAATCCTTCCTGAAAAAGCACCCTGGCAGCAAAATCATTCATGATCCACGGCTAGTCTGGAATACCCAGGATGTGGTGGAAAAGAATGGGGGCATTACGGTGCAGTGCAAGTCTGGCCATGCCTTCATCAAGGAAAAGATGCGGGAGGAAGATGCAATATATGGCGGTGAAATGAGTGCCCATCATTATTTCAGGGATTTCTATTACTGTGACAGCGGGATGGTGCCCTGGCTTCTGGCTCTCGAATTAATGTGTGAATCCGGTAAGCCATTATCGCAACTTGTCGAAGAATGTATTGCCCGCTTCCCTGCCAGCGGTGAAATCAATCGTGAAGTGAACGATGCCAAAGCGGTCATTGATAATGTGCTTGCCCATTATCAGGATGAAGCCATGGATGTGGATTACACGGATGGCGTTAGTGTCAGCTTTAATGACTGGCGCTTCAATCTGCGAATGTCTAATACAGAACCTGTGATTCGGCTGAATGTGGAGTCGCGAGGAGATATCGGGTTGATGGAAGCGAAGACCTCCGAGATTCTTGAGTTGATGAAATAACTGAAAGTAATGAAATAGGGATAGAAGAAAAAAGGATACAAGGATACAAGGATGCAAGGATGCAAGGATACAGGGATACAGGGATACAAGGCAGCATGGTTCGCTCGGGATTTATGATTAGGTTCGTTATTCGAGCCTATCAATAAATTCAAGAGTTCCAAGGCCGGATGTCGCCGGACTCTTCCTGCGACCATCAATTCCAGATATTTCTTCTTTGCATCCTGGATCCTGTCTCCTGCATCCCTGATTTACCTGAACCGCTCTCCCTGTATCCCTGTCTGATCATTTTCCTTTTCCCTCGTCTGTACACTGTCCCCTTAGCTTCATATACTCACTGACCGGCCCTGAAAATGATCAAGGCAATCCAGTGAGGAGGGGGACAACATGTTGCGCAAGCTGTTCAATCGACTGTCAGTTGTGTTTTTGCTGACAGGATTACTTGCCTGTTCCAGTGACGAACAGGTCAGTATGGATATGCCTGCCCGGGATGTTCCTGCTGACAATCCAATAAACAGTACTGCCCCCAATATCCTGCTCATCATTTCAGATGACGTTGGCATGGATGTCACTACGGGTATGTCCCCAGGCATGATTGATGGCCTAGTGAGTCGTTATGGTCCCGATGGTCTCAATCACCCGCAATATTCCGCCATCGCCGGCAGCCCTGCATCAACCCCGATTCTGGATACCTTTGCCAGTGAGTCCATGGTGTTTACCAACGTATGGGCCCACCCTTTCTGTTCTCCCACGCGCGCATCCATTCTGACCGGGCTCTATTCAGCTACCCATGTCTTTACCTATGCAGATGCACTGTCACAGAACCATGATTCATTTGTTCGTATGCTCAAGGAAGACGGGGGCTACAAAACAGCCGCATTTGGCAAATGGCACATGGCTGGTTTACCTGGTGAAGATGTCAGCTATCCCGGCATGAAGCCCAAAGAGGCCGGTTTTGATCTGTTCAAGGGCAATATGCATGCCGCGCTGCAGACATTCTGGGAATACGATTATGAAGTACAGGATGATAGTACTTCGGCCAGTCAATGGCGCACCGAACAGGCTCCGAAAAAGTCACTGCCCGGTATAGGACCGACCACGTTTGCTCCGGTGGTAAAAATTGCAGATACAATCGAGTGGATTCGGAGTAATGAGAGCAATAATCCGGATCAGCCCTGGTTCGCCTGGGTAGCCTTCAATCTTTCTCATGCCACCCGCCTGAGCGAACCCACCCAGATGGCTGTGCCGGATCGCGATACCCTCAACAACGAAACCATTGCCGAAATACAAGCCTGTGGTGGGCAGTTCGGCACCCAGAATTTCGGCAATTGCCCGGGAGAGGTCCACATGCGTGCCATGACCAATGCCCTGGACACAGTAGTTGGAAAACTGTTCGAAGCGGTGGATGAAATTGACCCGAATACCGTGATTATTTACGTAGGGGATAATGGCACGCCAATGTACCAGCGTCCCAATCTGGATTTTATAGACAATATGTATATTACCCGTGATGGTCGCGGCAAGGGGACAGCCTATGAGAGTGGAGTACGTGTGCCCATGGTGGTGAAAGGCCCGGGTATCATTCCGGGATTATCGAAGGAGTTTGCCAGTGCCGCGGATATCTTTCCCACCACGTTGTCCCTGGCTGGTTTGCAGTCTCCGGCCATGGTAAATAACAGTGCTGGCACGGCCACTATTCCACTGGATTCCGTCTCCCTGGCACCGATACTGAAGAACCAGGCGGCGCATGTCCGTGACCCGGATGAGGGTTACCTGATGACAGAGACGTCGAATCTCATGACTGGCGGCACCCTGCATCTGGGGGCCCGTAATGGCAGCCACAAGATTGTCTGTATCGGTGGTGTTAATGAACAAGCGTGTGAGTTTTATGACCTGAATCAAGATCCACTGGAAGAGTATCCGCTGGCTATTCCCCCAAACTGCACTGCCTATGATGATGGTAGCTGGACAGCGGAGGATGAAGCCTGGCACTACTGCCGGCTGGTGGATGTAGTGACATCAAATACTGAAATGTCTTTATAGAGTGCCATTAACCTGTTCGGCATGATCAAGTTACCAACGGAGAAAACCCATGATTCCATCTACTAAAACGATTCGACATTTTACCGCTCTTATAACAATCCTTTTATCTGTGTCCGGTCTGGCAGCCAGTAACGATGCTCCCCTGCCACCGTGTGGACCCAAATCGCAGTTGGAAGGGGGTATAGCGGCTAATGTGGATGAAAATGCCCGCTGTTTTGAGCTGCGCATGTACACAGTTGATCCGGAACGTATCAATTCCGATGACTTCAATGGTGGTATCAATGAACTGCATCAACGCTTCCGTGAAGAGGAAGTCGCCATATTTGAAAAGCATGGTGCTGAAGTCATCGGCGTCTGGCAGGATATCAACAGGCCCAATACCCTGATCTGGATGCTTGCCTATCGCGATCGGGATCATCGCGACGAGGTCTGGGCTGGATTTGCTGCTGATCCAGCATGGGAAGTTTTGCGCAAAAAATACAATGTGCCCTTGATACGCCCGGAAGTATTCATGATGAGCAATACTGATTATTCGAACCTGAAATAAAAAAACTAAGGGAAATGGAAGATGAAAAAACTGATTGCCCTTGCACCGTCAATACTGGCTTCGGTGGCTTTAGCACAGGCCCCGGCCTCTACTTTCGATCGCGGTTCCAGTCTGCAGGCCTGGCAGGATCCAGCTTTTGAGGATGTGATTGCGACGTGCTCTACCCCTCCCGCTGCATTTCGAATTGGCGGCGGTAACGCTGAAGACAACACTACGCCCCCCATGCCGAGTTTGCCCGTGGCTTCCAGTATTCCCGGAGTTATCCAGGGCGGTAAAACCTGGCAGGTGGTATGGTCCTGGGAAGGGAATAATGCCGATGGCCCGATAGCTGCAGACAATGGCACCCTGATTTTTGCCAATAACGATGCTGGCAATGTCATGCAGCTCGACCCGGAAACCGGCCTGGCAGAAATTATTTATGAAGATATCAATACAGCCGGAGCGGTATCCCGCAACAAGAACGGAGACTTGTTTGTAGCCGTTCGCGGCATCGGTACCGGCATTTACCAGCTGGAACCCGAGCGCAGAGTGCTGGCGAATACGATCAATGGTGAACCGCTGGAATGTGCCGGTGGTGTCATGAATGACCTGGCTGCGGCTTCGAATGGTGGAGTATATTTTTCGGTGTCAGGCAGTGGTGTGTTTCATGCCGATCCACAAGGCAATGTGACCAAGTATGGTGAAGTCCCCGGGGCCAATGGCATTATTCTCAGTGCGGATGAGGAAACGCTTTATGCGACTAACGGTGCTGAAGTAGTGGCTTTCGATGTAGCGGAAGATGGGGCCCTGGAGAACCAGCGTACCTTTGGCATGCTGCAGGGCGGCACCGGGGGGGATGGCTCAACCATTGACGAAGAAGGTCGACTGTACGTAGCAACCGGGCAGTCAGCCGATGTGTTTTCTCCTGATGGTGAATTTCTGGGTTCCATACCAGGTCCCCGGGGTATGCACGGGGTTTTCTTCGGAGGTGAAGACAAACGCACATTATATGGCATTGTCTTTTATGGCACCTGGGGAACACAGGCGGCCCGTAATGCCATTGTCGGTATAGATACCATTGCGCAGGGTTATACCGGACGGGCTAAATAGAAAAACTGAGAATCAAGGGGGAGAGAAATGACTACATGGCTGGATAGCAAGTGCTTGAAAACCGCACTGGCAGTGATGTTTTGTTCGCTGCTGTCGAGCCTGCAGGCGCAGCCTGCGGCAGTGGATGATGAACGGCTGCTTGATGCAGATGCTGACATTGGTAACTGGCTAACCTATGGACGTACTTACCAGGAGCAGCGCTTCAGCCCGCTTGACCAGATCAATGACGGCAATATCGACCAGCTGGGACTGGCCTGGTCGCTGGAACTGCCCACGAACCAGAACGTGGAATCCACACCGTTAGCCATTGATGGGGTGCTCTACCTGACCCTGCCCTGGAGCCGTGTTATTGCTGTGGATGGAAAAACCGGAGAGCAGCTGTGGCTCTATGATCCCCAGGTACCGGGCGAGTGGAATATCAACGTCTGCTGCGGCCTGGATAACCGGGGTGCTGCAGCCTATGAAGGAAAAATTATTTTTGGCACCCTGGACGGGCGTCTGATTGCCCTGGATGCAGCCACTGGCACAGAAGTCTGGTCAGTCAAGGCAACACCGGAAGGGCGTTATTCGATTACCGGTGCCCCACGGGTGGCAGATGGCAAGGTATTCATTGGTTCGGCCGGTGGTGAATTCGATGTACGGGGTCACCTGGATGCCTATGATGTGAATACCGGCGAGCGTCTGTGGCGTTTCTGGACGGTTCCCGGCAATCCGGCAGACGGATTCGAGGATGCTACCCAGGAAATGATTGCCGAGACCTGGATCGAGGCCGGCTGGTGGGACAAAGGGCCAGGCGGTACTGTCTGGGATGCCATTACCTATGACCCGCAGACAGACCTGGTGATTTTCGGTACGGGTAATGGTGCGCCCTGGGATGCGGTGGATCGTGATGCGGGGCAGGGCGATAACCTGTTCCTGTCTTCCATTGTTGCCGTCCATGCCGATGACGGCAGTTATGCCTGGCACTACCAGGAAACTCCCTGGGAAACCTGGGACTATGACACTGGCCAACAGTTGATGCTGATGGACATGGAGATTGACGGAGAAATGCGTCACGTGGTGACCCAGGCCTCCAAGAACGGTTTTTTCTATGTCCTGGATGCGGCCACTGGCGAATTCCTCAATGGCGAGCCCTACACTGAAGTGAACTGGGCTACCGGCATCAACAAGGAAACCGGCCGCCCGTTCATTGTGCCCGAAGCCCGATACAACGTGACCGGAAAGGTCTACAACCTGGCCCCCGGACCCGCTGGCGGGCATGCCTGGCAGCCCATGAGCTACAGTCCGGAAACGGGACTGGTTTATATTCCATCAACCACCCACTGGACCCTGGTCGGTGATTTTGATGCCAGGGCGGCGCATCTTGAAGAAAACCCCAATGCCCGCCAGAGTTTCACTGGCAGACTGGTAGCCTGGGATCCGGTCAATCAGCGTGAAGTCTGGCGCGGAGAGGAACTGGTCAATCCGCGGGGCGGTGTGCAGGTCATCGGCGGTGCTTTGGCCACTGCGGGCAACCTGGTTTTCAATGGTAATCTGCCGAAACAGGAAATTGTCGCTTACCGTGCAACAGACGGGGAACGCCTGTGGAGCTTTGATGCCAAAACAGCGGTTTTCCCCGGCGCCATTTCCTACCAGGTGGATGGGGAACAGTATCTGGCCATCGCCGTGGGAGGTCCTGTCCAGGGCGGTTACTATGCGCCCAATGGGGCGCGCCTGCTGACCTTCAAACTGGGCGGTAATGCAACGCTGCCCGAACTGCCGGCCTTTACCCAGCGCCCGATCAATCCACCGCAGCAGTTTGCTTCAGAAGAGGTGATTAACCAGGGCGGGCGTGTCTTCGAGGAAAATTGCGCCATGTGTCACGGCCACGGTATTGCCCGGGCCCGTTCCAGTTTTCCGGACCTGAGAAGGACACCGGCCCTGCACAGCCAGGAGTTGTTCGACAATATTGTGCTGGGTGGACAACTGTCAGCCAATGGCATGGCCAGTTTCAGGGAATATATCGGCGAGGAAGAAACGACAGCAATCAGAGCCTATATCGTATCCCTGGCTCAGGAAGCGTTGTCTGAAGAATAGCCGGATATCACGGAAAGGAAGCGGGCCGTAAGAATTAACTGTGAGTGGGTTGAGAGTGTATTGAGAGTCGGCAGGGAACGCGCATTACCATAACTTGACAAGATGTCAGCCGACCTTTTTAAAACATATTTTCACCGGGAGAACAGTATGACCGATAAACCATCAAAGGAACGCCGTACGGTTCCACACGAAGCTGTCGCACTGTATGACGAATTCATCCATGGTCACATTGATCGGCGCGCCTTTCTCAATGGCGTCAGAAAATACGCTGTTGCCGGACTCTCGGCCGGCGCCATTGTCGATGCCCTGATGCCGGACTATGCCATGGGCCAGCAGATCGCCCGTGATGATGAGCGTATTCGCGCCGAGTATGTCACTGTTCCATCTCCGGATGGACATGGATTTATCCGGGGCTACCTGGTCCGGCCATACAGCGCCGATAGTCGTTCTGCCGAGCCGGCAAAATTACCGGGCATTGTGGTTATCCATGAAAATCGTGGCCTTAATCCCCATACTGAAGATGTGGCACGTCGTCTTGCCCTGGCCAATTTCATGGTCTTTGCACCGGATGTGCTGACATCTGTTGGTGGTTATCCCGGAGACGATTATCAGGGGGGGCAGCTTTTCCGCGACCTTGATGCGGACAAGCGATTCGAGGACCTGGTCGCTGCGGCCTACTGGCTGAAGAATCGTGATGACTGCAGTGGAAAGATTGGTGTTACCGGTTTCTGCTATGGGGGCAGCATGTCAAACCAGCTGGCTGTCCGTCTGGGCGATGATCTGTCAGCAGCCGTGCCATTCTACGGCGGTGGTGTTTCTTCAGACGATGCCCGCAATATCGGTGCAGCAGTCATGGTGATGCATGGTGAGAACGACACCCGCCTGGTCAGCGCCTGGCCGGATTATGAAGAAGCCCTTTCAGCGGCGGGTGTGACCCATGAAGGACAGATATATCCGGATGCCGGACATGGATTCTTCAATGATGCAACGCCGGAACGGTACAACGAGGCTGCGGCTACTGATGCCTGGAAGAAAATGGTTGGGTGGTTTAATACTTACGTGAGGTAAAGTGCACTCATGAAAGCAACTGGCTTGTAATCTGTTGTTCCGGTGCCCGCCCGGGACGTTAAATCCGGGGAGCGGTTTTGGACATAATGCGGCTTATAACCTTTAAAATTTCCAGACTGCTCTCATAATAGGCAGCAGCTGGATCGAAAGATCCTGAATTCAACGGCCTGGTGGTTTCCATGATGCAACCCAAACTAGCTCTCTATATCTCACCATTGTGTGGGTTTTGCCACTATGTCTTGTCAGCCATACAGGATCTGGGGCTGGATGTGGAAATTCGCAATGTAGCCACAGATAGACAACACCTGGAAGATCTGTTTCGGGCCCGCCAGCGAACCACGGTTCCGGTACTAAGAATTGCCACTGACGATGATGAACAGTGGATGCCTGAATCCCGGGATATCGTAGCCTATCTGAGAGATTTCAAAGAGAGTCCTAACAACCCGGCCTAAAGTCTGCTTGGGCCACTCAGTCGAGATGATTCATGGCTCTTTCGAGGTGTTCTATCAGCGCCTCATACTGCTTTTTTGGTGGCCAGCGGGAAATCCCCATAGCGGCATCTGAGCACATCATGGTGATCCACATAAACCATCTGTTTTTGCAGGTGGGTCAGGTACTGTTCCCGGGTCAGGTCAAGCATCCCGGGGACATCCATCACCTCGGTATCTTTCGGAATATCAATCTTCTTGTAACTCATCGGCGCCTCCGAATTATCATGTTCCTGTTACTTGCAAGGCCTTTGATACACCAACAGTGCAACTAAATAAAGCATAAAAAAGGGCAGTGCCAGTTTTGATGACTGGCACTGCCCTGGTTTTACCAATAAATTGGTCAGGCGACTTTTTTTCCACCAAACAGGCTTTTCAGTTTCGCCATTGCTGACTTTCCAGCCTGTGGAGCAGGATTGCTGCTCTCCCGTGAGTTGCCATTATTGCTTTGCTGTCGGGCTTCCTGTGGGTTGCCGGCCTTGGCGCGCGTACGTCTGCGACGCTTGGGACGAGACTGTTGCTGACTGTCTTCATCATTGGCCGAACGGGTACGACGCTGCTGATTCCGGGCAGCGGCCTTGCCAGCCGGTTTGTTATTACTCCGTCGACGACGGTTTCTGTTCGGCTTAATCTGGCTGGACTTTTCTTCATTCTTTGCAGAGCTGTTTTCGACATTATCCTGACTGATATTTCCGGATGTTTCTGCCTCGGTGAAGGCAGGCAGGTCGGCAATCTCCACCTTGCGCTTGATCAGCTTTTCGATATCCCTGAGAAGGGATTTCTCTTCAGGACTGACCAGTGACATGGCCAGGCCGCTAGCACCGGCGCGTCCGGTACGACCAATACGGTGGACATAGTCTTCAGAGACATTAGGCAGGTCAAAGTTGATGACGCGCGGAAGATCATCAATATCAATACCACGGGCAGCAATATCTGTAGCGACAAGGACCTGGATGCGGTTGTTCTTGAAATCATCCAGTGCCTTGGTGCGCTGGTTCTGGCTCTTGTTGCCATGGATGGCAGCAGCGGTGATGCCATCCCGACCCAGTTTTTTGACGAGGGCATTGGCGCCATGTTTGGTTCTGCTGAAGACCAGGGTCTGGTCCGCTGTGGAACGCAGTACTGTGCTCAGTAAACGGAATTTATCGGCTTTTTCGACATGGTAGGCACACTGGGTGATGATCTCCACAGTGGAGTTACGCGGGGCTACATCAATTTCTACCGGTTTGTAACAAATGGTTTTTGCCAGGGTGCGGATCTCACTGGAGAAAGTGGCCGAGAACATCAGGTTCTGACGCTTTTTCGGCAGGAGTTTGAGTATGCGCCGAATATCATGGATGAATCCCATGTCGAGCATGCGGTCAGCCTCATCCAGTACCAGTATTTCCAGCGCGCCGAATTCAACGGCGCCCTGTCCGTGCAGATCGAGCAAGCGACCAGGCGTTGCCACAAGAATATCAGCCCCTTTGCGCAGTTTGTCTTTCTGTGGGTTGATACCAACGCCCCCAAAAACAACAACGGATTTCAACGATTCATGGGCACCATAGGTTTTAACGCTGTCTTCCACCTGGGCAGCAAGTTCACGTGTGGGGGTCAGCACCAGCGCGCGTACCTGTTTGGGTTTTGCCTGTTGTCCTTCACCAAGACGCTGTAACAGAGGCAGGGTAAAACCGGCGGTCTTGCCGGTGCCGGTCTGGGCAGCGGCCATTACATCGGTACCTTCAAGTATGGCGGGAATTGCCTGGGCCTGGATTGGTGTAGGGCTTGTATAGCCTTGTGCATGAACTGCACGTAGCAGGGAATCCTGTAAATTCAGGGTATTAAAACTCATAAATATTTTCTCAATTTACACTGCATCGGGTTTTACCCGTGCAGCAATTTATTCTACTGGCAAGGCGCAGGCATGAACGATCATGGCAAGGGATCAAGCCGGTAATTCAAAGCTGACCTTCAGTGAACTATTCAATAAAGTTCATCGCACTCAATGTTATGCCATTATCAGCATGATATCGGGCGAAAAGGTTGCACGTGTGTGCAGGAGGTCGATAGGAAACTGCGTGAAAGGGAGATGCCCAGATGAGTGAACAGCGCGTCTTGCAAGAGCCGGATTCATGAAATATCTGCCTCATAAATCCTCTAAAGAATCTGCACCGGCTGCCGGAAATATTCAATCAACGGGCAACCGAGGTGGACACTGTAACACAGTACTGGTCAAAAAGGTGGATAAAGCGGACAACAGGGATTTCTGTTCAGGTCCCTGTTGTCCAGATAATTGGCTGGTTAAGTAGCGCTTCAATATTCGTCAGGAATGTGAAAGTGCAGCGCTTACGGCAATTCTCCATGGGCAATACGATCGCCATTGAACGTTCCTGCCCACCATTGATCGCCAGTCAGCAGTACCATGGTGGCATTGCTGAACGCTGGCAGCGCCGGTGTTTCCACCAGGACTTCATGTGCCATCGTGGCGGGATCAACAGCAATGGCAATTGTCCCGCGGGGACAGGTGCCCAGGGTTGCAAGGTCATGGTTGGGTCCGGGTGGTCCACCACATTCCGGGACATCGTTTTTCATGCCTGCTGTGAGCAGTCTGCCGTCCTTCCCCAGGTGGACATTGTCCGGGGTAATTGGGAATTGTTCAGTACTGCGCAGTAACCGGGCAGGATTGGTATTGGAAAAGGCGACGATGGTCTGGAAACCTGATGAAACCACGTAAATTTCACTACCATCCGCAGACACTTCGATACCATTGTTTCCGGGTAACTGGGTGTTCTCCACGAAGGTGAACCCGTCATCACCCGGTGTCCATTTCACCACGTATCCGGTAGGCCGCATGGCGACGGAGTCGGCGAAAGTTTTGTCCGGCATGAGGAGGATGGTGGCAACCAGTGAACCGTCTGCAAAGGAGGCCACACTATTGGCTGGCAGACCGTCAGGCATGGGCACGCAGCCAATCCAGGTAATTGTCGGGATCTTGTCCAAGGTATCAACAGTAAATATTTCAATGGCTTCCCGAGCACCATGACCAACACTGTAAAGTGTCGACTGGTCGCCGCCATTTGTTCGGATATTCAGGCCATGGGTTTCAAGATGGTCAATATCCGGGGCAGAGGGACACAGGGCATAGCGGCTTGTGTCATGTTCAATACGGTATGACGGACTACTCCAGGACCCAGTACGACTATCCACCAGGTAGAATGCACGGCCAGGTCCCATGGCACTGCTGATAATCCAGTCCGTATCCGGTATCTGAACCAGATCTTCGGCATTTTCCGGTCCGCAGATGAAGCTGACATCGCCAACGGCATTGCAGTCAGTTTGCGCGAGCACACCGGGTGTGGGGGCTAGAAATAACAGGGACAGTATTAACAGGGGGACTAGTTTGCGCATGAGTGATTCCTGGGTTGTAAAGTAAGCATTGATTGCTGCCCATTACTGAGGGTAGCCAACGATCTGTTGTTCTTCAGCCATCTGTTCCAGGTAGATGGTTTCCAGCATGTCCACCTGGCGCAACAGCCCTTCGGGGTCAACAAAGGTATCCGGATCATAGGCTTGTCCCGGCGTATATTTATCATGTAACTGATAATGGCTGGCATGGGCTCCTGTCCATATGTCCACTTCCAGTGTTTTCTGGGCGGCATAAGTGAAGGCAAAATCCCTGGCCACTCCTGGATAGGTGGGTTCATGCAGCATTTTCTTGCCTGCATTGATGGAGCCCATATTGAGGATGGCAACCTTGTAGTCGCGGCCATTTTCATTGACTGTGAAAGTGTAGCTGGAGCTGCCTTCGGTATGGCCGGGATGTTCATGGACCGTCAGGCGCACGTCACCAAGTTCTATGATGTCTCCCTGCTGAATAATCTGATCCACTTCGATCGGGGTAAACATGGCCTCACCGCCAAAATGGGGATCACTGATGCCGCCATCTTCCAGGACCCGGGCATCCAGCTGTGTGGCCAGCATACGGGCCCCTGAAATGGATTTGATCTCTGCCAGTGCTGCCGTATGGTCAACATGGGACTGGGTGGTCAGCAGTATCCGAATGTCCTCCAGACGAAAACCAAGGGATTCCATGTTCTCCCGGATATTGACGGTTGAATCTTCCATCCCGGTATTAATGAGAATATGACCTTCATCGGTAGTGATCAGGAATACCTGCAGATCCTTCAGGCCGACGCCATAGAGTGGGCCAATGATTCTGAAAGCCGGGTAGGGCTCATACCAGCTGTCCGGGTAGGGCTGGGCCAGTGCCTGTCCGGATAGAAGGACGAAAAAGGGGATGGCGATCAGGCTCCTGATTACAGTCCAAATTCTCATGGTGTTTCCCCCTTATTAGTCATGTAATTCTTCAGAACTTTCTTCTGCTTCCGGCTCGGGTGCTGGCGGACGCCCAAAGGGTGGTGGCGGATTATCCTTCAGATCATTCGCCAGACTGACGACATACGCGCGCAGGGCTTCGCTTTCCCCCTGATCCAGGAATTCGGCGAATGAGACCATGCCATTTTCCTGCAGGGCACCATCGAGCACGATGGCATTGAACAGGGCCTGGGAATTGAGTGCGGCGGCATAGCGCAGGTCCGGGAACAGACTGCTGACCCGACCATTATTGCCATGGCAGCTCGCGCAGTGGTTGTTGTAATGAGTTTCCCCTTGGGCCAACAGGGTGGCATCACCAAAATTTTCCGGGGGGTTGAGCTCTGGTGGTGTATAGCTGATTTTTTCGGGCAGAACCGCTTCACCGCCGAGTTTATAGACAAGCAGTCGGGCATAGTTGGGGGCCCAGTAACCTTCACGGCGATTACTCTGACCGGCTACTACGGCGATATATTGCTCCCCGTCTATAGCATAGCTGGCTGCGCCACCAACCACACCAGCCTGGGTGTCAGTACTCCAGACCTGTTCACCGGTATCAGCACGATAGGCGGAGAAAGTCGTCCCGGATGCCTGGAAGACCAGGTTGCCTGCCGTGGTCAACACACCGGCACGGGAACTCCCCATGCGTTGTTCCCAGACAGGTTCCCGGGCTACGGGATCCCACGCCAGCAAATAAGATCCTGCACCCTCGAGTTCGGGTCGTGGATCCTGTGGACGTTTTCCCACATTGATCGATAACAGCTGATTGCCCATTTTTGCACCGGCTTCAGCGACCAGGGGGAAACTGCCGTAATTCGTTGGAATGTACATATATCCGGTTTCAGGGTTGAAGGCCATGGGATGCCAGCTATGGGCACCGCCAGCCGAGGGCACTACGTGAAAACCGCGATCGCCAAAGGCGCCATAGTTGGCGTCGGGGTTGAGGATGGGTTTGTAGTTTTCATCGAATCCCAGCATCCAGTTGGCTGTGGGAACATAAAGATTAGCGGAAAGTACATTACCGGTAGCTGCTTCTATGACATAAAAGACGCCATTCTTGGGGGCCTGCATGACGACATGTTTTTCCTCGCCATTAATCATGAGATCTGCCGTGACCAGTTGCTGGGTATTATCGAAATCCCAGCTATCCTGGGGAGTGGCCTGGTAATGCCAGCGATATTCACCGGTAGAGGCATCTACCGCCACAATGGAAGCGGTAAACAGGTTGTCACCACCGCCTGGTGAGCGGATTTCCGCCGGCCAGGGAGCGCCATTTCCCGTTCCAAAGATGACGAGGTCCGTTACCGGGTCATAGAGAATGCCATCCCAGGGTGTTCCGCCGCCACCGGTTTCCCACCAGTCGCCATTCCAGGTGTCGGCAGCCCACTCCAGTTCCGGTTGTTCAAACCCCAGTTCAGGGTTGCCGGGGACAGCCCACCAGCGCCACAGTTCTTCACCATTATTGGCGTCATAGGCTGCCAAATAGCCGCGCATATGAAATTCGGAGCCTGCTTCCCCAATGAAAATTCGGCCATTGGCAATTCGGGGGGCACCGGTAATTGACAATTGCTTGCTTCTGTCTGTTGCCTGTACTTCCCAGACTAGCTCTCCACTGGCAGCATCTACGGCCACCAGACGACCATCCAGAGTGCCCCAGATAATCTTGTCTTCCCAGAGAGAGACGCCGCGATTAACGATACCGCAGCACAGGTTCACTGCCCATTCGCCGGGGACTTCCGGATCGTATTTCCACAGTGATTCGCCGGTTGCAGCATCAAAGGCATAGACCTTGCTCCAGGGAGCACTTACATAGATCCGGCCATCAGCAACCAGGGGGGTGGTTTCATAATTACCGCCGCGTTCGATGAGGTCACCGTACCAGGCCAGATCGAGCTGCTCGATATTGTCAGCGGTAATCTGGTCCAGGGGGCTGTAACGCTGTTCACTGTAATCACGACTGTGGGAGCGCCATTCATTAGCCGGGTTTTCCATGGCGGTTGGAGCACTGCTTGCCCTGTCCGGCACGGTTGAAGTCTCAGCTGAGGTAATTTGCCCGGTGCTCTCTGACATGGATTCGTTTTCGCCGCAACCAGTCAGTAACAGTGATAAAAATGTTGCAGCTATGGCCAGGAAAGTCGGTTGTCGCATAGTGCGTCCCCCCAGGACGGATGGTGGATAATGAGTAAGACCTGTAATAGTACATGAAACCTCATGGCTGGGGGCAAGTTGAATCGGGAATAATCATGGAGGTAAGGTAATCAGGGCTGACTTGTTTTAGCTTGGGCAAATGACTGCAATTACCCCTGTTTCAGTTCCTGACTCCAGCAGGCTACATTATCGTCTGATGGATGAGTGTGATGCAGACCTGCTGTTTGATCTGGACCAGGATCCGGAAGTGATGCGTTTTATGAGCGATGGCGAGCCTACACCCCGGGAAGAAATTGATAATTTCCTGGTGCCATTTATGCTGGATCTCACTCAGCCGGCTTCAGGGTATGGGCTCTGGGCAGCGGAAAGCAGGGAAAAGCAGGAGTTTCTGGGATGGATTCTGGTTCGCGAATATGGCTATAAGACTAATTACCATAACCCCTTGATAGTTGAACTGGGTTGGCGATTCAAGCGACATTGCTGGGGCTGGGGAATAGCGACCGAGGCCGCGCAGGCCATTATGGCAGCTGTGAAAGGGGTAACAGCGGCTGATAGATTCTGTGCTATCGCGGATGAGGCTAATCTGGCTTCCACGGCGGTCATGAAAAAACTGGGTATGCAGTTTATCGATCACCGGATGCATGACACACCCAAAGGCAGGTTTCCGGTTGTCTATTATGAAATGCGTGTGGGCTGAGGCGCTCAATTCCCGTTGGTCATGATGAAAAGTTGCTATTTCCCCTAAGGGTGATTGACTTGATTCGCAGGTTGACACTCTCCGTAAGAAATACGGGGCATTCAAAAATTCATGAACACAAATAACAACAGCAATGGCCTCTGGCGCTTTCTGTACAATAGTCGTCCGAAAGATGATGAGCTAGCCTATCGACAGCATTATCTGGTTAATGACATTCATCAGATAAAAATGATGTCCTATGCTTCCATGGGCTTTATGGTGGCCCTGACTCTGAAGGACCTGCCGAATCTGGCTGACCAGCCTGAACTCATGACCGGGATTATTTTGCGGACCGTATTGATTGTCTTCGGAATAGCGATGATGTGGTCAATGCGTTCGGATCTAACGCCCAAGGCTGTGGATATAAAGGTCATGATCTTTTCATCCCTGACCGCTATTGTCCTCATTTCTGTGCATACCCTTCCTGATATCACCCCGGCCAGGATGGTTGGTGTAGCCACATTGTTCATCATGGCTGTTCATATCGGGTTTCCCAGTTATGCAAGAACTCTCCTGCCTGCAGTGGTGATCGCCATTGGAGGGGAAACGGCAATACTGTTGTCCGTAGACAGGGCGGCATTCGAAGGAAGTCGTGTTATCGTTCCACTGGTGCTTGGTTTTGCTGAATATATCGCGATTCTCGGTTCGGCCTATTACTTGCGCTCTCGCTATCAGACCTACAAGGCTATTTCCCAGATTAAAACTCTACGCGGCATGCTGCCTATCTGTGCGAGTTGCAAAAAAATTCGTGACGACCAGGGCTATTATCAACAGGTGGAACGTTATATTTCCGAGCATTCTGAAGTGAAGTTCTCCCATGATATTTGCCCGGAATGCACAAGGGAACTTTATCCTGATATTAACGGGTTGGGAGCGAAAGGGGAAAGCAGTGATATCCCTGAAAAGTGTGATCACATGCCTGAAGAATCGTCCGACCTGGAAAAGACTGCACCCTGATTCTTTTTATTGTTCTTGTTCGTGACGAATTTCCCGGGGCATCAGGGCTGCACGAATAATTGCCCCCCATATGAGATTGCCCTTGGCATTAAAATGCAGGTCATCTTCTATAAAAATATCATCCATAACCGTGCCATCGGCCTCAAGAAATGGGGTGGCGCTGTCCACGTAGGTAACGAGTGGGTCTGATGCTGCCAATGCCTGATAACGGGCATTCACTTCCTGTGCCCTGTTCCAGATATGACTCCGGGAAAGACTTGGTTTTACGGCCATGATGTAAATTCGGGTTTGTGGTAATTGGTCATGCACCCTGCTGATGATTTGTTGCAACTGTTCCACAATGGTCCCGGTGGGGATATCGTAAGCCGTGTCATTGTCGCCTTCATAAATCAGGATTGCTCTGGGATTGTATCGAAGAGCGACCCGGTCGAGATGAAAGAGTACATCTCCCATAACACTGCCTCCGAAGCCACGGGCGATCACAGTCAGTGGTGTCAGGGCTTCTGCAGCCTGCTCATTCCAGCGTGCGATACTGGAGGATCCGGTTAACACAATAGCGCCTGCCGGAGGCGGACTTGCCGCATCTATGGCATCAAAAGCCTGCATGGCCGGTTCCCAGCTAGCGGGGTCAGGAATGTTCTGGGCGAGGGCGGGGAAGGCCAGGACACTGAATACGAGGCAGGCAAGATATCTGGATAAACGAGTGTGCATTTAATTCTCGGGTTTGAGTGTGTATTCAACGGTGATCGTGTAGTCATTATCATCAATGGACACGTCTGCTTACGGGTATGGAGATACAGCCAGCAACCTGAAAGTGTAATTCTCAGTATCAATTTCATCGCCAGGGACGTCGCCATTGCCTTCAAGGGCCAGATCCATAAGCGTAATATTGTCCGTCGTGGAATTATACAACTGTATGCCTGCGATCACCTGCCCGGCAACGATACATTGCACACCGGTTGGGCAGCGTGGATCCTGTATATCCAGTAGAGTCAGTGTATCCCCGGTGAAAAGCTCCCCTGCGCATTGATGGTAAAGGAAACCTGCTGGGTGCCAATATCTTCCAAGCCAGCTTTCTGTGCCGCCACAATGGTGTACTGGCCGGTATCCTGATCCAGGATTAGTGCCACATCCGAGTAGACTGCACCACCATCGATGACAAGCAGGGGGATATCAAGACGCTGACTATCCGTTGAAAACGCAGCTACGTCAGCCAGCGCAGACCAGCTCAGAACACACAGCAGGCATGTGACAGAAAATTTCATGTGCGGCTGTTTTTTCCGTTAATTTCCGCTTTGCGCATTCGACATTATTTCAGCCGTTTCGGTACTTGCACAGATCAGTGGCAGCAGTTGATCATCCGGTGCCAGGACAAGAGTCTTGGTAGGGACTTCCCAGGGCTGTGTCAGTACTACTGGATCATATACAGTGGCATCGACAATCAGGGTATTGGCATCCGGACGTTGGTAGCGCTCGACGATGCGTAGCTGATCCGAGTGAAAAGAGACACCGCCTTCGGCAAACATCCAGGTATCGTCAGTAAAATTGTTGGTTTCCACGACAAAGGTATCGCCTTCCCAGTGCCCGACAGCATCACCGCGATAGGATGGTGGCAGGTAGTCACGGTGCTCCCGACCATCGGTTGGAACCAGTTGATAACCATGAAAGGTTTCCTGCAGGAATACCATCATGTCCGGTGTGGAAATAATCTGTCCTACTGCGCCGACATCGAAGAATCGGACCATCAAGGTTCCGAATGCAGTGGGTTTGCAGTGGAGAGTGGGGTCATCCTTGTCACTCAGGGTGGCCATTCTGGCCCTGGCTTCATCGTTATACAGGTCAGTATACAGGTTGTACCTGAGACCGAGGCTTCGATCAGTGGTAGCCCCGTAACTGGAGCTGCCCAGATCACCCCCGGTCCACCAGACCCCGGAAAAATCCGGTTTGCCGTCAGCCATGCGTGGTGTTGGACCCGCTTCCTGAGCATAGGTGCTCCCAGTAAAAACCAGCGTACAAATGACTGTGAGTATTACAGGTAATAACTTTTTCATCAGTAGGCTCCCTAGCGTTCCCGAGGTCCGAACATGCCATATTCGGTACCATCTGCGGTAACCAGCCTGGTAAGCATGCCATTGGTGGAGTTGTCACGCGCGCGGAAACCTCCGATGGTGACAGTGTCTCCGGTCTTGATGACTTTGTCGGAGTAACCTCCACGGATCATGCCGCTTGGCGTGCCCGCTTCAAAAGACCAGCGTTCAATTTCACCGTCGGCGTTTTCCACGTCCAGGAAGAAAAAGGAGTGTGGATTGGTCAGTCGAACATTGACGATCTTGCCGGTAATTTCTATGGGATTTTCCATGTTGTAAGCCGCAGCAAAGCTATGGTGTGCAGTTGCCTGCTGGCTGGCGTACAACATAAAAAGTACTGCTGTGAGCAGGGTTGTCAGTCTGGTTTTCATGTTTCTCATTCCCCGGAAATATTAGTACAGGAAAAGTAGCATACTCCTGTGAAATTCCCTGAGCAAGGTGGTGGATTTAATGCCCGTGGTGATGAGTTTGGTCACCGATGACATAAATCAAGATGACAACGGCAAAACTCCCAATATATTGGCATTGTACTTATTCATAGCATTAACTAGAGGACTGACCCAATGGGCGTTGAACACCACGATTTACATCATGAGTTTCCAGAGCTGGACGACAAGATCCATGAAATGAAAATATCGAATAATCATTTCAGGAAGCTGTTTGATGAGTATCATCACCTGACCAAGGAAATTGAGAATATGGAAAATGAGGTAACGCCTGTTGCCTTAATGACCGAAGAAGAGGCAAAAATGCGCAGGGTGCATTTGAAGGATGAGCTTTACAGGATGCTCACTCAATAAGTCTCGGGGAGCCAGAAAAAACCGGCCTGCAGGCCGGTTTTTTATTGGGTTTGATTAAAGCTGCCGTGCTTGCCTTGGAGAATTTTTCCAAACCGGTCAATTACAGCGGCAACCTTACTGCCATTTTTCAGGATCGACTGCGTAGTAGGTTTTGAGTACCGCAAAGAGCTCCGGGTGCTTTTTTTCGAGCTGGCGGGGTTTTTCAAAAAATGTCCCTGTAGCCACGGCAAAGAATTCTGCCGGATTGGTGGCCCCGTAGTAATCCATTACTGATTTTTGGTGATGGGCAAAGTCCTTATTGAGCTCTTCAAATTCTTTTGACAGCACGCCTGCCCAGGAGGCGTAAGTGTTGGTATGTAGCAGCGGCGCACCGTTGGCCGATCCTGACTCACTATCCAGCTGGTGGGAAAATTCATGGAGCACCACGTTATGGCCATCCTGGAAATTCCTGATGCCTTTCTCCACATCATCCCACGACAGGATGATCTTTCCATAGTGCCATGACTCTCCCAGGCGACCTGTATTGGCATTTCGGACAATACCATCACGATCGACACGTTCCTGTTGATTGGTGAATGCATGGGGGTATACAAGGATATGTTTGAGCCGGGGATAGACTGAGGAGTGCCTGTTCAGCAGTAAAAGACAGGCCTGCGCAGCGATGGTGACTTTTATTTCCTCGGTGATTTCCAGCCCAAGACAGCCATAGAAACGTTTTCCTGCAATAAACAGTTTGATGTTGTCCTGAAGCTGCTTTTGCTCATTCTCCTCCAGCCGGGTAAAAAAAGGCATTTGCTGTTCAACAATTTTCTTCCATGATGCTGGAAATGGTCGGGCCAGAATTTGCCTGCGACGCCAGCCAGGAAAATAAATGCCGATCAAGATAACTGCGGCGATGAGGAGAAGAATGAAAATTTCAGTCATGGATGGTCGGATCCAGTGAAGTGACAGAGTCAGGATAAAGGATACAGGGATACAGGGATACTGGGATACAGGGCAAGCGGTTCAGGTCATCCCGGCAGCACGCCAAAACAAAACGGGATCCAGGATGCATGATGCAAGAGGAAATAGCCGGAATTATTGTATGAGGAAATAGGCTTAAAAGGCTGTCATCCGGCAAAAACCAGGATTCAGGAGACAGGAGGCAAGATACAAGATACAAGAGGTATGTCATTGGACCTATGTAGTTCGGCAAAGTGCAGCGTATGCCGACAGGGATGGATGGATAAAGGATAAAAGATAAAGGATAAAGGTCCAGATCGGCGTAGGCCGGAAGAGATCCGCAGGACCGTCATCCGGCTGAAGCCCCGGATGCAGGTGGGAATATTCTTTATTAGCGGGGACTTGGGATAACCGAAATATCAAATTTATTGATAATCCCAAATAAAAAACCTTGACGGAAAATCTCAGGCGAACCATCGTGCCTTTTAGCCTTTTAGCCTTTTAGCCTTTTAGCCTTTTAGCCTTTAGC